>JGIcombinedJ30088_10003440_pt1 | contig 14645 bp, 13 predicted proteins | sample PinacodermPK_FD_30088 | JGI IMG/M metagenome (IMG submission 30088)
TGCAGTTTCCATGACCTGGACCCCCGGCCCGAATAATGCAATGCTTGCCGCCTCGGGGGCGAACTATGGCTGGCGCCGGTCAGTGCCGCATGCGATGGGAGTGGCCGTCGGTTTCCCAATCATGCTGATCCTGGTGTCGATGGGTCTTGAACGCCTGCTCCGAGAACACCCTGTTATCGTCAAGACTCTCGGTTGGATCGGCCTCACAATGATTGCGTGGTTCGCGTGGCGCATCGCGACAGCAGTTGGGACAAACGAAAGCGCCCGTGGCAGCCCACTCACCTTCATGCAGGCCAGCGCCTTCCAATGGGTAAACCCCAAGGCTTGAGCCCTTGCGGTCTATATCATGGCGACCTTCGCGATCGGTGCAGCGGCGATCTGGAACACGATGTTGGCCGCAGGCGTATTTCTGATTTCTGGCCTTGCTTCGTCGCATGCCTGGGCCGTATTTGGCGCTAGCATCGGGAAGGCGCTAGACCACGGATGGCGGCTGCGCGCGTTCAACATGGCTATGGCTCTCTTGCTCGTGTCCAGCGCCGTCTGGCTGGTGCTCAGTCGCTAGGAACAAAGCAAGACCTCTAGACAAATAGCCCGGCAGGTCAGAAGCGAAGGAGCGACGGCTCCTTAAATGGGTGGCGTGAACGAGGTAGAGGAACAATACCGCCATGCGAAATGTGCTGGTCGCTATGCAAATCTCATGCCCCGTCGTTCTGCTAGTGGGCGCTGGCCTGTACGTGCGCAACATGCCAGTACCCGGTGGCAAGTTGTGCGGACTACCACCGCACCAAGCTTGTTGACGCAGGTAGAACTGCAACGTAGCTGGAAAAAAGCCGAGGTTCGAGACTCTCCGTGCAACCTTCGGCGCCGTGATGTGTTCTTCCTGCAGCGGAGTCTTCGGTTATGAATGCTCGAACAACAGTGGCGGCGCTGTTCATCACGCCACATCTCTCACCCAGCGGTCGGCTCCGATTTGGTGACGCCACGGAGGTGCCGCTGTGTGTTTAGGTCCGTTCCGGCCACGGATGGCCAGATCGCCTCGGTCGAAGCTACGGAGTGCGTCTGGGCGACGCAAGAGTGGCCGAAGAGCAAGGAACGGCTTGACAGCGAGGCCAGCCGGAAGCGTTGGATCGGCTTTGCCGTGCAAGGTCGGTTTGCCTAGTGGGAGGGGGCAGGTTCGTGACACTGTTGATGTTTGCTAGCGGTGCGGTGCGCAGCCTGCGTCGCTCGCCCAGGTATTGCGTTGCCGTGGTCAGCATTGTCGCGCTGTCCATCGGCGGGGTCGCGGGAGTGTTTGCACTGATTTACGGCATACTGCTTCGCCCCTTGCCGTATCGCGAGCCGGATCGTCTGGTGCTGCTGTTCGAGCATTCGCCTCAGTTCGCGCACATGACCGACGCGCCATTCTTCCCTGTCAACGTAATGCACTTCATCGAATGGCGCCAGCGCGCCACCAGCTTCTCGGAAATGGCGCTGTTCGCATGGCATGAAGAGTCTCTCTCAGGAACAGGTGGCGGTGTTCCCGCGAGGGTGGGCGTCGCTTGGGTATGGCCATCATTTCTCAAGACCCTGGGAGTCTCGCCTAGCCTGGGCCGCGATTTCGTCGAGAGCGAGAGCGAGCCCGGCAAGGGAGGGAGTGTACTCATCAGCGATCGATTCTGGCGTGAACGCTTCGGTTCCGAGCCCGGTGCGATCGGACGCACGATCGTTCTCGACGACCGCGTCTTTGGCATTGCAGGCGTGTTGCCGGAGGAATTCAAGTTTCCGGACACTTCCAGGGCCTTGCCGATGTTCTACAACTCACAAGCTATCGATATCCTGCGACCGTTTGAACTCCGCAACCGGGATCCCGAGGGCAACTTCAACTGGTGGGTGATCGGTCGGCTGGCGAACGGAGTGGACGCTCGCCGAGCGAAATCCGAGCTCGACACGCTGTGCGCGGGAATAGCCGATACCTTTGCAAACCGAGTGGACCTGTTTTCCGTCGTCCGGCCGCTCCACGCGTCGATGGTCGGCGACAGCCGAAAGCCGCTTCTCCTTGCCCTCGCTGCGGTCGGGCTCGTCTTGTTGATTGGCTGTCTCAACCTCGCTTGTCTCGCCCTGTACCGCGTGCGGAACCGCAGCAGCGAGATCGCCACCCATGCGGCAGTCGGGGCTGACCCTGGAAGTCTGGTCGGCCAGTTCCTGTCCGAGGGGGTCCTGCTCGGCATCGCGGGAGGATGCGCTGGCATTGCGGTGGCTGCCGGACTAGCGCAGGGGTTGCGGAATTGGTATGCGGTGGATCTGCCGCTCATCGAGTCGGTGTCCCTGGATCTGCCCGTGATTCTCTTCGCCCTAGCGGCAAGCGGGCTCTCAGTAGCCCTCTTCTCGGCTGCTCCAGCGCGGTATGTCTCGAGCCTCCCTCCCAACACCGTACTGCTTGACTCCGGGCGTGCAAGCACCGAGTCGAGAGGCAGTCGACGCGCGTCAAATCTGTTTGTGGCAGGGCAAGTTGCCCTTAGCGTCACCCTCCTGGTGCTCGCGGGTCTGCTGTTGCAGAGCTTGCGGAACGCCCTCGATCAGGACCCGGGTTTCGACATGTCCGGGGCCGCTATCGCGGAGGTCTCGGTTTCCCGCCAACAGTACAACGAGCCTGTTCTGCGAGCCAATGCGCACAACGAGATGCTGCGGGAAATCGAGGCTATCCCCAGCGTTCTCGCCGCCGGGCTTGTATCGCTGCCACCCTTGGGGGGCACGAACAACGTGAGCGACATTACAGCCGTCGGCGAGGCCGAACTACCGCTACAGGAACGCCCTTTCGCAAGCTTCCGATGGGCTAGCTCGAACTACTTCGCGGCGATGGGCATCCCGATCCTCAAGGGGAGTGTGTATTCGGATTCCGAGACGACGCCAGCGCCGGCGGTCATCAGCGAAGGCGTAGCCGAGGCGTTGTGGCCAGGACGGGAACCGATAGGGCGAGAACTGATTGGCCGAGCGGGGGAGCATCTGACGGTGGTGGCGGTCGTCCCCGACGCATCCGTGGAGTCGCTCGAAACGGAGACTTCGCTGATGGTCTATACGCCGCATTGGTACGACTACGTACCCTTGGACCTATGGTTGGTCATCCGTGCGCAGGTTGATCCCCTGTCACTCGCCGGCCCCGTCAGAACGGCGATATGGAGTGTCGACCCCGAAGTTCCCATAGGAGCACTTGAGCCAGCCAGGAGTCTGGTCGACCGGTCCCTGGCCACGCGCTTGTTCGCGTCAACCACGGTTGGTTTGTTCTCGCTGCTCGCATTCTTGTTGGCCGCTCTCGGGGTGTATAGCGTCGCTGCCGAGTCGATGTCTCGCCGAATACGTGAGGTGGGCATCCGATGCGCCCTGGGCGCCCCGGTCGAGCGGGTCCGACGGGACCTGGTCCTGGAAGCGATGTATCCAGTCTTCATTGGCCTAGCGGTCGGGATTGCCTGCGCCTACGGCCTCGCTCCACTGCTGCAGGGCATGTTCTTTGGTGTTGAGCCCCTGGACCCCTCCATCCATCTGGCAGCCGGTGGAGTCGTCGTCCTCGGGGCGCTGCTGGCTTGCTACGCCCCGGTGCGCCGAGCATCGGAAGTCCGAATGACGGACGCGTTGCGGAATACGTAGACGAACCTTCGCATGGACAAGCCGCGCATAGGGCACGCCCGACGGAAGCGCATTCGGCGGAATGTTGCCGGATCCGGCGCAGTGGCCGCGTTCCTGGCCGTGGCCTGGGCGGCAGCTCGCATCGAGCCCGCAGCCCCCGGCGTGGAGGTCGCCGTCGTCTTCTCGGACACTGTCAAGCTCGGCGAGATGGTGCGGCAGCTTCGCGGTATCGGCACCCTCGTGCCCGAGACCGCGGCCGTGATCGCGGCCAGCGACACAGGCCGCATCGAGAAACGCTTCGTCCAGCCCAGCCAGGCCGTCGGCCCGGGTACGGTCCTGCTGGAACTCAGCAGCCCGCAGGTCGAACAGGAGTACCTGGACGCTACGGCCCAGTTGAAGGAAGCCCGGGCCGACCTGGCGAATCTCCAGGCGCAGCTTGAGGACGAGCACCTTACCCGGGCGTCTGTAACGGCGGACGTTGAGGGGCAGTACTTGCAGGCCAAGGCCCAGTACGATGCCGATTTCGAGGTCGCAAAGTCGGGGCTAACCGACCACGTCACCCTCGTGAAGTCGCGCGTCACGACGGAGCAGCTCAGGAAACGGGTTCAACTGGAACGGATACGCGAAGATACCCTCAAGCCCTCCGTGCAAGCGCAGCGTGCCCGCATCGAACAGATGGAGGTGCTCGTCTCGTTGCGTAAGGAGAAAGTCGACCGGCTCAGGGTCAGAGCCGGGATAGACGGTGTTCTGCAACTGATGGATGTCGAGGTCGGGCAGTCGGTTGCTCCGGGCGATGAGCTGGGCCGGGTTTCCGATCCGACCCATCTCAAGGCGGAACTCAAGGTGCCGGAGACGCTGGTCAACGATGTAGCGGTCGGAAAGAGGGCGGAAGCCGACACGAGGAACGGAGTGATTGCGGGCGAGGTCTCGCGCATCGATCCGGCTGCGGTTGACGGAACCGTCCTGGTAGACATCCGACTGCTCGGAACGATGCCTCGCGGGGCGCGGCCGGACCTCAGTGTGGACGGGACGATCGAACTCGAACGGCTTGAGAACGTGCTGCACGTGGGCCGCCCCATCCATGCCAGGGAGGACAGCGTGGTCGGCGCCTTCAAGCTGGATGGGAACCAAACGCATGCCTCGCGTGTCCAAGTGCAGGCTGGCAAGGTCTCGGTGAGTACGATCGAAGTCCGCTTGGGGCTGAGCGAGGGGGACACGATGGTCCTTTCCGGCATGTCCGCCTGGGACGACCACGACAGGATCCGGCTCGAATAGGGAGGCAGCAAGTCAAGCAATGACAGAATCAATGAACGGTGCGCCGCTCATTCGCCTCGAAGGCATATCGAAGGTCTTCCTCACTGACGAGGTTGAGACCCACGCGCTTGCGGGCGTTGATCTCAAGATCCGAAAAGGCGAGTACGTCGCGATCTCGGGTCCGTCGGGGTGCGGCAAGTCCACCTTACTGTCGATCCTCGGCCTGCTCGACACTCCGACCGAGGGAGCATACCTGCTCAATGGAGAGTCAGTTGAAGACCTGAAGGCGAAGCAGCGGGCCCGCATCCGGAACCGACAGATCGGCTTTATCTTCCAGGCATTCAACCTGATCGGGGATCTCACGGTTTTCGAAAACGTCGAACTTCCGCTGACCTACCGGGGGATGGCGGGCTCAGAACGCAAGAAGCGGGTCGAAGAGGCCCTTGAGAGGGTCGGGATGGTGCATCGGATGAAGCACTACCCGTCTCAGCTCTCGGGTGGGCAGCAGCAGAGGGTGGCGGTGGCCAGGGCGCTGGGAGGCGATCCATCCGTGCTGCTCGCTGACGAGCCGACCGGGAATCTTGACTCGAAGAACGGCGAGGCCGTGATGGAGTTGCTGCGGGGGGTTCATGGGGGCGGTGCCACCATCTGCATGGTGACGCACGACTCACGGTTCGAGGCGTACGCGGAGCGAGTGGTTCGGCTGTTCGACGGGAAGATCGTCGACTAGGCCCTCGACTGCTACGGATGAGGTAGGAGCCGGCCTTGCATCCTGCGTCAGCCAAGCGAAGACATCGTCTAGGCTATTGGCGGAGTCGGTCCCGCAACGCGGCAACCGCGGCCTCGAGAACCGGGTCTGTGCCGCGAGCGACGTCCTCGATCGTTCGCTCCACGGGAATATCAGGCTGAACGCCGATGCCAACGAACTCGGTTCCGTCGGGAAACCGGTCCCATTTCGTGCAGATTGCGACGGCGGCGCGATAGACGGGGACGACTATCGGCTGTCCGGTCGATCCGCCCGTCGCGCTACCCACCAGAACTGCCCGCTTCGTGGCCTTTAGCGGAACGAGGAAGTCTTCGGCTGCGCTGAAGGTTCTCGGACCGATCAGCACAGCAACAGGGCCGGTAAAGGCCGAGGCCCCTCGGGGTTCGATGACGCCGGAGTCGCCGTCATGCCACTCTCGCGGTCGGCCCCATGCTTCAAACGTTGGCCGATAGAGCCTGGTTCGCCATACCGAAGTCTCGGTGATCTGATTCTCGATCAGTCGCGCGATCACCGCGTATCCGTTCCCGGTCGAACCGCCGCCGTTCTCTCGAACGTCGAGAACCAAGCCCCTGGATGCGGCGATGCGATCAAAATGCTCGTCGAACTCCTCGACGATCCGACTGCTTCCGAACGAGTTCAGCGCCACATAGACAATTCCGTCCTGAAGCTCCCTGTATTTCAGGAGGGGCTTGGAATGCCAAGGGGCCGCTGAACGGTTCTGGCGCAGGTCGCGTTGCAGCACTACCGTCCGCGGCTCTCCGCCCGGTTCCCGGAATCTGACGGTCACGGTTCCTCCAGGAGGTCCTTGCAAGAGGCGTTGGTATGCACGCTCTCGTCGGTCCTGCGGGGTCGAGGCAGAGATGCGGGGATAGAGTTGCGCGACCAAGTCGTGTACCGGAACGCCGTCCACATCGAGAATCTCGGCTCCGACCCCGATCCCGCTCTGTGTCATCTCCGAGTTGTTGCCCACCTCGGTCACGACCGGCCGCCCCTCCACGGATTCGATTCGCAGAACGGGAGTGTCGTATGAGCCGATCGTGCTCGCGACACGGGTGTGGCCGTCCTCTAGCAGTGCAAGTGCCTCTTGCAGCAGGCCCAGGTATTCCTCGTCCGTTTCCGCACGAGCAACCTGTGGGAGATACAGAGGGAGAACCGCCTCCCAATCAAGATTGGGACGCTCGTCCAGGAAGACGAAGTTCTGCTTGACGGCGCTCCACATCTTTGCGAATCCAGCGATGCGTAGTTGCCGAACTTCCCCCGGGGATGAATGCGCCTTGGGGATGTATCCCACGAAGTCAGGGGCGACGACCGACCTAGCCAACGCTTCCGTTGCCGTCAACAGCCCGTCAATTGCCTCGATCGTCTGCTGAACGCGTTCCGGGGGATTCTCCTCCGGGTAACTCAGAGCAAAAGGAAGTTCCCGTCCCAGGTTTACCAGGTACTCGTCCTTCAGGACGAGGATGCCTACGCCGTTCCGCTCTTCCGGACTCATCGTGAGGAATGCAAAGTGATCGGCTGCGAATCTTCCGGAATGCAGCTGGCGACTGCGCTGGAAGAAATCGCGAGCTGCATCGGCATCGGAGAACCGGACAATGTCGACCCAGTGGTGTTGTTCGGGGTCGGAAAAGTGATGCCACCATTGAAGCCGGTCCAAGTCGAGATGCTTGAGCCCCACCCGGAACGTTGGCCTTGCGCCGCTCTGCCGGGCTGAGTCCTCGATCAGGCTCACGGGCATTTCGGCTCGTCGCAGTGCCTCAGCGATAGCCTTGCCTGACGTCTCCAAGTCCTCTCGCAGCCGTATCCGCTGAATCGATACGATGAGTTCCGACGGCTCTCTGCTGATCTTTCTCACTAAGTCGGTGAATGACGTACCCTCCGCGCCGGACAGAGGCGATATGACACTACAGAAAGAAGCAGTGAGGAGGCAGGCAATCTTTCGCATCGGAGTTGTCACTACGGCAGTTAGACTCTCAATCGGTTCGTTCGTTACGGGCCGTGTACAAGATCGTCTAAAACCAACTGATGGCGCTGTGGGAGTGCGGGCACAGCGGGGCACACTGTTGAGCCTGGATTTCTCGCACGCCTTTCCACAGTGCGCGAGACGTGCGGCCAGAGCCATGGGGCGGCCCCATCGTCCACGCACGAGAGTTCGGAACGGGCGCGGCCCCTGACAGGATCCTGGCCGTCTCGCACCGGCAGATCGGAACTGGCGCGGTGTACTCGGTCACGGGCACTTGGATCCCGTCGCCCGTAACGCTCATCCCCAAAACGGAGACGATCATCGGCCGAAGGCCTTCCGAATGTCGAGAACTTGGGTATACGGGCCGGCTTCTTCCTCTTGCGTGGGCATGAAGCCTGGAATGAGTCCGATTGCGGATGACGCCAGTCGGACGGCACTCCTACCTAAATTCGATTGGGGGACATACAGTGGTACAACACAAGGAAAAACAAAATAACTCATTTCTTTTCAACTACTTACTGATCTATCATGGCGGGGAAGAGGAGTTCGAGCCCACAAATAGGGGTCTTGCAGGCCTCTGCCGAGGTGCCGGGTCGATGCCAGACTAGGCTGTCCGGGATGGAACTGGCCGTCCGTCGCGTCTTCGGACAGGGGATTCGCTGGATCCGCTCACCCTTGGTGGGCAACACGCCGGTCATTCTAATTATGTCGTCGCTCAAACACCCAGCCTGCGTCAATCGCCCCAACGATCTATGGCAAGGAATCAGGAAGTCCAGCGCGATCTAACCTGCGAAGAATGGCATTTGATCGAATCTCAAAGTGGTAGTTATAGTAGTAACGAACTTTTGATCTACATTCTAAGTATATTAATATCAATGACTTAAAAGAGTATAATGGCGGTGAGGGTGGTGCGAGACTCTTAGCTCATTGAGCACGGGCTCTCTCCTCGCTGCGGCTGATTCAGCAGCAGCAATGACGAGGATGGTGTTCGCTAGCGGTTCTTTAGTGGTCTGGGCCTCAAGCGCGAACCCCTCAGGGGTTTCCTGTTAGGCATGGCTGGTCGAACTGAGCCAGCCCTTGGCAGTCAGAACGCGGAGCGCAAGCTCGATTTGGTGTGGCGAGAACTGCTTCTTTCTCTCGCTCCAACTGTAGGTGTTCCTAATGATCTCGTGCAGATTATGAGACTCCGCGTCGTGCTCGGCGGTCCAGTGGACTGTGGACAGTAGCTCTAGGCCGAACGGCGACTCAAATCCGTCAACCAAGTCGGACACAGATTCGAACCGTCTCTGCGTGTCGGCCTTGTCGGCGAGGAACATGTGCGCGTCCTCCAGGGCCCCCGGCACCAGTCGCAGCTGCCGGCTCGGAGCGTCGCCACCATCGGCGTAGCCGAATACGAAATGCCCTTCGATAGCGTGCAGTACATGCCGCAGGTTTTCGGCATATGGCCCGTAGGGACCCTTCGTGAATCTCAGCTTCAGTGGCTCCCCTGCGGCTTGCATGAAATACATGAGCTTGTGTGCTTCCAGCAGCGTGACGAACGGATCCAGCAAACCGAGCAGGTATCGGTCAAGCAGCTCCACCAGCGCCGCCCTGCCGGGTGTCATAGTCGGGACATCGCGTGACCTGTCTGGACGAACGTCCGCCGGTCCGCCTCCCGGCTCATAAATGACAATCTCGACTTCCTCGAGGGCACCCAGAACCGCTTCCATGCGCGTACGTACGCCGTGCCAAGGCAGCCCACCCAACCCGCTTCCGAGCGGAGGAATGGCAATCGAACGGATCCTGCGCGATCGGATTTCCTGCACCAGTGATTCCAATCCGGCCTCGATATCCTCGATCCGGCTCTTGCCGCGCCAGTGTCGCTTGGTCGGAAAGTTGACGATGTAGCGCGGCAGCACGACCGTGCCTGTTTCGAAGACGTACACCTGTCCGGGTCGAACCTGATTCCGCTCGCAACGGGCAGCATAGGCCTTGAAGTTATCGGGAAATGCGCGTTTGAATTGAAGCGCTATCCCACGCCCCATGACGCCGACACAGTTGACAGTGTTGACTAGGGCTTCCGTCGATTCGGTCAGGATGTCGCCGGTCTTGTAAGTGATCACGGTTGCTTTTCGGTACGACCCATCTCAGTAGTACCACTCTGGGCGGATTTCAACGGATGGCTTGTGTGCCGCTTTGCGGAGGGCTTGCTCAGTCTGATAATACATCGCCCGGGAATAAACGCCAACGCGCGAAACGAGCTTCCACGGGAATCGCCGCTCGAGCAGAAACTCCGCCTGCTTGCCCTCCTTGCAGGCCTGCCAGTCCTTGGCCTTTACGGCGTCCCAGTCGATCACGTCCAATTGCGCTAGGTCAGACCGGTCCTCGCAGTACGTGGCGCCGGCGTTTGATCGGGTGAAGGCCCAGCGAAGGCCCTTTCTGTCTGCCCACGAAACGGTTGCCCGCAAATCGGCTTCCAAATGGACGATTGGCTCTTGACCGCCAAGATAGGACAGCTGCGGATGGTTTGCGCAACTGATCACATAAAGCATGACAGAGCGCGGGCAGAAGTAGAATGGGACGCACTCCCCGACAAACAAGTCTGGATGACTGTTGAGACGCCGCTCCGTCAGGCGCCGCCTCTTGATGTCTTGCATGCCAATCGTGGTTCCGGCTGGTTTCCGGTGAGCAATCCGTGCATCGCTCAGTAGCCCATTAGACTTGATGACTGAGCGAAGTCGGTCCACGTGAATGATGTGGAAGATCTTGGGTTCAGCGGGTGCTGGCATGTTGCGCTCTGTCTGCTCTTCGGCAAGACGCTTCCCTCTGGCCAGCCAAGGAGGCAGTCTCGACGCCGCCCAGAATCCATACTGCTGGTTGCGCCTGCTCGCACATGGTCAGGTGCGGGATCTGGTATCTGTGAGGAATCCGAAACGTGAACGACGGCGAGCGTTGTCACACAATTCCTGTGATGCGCGGTGACCGCTTGGCAACCTGAGAAGCACAATTCCTTCGGCGTTTAGACTATAGCGCGCAATTGGATCCACTCCTGCAGGCCCGCATTCACTCGCATCGGCGATGCAAGGAGCGGAGTCGCATCGAATCAGTCAGACTGGCCATGCGAGATGGGGTGGTTGGTGTCAGGCATGCGTGTCGCTGTGGCGTCGGCGCGGCCTCGCGCGGAAGGCGCGGGTCCTGTCGGCAGCCTCGCTGCGGTGACAGGTCCCTGCCGCGGATACACCGCGAGAGAGGGAGTTAGGACCCTGAGAGGTGATCCGGTCGGTGCTTCGCGCTTGGAGCGGCGATGTTGCGGAGCGGTATTCTCCCCGAAACATGCGTGCACTGCACTCGTGGCGGGGGGGCAACCACGCCTCATTGTGGGACGCCATGAGGGGTAGATCGCTATTCTATTCCCCTAACTTACTGAAAACAATATACTTAAACAAGAGAATTGGCGTCCCCAGCGGGATTCGAACCCGCGTTGTCGCCGTGAAAGGGCGGTGTCCTAGGCCGGGCTAGACGATGGGGACGCACCAGCCGTGAATGCCGAATGGCACTCCCACATTTGATGCTAGCACGCGGCAACGCTCGCTATGTACGGCGCCGCGCACCAGCGCCAGAGTCCAACAGGCTCGGTCCTTCTACGGACATGCAGCAGGCACAAGGTATTCCCCGAAACGGCCTAATGCTCGCTAGCGTTGCGCGTATTGGGCATCGCCGACGACAATCGGCTGGGCGGCCAAGCGGTCGCCCTCCTGCAAGCCCGCCAGAACGACAACTTGCGTGTCGCTGATTGATCCAACCTCGATCTGTCGCTCGACAAATCCCTCGCCATCATGGACCCACACCGAATTCGTGCCGCCGAGACTCGCTACGGCTGCACGCGGAACCACCAAGGCGTCCTCGATCTGTTCGAGGATGATGTCGCCGCTGGCCGACAGGTCCGGCTGAATACGGTCATCATTTCCGTTGATGTCGATGCGAACGGGAACTTTCTTGATCCAGTCGGCCCTCGAGCCTGAGGAACCAGGAGGGCCTCGACGGCCGCCACTACCACCGCCGCCACTTGCCGTCGCCATCGCACCAACCTCCGCGATGACTCCTTCAAAAACTGCGCCGGGATAGGCGTCCAGGCGAACCTGCACTGAATCTCCCAGCCTGACCAATTGGCTGTCCGCCTGGTTCAGTTGGGCATACAGCGCCATGCTCGATAGATCGACGACCCGCATGAAGAACGCACCGCCGTAGACTTGGTCGCCCGGCGAAGCCTGGGAAAATTGCCCCCTCGAGAACATCGTGTCAATCACAACCAAGCCTCCCACGGGGGTGCGGACCTTCATCTTTTCAAAATCGGATAGTGTCCGCTCCAGTCGCTTCCGGTCTTGCTCGACAGTGATGTCAAGGCTACGGTTTTCGGCCTCGTTGGCGATTTCCTGCAAGCGGACTTCTTCTTCCAGCTGCTTCGTGGAGGCGCGCCCTTCCTCCGCCAGAAGGTCGAAGATTTCCGCCTGGATCTTTGACCGCACCTCGGCGGTTTGCAAGTCAAACGCGGCTTTCTCCGCTTCTGCCTTCGTCGTACGGTAGTCCTGCCGCAGCGTCTCGGTAGCAATCAGGATCTCCGCCTTGCGGGTCGAGGCCGTCGCCTTGGTCTGGGCCAGCATGGACTCGTAGGTTTCGAGCGTGTCTTGCGTTTGCTGCGCCTCGAATTCCGCGACAACATCCCCTGCCTGGACGATGCTGCCGCCTGCGGCGAGCGATTGGATGGTCAGGGAGCTTCCGCCACCGCGATCCCTTCCCCCTCTCATGCGGGGCGTCCTAATCATGGCGAAACTCGTGGCTCCGAGCGTGCCGCCGATGCGAATGGACCTGGTGAACTGTGTCTTCTCTGCGGTAGCGGTGGTGATCGTCGTGGTCATGACCGTCGCTTGCTCCGGCGCTGCCGTTTGGAGCGCCTGGAAGATGACGAGACCTATTACGATGCCGCCGACTAGCAACGCCCCCGCCACCCAGCCTGGCAGGTGGGGCTTCTGCCCCCCTGGGTCGGGTACAAGTTCAGGGCTGGGGCTGCCTTCCGGCTTGGGTGCCTGCTCGGATTGCCCGCTAGCGAAGAACCACGGCCTCAGGGGCCAAGTTGACGAAAACAGAGTTGTTGCTGGCATGGTATTGGCTGCGCTGACTGTACAACGTCAACGTCTATGGCGAAATTGGGGGCTCTCTGGTTATACCTGCGTTGCAACCAATCCGAGATTCGCGGCCATTTTCGTTGCGCAAGACTTCCTTTTCGGCGCAACTATACAATAGAGCGAAACCTCTTCCGAGCGGGGTCCTTCAACGGTTCCACTGATCCGGAACCGGCGGAGCGCCAGTTCGCGGCCACTCGGCCTGCCGTTCGGACGGTCCAACGAGACCCCTGATGGCGAGAGTCCCAACCCGTTTGCACGTTTTCTTCCCGATCGCAGCGTTGCTGGTTGTCGCGCCCGCGCTGGTTGCCACAGAGGAGCGATCCGCCGAGGACGCCGTCGAGCGATACATGGAGCACGTGCGGTTCCTGGCCGCTCCCGAGATGCGCGGGCGGGGTGCCGGCACGGAGGAATTGGATCTTGCGGCTGAGTACATCGCGAACCGCTTCCGCAGCCATGGCCTGGAGGCGGCGGGTGACGACGGTACCTACCTCCAGCGGTTCGAACTGACCACGGGCGCCAAGATGGGCGAGAGCAACAGCCTGCGAGTGGACCGAATCAGCGGTGCGACCGAACTGGAATTGGGCGATGATTTCGTCCCCATCAACTTTTCCACGAGCGGCAAGGTCGAGGGAGAGGTTGTTTTCGCGGGTTATGGGGCGACTGCCGATGAACTGGGATACGACGATTTCTTCCACTTCGACGTCCGCGACAAGATCGTGCTCGTCTTGCGGTACGAGCCGGAATTCTTCGGGGATCGGGACGAGCAGGAGGGGAACACCGAGCGCCGGAACAGGAGGCGCCGGTACACCCGCCACGCGAATCTGATCTCCAAGGCGATTCAAGCCCGCAACCGTGGAGCCAAAGCCGTGCTGCTGGTCGACTCCCGTTCTCGTGGCAGGGGAGGGGATGGATTGATCCGGTTTGGGAGCATTTCAGGTCCTTCGGACGCCGGAATCCCCATGGTGCAGGTCCATAGCGCCGTCGCCGAGAAGTGGTTGCGTGGCTCCGGCCGCTCGTTGCGGCTGCTGGAACGCGACATCGAAGCCTCGAAGCGACCGCAAACGTTTGCGCTCGCTTCCTCGCTGCGCGTTAGCCTGGAAGTGGACGTTGAGCATAAGAAGGCGGCTGTCAGCAATGTCGCGGGATACCTGCCCGGCGCGACAGACGAGTACCTCGTTGTCGGAGCGCACTACGATCACCTGGGTCTCGGCGGTCAGGGTTCGCTCTCCCCGTCTCGAGTCGGCGACATCCATCCCGGAGCCGATGACAATGCCTCCGGGGTGGCGGCAATTCTGGAACTCGCCAGGGACTATGCGAGCCGGCCAGAAAAGCCTCGCCGTGGGATGCTGTTCCTGGCATTCGCCGGCGAGGAGATCGGCCTGCTGGGATCGAGCCACTGGGTGGAGCAACCGACTCTACCGCTCGAGAACGCCGTCGCGATGCTCAACTTTGACATGGTCGGGCGCATCCAGGACAGCAGGCTGTTCGTGGGTGGGCTCGGAACGGCCGAGGAGTTCGAGGCGCTGGTTGGTCGAGTTGCCAGCCAGTCTTCGTTGCGGATCGATAGCGCGCGGAGGGCATCCAGCTCCAGCGACCACACCTCGTTCGCCGCGAAGAAGATCCCGGTGTTGTTCTTCTTCTCGGGGCTTCATTCGGACTACCACAAGCCCGGTGACACGGCGGACAAGATCAATGGTGCCGAGGCGGTTGAGCTGCTTGGCATCGCACGCGGTGTCGTGGATGAACTCAGGACCGCGCCAGACCGACCGGTATTCGCCGCCAGTGCGCCGATACCCAGTCCAGGTGGATCTGGCGGCGGCGGGTACGGGCCGTGGTTCGGGTCGGTGCCGGACTTCGGAGAGGTGCCGAACGGCGTTCGCTTCGCGGACGTGCGTGCGGGCTC
>JGIcombinedJ30088_10003458_pt1 | contig 14610 bp, 14 predicted proteins | sample PinacodermPK_FD_30088 | JGI IMG/M metagenome (IMG submission 30088)
ACCGCCCGGCTGCTACTAGCTGGAGCGATAGTTACTAGGCGGGATTCGCACCCGCTAGAAGAAAGCGCCTTTACACGGCGCACGCTCGACCGAACGCTTACGATCCGAGGCTGGTTCGCAAGAGTTGGAATCCCATCACTTGCCGATGCGTTGCGATAACTGGCCGATAGGGAACAAAGGTCGCTGAGCGGTCGGACCCTGGGCGTCGAGCTGGTCTGTGGTCGTCTGTGTTGGTGCGAATTAGGGGTTACGGTGTTGATCCCATGTGTCAGCCGACGATTTCGACATCTCGGATCGCCGCCGGCCAGATGGTCGAGTCAGATTCGTAAGGCCATTCCCAGCCATGGCACAAGGAGTTGATCTCATCACCCGAGCTTTTACATCGGCATGCGCATGGATTGAGCCCTTTCACCGAGTGTGGTGGCGGCGTTGAGTGCCTGCAGCAGGGCAGTGACAACGAGTTGGTCCAGGGCCGTGAGTTCGATTCGGTGTTGCATTCTCCCCATCCTTTAGGCTGGCGGTATTGGGCCAAAAAAAGATCAGGGCGAAGACATACTACGTAGGTCGGGCCAATACTAATGTCATGTCGAGCCTGACAGGATCGCCGAAACCAGGTCGCGGGTGACGGAGCCTTCCTGCCGCCATGCCACGTAGAGGTGCGTCGGCGAACTCGTGAGCCTCGGCGAGAGCCTGTAAGCTTGAAAGTGGCCGAAAGTTTGGAGGTCACCGTGCGCACCCTGGACCCAGTCAGCGGATTGCGGCGCATCGTCCGTCAACAAGCGGGCGGATGACATGCCGAAGTCCCGCAAGCAGCGAAACCGCGCTGCTTGCGGGACCGGTTCCATCATGGCGGCCGTTGCCAGGATAGCTTGAGCGTCCGTTGAGGATCACGTCGAGTTCCTTGTGCGAAAACATGTTTGTCAGGTGTGTTGCAAGATCCTAAGCGATCAGCCATGTAGTGACACCGCAGTCGTCGGTGAGCAACCTCCGCACTATGGAATACACCGGGCCTAGGTAGCCTCCATTTGCAACCTAGCAGCGGTAGAGGGCTTGGCACCGTACAAGGAAGTGGCACTACATTGAAATGAAACAGAAATGGCTAGAAACAAGATTNTATTTATTGCATTTGCAATTGAAGACGAATGGGCAAGAGATTTTCTAAAGGGACAATCTTTAAACACGCTTTCGCCGTTCGAATACACGGATATGTCAGTGAAGCAGGCTTACGACAGAGATTGGAAGGAACGAGTTCGCACGCGAATTCGGCGATCAAATGGTGTAATCGTCACTGTTAGCAAGTATTCTCTTTCGTCTTCGGGACAAAAGTGGGAAATTCAATGCGCGAAGGAAGAAAGAAAACGAATGCTCGGAATCCGTGTGAACGAAGATGGTCGTACAAACATCGTTGGGGTAAATACCAAGGTATGGACGTGGTCTAACATCACGACATTCATTGATTCACTGTGATTGCACGATGGCGAGTAAGTAGGAATGAGAAGAGCTCTCGTCGTCGGTATCGACCACTATGCAGCGATTTCCCCGTTGAACGGTTGCGTGAATGATGCCTACGCCGTGAAGGCGATGCTGGACCGAAACTCCGACGGTTCCGTCAATTTCGGCTGCAGGCTGATGACTGGAACGGGGACAGGAAACCTGATTACAAGGACAGCACTGAAGGAAGCGGTGCGGGAGCTCTTTGCTGGAGATGGCGAGGTGGCCATGTTCTATTTTGCTGGACACGGCTTCATTGAAACGACGGGCGGATACCTTTGCGCGGGAGATTGTCGAACAGGGGACGACGGTTTGTCGCTCGCAGAGGTGATCACCTTGGCCAACAAATCCTACATTCTGAATCGCGTCATCGTGCTGGACAGTTGCCACAGTGGTATTGCGGGAACACACCCGACACACGACCGTTTGGCGGAACTGGCAGATGGAGTGACCATTCTCTCAGCATCGACGGCGGAGCAGTATGCGAGTGAGGCGAACGGTTCGGGCGCCTTTACCGGCCTATTTGTCGACGCATTGGAGGGGGCGGCTGCAAATCTCGTGGGGGATGTGACACCCGGTGGCGCCTATGCCCACGTGGATCAATCTCTCGGTCCCTGGTCGCAGCGACCGGTGTTCAAGACGAACGTGAAGAGTTTTGTGTCACTGCGAAAAGTCGCTCCACCCTTGGACTTAGCAGATCTCCGGAGAATTGCTGATTTCTTTCCGGTGCCGGGCTATGAATATCAATTGGATCCGACATATGAGCCGGAACGTCAGGCAGCGTCCGATCCGGACATTTCGCCGCCAGACCCTGACAAGAATGCAATATTCGCGATCCTGCAGAGATATAATCGGGTCAATCTAGTGGTGCCAAATGGAGTGCCCCATATGTGGCATGCCGCCATGCAGAGTAAGTCCGTTCGACTCACGGCGCTGGGGGAACACTATCGGAGGTTGGCTGAACAAGGCGTTCTTTAGGCAGATAAACGGAATGTCACTATAGGGTCCGCGTGGCGGCAAGGGCGCATCTTTCGGAGGCAGCGCGAATGAGTGCCCACAAACGACATGCGGGAGAATTCCATAGGTCGCTGAAGGCGGCGTTGGCGAGGACAAGACGCTGAGTGAGCGAGGACACCCTGCTAAAGGGAGTGCTGAGGGGATGGGGAAAGAGTGCCGCAGGTCTACTCGACGGCAGTGCCGAGGGCGTGTTCAAAACTGTGCTCGGGGAGCCGGAAGCGTCAGGCGTGGGAGGATTCGGTGAGTTTGGCCAGCGACCAAGGAGCCATTCGGAAGCCACCGGTTAGGGAAGCGGTCGACGATATGCTAGACCTTTCTTCGCGCCGACCCGATGAGCAGCGGGTCAACGCGTTTCTCAGTTTTTCAACTGATGATCATCGCTCGGCTTCGGCAATTGATCAAGAGATGTACGCGGCGTTCGTTAACCTAGAGTTGCTCGGACAGCCGTTGACTAACGCATATGACAAAGATTGGCAGAGGCGGTGCAACGAGAAGTTGCAGGACTGCNATTTTCTTATTTGCCTGATCGGAGAAACAACGTACAGGAGTGCCGCGGTGGCGTGGGAGGTTGGCCGAGCCATTGAGCTTGCGAAGCCAGTTCTCCCAGTTGTGCTTCATGCGTGCACAGAACATCTTATGCCGATCTTGCGGCATAATTCAATTATTCCGTATTCTACAGGCATGTGTTCGACACATTCGAATGTTTGCTTGCGAATATCTGAGCTTACGAAATGACTCGAGAGAACGAAGAGAATCTGGAACGAAGGCTTTTCCCTTTGGGAAAGCCAACTGAGCCGATATCGAATGATTCGATTGTGTTTGAGCAATACAAGATGTTTGTCGATACGTCTGAATGGCTTGTGGCGCGCCGGCAAACGGAGAATCGCTTCTATTTCTCCGTCAATGCCTTAACAATGTCGGCAATGGGTGTAGGGATTAGTCTAGTTGACGGTGATGAAAGCAGAATTGGCCTTATTGCCTTCGGTATTTTTGTGCTTTCAATTGTAGGTATATTGCTTTGCGTTGCGTGGGGTAGATTGGTGAACTCGTTTGTGCAGCTCAACAAAGGAAAGTTCAGAGTTATACATGAAATAGAGAAGATACTGCCGATCGCGCTTTTTGAGGCAGAGTGGTATGTGCTGGGTGAAGGCAAGGATCCCGATAAGTACAAATCGTCCACGAATGTCGAAAAGGTGGTGCCCCAGATTTTCATGGCATTATATGTTCTAATTGCCGCATGTTCCCTTGTGCCTGGGTTGATTTGGTTGTCGCGGACGTATTTCTGAATGTCAGATGAGTGAATGACCGTAGAAAGCCGCTGGGCAGATCGAGCTAGTAGATGGGGATAATGTTCCGAATGTTCGGGTAAGCAGAAAGGAAGAGAAGTCAGTCGGCTGGTGAGTAGCCTATATTCCGAATTCGAAGGAGGTTGCGACAACCTTCATGAAAGTCTTGCGAGAAGTCGACAAATTGCAATGAAGACAGGGGCCAGGACAATTCATCGTGAGCACATTTTTGATACAGTAATGGAATAATGCGTCCCTTAAAGCGATCCTGTTGGAGCGAAAAAATCAATTCGCATTTGACCCATGTGGACAGAACTGCGTCAGGNGAAAGAACCAGAACAAACCAGTCGCAGCGGGTCAACGCTTTCCCATTTTCATCATGCCACATCTTTGCACCGACTATGTTGGTGTCGCTAAACCAAAACGGGACTCCATGTAGACGCAGAACATCATCCAATCGTCGACGAATGGACGGTTCGCGCTCGAATGTGAGAGAAAGACTTCGTTGGGCATGGGGCGAGAGTGACTGGAGACGAAACTAGGAGTGGCTGCGAATTGCCGATGCAATTCGTTCGACTTCAGCATCTCCACCGCCTGTTTCGTCCAAGTAAAACCAAGGGAGGCGACGAACGATCCACGGGATTTCATGTTCGGGGATTTGAGACCTGTCGCCGAAGAAAACCGGGATCAGGCGATGGCTGTATCTTTTGGAGCCGAGCGCAAACTCCATCTCGCGCATTACGTGCTTTGATTGAACAGCTTGTGGTGTCAACAGGACGACCATTGCTTGGGATTGATCGAGTGCACGAGCAACTCCGGCAGCCCAGTTATCGCTAGGCAATAGCTGGACATCGGGGTCCAAGACGTCCAGCCCGCGAGTGCTCAACGCCGAGGCGACCTTGGCTGCCGAGGGGGCGTCGGCATGGGAATGGCTCAGAAATACTTGCGTGAAGCGCGATAAACTCCTGCTAGCCTTGTTACCGTGCCCTACAACACAATAGCAAGAAGAATACGAAAGCGACGATCGATGGTTACGCATGGATTTCGTGTATCGGGGAGAATGAGCAATCTATTCCGGCGGGGTCTGTCGGACGATCTGTTCGAGGATCTCATGGACGGGCCCGTGCGCAACATTGTTCCGAGCCTGCGTGCAAGTGTAGCATGACGTCCGCCTAGGAGCCAACACAATGAACATGTATTTCCGCGGGCGTTCCAAGGCCCGGATCGTCGGACGCAGCCGCTTTCCTCACAGACTGGAGATCCACCCGAAGTATGTAGTGGGGGATTGAATCGTCGAATTCGGCGGACGGCGGAGCGGGAGCCACCTGATCTTCGACGTCAACGCCAGCTTCGCGGACACCTATGCAGCGGAACTGTCCGCGCAATACTTGAAGGCCGGCAAGCACGTCGGGCAAGAGAAGAACGTGGAACTGCGCCTGCTTCAACGAAACGATGACGCGGCCGACTTATGCTGCTTCGATCGGCAGGTCCAGTTGCCCGGAACGCGGCGCACGTTCGACATCGTCGCCTTGATCTCGAAGGGCGCCCCACTTTGGTTGCGGTAGAGATGAAATGCTCCCCCGACAATCGGATACAGGAGGTTCCCGGGCAGCTTCACCTTCGGTGTTGCGTTCGAGGGCATGCATCGATCAACGACAATTCCGCCCGAATTGTCAACACGTTGCGTTCGATGGATGCGCCCCGCGGGGGCGCATCCGTCCACCCTCCCGGAGAGCTGGTTTTAGGCCTGTTGACAAGGGCATTTCCGGCAACGGACATGTGGGGTCGTACGGGGTCCAAGTGTGCCCTTGGATGGCTTGAGCAATGACACTTTCAGCTTGATCCTCGATCAATTTCATCATCGCTTCAGCATGCCGGACCTTGCATGCATGGCCTTTGCCACCTGCGCCCGGAGCCAGGTCGCCTAACACGTGATGACATGGTCCAGCAGCATGAGCGGCTTCGGACCGCTGCGTGAAAGCGTCTGACCACGACCATGGACGCCCANGACAAGGTAGCTTCTGCTAAAGGCTTGACCGAAGCCCTACTCGAAACGCTTCTGNTGGATATAGCCTGGGCGTCGTTCCAGGCACCCCAGTTCTGGTCGATGCAGCGTGTTTCTTGCAAGGGCGCCCAGGCACGATTCACGACGCAGTGCGGGAGGAGTGCGCCGTGCTGCCGTTTTTCGACGAGACGTTCGACGAGTGGCGAACGCGGTTGTTTCTGCCGAAGCTTGAAGCCGGTCATGCCCCTCTCCTTGGTCTNCGCGGCNTGGGTGCACGGAGTGCATTGACGTTTCGTGATGCCTCCCTGTATGACCGGGCTCCAGTCAGTTTAAGTCAGGANATTACGGGAATGAGCGATACGCTGTTCAAGCAAGTCAACTACGACCTCGACTCACTCGTGAAGTTCATCGAGCTTGGCCAGATTGGCTTGCCCGACATACAGCGTCCCTTTGTATGGCCCAACAAGAAGGTGCGTGACCTGTTCGACTCCATGTACAGGGGCTATCCGGTGGGGTACTTGCTCTTGTGGCAGAACGGCTTTGGCAGCGAGACGAAACAGATAGGTACAGACCACAAGCAGAAGGTTCCCGACCTGCTCATCGTCGATGGGCAGCAGCGCCTGACTTCGCTTTTTGCCGTGACCAAGGGCATCGACATTTTGCGCCCGACGGGCAAGTCGGAGGCGATNCAGATTGCCTTCAACCCGCTGCAGGACCAGTTCGAGGTGGCTGATGCCGCGGTACGCNGAGACAGGGCGTTCATTCCCAGCATTTCCGTCCTTTGGGCCTCTGATGCGAGCCTGTTCGAAATTGTCGGGAAATACTTGCGGAGCCTTCGAGAATCCCGGGAGGTGACGTCGGAGCAGCAACAGCAGGTGGAAAGATCCATTACCCGCCTGTTCAATCTGCTCAAGTTCCCTTTCACCGCACTCGAACTCTCCAAGGATCTTGATGAAGAGCAAGTGGCCGAAGTGTTCGTCCGGATCAACAGCGCCGGGAAGCCCCTGAACCAGGCAGACTTCATCTTGACCCTGATGTCCGTCTTCTGGGACGAAGGTCGAAAGGAACTTGAGAGCTTCTGCTTGAATGCCTGCCAACCCTCGACTGGTACGCCTTCCCCTTTCAACCACTTCATACGGCCTGAGCCGGACCAACTGCTTCGCGTAAGCATCGCGCTCGGCTTCAAACGCGCACGTCTCCAGTACGTCTATTCCATTCTGCGGGGGAAGGACTTGGAGACCGGGGAGTTCAGCGATGCGCGACGTGAGCAACAGTTCGGAATCTTGAAAGACGCCCAGGCGAAAGTACTCGACCTTTCGGCCTGGCACGATTTCTTCAGTGCCCTTAGAACCGCCGGCTATCTCGGTGGGCGAATGATCACCTCTAACAACAACCTGCTGTTTTCGTATGCGTTTTTCCTGATCGGTCGGACCGAGTACGCGGTGCCCGCCAAGGATCTGCGAAAGGTCATCGCGCGCTGGTTCTTCATGTGCAGCCTGACCGGACGCTACACGGGATCTCCGGAGTCCGATCTGGAGTTCGATCTAGCTCGCCTGCGCGACGTGAGGGATGCCGCCGGATTCGTGCGTGCGCTGGATCAGGTCTGTGATGCGGCGCTAACGAGAGATTTTTGGTCGATCACGTTGCCGAACGACCTGGCTACATCGTCTCCGCGGAGTCCTTCCCTGTTCGCGCATTACGCCGCGCTTGTGCTTGACGAGGCGCGGGCACTCTTCTCCGACCAGAAGGTGGAGACCCTGCTTGATCCTTCAGTTCACTCCACTCGTTCCGCGGCGGAACGTCATCATCTGTTCCCCAAGGAATTCTTGAAGGGCATGGGGGTTACCGACCAGCGCGAGACCAATCAGATCGCGAACTACGCTCTCCTCGAGTGGGGTGACAACAACAGGATCGGCGCAGCGGGCCCGGCTGAGTATGTGCCCTCGATGTTGGGGTCGCTCAAGCCGGAGGAGGCCGTACGCCAGTATCGGTGGCACGCCTTGCCTGATGGCTGGGAAAACATGGACTACAAAGCGTTTCTGGCGGCTCGGCGCGAGCGGATTGCCCGTTTCGTTGCCGAAACGTACGGCAGCCTCAGGGAGGAAAGCGGCCCAGAGGCACCTGACAGCATGGACATTGGGAAGCTCATTGCGGACGGCGAAGGGGTGCACGTAGAGTTCAAGTCCAGTCTCAGGGTCAATCTGCACACAGGAGAAAGGGATCCAAGGATGGAGCTGGCCTGCCTCAAGACGATTGCGGGATTTCTCAATGCGCGGGGTGGAACCCTGATTGTCGGTTTGTCGGACGATGGCGAGACGGTGGGTGCCAAGGTCGACGGGTTTCCAAACGAAGACAAGATGCACCTGCATTTAGTGAATCTTCTCAAGGATCGCATAGGCGCGCAGCACTCGATGTACATCCATCCGAGATTCGAGGATCGTGACGAGGCACGGGTACTCGTAATTGAGTGCTGGCCTTCCAGTTCGCCTGCCTACGTGAAGGACGGTGGCAGCGAGCGCTTCTACACGAGAACCGGTGCCGCGACGACCGAGCTCAGTGCCAGTCAGATACAGCAATACGTCGCGCAGAGGTTCTGAAATGCATGAGTTGAAACGCATGCGCGCAACCCTGGCCGAGCGGCGGCGAGTACAGAAACACTGCCTCGACCCGCTCCTTTCCTCGGTGAGAGAGCGGAATCCGACTCCTCCCCTTTGGGGCACTCAAGCCCGTCCGTGAGCACAAGCGCCCATCCGACTCCTTGACGCCCGCGGACAACGTGCAACGCACGCAGCCGGCCTGCAGGCCATGGGCTTTCAAGAATGGAGTATTTGGATCCCGCAGCCTCAGCCTTGGCAACAGGAAACGACTGCGTTTGTTCGGTTCTCGCATTGCGACAGATTTCAGCCAGTTTCGGGTGCCGCGCGTGGGGCAGATTTGAATTCCCTGTCTGGAGGAATGACCGGCTGCGTGGCCTGATCGCCCCTGTCACCGCGGTGACAGGAGACCTGTGCTTGAATGGTGGTCCCTGAATTGCGAACGAGGACCCGAAGCCCATGAAGAGAACGGCCGTGAATCCCTAACCGTGGTCGCTGAACTTTGACAACAATTGAGCCGAATTGCTCGTTGGAGCAAACCGGCACCTGATCTGCGCAGGCCAGACCTCCGTTGACGCTGACGGGAACCCGCAGCACCCGGGGGACATGCGCAATCAGGTCGCGCTTGCCCTGGACAATCTGGAAGCCGTCCTGAACGCCGCCGGCATGGGTCTTGCCAACGTTATCCGGCTCAACGTCTACACCACCGACGTGGACGAAGCCGTGAGTCACTTCGATGTTCTGGGTTCACGATTCGGGCACGCCGAGGTTGTTCCTCCGATGACCCTTCTCGGCGTTGCCCGCACGCCCTGCCTCCGCTGATGTTAGAGCTGGAGGCCACGGCTGCTGGCTGACCACGAGGGCAGGTCCCGGAACGCTCCAGTGCCTCTCCTTGCATTCCACCAAGCATCCCGGGAGACGCCGAACGGCTCAATGATCGGAATCATCGGGCCTNGCCCAATCAGAAATACAACAAACGGCTGCACNGCAAGTCCTGGTCCACCGAGCCGTCGCCCTAGCGTGCGCGCCACCAGACACTGACGCGAACCCGCGAGCCGTCCTTGCCAGGATTCGGAACGTTGTTCCCGAAAACCCGTTCGGCCGGGTGCCGGCGTGGCCCGGATTCCGCTCGCTCGAGGCGGACAACCGATACATTGTTCCGATTTTGCGTCTCCCAGGCCGGCGCCTGCGGATCCTAGCACGCCTGACCGGGCACGAGCGGCGCCAGGGAGCCCGTTTCGCATCCTGACTCCGGCCGTTTTCGTCGCTGGTCCGAGGATGCGAACCGGCTTTCGCAATCAATCGTCCCCTCGCCCCCGCGTTCCGGGCGGACGGCGCGGGAAGACCAATGCCTCGACGCCGCGTACCGTCATCGCGCACCCGGTATTCCGGATCCAGCGCAATTCGGCGCCCGCCTTTGACAGGTCCGGGGACGGCGACCGGGACGACGCGACGGTGGTTGTCGAGCCGGGCGAGGACGCGATCCGAGATCTGCGCCGGAAGCATCCCGGACGGGAGTTCGGCCCGCTCCGGGTCCGTCTGGTCCGATACGAGGCCGGCGGCAGCGAATACTGCCTCGCCACCGCACTTGCCGACGCCGACCGCTACGGCGCGCCCGATCTCTCGGACCTGTACCACGGGCGCTGGTCGATCGAGGAGCTCTGCAAAATCTCGAAGACCTTCATCGGGGTGGACGAATACCACGCCCGGAGCGAGCGCGGCGTCCGGCAGGAGACCTACGTCCACTTCGCCCTGATCGCGGCGACGCGCTCGCTCGAGAAGGAGGGCGACGACCTGCTGGCGCAAATGCGCAAGAAGGGAAAGCCGCGCCGGACCGTGAATTTCAAGAGTGCGCTCGCCCTGGCGGCGGCGAATCTGGAGGAGCTTCTGCTGGCCGGAGCCGCGTTCGCGGCGGAAGCCGGCTGCGCCCGGGCCGCTCGCACCCCCGCGTATCGAAAAATCCGGCGAGCAAATGGACGCGGAGGCGCGCAAAAAAACCAAAATCCCAATGGCCGGCGCGGCGCAGTCCGCCTGACGACCGGCCCGCCGGAGAATCGACGAACCCGGCGCCGAAGCACGGCGCCGACGCGCCGGATTCCGACAATTCCCCCCTTGTAGGCCGCGGACGTCGGCCGCCGAAGCGGAATCCCGCAACCGGATGCCGGCCGTCGACGGAAATCGCGCTCGGCGGGGCTGAAACTTCAAAAAAATCTGACAAAAAGCCAGAATCGACCTAATGCGCGAATTCCAAACTGAAATTCGAACGGTCAATTCACTAGGACAATGCCATTGGTTGTTCGGGGGCGGGAAGATCACCTTCGTGCTCGATATGTTCCATGCCCTCGAATACGCCGGCGATGCGGTGAAGGCGATTTTCCGGACAAGGCGGAGCAGGACCGGCGGTTCGAAGAGATCAAGGCGGACCTCGAGGCGCGCCGGGCCGCCAAGGTGATCCGGGAGCTCGAGCCCTTCCGCGGCGGGTGCAAGCAAGTGGTGGCGTGTTGCCGCTACTATCGGAACAACATCGAACGGATGCGCTACAACCAATACCGCGACCAGGGCATGCAGATTGGATCGGGGGTCGTGGAAAGTGGCTTCAAGCGGTACGGTCTCCGGCTGAAGCGTCCCGGCACCCGCTGGTCGAAGTCAGGCACCAACGCAATGCTGGCGCTCAAAAGCTGCGTCATAAACTTCAGGCTGCCCGACTTCCTCGACTGGCACGCGAGGCAGGCCATCGTTGCCTGACAACAAATTGGGCTACACCCCTGCGATACCAATAATTTGCCCCGCTATGTTGCTTATGCTAGATTTCGTCGCAAAACCCGCGCAGCGACTCGCGCAAGACCGATTCCGATGGATTTCGCTGGCGCGGATTTAGCAATGCCGGGCGATTATCAGAAGAGCGGCGGAGCGTTTGCCTTTTCTGAGGATTAGAAAATATTCGGAGCAATTCGCTGCTGAGGAATCAAGGGGCACACTTCATGCCGCAAATCTTCCGAGCTGAGAACTGCCTTGAGTTTCTAAACTGAATTTGGAGGAAAAAATGAAGAGACTATTTGCTGCCTTGGCGATTTCGACGGTCGCTGCGGCTGGATACGCGCAGTCCGGCGAGCTTTCGCTGGCGTATTTCATGGGTCCGAAGCATCCGATGAACGCGGGCGTATTCACGCCGTTCGCCGAAAAGCTGGCGGAAGCTTCCGGCGGCAAGATGACGGTTCAGCAGTATCCCGGCGGAGCTCTGAACTCGGTTCCGCCCAAGCAGTATTCAATTTTGCTCGACGGCGTNGCCGATATCGTCTTCGCATTGCCCGGCTATACGGGCGATCTATTTCCGAAAACGAACCTGATCACGCTCCCGACTATCTGCGACAGTTCCTTAACCTGTACGGAAGCTCTGCAGAACGCCCGCAGCGAATTGGAGAAGGAATTCGATGCAAAGGTGCTCGCGCTCTGGTCCAATAGCCCGCCAATTCTTCTTACTAAGGACAAGCCGGTTCGCACTCTGGAAGACCTCAAGGGAATGAAGGTCCGCGTTACATCGAAGCAGGCCGTGCCCTACGTCGAAGCTCTCGGGGCCAGCGCCGTGGCTCAGCCCGTGACCGTCATCAATCAGAATTTGGCGAACGGGGTAATCGATGCGATTTCCATCGACCCGTCGGGAATCGGCTCGTTCAAGCTGCAGGAGCCGGCCAACTACCTAACGAACTATTTCCCGGGTTCCGGAGCCGCATTCGTGCTGCTGATGAACAAGGACTCGTACAACGCGCTTTCCGACGAGGAAAAAGGATGGGTCGACGCTGCATCCGACGCTTCGCTTGCCGAAAGCGGCGCAGTCGCCTTTGCGAAATCAAGCGAGCGCGGAATGAAAATCGCGCGAGATGCGGGCGTAGAAATTATTGAATTGTCCGAAGAGGAGAAAGCACGGTTCGATGCGGTCGTCGCGGAAGTCTACGAGGCCGCGCAGTCCGACACCGTAGGCGACGCCACCGTTGGCGAGATTATCAAACTGTTCAAGGGCATGTAGCGGTTTGAAACGCCGGCCTGCCGGATAGTTGTCTTGGAATTGCCGGCAGCCCGGCCAATTGGCCGGGCTGCTCGCGGAAGCAGGCACGACTGCTTGTTGCAAATGAATGATTGAATCCGAACCAGTCCAAATTTGCGACGGAATCGAAGCGGGCGGGTATTCGATTTCGCTGCGCGGCGGACCGGCGCCTAAGTCACGAATTCTCCCTGCTTTCCCGTCCGACTCAAGCTTCGCAACGAATTTTGTGGGAACCGGGCAATGAAACCAATCGCCGCTTCCGCGATCTCGCCGAATAGCGCTACCGGAGCGGCGCGTTCGGGAGACCTATCGCTAGCGCATTTCATCGCGCCGAATCATCCGTCGAATGCGGGAGTCTTTACGCCTTTCGCGGAATGGCAGGCGGAAGCGTCAGGCGGGAAGATGACGGTTCGGCAATACCCGGGAAGCGCGTTGAATTCCGTTCCTTCCAAGCAGTATTCGATACTGTTCGACTGCGTCGCCGATATTGTATTCACCGTTCTCAGCTTTTTCGGAGATCTATTTCCAAAAACGAACTCGATCTCTCTGCCGAACAATTGCGACAGTTTCGCGGAATGCACGAAAGCTCTGCGGAATGCAAATACCGTTCTCGAGAAGGAGTACGACGCCAAGATTCTCGCGCTCCGGGCCAGCAGCCCTCCCATTCTTCCTACGAATAACAAGCCGGTTCGCGCTCCGGAGGACCTGAAGGGCATGAAAATCCGCGTCGCGTCGAAGCGGACTGCTCCTTTTCCGGAAGCCCTCTGCGCCAGCGCCGTCGCGCAGCCGGTCGACGTGACAAACCGAAATCTCTCAACCGTCGCGATCGACGCGTCCGGAATTGATTCCTTTATGCTTAACGAGCCGGCCAACTACCTGACGACCTACTTCCCGGGATCCGGAATCGCGTTCGCGCTGCTAATGAACAAGAATGTCTACGACTCTCCAAGCGAACGGGAAAAAGGCTGGTGCGACGCGGTGGTCGACAAGGTTTACGACACGTTGCATTCGGAGGCCGCAGGCGGTGTCATCGGCATGATCAAGGGCAAGTAGGTTGCTGGGTTATCGGCTATTCGCGGCGCTCGACCTGGCCGAACGGCATCTCGGTCGCTTGGCCAGGCTGTTCGCGGCAGCGGGAGGAGTTGCGCTCACGAGCTTGATGGCGGTTACCGTCGTCGCAGTCTTCTGGCGCTATGCGCTGAACAATCCGATATTCGGGATCGAAGATGTCTCGACGATGGCTCTGACCGTTGTCGTCGCCGCCTCGATTGCCTACTGCGCCAAGCAGGGCGGGCATGTCGGCGTCAATGTCATAAAGATGGTCGCGGGTCGCTCCGCAACCCGGATAACGGATATCGTCGCCCGAGCGCTGGGAATCGCGATTACGGCGATTTCCGCATACGCTCTGTTCCTGAAGGGAGGCTGCGGCCTGCCCTGCGGCGCAATCACCAACAATCTGTCGATTGTCCACACGCCATTCTACTACTTCCTCGGCGCGGCGATGGCGTTCTACTCGGCGCTTCTGCTCGTGCAAGCCGGAATCGGCCTTGCCAACTGGCGGGCCGACGACCCGAACGAGCCAAGAGACTGATGGGCGGAACCGAAATCGCCCTGGCAGGCTTTGCCTCTTTATTCGTCCTGCTATTCATTCGCGTTCCGGTCGGCACGGCGATGATGATCGTCGGCGCCGCGGGCATATACTACATTCGCCCGCAGGCCAGCATACCGGTTCTCGCGGGCGAAATCTTCGGCGAATCCTCGAACTATTCCCTTACGATCCTTCCGCTCTTCATTCTCATGGGCAATCTGGCGGGGGCGTCCGGCATGAGCCGGGACCTTTACGACGCGGCGCACAGCTGGCTCGGTCACCTGAAGGGAGGGCTGGCATCCGCTTCTGTCGTGGGGTGCGCGGGGTTTTCGGCATTGTCCGGCTCGTCTCTCGCCGCCGCGCTCACCATGGGAAGAATCGCGCTGCCCGAAATGAAATCGCGCAACTACGCCGATTCGCTGGCTACCGGCACGATCGCCGCGGGCGGCACGCTCGGAATTTTAATTCCGCCATCGGCGGGATTCGTCGTCTACGCGATTCTGACCGAGGAAAGCATAGGAAGGCTTTTCATCGCGGGAGTCGTTCCCGGCATCCTGTTGACCCTGCTGTTCGTGCTGACCATTTGG
>JGIcombinedJ30088_10003467_pt1 | contig 14585 bp, 18 predicted proteins | sample PinacodermPK_FD_30088 | JGI IMG/M metagenome (IMG submission 30088)
GCCGACGGCGACGAATGCGTCGGCTTCAACCGGCCTCATGCTTCCTATCGCCAGACGCTGAAGGCCTCGGGGTCGAGTTTCGTCTTCCTAGACGACACCATGCCTATCCGCGGACACGGCGCAGGCAACACCAACCAGTTCGACAGCTGGTACGGCAGGTGTCTTCTGGATTTCCTGGATGCCGGAGGAGCGCCGAAATCCGGCGAGACCGTATGTCCGTCGCCGAGCCCGGTTCCCGCCTATCTACTGCCGCGCGACTACCGGCCGCCGGCGGACGGCGGGGCAGGCAGCCTCCTCGGCGCCTGGAGCGGCCGCTATTCGACCGACAAGCTGGGAACCCGGAATTTGTGCATTCTCGTCGATGGAGAATTCGCAGGCGGCTTCAGGGCGGAGGTCGCGTTCGGTGCCGGCAGCCAACGGAAGGCGTCGATGGTCACGATTCGCCGGTATTTCAGTGTTGAAGCCGGCAGCGGGAAATTCGTTTACGCCCACAACAAATACCGCATGACCGTGAAGGCCGACGCAGAACGCAAGAATGTCTCGATGACGATACAGACCGCGAAGGGCAGGGAGTATCGCTCCAAGCTCGAACGCGGATGTAAGCTGGTTGACGACCGGCCGCCCGGAAAACTTGCCTCGGGCAAGCTCGCGCCAGCCGGCCGAGCAGCCTCGTTGCCCGCTTCCCAAAGCCAGAAAGCTGCTTCGTAAGGCGCGGCGAACCGGCCGTTCGCATCGGTCGGGCCCTCGACAAGATTGCCCCATCTGACCCCGACGCCAGCTGATTAACGTAGTCGAATATGTCGTATTGCCACGCACTGTACTGGTGGTCCCGGGAGAAGACGAATGCCTTGGACCGGAACGGTCGGATGGCCCTTACCTTAATGTGCTTGCCGCAAGCAGTACGGGTTTCTTTCTTCTGGAGGATGCCGTGTGCATCTGCGGCTGTTGCGCGGGCCGATACAGGCAGTTCGATGANAGGTATGGCGAGTGCCTGTGCGATTTCGTTGGCAGCAAGGGCACCAGAAACTTCTGCATGTTCGTCGAGGAAGAATACGAAAACGGGTTCAAGGCCAGGACGACTTTCTGGGCCGGGACAGAGAGATTATCGTCGATGGAAACCCAAATGCGCATATTCCAGAGGTCCGGTAGGGACAGGGAGTTCGTTTGCAACAAGAACAAATACCGCATGACCCTCTTTGACAATCCGTCCTGCCCGGAATTGGAGCTCGCCATACGAACGGCAGGCGCAACCGGGTACTACTGCCACCTTACCCGAGGATGCGAGCTTGTGGACGAAAGGCACCGGTCGGTCAAACCAACGGAAGTGGAGCAANTTGANCAAATGTCCCAAGAAAAAATTGTCAAAATGTCCGAACTATACCAGTTGTATCGGGAGTAAATCACTTGTCATCGAGAGCATCGAATATTACGCCGAGAGTGCAAAAAAGACCAGCTGTCACCAGCACAAACATGACCGCAAGAAGAATTTGGGAATTTTCTGAATCGGTCAAGGCCATAATGGATGATAACGCTACGACGGCGAATATTATTGCCAACACGGCTGTCAGGGACTTGTTTCTTTTCGCCCTTCTGGAAAGGCGCTCGAACAGGCCGTCATCAGATGCCGCTCTGTGCATGCTCGTTCCCGACTTGTCCATTACATCGCGGCCCTTGTCGCACTGAGGCGCTTGCTCGCACAATATCACGGATCGGCGGAGATGACTGCGTTCCGGCACATTTCATGTTTGAGAGGCCCGGCCGTCCGGCGGCCAAGCACTTGCGGCCAGCTGCAGCGAAACCGAAAATAGGTTGGTAGCGGGGGAGGGATTTGAACCCCCGACCCAGGGATTATGATTCCCCTGCTCTACCGCTGAGCTACCCCGCCGAAGGACCGGCGTTTTAGGCGCAGGCGCTTGCGCCGTCAACGGGATCGACCCATCCTGCGACGATGAAACGAACGGCTGTCCTCCTGCTTGCCGGTTTCCTGCTGGCCGCCCATGGCGGTGCGACGGGCATCGTCAAGCAGCGCATGGACGCCATGGTCGATATCGGGCGCGCGACGAAGACCATTCGGGACGCGATCCGGCGTTCCGAGCCGGACGCGGTCCGGGACGCGGCGGGGCGGATCGCCAGACACGCTGCGGAGGTCCCGAAGCTGTTTCCGGACGGCAGCTTCCACCATCCTTCGGAAGCTCTACCGGCGATTTCGACCGACCGGGCGGCATTCAATGCGCTCGCAGCGGAGCTTGCCCTCGCTGCCGGCGAACTGGCCTCGAATGCCGACGCGCCTCGCGAAGCGGCACGGAAACTCGCGGACGCTTGCAAGCAGTGCCACACGCGCTTCCGGGTGCAGAAGAAGCGCTGAGCCGGCAGCGGGCGCTCAGTCGAACACCTCCTCGAAGCTCGCCCTGAGCGCCGAGTCCACCTCTGGCATGGACGCGACGATCCCCTCTGCCGCAAGCGAAGTGACGCCGAACCCTTCGATGCCGCAGGGCACGATGCCGTCGAAATGTCCGAGGTCCGGCTCGACATTGAGCGCGATGCCGTGGAACGCGACCCAACGGCGCACACGTACGCCGAGGGCTGCAATCTTGCGCTCGGATCCGCCGCGCCGGACCCAGACACCGATCCGCCCCTCGCGCCGCTCACCGAGGAGGCCGAACCGGGCCAACGTCCGGATCAACCACTCCTCCAGGCCGCACACATAGTCGCGCACGCCGAGCCCGCGGTCCTGGAGGTCGAGCATGGCATAGGCGATGCGCTGGCCCGGACCGTGATAAGTGTAGCGCCCGCCGCGCCCCGTCCTGAACACCGGGAAACGATCCGGCGCAAGCAGTTCGACCGGATCGGCGGAGGTGCCGGCCGTGTAGAGCGGCGGATGCTCAAGGAGCCAAACGAGGTCCGGCGACCCGTCCTGCCGAATGGAGCGGACCCGGTCTTCCATAGCCGCGACCGCCGGCTCGTAGTCCACCGGCGCGTCGTCGATGCGCCATTCCACCGGTCTTGAAACCGCCATTGCGATTTGCTATCCCGCCCTCGCCTTGAGGCGGGCAGTTTAGCGCGTCTCCGATATGCGGTCGTGGCGGAATTGGTAGACGCGCAGCGTTGAGGTCGCTGTGGGGGCAACCCCGTGGAAGTTCGAGTCTTCTCGACCGCACCATGAGCACAGAATGCGCGGAGGGATACGATGGCTGAGCCCCATACGGTCCCGCGCGCTGACGACCGGGCCGAGGACACGCTGGCGCTGACGCCCGACCTGGTCCGGGACATACTTGAGGCAGGCGACGCCGAAGCCATCCGCGCCAGGCTCGCTCCCCTCCATGCCGCCGACGTCGCGGATCTGCTGGAACGCATCGCGCCGGACGACCGCTCTACCGTGCTCGAAGCGCTGAGCGGCGCGCTCGACGCCGACATTCTGGCCGAACTGGACGAGACCGTGCGCGGCGAGGTCGTCAACCAGATGGCGCCGCAGGAGCTTGCGCGGGCGGTCGCGGAACTCGACGACGACGATGCGGTCGATGTTGTAGCCGACCTGGACGAAGAGACCCGCAAGGACATTCTGGCGCGCCTGCCCCANGCGGATCGAACGGCGGTCGAGCAGGCGCTGACCTNTGAAGAAGACACTGTCGGACGCCTCATGCAGCGCGCNACNGTGGTCGTGCCCGCCTACTGGACNGTCGGCGAGACCATCGACTATCTGCGCGCNGATGCGTCCCTGCCCGATACATTCTTCGACATCTTTGTCGTGGACCCGCGCCACCGCCCGGTCGGCAGCCTTCCGCTCTCGCGCATTCTTCGCAACCGCCGCCCCGTCGGGTTGGCCGAGATCATGGACGGTGAGCCTGTCGTGCTGCCGGTTTCAATGGACCAGGAGGAAGCGGCGTTCCTGTTCCGCCAGCAGGACCTGACCTCGGCCCCGGTGGTCGATGAGTCGGGTCGGCTCGCCGGCGTGCTCACCATCGACGATATGGTCGATGTCATGGACGAGGAGCACGAAGACGACATTCTGAAGCTTGGCGGCGTGTATGAGGACGACCTCTATCATGCCGCGGCGGCCACGGCGGCAAAGCGCTTTCCCTGGCTGCTCATCAATCTCGCCACGGCGGTGCTCGCTTCCCTCGTCATCGCGCAGTTCGAGGCGACCATCGAGGCCGTGGTTGCGCTCGCCGTGTTGATGCCCATCGTCGCCTCGATGGGCGGCAATGCCGGTACGCAGGCGCTCACCGTCGCGGTCCGCGCGCTTGCGACCAGGGAGCTTTCGGCTACCAACGCCATGCGCATCGTTGTCAAGGAAGTGCTTGTTGGCGGCTTCAGCGGCGTGCTGTTCGCCGTCATCGCGGCGGCGCTGACATTCGCCTGGTTCGGCAACTGGCAATTGGGCGCGGTGATTGCAGCGGCCATGGTCGTCAACCTGTTGGTCGCGGGCCTTTCCGGCGTTGCCATCCCGCTTGCTCTGGACCGGATGCGGATCGACCCGGCCGTCGCGTCTTCGGTGGTGCTGACGACGGTGACGGATGTTGTCGGCTTCTTCGCCTTTCTGGGCCTCGCCGCTGCGGTGCTGCTGTGACCGGCGCAATCCGCCCCGTCCTGGACAGCGACGCGGACGGGCTGATCCGCCTGATCGATGTCTGCTGGTCCGCCTATGAAGGCTGCATCCTCGACGTCGATGCCGAAGAACCGCAGCTCCGCGCCATGAGGAGCCATTTCGACGCTCTCGGCGGCGAATACTGGGTTGTGGAGAATGCCGGCGGACAAATCGCGGCCGCCGGTGGCTGGGCGCCCGCCGTCGACCCCTCCGGCTCGGAGATTCACAAGCTATACGTCCTGGCGGAGTTGCGCCGGCAGGGGATTGCCCGGCGGCTGGTCGGCATGGCGGAAGCGGCTGCCCGGAGCCGTGGCAGCCGCTTCGTGGAGCTCTGGTCCGATACGCGCTTCCTCGAGGCGCATGCGTTCTACGAGGCGCTGGGCTATCGGCGGACCGGCAGGACCCGCGACCTCCACGACCTGTCGAATACGACGGAGTTCCATTTCGTCAAGGAGCCGTTCACCGTATCGTGATTGGCCGATGCCGGGCGTGGAACCGATCTTTCCCGGCAGGAAACACATCCGGAGGACCGTCCGATGCGAACCGTCTTCACAAGCCTTGCCGCAACCTCCCTGATCGTGCTGTTCGCCGGCTTCGCGGCCGCCAAGGAGCCCGTGTTCCAGCGCAGCGGCGCCGCGATCCACGGCTACGACCCGGTCGCCTACTTCCAGGCCGGAGAGCCGGTCAAGGGCAAGTCGGGCACGAGGTGGAATGGAACGGCGCCAAGTGGCGCTTTGCGAGCGCCGCCAACCGCGATGCCTTCGAGGCCGACCCGGAGCGCTATGCGCCGCAATATGGCGGCTATTGCGCCTGGGCGGTGTCGCAGGGCTATACGGCGCCCATCGACCCCAAGGCGTGGAAGGTCGTGGACGGCAAGCTCTACCTCAACTACTCGAAGTCAGTGCAGAAGAACTGGGAGAAGGACATCCCGGGCCATATCACCGCGGCAGACGGTCATTGGCCGGGGATACTGGCAGAACTGTCCAACTGACGGCTTATCGGCTAGGGTCGCGCCCGGATTTGAGAGGAGGCCGCCCCCGTGCTGAAGATCGCAACACTCGCCGACCTTGAGGATTGGGTCGGCAAGGAACTCGGCGTCAGCGACTGGATCGAGGTCGGCCAGGACCGGATCGACGGGTTCGCCGAGGCGACCGAAGACCGCCAGTGGATTCATCTCGACACGGAGCGTGCGCGAACGGACATGCCGGGCGGCAAGACCATCGCCCATGGCTTCCTCACCTTGTCGCTGACCGCGGGGTTGATGGTGTTCTCGGTGCCGGGCGCCAGCCGGGCGATCAATTACGGGCTCAACCGCGTGCGGTTCACCAACACCGTGCCGGCGGGCTCCAGGGTCCGTCTGCGCCAGACCCTCGCCTCCACGGAGCCGGTCAAGGGCGGCGGCGTGCGCTGTGTGGTGGACAACTCGGTCGAGATCGATGGAACCGACCGCCCGGCCATGGTGGGAGAAGCGCTGATCGTCTTCTATCCGTGAGTCCCGGCCGGGGCTAGCGGCTGCCGGGCCACCAGCTTGGCCGCAAAGCTGTCAATGCACTTACATTGAAACTGGACCAGTCGACCGGGGGCAGGTCACTTCGTCTTGATCAAATCCGTCCACAGGGCCTAGCACGGGTTACTCGATGTCAAGTCCTGGGGAAGCGCTGGCGGATGCGCGCTTCGAGATCGCTGCGCACTGACCGAAATGCCATGAGGCGTTGCTCGCGCGATCCGTCATTCAATGTCGGGTCCGCGACATCCCAGTATTCGACGGACGCGCGCGAACCGGCGGCATACGTTTCCGCCTCCCAATTTGCGTTTGCCGACAACGCGACGATGAGATCGAAGCGGCAATCCGCAAGCTCCTCGAAAGTACTCGCCCGGTGGCAGCGAATGTCGAGGCCGACCTCGTCCATAACGGCAACCGCGAACGGGTTGACGGGGGCCGGCTCCACTCCTGCTGAATCGATAAAGATCCCGGAACCCAGCCAGCGTCTGGCGAGCGCCTCGGCCATGGGCGAGCGGACCGCGTTCCGCGTGCATGCGAAGAGCAGGTTGCGGGGCAGGCCGTTCATCCGGACCGGGCCCGGAAATGCAGGACACAGAGCAGGGTGAACAACCGCCGGGCGGTGTCGTGGTCCAATTCGACGTGAGCGGCCAGCACCTGTTGCAGCTTGTCCGCGCCTTCGTCATGCAGGGCGCGCCGGCCTATGTCGATGGCCTCGATCTGTGAGGGCGAGAGACGTTTGATCGCTTCATAGTAGCTGTCGCACACGACGAGATAGTCTTTGACGATACGCCGGAAGCCCCCGAGCGACACCGCAATTTCGAGCGGGGGCGACCGGCCGGGAGCTCCGATCCGCAGAGTCAGCCGCCGCTCGACGACGGCCAGATGGAGCGTATAGGGGCCGGAGGGACCTTCCAGGAGGCGGAACCGGTTGTTTTCGACCAGATCGAAGATCGCTACGGCGCGTTCCTGCTCGATCTCCGGCGTGCGCNGCACGACAAGCCGTTCGTCGAGGCTGATCGAAGCAATCTGGAACCGGCTATCCGCTCCGCTGTCAGCCATCGAGCCGGAGCGAAACCGACAGGCCGTGGGCGTCCAGTCCTTCAGCGGCGGCGAGTGCGGCAGCGGCCGGGCCGATGGCGGCCAGCGAGTCCGCGCCGCAGCCGAGCAGCGTCGTGCGTTTCATGAAGTCCAGGACGCCGAGCCCGGAAGCGAAGCGCGCCGTACGCGAGGTCGGCAGGACATGGTTCGGCCCTCCGACATAGTCGCCGATGGCCTCCGGCGTGAGGGCGCCCAAAAAGATGGCGCCGGCATGGCGCACGCGCGCGGCCAACGGGTCCGGGTCAGCGACCGCCAGCTGGAGATGCTCCGGCGCAATGGCGTCGATCAATGCTGGCGCCTCGTCGAGGTTCCGGACAACGATGCAGGTGCCGTGGCGCTCCCAGCTTGCCCGCGCGGTNGCCGCTCGCGGCAGCGTTTCCAGATGGCGCCCGATTTCCGTTTCGACCGCATCGGCATAGTCGTGCGANAGCGCGATGAGAAGNCTTTGCGCCGCCTCGTCGTGTTCNGCCTGTGCCAGCANGTCGGCNGCGANCCAGGATGCCGGGCAGCAGCCGTCGGCCACGACGAGCACTTCGGAGGGGCCGGCTATCGTGTCGATGCCGACATGNCCGAATACCTGGCGCTTGGCGGTTGTGACCCACATATTTCCGGGGCCGACGATCTTGTCCACCGGCGNGATGCTACCGGTTCCGAACGCCAGCGCGCCCACCGCCTGCGCGCCGCCGATCCGGTAAATTTCCTCTATGCCGGCGATCCGGGCGGCNGCAAANACCAGAGGGTCGAATGCGCCTGCCGGGGTCGGCACCGTCATGGCGAGCCGTTCGACGCCGGCCACCCGCGCCGGTATCGCATTCATCAGNACCGAACTCGGATAGGCGGCCGAGCCTCCCGGCACGTAGAGGCCGACCGCCTCGATCGGNGTCCAACGCAGGCCGAGGCGCACTCCAAGGGCGTCCCGGTAATCGAGGTCCGACGGGACTTGGGCCCGATGGAACGCCTCGACCCGCGATGCTGCCANCTCCAGCGCNTCGCGCGCCGGCCCCGGCGTTTCCGAAAGCGCCCGGTCCAGAGTCTCTACCGGGATGCGCAGCGGGCCGGTCACGCCGTCGAAGCGTTCGGTGTATTCGGAGACGGCCGCATCGCCGCGGGCGCGGACATCGGCGAGGATCGCGGCGACCGCCGCATCGACATCCTCGGTCCCCGCGCGTTCGGACCGCAAGAGCGCATCGAAATCGCCTGCGAAATCCGGGTCGCCGGTGTCAAGCCGCCTGGGCAAGGGAGGCCTCCCGAAAGCGTTCGATCCAGCCCTGCAACTCGGCCGTCCGGGTCTTGAGCGCGGTGCGGTTGACGACCAGGCAGGAGGTGATGTCGGCAATATGCTCGACCTCGACCAGGCCGTTGGCCTTTAGTGTCGCGCCGGAGGAAACCAGGTCCACGATGCGCCGGCAGAGGCCGAGCGAGGGAGCCAACTCCATAGCGCCGCTGAGCTTGATGCACTGCGCTTGCACGCCGCGGGCTGCGAAATGGCGTTTGGTGATTTCGGGATATTTGGTTGCGATCCGGATCTGGCTCCAGCGTCGGGGGTCGTCATTCGCGACCATGGCTACAGGTTCTGCCACCGCAAGCCGGCAATGGCCGATACCGAGGTCGAGCGGCGCATAGAGCTCGTCATAGCCGAACTCCATGATGACGTCGCGCCCCGCAATGCCAATCGCGGCCGCACCGAATGCAACGAAAGTGGCGACATCGAAGGAACGAACCCGGATAATCGAAACATCGCGCAGATTGGTCCGGAAATGCAGGCGCCGGTCGCGCGGATCGTCGAAGCCCGCTTCCGGCTCGATTCCGGCCGCGCGAACCAGGGGCATCGCTTCGGAAAGGATACGCCCCTTCGGCAGCGCCAGCACGAGCGGGCCGGTCATTTTCCGCTTCCGTCGCCGCTGTGGTCCGGCCGCCAGACCGTGGGCCAGGGTTCGCCAAGATCGTCGAGCACGCAGTCGAACGGCTCGCTTTCGATCCGCACGGTGGCGCCATCTGCAAAGGCGAGATCGACAGCCCCGTCTTCGCCCGCCGCGAGGGTCAACAGGTTGAGCGGCCGATCCGGCCGGTCGCGGTCCACGTTCCGCGTGCGGACGGCCTGCACATTCTGGAAAGACAGCATGGTGTGGGTGCGCTCGAAGGGCGGCGCATCGCCCGCGCATTCCCACCGGAACCGGTTCAACACGAGCGCGAACCGGTCCTGATCGCGTATCCATGTCATGTCCGACAGCGGTGCGATCGCGTCCTGCACGCACGCCGCAATTACCTGCAACTCCTCGACGGATGTCGCACGGAGCTTCAGCCGCCCGCTCATTGGGCAGCCAGGTCGCTTTCCAGGGACGGCACGACATCGATGTCGGCGCCGATGCTCGCCAGCCGTCCGGGAATATCCGCATAGCCCCGCTCGATGAAGTGGGCTCCCAGAACCTGGCTCTCGCCGTCGGCAATGAGGGCTGCGAGCAGGTAGGCGAAGCCGGCCCGCAGGTCGGGCACTTCGATTTTCCGTCCGACCAGCGGCGTTGCGCCCTGCACGACCGCACTGTGCGGAAAGTTCCGTTCCAGAAACCGGCAGGGTTTACCACCGAGGCAGGCGGTCGAGAGGGCGATATTGGCGCCCATATCGTTCAGCGTCCGGGTATAGCCGAAGCGGTTCTCGTAAACCGTTTCGTGCAGCACCGAGACGCCTTCTGCCTGGGTCAGCAGGGTCGCCATCGGTTGCTGCCAGTCCGTCATGAAGCCGGGATGGACATCGGTCTCGATATGGATCGGCTGCAAGGCGTCGCGGGCCCGAAAGAAGGTGATCGAATCGTCCACGATCTCGAAACCGCCGCCGACCTTCCGCAGCACGTTGAGGAAAGTGACCATAGCCCGCTGGTCCGCCCCGGCGATGCGGATGCGCCCGCCGGTTGCGACCGCCGCCATGGCGAAAGACGCGACCTCGATGCGGTCGGCGATGGGCCGGTGTTGCGCGCCGGAAAGCCGTTCGACCCCCTCGATCACGATTTTCCGGTCCGTCTCGATCTGGATCAGCGCCCCCATCTTTTGAAGGAACAGGACGGTATCGACGATCTCCGGTTCGATGGCCGCATTGTGGATGACTGTGGTGCCATCGGCGAGGCAGGCGGCCTGGATGGCATTTTCGGTCGCGCCGACGCTGGGGTAGGGCAGGTGGATCACGGCGCCCTTCAGCCGGTCGGCCTTGGCGGTATAGCCGTCCCTGTCCGCGTCGATGCGCGCGCCCATCTGCTCCAGCAACCCGATGTGAAAGTCTATGGGCCGCTCGCCGATATGGTCTCCACCCACCACCGGAACCCGCGCCATCCCTGCCCGGTGCAGCAGCGGGGCGATCAACAGCACCGGCAGGCGGTTGACGCCGGAATAGCGTTGCCCGATGGCGGTTGAGGCGATGTCTGCGGTCTGGATATCGACCGCGCCGGACCCGTCGCGGGAAACGGTCGCGCCGATCTCGGTCAGCATGCCGAGCGCCAGTTCGATTTCGGATATGTCGGGCACGTCCAGCAGGCGGCAAGGCTCGGCGGTCAACATGGACGCGACAAGCTGCTTGCTCACGGCGTTCTTGGCCGTCTGGGCGCGGATCGCCCCGTTCAACGGCGTGCCGCCGCGAATAAGGTAGGCTCTGGCGCCAGCTTCGAGCACGAGTGGAGCCCTCTTCACGGATCGGGCGCTATCGGCAGCCGGTTATTGTGCTGCCGCGACCTTTTGGGGCCGCTTGTAGCTTCAGCAGTCCCGTTCGGCAACGCTGTCGGACGTTTCGTTGTCATCATCGCTCTCGCCGCGCTGCCGCGCCTTGCGGCGGCGAAGGTTCTGGCGCAAGGCCTCCGCCAGGCGCCGTTGCCTGTCTTCCTTTGTCTCCCGATCTCCGGACGCTGCCATGTCCGCTTGCCCTCCCGGCATTCCCTGTGGCATAGACGCGCCCGGCGAGCCGCCGTAGCTCAGGGGTAGAGCACACCCTTGGTAAGGGTGGGGTCGAGTGTTCAATTCACTCCGGCGGCACCATCGCCCGGCGCATGGTGAGCATGGTTTCGCGGGCAGCGGCCAGAGCGTCCGCGACCGGAAGGTCGAGCGAACGCTGGAATACCCGCTTGGTCGCGCGCACCGCCTCCCGGTCGAACGCAGCCAGGGCTTCCGCCATCGCCAGCGCTTCGTCGACAACCTTCTCGTCCGGCACGACCCGGTTGATCATGCCGAGCTCCAGCGCCCTGTTGGCAGAAACGTCTTCGGCGAGAGTCAACAGTTCGAACGCTGCCTTGGGCCCGATGCGGTGTGCGAGCCCCGGCGTCACCATGGTGGCGGCCAGTCCGCGCTTGACCTCCGGATAGCCGAACACGGCGCTTGCCCCTGCGACCGCAAGATCGCACGCGATGGCGAGATTGCAGCCGCCACCGAGCGCGTAACCGCGTACGGCGGCAATGAGGGGTTTGTCCGTCAGCCGACCGAGTTCGTATAGCGCAGCGCCCGCCTCCGCCCGGTCCCGCGCTTCGCGCGCGCCATCGCCGGCGTGCTCGGCCGCCTCCTTCATGTCGGCCCCGGCGGAAAAGGCGCGTTCATCGCCTCGCAACAGGACGCAGGCCACCGTGTCGTCCCTGTGGGCGCGCGCCACCGCATCGCAGATGGCCGTTACCAACGCACCGTTGAGCGCGTTCAGTCTGCGCGGCCGGTTCAGGGTCAGGATGCGGGTGCTGCCGCGGTCTTCCTGAAGGAGGATATCGGTGTCGGCCATGCGCGAGGCGTCCTTGTTCCGTCGGGGTCAGTGTATGGTGGGGTGAGAGGAACGGAAGAGGGGAAGGCTGTGAGCGATCTCAACCATTGGCTGGAGCGGGTCTATGCCGCCGGTTCCACGGCGGAGAACCAGCGTATCTACGACGACTGGGCAGAGAGCTACGACGACGATGTGTCGTCGGGCGGCTATGCCTACGCGCCGATGGCGGCGGGTCTGTTCGGGCGNCATGTCGCGCCGGGCGAGACGTCGGTGCTCGATGCAGGCTGCGGCAGCGGCATCATCGGTGCGACTCTGGCGCGGCTCGGATACGCCAACCTCACCGGCATCGACCTTTCGGACGGCATGTTGCGCGCGGCCGGAGCCAAGGGCGTTTATCGCGACCTGCGCCAGAGGGTACTGGGCGAGCCGCTCGACTTCGAGGACGGCGCGTTCCAGGCCGTGGTCTGCACCGGCGTCTTTACTCCCGGGCATGCGCCGCCGGAATCGTTGGACGAGCTTGTCCGGACGACGGCGAAAGGCGGCTTGCTCATCTTCTCCTGCACGGAGGCGGCGCTGGCGGAAGGCGGTTTCCAGGCCAGGATCGATGCGCTGGCCGATGCCGGTCTCTGGACGCGGATCGACACGGCGGGGCCGGTCACGGCATTGCCGCAGGCCGCCATCCAGCACGACGCGATGTTCTTCGTCTATCGGCGCTGAACCGGAGCCTCTCCGTCGCCGTCCGGGACTGCAGGCTCCAGTTCCTTCAGCCTCTTGGCCGACTGGATACGCCGCCAGGTCAGCCAGATCTTGAGGCCGACGGCCAGCGCCAGCGCGCCGCAAACGACCAGCGCCTCGACGATCATGAAGCGCCCTGGCCGCGTTCGGTTGCGTTGACCAGCACGGCCATCTGTCCGGCGGCATGGCGGTTCTCGTGCATCAATTGGTGTGCGTGGCCGAGATCGTCGAAGTCGAACACCTCCGAGAGGCACGGGTCGATCTTGCCGTCGATGACCAGCCGGTTCACCGCCGCAGCCTGCTCGTCATTGGACAGGTGGCTGCCCTGGAAGCGCTTCTGCCGCATCCAGTGGTAGCGAAGGTCCAGGGTCACATTGTAGCCGGTGGTGCCGGCGCAGATGACGATCATGCCGCCAGTGTCGCAGACGAACTCGGAGGTCGGCAGGGTCGCTTCACCCGGATGTTCGAACACGATCTTCGGGCTCGCTCGCTCACCGAGCGCCTCCCAGATCGCCCCTCCGAAAGCGCGGGCTCCCTTCGCCCACGCGCCGTAAGCCGCGCCGTCGGTCGTGTCCGGCATCGGCCCCCAATGGTCGAAGGCGGTGCGGTTTATGACGCCGACCGCACCCATCTCCATGCACCAGTCCCGCTTGGCGTCATCCGAGACGACGGCGACTGGCCGGCCGCCGAGCGCCGCGGTGATCTGCAGGGCCATGGCGCCGAGGCCGCCCGATGCGCCCCACACCAGTACGGCGTCGCCCGGTTCGATGACATGCGGCGGCCACCCCATCAGCATCCGGTAGGCCGTCGAGGCGCAAAGCAGGTAGCAGCCCGACTGCTCCCAGGTCAGGTGCTTTGGACGCGGCTGGCACTGGTGCGCCTGCGCCTTCGCGAACTGGCAGTAGGAGCCGTAGTTGGTCTGGTATCCCCAGATGCGGGTCGAGGTCGCCAGCATCGGGTCCTTGCCGGAGAGCACCCACGGATCGTCCGGCTCCCACCAGCCGGAGTGGATCACCACCTCGTCGCCGGGCCTGACGTTCGAGACCTCCGAGCCGACGGCCTGGACGATGCCCGAGCAGTCGCTGCCGCCAGCATGGAAATCTTCCGGCTCGCCCTTGCGCATCCGCTCCTTGATGACGTCAATCGGGTAGCCCAGCGCCGCCCAGACATTGTTGTAGTTGATGCCCGTCGCCATGACATAGACGAGCACCTCGTCGGGCTTGAGGTCCGGAACCGGGATGACTTCATGCTGCCAGGCGTCCTTCGGTTCCCCGAACCGGTCCTGGCGCACGAGGAAGGCATGCATCGTCTCGGGCACTTCGCCGAGCGGCGGCTGTTCGCCCAAAGCGCAGAGTTCCATCGGGCCGGCTCCTTCATCGTTTCGCGTCGGCAGCGATACGCTCTAGGCGGTTGCCGACCNGAATTCAATTCCCCGGCCTGTACCCGTGCCACCGCAGGGGTAGTCGCGAGATGTCCGGAAATCTCATGTTTTGTCATGCGCGGGTCATTACCGGCTCTCCGCCAGCCCCGCCAACGCCCCGGTCCGCTTGTGTCCTGCATGTCCTTCCTCCGTCGCGTTTCGTTCCATTTGCGATGCTCCGGGTCCGCGGTGGAGCGGGAACCGAAGCGGCTTCGGGCTGCCGCTTTCCCCGACCCATCATACCGCCAATTCCCTAGAGTGTGCTATTTATAGGAACAAAAGCAAATACAATGAACGAATTTCCATCGCCGGGCGGATGGACAGAGCCGCACCGGTGTCAAGGCTCCGCCGGCTTCCGCCACTGCCGCCGAGGTGCTATCCATCCGGCCCCAGTGGAAATAGAGGGATCGTCATGGCCGGAACATATGAGACCGCGTTCCGCCGCTCGCTCGACGAGCGCGAGGCGTTCTGGGCGGAAGCCGCCGCCGCCTTGCACTGGTACAAGGCTCCGACGCAAATACTG
>JGIcombinedJ30088_10003484_pt1 | contig 14514 bp, 12 predicted proteins | sample PinacodermPK_FD_30088 | JGI IMG/M metagenome (IMG submission 30088)
CCCGCCATGAGTATCGACGAATGAACCCCATGAGGTTGAAGCTGAGGCTGCATCTGAAGCGGCTCGCCGTCGCGTCCGCAGCGGGCCTCTTGGCGGCGGTGCTCATCTCGGGATGCGGGGACGACCGCGCCAGCGTCGGTTCGCCTCCCCAGGAGTACACCAAGTACCTCGTCCAACAGGCGATAGACCGCTACGAGGCTGAGGGCCGGGAAGCGACTTTCGACTACTACCAGTCCCCAGACAGCATCGACGGGTCCTGGTACGTCTACATCCTCGAAGACGGTATCTCAGTCGTCAACGCGAACCGGCCCGACATAGTCGGGACATCCACAGCAGAGCGCAGCGACGTCAACGGCAAGCCCTACGGCAGGGAGTTGGCCGCGGCCACCGAGGACGGAGTCTGGGTCGACTACTATTTCACGCATCCGGTCACCGGCGACGTAACGGAGAAGCGTGCTTGGGCGGTCGCCCACGACGGACTAGTCTTCGGTTCAGGCTGGTATCCGTAGCGGTATTTCGGCCGACACCGGGGCTGAGGTGGCGAACTGCACCAAACTGGGGGGGTGAAGCCGCGCCTCATACGTCTCACGCGCCGCTGGCGCGCAGTCATCAGCAGAGATCAGCGCGCCTACCGCGACAGCTTCGTCGCCCTGTGCCTCTCCGCGATCACCAGCCTTGTCGCCGGCGTGACTCTGGCGACGACGACCGGGACCCTCGAAGAACTGCCTGGCCTGCTGCTGCTGGTGCCAGCCGCGCTGGCCGTGAAGGGAAATGTGTTCGGCGCTCTCGGCAGCCGGCTCGGCACCACCATCCACGCGGGCACGTTTCGGTTGAGTCCGCGCCTCGACTCCGCGGTGGGCCAGAACATTGCGGCGGCGATGCTGTTGAGCCTGGTGATATCGGTCGTGATTGCGGTGCTCGCCAAAGGGGTCGCGATCGTCTTTGCGGTGTCGCCGACGATGTCGGTCGCCGACTTCATCGTCGTGTCGGCGGTCGGTGGCCTGCTCGCCTCGGTTTTCGTTTTGGCCATAACCCTGCTGTTGGCCGGCGGCTCGGGGCGCTACGGGTGGGACTTGGACAACGTGGTGTCGCCGTTGGTGACCGCCGCCAGTGACCTGATGAGCCTCCCGGCCCTGATAATCGCCGCGCGGCTCGCCAGTGTCGAGGTGTTCACACCGGTCGCCGCGGCGGTGCTCGCGGCTGTTTCCGCCGGGGGCGTGGCGTGGTCGGTGACCGTCAAAGGTCGGCTGCTCGGCTCAATTGTGCGCGAGTCGATCCCGGTGCTTACGGTGGCTGGGCTGCTCGACCTGATCGCCGGAATCACGATCGAGGGACGACTGGACGATCTTCTCGAATATCCGGTCCTGCTCGTGCTGCTCCCGGGGTTCTTGGGGACCGCCGGCGGACTCGGGGGGGTGCTCTCCAGTCGTCTCTCGACCAAGGTGCATCTGGGTCTGCTGCACCCCGGGCCGCTGCCTCGAGGGTCGGCCGGCGCCGATGTCGCTTTGATCTTCGGTTTGTCTGTTCCGGTCTTCGCGATGACCGGAGCAGTGTCCGAACTCGGCGGAGCACTGACCGGACAGGCCAGTCCAGGACTGTTCGAGGTTGTGGCGGTCGCCTTGGTGGGAGGTCTGCTGTCCACGGTCTGCGTCGTGATCGTGGCCTACTATGCAACGATCATCGCGGTCAGGTTCGGACTCGACCCCGATACCCACGGCATTCCGATGGTGACGTCATCGTTAGACTTCGTGGGTGCGTTCGCGCTGATCCTGGCCATTGTGGCGGTAGGAGTGGCCTGATCGTGTGCAGCACCGTCGACCGGCAGCGGCGCGGGGCCCGAACACCCCGCCTGCACATCGAACGCCGACGCATCGAACACCGGTGCATCGAACAGCGGCGCGGACCGGGCCGCGGACCGGGCCGCAGACCGGGTCTTTTGGAGCCGGGAGCATCCCGGGCAGCACAAGCCCCTAGTGTGTTCACTTGTAACGGAGCGATGGGATGACCGAAGAAGGACCGCGCAACCTGCGGGAGATGCTCGCCGCCGCCAAGGACAGGTCCGAGCTGATGGTCGATCTGGCGTACGCCGCGCTGTTCTTCGGCGACCCGGACATGGCTGAGGAGATCGCGGGCCTCGAAGAAGACATGAGCCACCTGGTTCACGACATGCGCGGCGTCTGTGTGATGGCTGTGCGTCACCCCCGTGAGTCGGAAGGGATGTCGTCGGTGCTCCAGGTGATCTCCGCTATCGAGCGCATCGCCAACGATGCGGTCGACATCGCCCGCATCGTCACCCACCAACTGGGTATCCCAGCGGAGTTGGTGGCTGACCTGTCGGCTGCAGAGGAGGTGAGCCACCGCGTGCTGGTCTCGCAGGGGTCGCGGCTCTCCCACCTGCCGTTGCGCGACCATGAGCTCCCGGTCCAGACGGGCATGCGCGTGATGGCCGTGCGCCGACAGCAATGGATCACCGATGTCGACGGCGACACTGTGCTGATACCCGGTGATGTGCTGTTCCTGCGGGGGTCGCCCGACGGGATAGGGCGTTTGCGGGAACTGGCCGGAGCGGCGCAATGGGATGCGCCGCGGCTGCCTGATGACCCCTTCGTCACAGACCTGGACCGGGCGGTCGACGTGCTGGTTGAAATGAAGAATCTCAGCGAAGTCGCGGTCGGGTTGGCGTATTCGGCGCTGGTCCTCGGCGACCTCGGGCTCGCCGCGGAAGTCCGTCACATCGAGGACCGCCTCGATGAAATGAAGGACCGACTCGAGCTGTGGGTCCTTCGGGCTGCAGCGGAGAAGGCCGACCCCTCGCCGTTGCGGGGCCTGCTGCACTTGTCGCAAGCCGCTGAGGACATCGGCGACCAGGCCCAGGCCATGGTGTGGCTGATCGAGAAGCAAGAAGACGTCCACCCGATCCTGGAACTGGCCCTCGGCGACAGCGACGAGGTGGTGATCCGGCTGCCGGTCCGTGCCGACAGCGAAGCCGACGGACGGCTCCTCTCGGAGTTGCGGCTCAACATCGAACCCGGGTTCACGGTGCTCGCCCTGCGGCGAGGCGCTCAGTACCTGTACCGACCCCGAGGCCGAGCCCGGCTCGCGGCCGGAGACGAGTTGATAGCGAGCGGCCCCGATGAAGGACGGGCACCGCTCGCCCGGCTCTGCGGATGGCGTTTGACAGACCCTGGCGGCGACGGAGAGGCGGAACTCGAGCCGATCCCGGCACCGCAGCCGCACGCCTGAGGCCGCGTCACGCCTGAGGCCGCGTCACGCCTGAGGCCGCGTCACGCCTGAGGCCGCGTCACGCCTGAGGCCGCGTCACGCCTGAGGCCGCGTTTGGTCCCGGCACGCACCGAACCGCCGCGAAAGGTATCATCCACAGTCGTGTCGAAGGCGAAACAGCGCAGGCGGCGACCACCGCAACCGCGACCGCAACCAAACAACACCGGCCAGCGGTCCGCGGACACCGATGCCGTCGCCGTTGAACGGTTCAGTTGGCGACGCATAGCCGACATGTTCGCCGGTGCCGCAGCAGTGCTCGGGCCGCTGGTCCTCTACGTCATGACGATGCCGCGCAGCGTGTCGCTCGAAGACGACGGACTGTTCCTGCTGGTGGGAAAGTATCTGGGGGTCGGCCATCCGCCGGGCTACCCCGTCCACACCGTATTGTCCAATCTGTTCTTGAAGGCGCCTTGGGGGTCTGAGGCATTTCTCGGCCACCTGCTGAGCGGAGTGCTCGGCGCCCTTGCCTGCGGCGCGGTCTATTGGTGCGCCCGGTTGTTGAAGGTCGGCCCGATCGCGGCGCTGGTCGGCGCCTGGCTCTTCGGGGCTTCGGAGCATTATTGGGCACAAGCCATCATCACCGAGGTCTACACCCTGAATGCGCTTCTCTTCTTTGTGGTGTTCGCGCTGCTGTTGCACCTCGGACGGTCCCCGACGAGCGACCGAGCCTGGACCGCGCTGGCTGTTGTGTACGGGTTGAGCCTGGCCAACCATTGGCCCTTGATGGTGTTGGCCACGCCCGGTCTGGCGCTGGCGCTCCTGCCGGTGTGGAGGGAGTTTCGGCGGCGTTGGTTGCGGCTGACGGCAGTGTTCCTGCCGGCGGTGGCGGGACCTTATCTTTGGATGGTGTTGCGCTCCCGGCAAGAACCGGACTTCAGCTTCCCGGGCCCGCTCGACACCTTCGACCGAGTCTGGGGTCATATCACCCGAGAAGGATATCGAGACGTTGACTCGAGCGTGTCAGCCGGATGGTCCGACAGAATCGAATTCTTCGCCTGGTTCGGCACCGACGTTGTATGGCAGATGACGCTGTTCGGTTTCGTGTTCGCGCTGGCAGGGCTCGGGGTCCTGTTGTCTCGCCCCGCGCCGGATCCGGAGCAGCAACAACGGCGTGGACGGAACCGCCGGAACAGGAACCGCCGGAACAGAAACCGCCGGTACGGACAAATGCTTGAGTGGCTCGGGCGATTCGCCGGCCCGGTGGTCTTCATGTCGCAGAGCCTGCTGCTGGTCCTGTTGTTGAACTTCGACTTCGACTATCAGCACACCTACGTGTTTCGTGCCTACCCTTCGGTGAGCTACGGCCTGCTCGGCATCTGGGTTGCGATGGGACTGCATGCTTTCGGACACTGGCTCCACCAACAGTTCAGCCTCCCGAGGCTCGCGGGTTCGGTGGTGGTGGCAGGAACCGGATTGGCAATGGTTGCCTGGTCAGTTGCGGGCCACTGGGAGGCCAACAACCGCTCCGACGCCGACTTCGCGCAACGCTACTCAGAGATGATCTTCGAGATACTTCCCGAGGACGCGGTCCTCATAACCTTCGGCGATGAGATTGTTCTGCCGCTGGCCTACAACCATTTTGCGGACGGCCGTCGTCCGGACATCCGTTATTCCGAAGCGCACGGGATCATGTTCAAGAGCAATCTGTACGGCAGCATCGCCGATATTTCGGTTGAGGAGCAGCAAGCCGCGCTGTTGCAGTTTCTGGAGACGACCGACCGTCCCGTCTTCCAAACCTACCGAACGAACCGGGTCGATCATGGCAGGGCTGTGCGCGACTACGGCTTCTTGCGCGAGGTGCTCGAGGACGAAAACCCCGACGAGTCGATACAACTGCTTCATGACGACACCGCAGCCGCATACTTCGAGTACATAACCACTCAAACGGACCTGAGAGGCTGGGAGCGCGTGGCGCGCAGCCACCAGGTAATCGACTACAGCCAGTTCCTAGGCTACGCCCTGCTGAGTGAGAACGAGGATATCATTGAGCAGACTGCGGCATCGCGCGAGGTTGCGTCAAAGGACTACTACGGCCTCAACGGGATGGCAGGAATACTGGCCAGGCACGGCAACGACGAGCAACTCGAACAGGCGATGGAGTTCCTGCGGGCCGCCGAGCCGATGCAAGGTGAAGCCGTGACCAAGCAGGCCGAATCTGAAATATTCAACAACATGGGGATCGTGCTCTGGCGCCAGGGCGGTTGCGACGGGGAAACCAATAATATGGGGAGCGTGCGCTGGCGCCAGCGCCGTTGCGACGAGGCAATCCGTCTCTTTGAGACCTCACGGGACATTGTTGACGACCCAGCCAACCCGGGCGTCGACTTCTTGAACCAACTCGCGAACCGGACACCAGTGCCCGAACCCGCGCTATCCGGACAACCTTCGTAGGCGCGCCCCGTTTCTTGACCAGTTCAGCGAGGGCAAATCCTAAGCGCCGAGAGGCCCTACCCCAACGCTCCCGAACATCCCCGCCGACGTGAGCCCCAGGGAACTGCTGGGCCACTTCCAGACCGTGCTCATCAACGCTCACGGCCGAGCCTGCGTCACGGCCCAAGACCGATCAATCAAGTTGGACGGCCACACGGGTCATTTGGTGCTCCCTTCCGTCAGCTGCGGGGTCGTTCGTTGGTCGGGTCATACACGGCGCGGGCGTGACGCTCCGCTGGACAGTCGGTGCCGAACACGTTGACCGTGAAGCTCAGTTGAGCGTCGATGAGATAGCGGAGCGGTTGGGTCGTCACCAGTCTGCGGTGTATCGAGAGTTGGCCCGCGGCGGCGGGCTCGACGGTTACTGTGCGCGTGCAACTCACCGGCGGGCGGGCGATGCCGCGGCTCGGCCCAAGATGTCCAAGCGGGCCGGTGACTCGGTGCTGGCTGGTGAGGTGGCGGAGGGGTTGAAGCAGCGCTGGTCGCCTCACGCGATTTCTGCGGATCTGAAGGCTCGAGGGATGCAGGTGTGCGCGGAGACGGTTATGCTGCAAATGTGTCGAATATATGACGCGGAGTGTCCCGAACAAGAGTTTGGGGTAGGCGAGAGGCTTAGGTCGTGATTGTTGGTGTCGCAATTTTGGCGATTGGTGTGATCTTGGTGCTGGCTGGATCAATGAAGTCAGCGCAACACGTAAGAGGTGTTTTTGGAGACGTGAACCACGTGACCGCGAAACTGTCGGAAGGCACGGGTGTAGTCCCCAGATGGCTGAGCCTCGTAGTGCTCATCGGTTACGCGGCGATCGTGACCGGAGCGATCCTTCTCCTAGTCCGTGTCGTTGCCTAATCGATACCGTTTCAATGTCACCTTGAGGAAAACCCGATGACCTGTGACGGAGCCAAGATTCTTGCGGGCGCAGCGATGGCTGGAATGCTCTTGTTGATCTCAGGATGTGCCGTCGCTCATCCCGAAGGGGCTCCATCGTACGATGACATCGCCTCAACAAGCGAATCATACAAAACAGCGTTCTGCCGGCTGGAAGCTGCGACAGAGGCCGCTGATGCGGCGTTGGTGACTGCCTTTGACTGTGTAGATCTGTCCTGTCGTGAGGTGACTCTTCAAGCTGCTGACCGCGCACTCGAGACCGAGAATGATGTCTACCTGGAGTTCAGCCGCGCTATGGACGAAAGAATGAGCACCCTGATAGAGCTTACGACGGTCGAGCCTGAGGCGTGCCGCTCATGTTCCCGTTTCGTTACCGCGACAGATCTTCAACAAAGCGCGGAGAGAATGTTCCAGCGTGCAAGAACTGTAGAAAACGCACTCTATTTGGAATTCCTAGGGTGTGACACCGATACATGCAGGGACCGCGTTCAGGATCGGTTGGAGCGAGAGGCTGTTCCCCGAAGAGCTGACGCAGCGCAAACGCTCAATGATGCGCAACAACAGATGTTTGATGCCGAGTCCGCGATGCATCAAGAAATGGCTGATGCGAACAAATGAGTGCTGCGCTGGAGCGATCCCTTTCGTAATCCGTGTCCCTGCCTAACAGACACCTGTTCAGTGTCACGTTGAGGTCGGACGGGTATGAGCCACACGATTCGTTACGTTGTTCGTGCTCCCACTAGGTATTCGTAGGCGGTGTTGAACTCAGCGGTTTTGGTGGTCGCGTCGTCTTTCCGGTCGGCTGAGACCAAATCAGGATGGTGCTGTCGGACTAGTTTCAAGTACGCCTCTCGAATGTCAGCCGTGGTGGCGTGCTCATCTAATCCGAGAACCTTAAGCGCTTCTGCCTTCTGTGGGTCATGGTCCGATGTCAGCACCTGTATGACGGCCGCAAGCCTGCCCAGAGCCTCCTCTTGTGAGCAACCCCATAGGTCGCGTATGACCCTCACGATGGCTGCTTCTTCATCGTTGGTGAGCACACCATCGGCGACCGCTATTTCCATGGTGGATCGAATGAGCAACCACTTCAGTTCATCTGGTACGCAAGCCGGTTCGAGGTCGGTGTAATCTGCCGACAGAAGATACAGATGAGCGTCTTCTAGCGACAGCGCACCGTCGCTCGCAATGACTAGGATTCGCTTCGCGCTCTCCCAACCCGCGGTACCGACACCCTCCTGGGCAGCCACATGCTTGAGAACCGCCGCGATCGACATCGCAACGCGGGCAGCGCGCAGACGCTCGTTTGTTCTGGCAGCGGCCTCGCGTCCGGCTTGGCGGGCGGCTTCGAGGTCTGAAGCGGCGGCGATCTGGGCATCGAATTCGGCTTCCGATGATCGGCCGGAGTGGGTTCCGAAAGCGTGGCGATAACGCCGGTTCTCACGTACAGACTGAATGACAGGCCAACAAGCCAACATGATCAAGGCCACCCCACCAAAGAACATCAGAGCACCCGCAACCGGACCGGACATCTCCCCAGACCCCTCATTTGCATAGCACGTGTAACTAAGTGCTCTTCTCTGTCCGCCGAAGTCCACCGAAGCGCACATGTCGTCGAGCAGCACATCGCACCCGCCCAAGACGAATGTCACGCCGCCCACCACTGCGACAATTCGCCAAAACACGAGACAGAGGTTACACGCCCCAACCTTACGTGAGTGGTTTCTTTGGTTTCAGTGCGCTTTGTCCGTGGCTTGACTAATGCGCTCTCGCTGGCTTGCCACCTTTTTCCGGAGGCACACCAAAGAGATGATGCGTCAGAATTGATCGCCGGTTAGGAATCGGTCAACGGTGATGGACGAGCGTTGATGTAGGTTCAGGGGCCATGTCGGACGATTCAACAGGCAACGAAGCGGAGACCAGCGGGAACGGCCCGATCGGCTTGACCGAGGCGTACGCGGTTCAGAGTCCCGACGACAATCGTGCCCTGTACGCCAAATGGGCAGACACCTACGAGTCCGAGTTCGCCGTCCCCCGGAGTTATACGGGCCCCCGCACTGCGGCGGAGGTGCTGTGTGAGGGTCTGTCGGGCTCGGGACCGGTGCTCGATGCTGGCTGTGGCACCGGGCTTGCCGGCGAGCATCTCCGAACTCTTGGAGTTGCTGTTGTCGACGGTTTCGACATTTCGCCAGAGATGCTGGCCAAGGCTCGTGCCAAGACCGCAGCCGACGGCAGCCCGGTCTACCGCAAGACCGTCGAGGTCGACCTCACCGGACCCGTCGATATCGCCGACGACACCTACGCTGGCATCGTCAGTATCGGCACATTCACGCACGGCCATGTCGGACCCGAAGCCATCGAAGAGCTCTTGCGCATAGCCTGCCCCGGTGCCCGCGGCGTGATTGGTGTGCACTCCTCGATTTTCGAGTCGGACGGCTTCAAGGATCGTTTCGAACGCTACGAGGCCGAGGGTGTCATCCATGGTCTCGAGGTCCAGTTTCGTGGGGCGTATGAGGATGCCGACGGCAGCGACCCCAATCAAATGGTCTATATGGCCGTTTTCACTGTCGTCTGATCACCGGTCGGATCCCCTTGGCGTTGTCGCCGGTGTCAAGGTGTGCTCGGCAGGGTGGGGGAGGTCCTTTACGTCGGTGTGGGCTATGGCAGGACCGTTGTTACCCAGCGCACGCGTTCGGCTGGTCTCGGTCAGAAGGTGATGGTGTTGTCGGTGGCGATCACGCAAGCGTGGGAGATGCCCCGGGGCTAAAGCCTTTCGGGCGCCGGCAGGTGCGTCGGTCTGGCCGCAAACACCCACTAACCCCGACCCGAATGAACACCGACTAATGGTCGTCGCCGACACGATGCGGCCTCTGAAGGTTGGCGGTAGGTTCAGTGGCTATGTCGGGTGACCCAGCTGCGCATGAAACAGGGGCCGGCCGACCGATCAGTTTGAGTGAGGCGTACGCGGTCCAGAGTCCCGACGACAATCGTGCCCTGTACGCCAAATGGGCTGACACCTACGAGTCCGACTTCGCCGTCCCCCGGCGGTATATCTACCCCCGCGCTGCGGCCGAACTGCTCTGTGAGCGCTTCTCGGGCTCGGGGCCGGTGCTTGACGCTGGCTGTGGCACCGGGCTCGTGGGCGAGTATCTGCGAGATCTCGGTGTCGCCGTGGTCGACGGAATCGACATTTCGGTGGAGATGCTGGCCAAAGCTCGCGCCAAGACCGCCGCCGACGGCAGCCCCGTCTACCACAAGACCTTCGAGGTCGACCTGACCGGCCCCGTCGACATCGTCGGCGACACCTATAGCGGCATCATCAGCACCGGTACGTTCACCCACGGCCACGTCGGACCCGATGGCATTGCCGAACTTCTGCGTATTGCTCGCCCCGGCGCCTGCTGCGTTATCGGCGTGAACGCCTCGATATTCGAGCCGGACGGCTTCAAGGATCGTTTCGAACGCCATGCCACCGAGGGTGCCATCAACGGTCTCGAGGTCCACTTCCGCCAAGTGTACGAGGGTGCCGACAGCAGCGACCCCGATCAAATGGCTCAGATCGCCGTTTTCGCCGTCGGCTGATCGCCGCTCCGTCCGCTGCGGGTGTTGGTTGCCGGTTCGCGGTCCGCTTTCGTTGGTCTGGTTGTGACGGTTCGCTGCGGGTGTTGGTTGCCGGTTCGTCGTCCGCTTTCGTTGGTCTGGTTGTGACGGTTCGCTGCGGGTGTTGGTTGCCGGTTCGTCGTCCGCTTTCGTTGGTCTGGTTGTGACGGTTCGCTGCGGGTGATGGTTGCCCCGGTTCGTCGTCCGCTTTCGTTGGTCTGGTTGTGACGGTTCGCTGCGGGTGATGGTTGCCGCCGATCGGTTGCCGGGATTGCGGACCGTTGGCCACAAGTCTGGTTGGAGAATTGCAGTCGGTTCTGCGGCTTTCCGATGGACCCATGGACCGGCACCGGAGTGCCGCCCTGTTCAGTCTGGGTTGGGCGGGGGCTTCAGGTAGAACTTCTTGGTGGTGGGGTGTTGGTGAACCTGCCAGCCCTGGTCGTGGATCTTGTGGTGGCACGCGTCGCACACCAGCAGCAGGTTGCCTAGGTCGGTGGGCCCGTTCTTGGACCACCAGACGATGTGATGGACTCGGCACCACAAGGGATTGGCCTCACAACCGATGCAGTGCTCGTCCCGGGCGGTCAAGGCCATCCGTTGAGCTTCAGAAGCGGTGCGTCGGCTACGGCCGAGCCACAGGTTCTGCGTATCGGCATCGAAGATCGAGGGCAGAATCTCGGCATCAACGGCCAGGTCGCGCAACTCGGTGACTGGGATGGGTGTGCCGTCAGCGAGCCGGGCATTGACCAACTGTTGTTTGATCACATCGAAGTCAGCCAACACCAGCAGGTTCGTGCCCTGCTTCTTTCTCCGCTTCTTGCCCTTCCCGTTGGTGGTGCTGTCTGTGGAGTCGTTGGACTCGTCGCAGATCAGCTCAGCCAGCGCGTCAGCCATGCGTTGTTGGGGCGTGCACCGACGGCTCGGGTCTTCGCGGTGCCACAACTCGCGTTCCTTCGCCGTCAATGCGGTTGCAATACGGGTGCCTGTGATCCGATCGAACTGGGCCGACAAGACGAACATCCCGGTCTCGGGACTCTCGAATATCCGAGCCGAACGACGTTGACGTTGCCGATCCAGCAACCCCTGTCCGTCATCGCCTGAGCGGTCTTGTTGATGACGTCTTACAGTCTTGGCGAACCGGTCGTAATTCTCAGTACGAGCCGCCTCGACCAGGACAACCTCGTCGACTGGCCCCTCAGACGATGCACGCGCGATCAACCGGGCGTGCCCAGCGGGGATCTCGCCGTCAGCCAGGGCATTGGAAGTGTCGGGCAGTTGTTGAAGCCGGGTTGCCGTCTCGACATCGCGTTTCGCTTCGCGTTTCGAGGACAACAACTCGTCGCTGGCGATCAACTGAGCGTCAACCGCTGATGTGCGCCGACCCAGCTCCCCAAGAATCTGAGCCTTCATCGCCGCCAGCCGCGACTCACCACGCCCCACCAACTGCAACTGCGCCCGCAGACCCTTCGCGGACAATCCGGCAACATCCACCACTCCGACACACACCGCGTTGCAACACTGAGCACCTCCGATCGTGGCGTCTGGGTCGAGAGCAGGGGCTGATTGCATGAATGTCACACTACGCACCCACTGTGACAACCACTTCAAATTATCCGAAATCTATGAAACATCAGCGAAAATATCACCCAGGCTCGGTTCGTTTCCGGTTCAGACACAGCGATTCAAGCTGCGCACTCCTGCTCCCCAGCGCCTATCCGGCATGGTTTTTCGGGTGACTCCCGTAGGCTTGAGATCGCCCTGAGGGTCTGAACAAGGTGGTAATCGGATGCATGGAAGTCGATGGCGGATGTTCGTCGCAGCACTGGCAACGGTGGCCGTTGTGCTCTTCGGAGCGGTGGCGTGCGGCGACGATGACGACGGCGGAGCGACAGCGGGCCCACCGGCCAAGACCGAGCGGGACGCGTACACCAAGTGGTATGTGCAGCAGGCGCTGGACCGGTACGAGGAGACCGGCGGAGAAGCCACGATCGACTACTACAACAATGAGGCGGGCTCCGACGACCAGTGGTACCTGTTCATCATGGACGCAGACTCGGGTCTCCTTGCCGCCCATGCCACCATCCCCTCGCGGGTTGGCACCAACTCGGGCGAGCGGGTGGACATAACGGGATACGCCTACGGCCCGGTCCTGAAGGCCTCCGATGAGGACGGGCAATGGGTTGACTACGTCTTCTACAACCCGCAGACCGACGACGGCGGTACCAAACACACCTGGGCCGTTCGACGGGACAATCTCATCTTCGCGTCGGGCTGGTACGAGGACTCCTATCCCTCGCCCCCGCCCAGCAAGGCGGAGCCTGGTTCCTACACGCAGGCGTTCGTCGAGGACGCGGTGTGGTTCTACGAGAGCAACGGCCGCGATGCCCTGATCGAGCATTTCAACGACCCCGACAGCACCGATCCCGCGAGTGTGGAGGACCAGTGGTACGGGTTCGTCACCGACCTCGACGGTGTGGTGGTGTCTCATCCCACGTTCCCGGACAACGTCGGTATGACTCTTCACGAACTTCTCGGCGCCACCCCCGAGGGCCTGGTCGCCGCCGACGAACTGATGACCGCCACCGAGACGGGCAATTGGGTGGACTACTCCTATACCAACCCCCTGAGCGGTGATTGGGAGACCAAGCACACCTGGATCGTCAAGCGGGACGACATCCTCATCGGCTCAGGCTGGTACGAAGCCGGCTAGGTCGGTCTGCAGGGTGAGTCTGGCCCGCGGGCCGCGTGTGCGAGCGAAGACATTGCTGGGCAGAACGACTGGTTGTCGAGTTCGTGCGTGTCAGAGGGTCCACATGTACGCGTCGGCAAGCAGGGCACCGCCGTCGGGTCCGAACTCGGCGCCGCCAACGACCACGATCGCGTCACCTACTGAAGCGGCTCGGCGCGTCACGAACGTCTGATTCTCGATGTCGCTCGAACTCGGGTCGGTCTCGGAGTCGAGCGGGGCGAGTTCGAACCACTCGTCGGTGGTGGCGTCGAAGAAAGCGCCTCTCGTGCTTCCGGCAACAAGATCTGTGCCCGAGATGCCGCCGGAGGACGAGATGTCTTTGCGGCCCCTGCCCGGTGCGTTCGGGAGCTCGCCCCACTCGTTGGTGGTGGTGTCGAACACGGCACCGTAGGGAATGCATCGGCCGTAATTGTTGGTTTCTCCGCCGTCAGCGCAGCCGAGCACGGGCGCGATCAACCGATGCCGGTCGACTAGCGCTGGGGCCGGGCCGATCGTGTCGGCGGTCGGCAAGGCGGTCCAGGCACCGTCTTCGTATCGGGCGGCTCGGGTGTACGACGGTCCACCGGCACCGCCGGGCGATTCGACGAGCGCCTTGCCGAACAGAAAGAGCGTTTCGCCGTTCCAGACCATCGATCGACTGTAAGAGGGGCCGAGAGGATCGTCGGGCAGTTCGCTCCACGACTGCTCGGCGGGGTCGAACACCCAGCCCGGTACTGGGCCGGCCTCATGCGTGCGCCCATAGAGGACGATGGTGTCGTCGGTGGCGACAACTGAATTCCTCCCCAATGGGGCAGTATCGTCCGGCAGATCCATCTGTACCCAGGCATCGTCGCTTACGTCGTAGGCGATGAGTTCCCGGTGCCCGGGGCCCAGGCCTCGGGTGAGAGCGAACACCTGGTCGCCGAGCACCGCGGTGTCGGCGACCAGCGTCGGAACCGGCAGGTCCGCGATCGGTCGCCACTCGTTCAACGAGCGATCGAAGGCCGCCCCGTCGGAATAGGCGACGGAGTCACCGTAATCGCAGTCGGCGCCGACCCCGCACAGGAGGTCGGTGCCGCCGAACACGATCACGTCATCACCAACACCGACGATGTTCGCGTCGTCGCGGCTGCTCAGCGGCGGATCAGGCAGCCGGTCCCAACCGCCGCGTTCGGCAAGATCAATCGGCTTGTCCTGACCGCATCCCGCCAGGCCCAGTACCACCACGCTAAGCACTCCCAGACCGATCCTCACAGCACTCATACCAGTCTGACGATCACCGCGCACGATTGGTTCCCTGCAAGACACCCATGAGCTCGCGAATGGCGGTTGCGGATTCGCTGTTGTCGTCGCAGGCGCGGGCCCATCCGGCGGCGTCGGAGTGGTGGGTGTCGTCTTGGATTGTGGTCGCCGCGCCACGATCGAGCAGTAACTGGACCATGTCTCGGCGCTGGAACTGGACCGCGAAATGCAGCGCTGTTGTGTTGCGAAGGGGCGCGCGTCGATGTCTGCGCCGCTCTCGAGGAGGTAGTTGACGACGGCGCGCCGGTTGTTCAACGCTGCGAAAACGAAGGCCTCGCCGAGGATCTCG
>JGIcombinedJ30088_10003492_pt1 | contig 14500 bp, 13 predicted proteins | sample PinacodermPK_FD_30088 | JGI IMG/M metagenome (IMG submission 30088)
GGCTCCCTTCGGGTTGGGGGCGCCCGAGACGTAGTGGGGCACGGCCACCCGCAGCGACACTGCCGGCGCGCCGAGCCGCTCGAAGCGCTCGTGGAGCACGCCCACGATCCCGGTGGGGCCCTCGTAGCTGGGACGGTCCAGGCCCCAGGCCTTGGCCAGACCGGCGTCGGTGGTGGAGCCGGTCACCAGGAAGGGACGGGTGTGGGGTATGTCGGCAATGTGGGCGCCCACCGTCACCAGCGAGGACGCTCCGGTGCGGGACGCGAGCTCGACGATGATCTCCCCGTAGGTCCGCCAGCTCAGCTGAGGCTCCGCGCCCACCACCAGCACCAGGTCGTGTTGGGTGTCGGGGGGGCGCAGCACATGAACGTCGTTGGAGGGCCACACGATCTCCCGCTGCTCGTCCCGCAGCCTGACGGTGGGCCGCTGCTCGGCGAAGTTGAAGAACTCCTCGGGGTCGATGTGGGCCACCCGGATCGAGTCGCTGCGCTCGCTCAGCCACTCGAGGGCGCCTGTCGCCGCGCCGCCCACGTCGAACCAGCCCTGGAAGGCGGTTACCAGCATCGGCGACCGAAGGTCGGGCAGGGTCTCCTCCCACACCAGATGACTCACCCCCCAAGCATGGCGCGGATCGGGCCCCGATCGCACCCCGCGCCACACGCCGGGCGGTCGAGCGTTGGACGCCGGCCCCGGCTCGGCTAACCTGTGTGGCCGTGACCACCTTCGCCGACCTCCTGCTTCTCGTGTAGGCGAGCGCCACATATCGGTGCTCGCCGAATCCCCTCGTGCCGCTGGCCGGGGGGATTTGTGCTTCTCCGGACCCATTCCGCCCCGCCTCGACCGACACCCGCGGATCTCCGACCGAACCAGAACACCCGCTCACCGAGGACAGACACCATGCCCACGCCCAATCCCATGCCGTTCACGAAGTACCGGCCCTACCCGCCGGTGGAGCTCGCCGACCGGACCTGGCCGGACCGGCGGATCACCAAGGCGCCGCTGTGGTGCTCGGTCGACCTGCGCGACGGCAACCAGGCTCTCGTCGACCCGATGGACATTCCTCGCAAGCAGCGCATGTACGACCATCTCGTCGACATGGGCTTCAAGGAGATCGAGGTCGGCTTCCCGGCCGCCTCCCAGCCCGACTTCGACTTCTGCCGCAAGCTCATCACCGAGGAACTGATACCCGACGACGTCACCATCCAGGTGCTCACCCAGTCCCGCCCCGAGCTGATCGACCGCACCTTCGAGGCGGTGGCCGGCGCGCCCCGGGCCATCGTGCACCTCTACAACTCGACCTCCGTCACCCAGCGCCGGGTCGTGTTCCGCACCGACCGGGCCGGCATCGTGTCCATCGCCGCCGCCGGAGCCGAGCGCTGCATGCACAACCTGCGGACCCTCAGGGAGTCCGGCGGCGGCGACGGCATCCGCTTCGAGTACTCCCCGGAGAGCTACACCGGCACCGAGCCCGAATTCACCATCGAGGTGTGCGAGGCGGTCATGGACGTGATCGGCCCGACGCCGGACTGGCCGCTGATCCTGAACCTGCCCGCCACGGTGGAGATGTCCTCGGCCAACATCTACGGCGACATGATCGAGCACTTCCACCGCAACATCCGCGACCGGGACTCGATCGTGCTGTCGCTGCACCCCCACAACGACCGGGGACCGCGGTGGCCGCGGCCGAGTTCGGCATCATGGCCGGCGCCGACCGGGTGGAGGGCACCCTGTTCGGCAACGGCGAGCGCACCGGCAACGTCGACGTGGTCACCATCGCGCTGAACCTGTTCACCCAGGGCGTGGACCCCGGACTCGACATCAGCGACATCGAGGAGGCCCGCCGGGTGTTCGAGTACGCCAACCGCATGAGCGTGCCCGAGCGGCACCCGTACGCCGGCGATCTCGTGTACACGGCCTTCTCGGGCAGCCACCAGGACGCCATCAAGAAGGGCATGGCCGCCATCTACGACGTCGCCCCGGGCGAGCCCCTGACCGGCGACTACGACGTGTGGGACGTGCCCTACCTGCCCGTCGACCCCCGCCACCTCGGTCGCAGCTACGAGGCGGTGGTGAGGGTCAACAGCCAGTCCGGCAAGGGCGGAGTGGCCTACGTGCTGCTCCACGAGTACGGCCTGGACCTGCCCCGCGACCTCCAGGTGGACTTCTCCAAGCAGATCCAGACCGTCACCGAGGACACCGGCACCGAGATCACCTCCTACGAGATCCACCGCCGGTTCATGGCCTCCTACGTCGAGCCCGAGCGGCCCTGGATCGAGCTGATCGGGCACCGGGCCACCACCGACACCATCGGAACATCCCGCACCGACATGGAGGCCCGCATGCGGATCGCCGGGATCGAGCGCACCATCAGCGGCTCGGGCAACGGCCCCATCGACGCCTTCGTGAGCGCGCTGCAGACCAACAGCCTGTTCGCGGGCAAGGTAGTCGACTACTACGAGCACGCCATCGGCGCCGGAAGCGACGCCACCGCCGCGGCCTACGTGGAGGTCGACACCGGCGGCCGCTACACCACCTGGGGCGTGGGCCTTCACGAGTCGATCGTGTCGGCCTCCCTGCGAGCGGTGGTGAGCACCGTCAACCGCATGCACGCCGCGGGCATCGTGAGCTAGNNCNCGCAGCATCCCCNNNNGGCGGGCAGACTGGGGCCATGGCCTTCTCGCTGATCCGCTTCAACTTCGTGTCGCCGGACCCCTCGGACGCTCAGGCGATGAGCGACCGCTACCGGGCCGGACTGGAGATCGCCCGCTACGCCGACAGCCACGGCTTCAACGCCGTCTCTCTGGAGGAGCATCACAGCAGCCCCATGGCGTGGTGCCCCACACCGCTGTTGAACGCGGCCATGATCCTGTCGAGCACCGACAGCCTCATGGTCACGATCTCGGCCCTGCTGCTCCCGCTGCACGACCCGATCCGGGCCGCCGAGGACATCGCGGTCATCGACCTGGTGAGCCCGGGGCGGCTGGTGATCGTGACCGGTCTCGGCTACCGGCCGGTGGAATACGCCGCGATGGGCAAGGAGTGGAAGCGCCGGGGCAAGGTCCTCGACGAGGCCCTGGAGGTGATGCTCGCCGCCTGGAAGGGCGAGCCCTTCGAGCACAACGGCGAGACCGTCCAGGTGCTTCCCATGCCCTACAGCCGGCCCCATCCCATGGTCCTGGTGGGCGGGTCGTCACCTGCGGCGGCCCGGCGGGCGGCCCGGCTTGGCCTGCCCATGCAGCTCCCCGGCCAGTTCCCCGAGATCGAGGCCCTCTACTACGCCGAGTGCGAGCGCCACGGCACCCAGGGCTTCTGCATCGCCCCGGACAACGTGGTCATGTTGAACGTGGCCGAGGATCCCGACCGGGTGTGGGCCGAGCACGGGGACTGCTTCATGCTGGAGGCCATGACCTACAAGGGCTGGCAGCCGCCCGGCCAGACCTCGGCGGTGTGCTCGAAGGCCACCACCGTCGAGGAGCTGCGGGCCGAGGGCATCTACAGGGTCCTCACCCCGACCGAGGCCGTGGACCTGGCCCGAAGCACCGGCACGCTGGCCCTGCATCCCCTGGTGGGAGGCATGCCCATAGACGAGGCATGGTCCAGCGTCCAACTCGCCGCCGAGCAAGTGCTGCCCGCGCTGGCAGACTCCTAGAGGCCGAGCGATGACTCCACAGGCTGGGCGATTCGGTCCCCGTCCTGCGGGCCGGTAACCTCTCCGCGCGGCTGAGACCGACAGGAGAATCCGATGGACTATCGCAACCTGCTCTACGAGCGCGACGAACGCTATGTGACGATCACGCTGAACCGGCCCGAGCGGCGCAACTGCATGTCGTCGGAGCTGCTCGGTGAACTCGAGGACGCACTCCGCACCACCGGCGGCGACGGCGACGTGGCCGGCATCGTGCTGGCCGCCAACGGCCCGGTGTTCTCATCGGGGCACGACCTGGCCGAGATGTCGACCATGGGCGAGCCCGAGCTTCACGAGCTGTTCACGATCTGCAGCTCGGCCATGACCGCGATGGCCGAGGTCCCACAGGTGGTGGTGGCCAAGGTGCACGCNCTGGCCACCGCGGCCGGCGCCCAGCTGGCCGCCAGCGCGGACCTGATCGTGGCCAGCACCGAGGCCGGGTTCGCCACCCCNGGCGGCANGGGCGGCCTGTTCTGCCACACGCCGATGGTGGCGGTGGCCCGGCCTCTCGGCCGCAAGCGGGCCGTGGAGATGGCCCTCACCGGCGACGTCATCGACGCGGCCACCGCGCTGGACTGGGGCCTGGTCAACCGGGTCGTGCCCCCCGAGCAGCTGGACGAGGCGACCATGGACCTGCTGGGCCGGGCCACCCGGGGCAGCCGCTACGCCAAGGGCATCGGCAAGCAGACCCTCTACGCGCAGATGGACATGGGACTCGGCGAGGCCTACAAGTTCGCCACCGACGTGATGGCGTCCAACGCGGCCCGGGGCGACGGCGCCGAGTGGCCCAAGGCCTTCATCGAGAAGCGTCCCCCCGTCTGGACCCACACGCACTAGCTGCACGCCCGCTAGCGGCACGCCCGAGCGCGGCAGGGACGGCTCAGCGGCCGTCCACCGACCAGTGCCAGGGCTCGCTGGGGAGGTTCTGAAGGCCGAACTGGGGGGCTAGGCGTTGCAGCGCCCGGAAGACGGCGCTGCTGCGGCTGGTTATGAGCCGCCCCGACTCGGTGAAGTCGATGGCCAGCCCCTTCTCGTGGTTGCTCCGGCCCGGCCGGGCCGTCGGGGGACGGCAGGTGCTGGAGGGCTTGTGCCAGACGGCCCAGTCCGACGTGCCGCAGTGGGCTCTCCTCAGCTCGATCTGCCTCTGGTGGGTGCGGTAACCCCAGCCGCCCATGTCGAAGCCTGCCGCTTCCAAGGCCTCGAGCAGTCCGTCGACGTCATCCGCAATCTGGGCATTCACCACGAAGCCGCGCACGTTGGCGAGTTCGAAGTTGATGCCGTCGGGAGTNACCGACGCGACCGGCTCCGGTGCCCGTCCTGCNTCCTCGGCTNTGCGCCGGGCTTCCTCCTCGGCCTTGCGCCGGGCCTCCTCCTCGGCTCTGCGCCGGGCCTCCTCTGCGGCCCGCTGGCGGGCGAGCGCCGAGATGATCTCGCGTTCGGCGGCCTCGATCTCGGCGGCCAGCTCGGCATCCAGCTCCCTGATCAGCTGGACCTCGACGAGGCGGCGGTCGACCCGCTCCTCGGCCTCCACCGACAGCGCAGCCTCGCGGTCGACGGCCTCCAACAGGTCGGCAAGGACGAGGTTGGCCTCCCGGCGGCGCACCTCGGCCTCGGCGGCGGCCTCGGCGGCCTGGATTCGCCAGCGCTCCAGTTCCTCGCCCAGCCGGCGCAGATCGTCGAGGTCGTCGATGCCGCTGCCGGTCGCGAACCCGGCCAGGGCCTCCTCGCGGGCGTTCTCCCACGGATCGGCGCCGAGCACGCTCAACGATCCGGTCGGGGCCTGGAACGAGACGTAGGACTCGACCACAGCCCTCCGCAGCCTCTCCTCGGTGGAGAGCAGCTCTTCCTCCAGTTCGGTGATCCGGGTCTCGGCCTCGGCCACGACGGCCTCGGCGTCGGCCACGGCCCGCTCCGCCTCGTTCAGGGCGTCCTGCTGGGTGTCCACCGCGGCCTGGACCTTGTTGAGAGCGTCGATCAGCTCCGCCGCATCGGCCGTGGCCGCATCGAGGTTCTCGGTGGCGTCGGCCGCGACCTGCTGCAACTCCTGGCGTTCGGCCTTGCGATCCTCGGCGATCTGCCTGCTCTGCTCGATGATCTGCTCATCGCTCTGAGCGGCGGCGGGACCCGATGCGGCCGCCGCCATCAGCAGCACGCCGAGCACGCCCAGCCAGCGTCGCTGGCGGAGCAGCGGGAAGGAGCGGCAGGGGGATCTCTCGGTCATGGTGAAGTCACCGCCCGCCAAGAACCCTCCAGAAGCTACCAGCACAGCGATCCGGCAGGGTCGCGCCGTCCGGCGTCGGAGGCCGAGCGGGCAGGACGGCGAGTCCGGCCCATAGGGGCGAGGCCGTGGCCCGAGCGGCCCGTGAGCGCAGCGAACCAGAGCGGGAGAGACCCCGTCGCAACGTGACCGGGTTGCGCCGGCCCGCATCTGTTCTTAGCGTGCCGGCGTGCAGCTGGGGTTGACCCTGGGGTATTGGGGCCGGGCGATGCCCGACGGTCTGGCGGAGCTGGCCGCCGCGGCAGAGCGGGCCGGGTTCGACGCGGCCTGGNCNGGGGAGTCNTGGGGNTCCGACGCGTTCTCGCCCCTCGTCCTTGTCGCGGCCTCCACCGAGCGCATCCGGCTGGGGACCGGCGTGGCGCAGCTCTCGGCCCGCACGCCCACGGCCACCGCCATGCACGCGGTGACCCTGGACCACATCTCCGGCGGGAGGGCCATACTCGGCCTGGGGGTGTCCGGGCCCCAGGTGGTGGAGGGCTGGTACGGCCGCCCCTCGGTCCGGCCCCTGGCCCGCACCCGCGAGTACGTGGAGATCCTCCGACGGGTGTTCGAGCGGGCCGATCCCCTCAGCTTCGAGGGCGACCACTTCCAGCATCCCTATGCCGGGGAGGGCTCGGAGGGCCTCGGCAAGCCGCTCAAGATCATGACCCATCCGCTGCGCCCGATCCCGATCTGGATCGGCGCCGAGGGGCCCCGCAACGTGGCCCAGACCGTGGAGATAGCCGACGGCTGGCTGCCGCTGTACTACTCGCCGCTGCGCCCCGAGGTGTACGCATCGCAGCTGGCCGGCGCCCCCGACGGCTTCGAGATCGCGGTGCACACGACGCTGCGAGTATGCGACCACGACGGCATCGCCGACGCCCTGTGGCCGGTGCGGGCCAGCCTCGGCTTCTACATCGGCGGGATGGGGGCCGAGGGTCAGAACTACCACACCCGGCTCATGGCCCGGATGGGGTACGAGGAGGCCGCCTACGAGGTCCAGCGACTGTTCCTGGAGGGCCGGCGCGACGAGGCCATCGCGGCCGTGCCCGAGGAGTTCGCCGACGAGATCTCCCTGGTGGGGCCGGCCGAGCGGATACGCGAGCGGCTCCAGGCGTGGGAGGACTCTCCGGTCACCATGCTGAACGTGGCCGCACGATCCGAGCAGGAGTGTCGCCAGGCCGCGGAGCTCGTCAAGGGCTGAACCCGTCGCTCCGATCCCTCAGCGGTGGTAGGGGATCGGCATCGACGCGCTCGGCGGCGGGGTGGTCTCGATGTCGGGGGGCGGCGCCTTCCACTCCGGGTGCTTGCGCACCGCGTCGGCCCGGTACCTCTCGGTGGAGTGCACCCTGTCGGGGTCGAACTCGGGGATCACCTGGTCGCCGAAGATCTCGATCATCTCGAGGATCTCCTCGTACTCGAAGCCCTCGTTGGGCAGGCCGAACACCAGNTGGTCGGTGCCCACCGCCACGTAGGACCTCTCGAGCTGCTCGCACACTTCCTCGGGCGTGCCGCACAGCATGTAGCCGGCGTCGATGGCGAAATCGAGGGTGGCCTCGTCGGGCAGGCCCAGGGGAGGCTCGGGCCAGGTGGGGGCGCCCTCGCGCTTGGGGATGGTGTCGTGGTAGAGGCACACCATCGAGTACAGGTACCCCCGGCCGTTCATCAGGGCGATCTCCCGGGCCCGGTCGCGGTCCTCCAGGCAGATCACTGCGTTGGTCATCATCACGTTGTCGTTCATGTACGAGCCGTGGGGCTCGGTGCACTCNGCGATGGCCTCCTTGTAGCTGTCGATGCGGCCCTTCAGCGCGGGGGCGGGCTCGAAGTTGAAGGCGATCGCCCCGATCCCCATCTGCCCGGCGGTGGCGAAGGTGGCCGGGTTGCCGCAGGCCACCCAAAGCGGCGGGTGGGTGCCGTTGTAGGGCTTGGGAAGGACGTTGTGGTTGGGGGGCACCCGGAAGTGCTCGCCCTCGTAGGAGTAGTCCCGTTGGGCCCACATCCGGGGGATCTCGGCGATGGCCTCGTTCCACATGGCCTTGGTCTCGGAGGTGAGGGTGCCGTTGAACGTGGCCACCTCGTGGCTGCCCGCGCCCCGTCCGGTGCCGAACTCGAAGCGGCCCTCGCAGAAGTGGTCGAGCATGGCGGCCCGCTCCGCGATGCGCACCGGGTGCTCCTTGGTGGTGGGCAGGCTGGTGATGGCCGTGCCCAGGTGGATGTAGTCGGTCTGCGCGGCGACCCATCCCATCACCACCTCGGGAGCGGACATGTGGCTGTACTCGGTGAGGCAGTGGTGCTCGCCGAACCAGGCGAACTTCCAGTTGTGCTTGTCGGCGAGGATCGGGTACGACGCCTCCCGCATCAACATGAGGTGCTCGTGCTCGGGTATGTGCGCCGACGGTCCGGGTATGTAGCCGTTCTGGAAGATCCCGAATTCCATGAGCCCTCCCTGTGGTGCGTGGTTGGAGCAGGCGACTGTCGCAGCCGAGGCTAACGGGCCTCGCCCCGGTCGTGGGCCGGCGGCAGGATCGACGGTGCCCGGCCGTCGCGCCGGGGCGGTGACGGCCCGGTTAGCGTTGATCGGGTGAGCCGTTGGTGGGAGGTCGGTGGAGCGTCCCACGGCGACGTCTACGACGACCGCTGGAAGCGCATGGAGGCCAGGGGCGAATGGGTCCACGGCGAGGCCGACCTGGTGTGCTGGTTCGAGCCCGGCTCGGTGCTGGACGCCGGCTGCGGGACCGGGCGGGTGGCCATCGAGCTCGACCGCCGGGGCATCGAGGTGGTGGGCGTGGACGTGGACGAGCGCATGCTGGCCGAGGCCCGCAGCAAGGCTCCGCACGTGCCCTGGATCTTGGGCGATCTCAGCGGTGTCGCCGTCGCCGGGCCCGGTGACGGCGCGCCCCGGGAGTTCGACGTCGTCGTGTTGGCGGGCAACGTGATGGTGTTCGTCGAGATCGGCACCGAGGCGACCGTGGTGGCCAACATGGCCAGGCACCTGGCGGTGGGCGGCCGGATCGTGTCGGGTTTCCAGCTGGGCCTCACCCCTTTGACCCTCGCTGACTACGACCGGTTCGCGGCCGCGGCCGGGCTCGAGTTGGAGCACCGCTGGCGCACCTGGGACCGCGAGCCCTACGACGGCGGCAGCTACGCGGTGACGGTGCACCGCCGGCCGTCGGCCGCGTGAGCGCGGCTGGCGACGGCCGCGCTCTGGTGGCGGCGGGATCCCGGTTCACAGTGCCGGCGGCGACGACGGCATGATGTCGGCCACCGGCGATCACGCCCTCGCGGCCCGTCTCGCCGAGGGGACCGGCAAGCTGCTGACCGGCCTTCTCAACGACCCTTCCGGGCCCCGGGGCCGGGCCCTGGAGATGGCGGGCGACCGGCAGGCGCACGAGTTCCTGGTCGGCGAGCTGCGACGGCTCCGGCCAGGCGACTCCGTGCTGTCCGAGGAGGGCCGCGACGACCGCCGGCGCCTGGACGCCGAACGGGTCTGGATCCTCGACCCGCTCGACGGCTCCAGCGACTTCGGCGTGTCGGGGGCGTGGTCGGTGCACGTGGCGCTGTGCGAGCGGGGCGTTCCTGCCGCGGCGGCGGTGGCCGTGCCCGCGTGGGGCGCCACGTTCGCGACCGACCCGCCGCCGCGGCCCACCATGTGCCGCGTCGGTCGTCGCCGGGTGGTGGTGGCCCGGTCCCGGGGACACACCGACGGCCGCCGGCTGGCCGAGCGGCTCGACGCCGAGGTGGTGGCCATGGGGTCGGCCGGGGTCAAGGCGATGGCGGTGGTGCGCGGCGAGGTGGACGCCTACGTGCATGCGGGCGGGCTCTACGAGTGGGACACGTGCGCGCCGGCCGCGGTGGCNCTGGCCGCCGGCCTGCACGCCTCTTGCGTCGACGGTTCGCCGCTGCGCTTCAACAACGGCCGCCCGCACACGCCCGGCCTGGTGATCTGCCGCCCCGACTTCGCGGCCGAGCTGCTGGAAGCCCTCGATCCGGTCAGCCGCCGTTGGTGACTCGACGAATTGGCAGCGTTTTGCACGGTATGCGTGCATTGTGCTGCCAGTTCCGATGGGTCAGGGGCTGTTGGCGCGCCGCGACCCGAATTGGCAGCGTTTTGCACGGTATGCGTGCATTGTGCTGCCAGTTCTATGGGCCTTGGGGATCAGCCGCGACCTTCAGCACGCCCGGAGCGGCCTCAAGAGTGATGGGCGTCGATCCGATTGTCTCGCCGTCGCCGACGAGATCCATGGGCTCGCCCTCGATGGTGACGCTGCGTCCTCGCAGCATGTGCACCTGCCGATGGCCCACATGGTTTCCCTTGTACGCCCTCGGGAGCAGACGCAGCATGGTGGTCCGGCTGGCCGGGCCGAGCACCGCGACGTCCAGCAGCCCGTCGGTCGGGTCGGCGTCGGGGCAGACGACCATGCCGCCGCCGAATGTCGGTGTGCTGGCCACCGCGAACATGGCGCTGCGGTATTCGGTGCGCTGCCCGTCGACGGTGACGACCAGGTGACGATGACGAAGGCCCGGCATGGTGAGCAGGGTGGCCACCGTGTAGCGGCTCGGCCCTCTGGGGAAGCGCAGCCGGTCGGCCCGGACGTTGACGTCCACGCTGAACCCGCCGGTCACGTTGAACGTGACCCAACTCTGGCGGTCGGTGCCGATGGCGTCCACCGGCCGCGACGGGCCCAGAGCCCGAGCCGCAGCCTCCTCGACGCTGAGGCCGAACAGCCCGAGGGCGCGGGCGAAGTCGTTGCCGGTGCCCGCCGGCACGATTCCCAGGGCCGCATCCGTCCCCGCGACCCCCTGGACGGCCAGATGCACCGCCCCGTCGCCGCCCACCGCGATCAGCCGCTCGGCGCCGGCCTCGACAGCCGCTCGAGCCGCATCGGCCGATTCCTGGGCTGAGCCGCCGCTGATGTCCACCGGAGTATGGCCGGCCTGCTCGATCACGCGGCGAACGATGGGGGCGGCGGCCGCGGCGCGGCCCCGGCCGCCCCGGGGGCTGACGAGAAGGTGGACCTCGGCCACGATGCCCGGTTCTAGCAGCGGTCGGCCCCCGCCGCGGCAAGGTCGCCCCCAGCCGACACAACGTCAATGGATTTCATTATTTGCAAGGTTGCTTCATCCTAGTGGGGACTGGTAGGGTTTCGGGNGNTGAACGTGGTCAGCTTCTCAGAGCTTGCGCCGGTGCTTGCGGCAGTCTTGGGCCCCATGCTCGCGTTCGTGGTGGTGTCGATGCGCTACCAGCACCTGGATGCGATCAAGACCCGCGAGTTGATCTCCGCTTCCGAGAAGGAGACCCGCAGGCTGCTCGGTGCTGAGTTGGCCGAGATCCGGAGCGATCTATCCGACGCCCGCGAGCGGCTGGCCCGCATCGAGGGCCGGTTCGGAATCGGCGCGCCGCTATCGCGAGACGAAGCGAACGAATCGGACGAGGGCGCTGCCGGCGGCGAGTGATTCTGGCCCGAGGCTCCCAGCGACCTGACCTGGAGCAGGCGGGCGCGCTGTCGTCGTCTACAGACCGAGGAAGCCTCCGCCGTCGGCCACGATGGTCTGGCCGGTGATGTAGCGGGCGCCGTCGGAGGCCAGGAACACCGCCACCGGACCGATGTCGATGGCCGCGTCGCCTAGGCGGCCCAGCGGGGTGCGGGCGACCAGGCGGGTCTCCAGGTCGGGATTGGCGGCAACAGCCGCGTCCATGGCCGGTGTGCGAGCCACCGGGGCGATGGCGTTGACCCGTACGCCGTGGGGACCCCACTCCCGGGCCAGGCTCTTGACGATCCCGCGCTGGGTGGCCTTCACCGTGGCGTAGACGGGCAGGTTGGCCGATCCCTCCACCCCCGCGGGCGACGTGAGCAGGATCAGCGTGCCCGGCCGTCGCCGGAGGTGGGGCAGCGACGCCCGCGCGCAGAGGAAGCTCGCGGTGGTGCCGGTGGCGATCTGGGGCCGGATCCTGTGGCTGCCGCTGAGGTGCACCCCTCCGGGCCGTCCCGCGTGGGCCACCGCGTTGTGGACCATGATGTCGAGCCCGCCGAAGCGCTCCACCGCCACAGCCACCGTGGCCTCTACGTCACTGGCTTGGGTGACATCGCAGCGGACGAACGCAGCTTCGCGGCCTGCGGCCCGGATCGACTCGGCCGCGGGCTCGCCGTTGGCGGCTCGGCGGGTGGCGATCACGACCGCGGCTCCCGCGCCGGCCAGCGCCGACGCGATCCCGGCCCCGACGCCCTGCCCGGCCCCGGTCACCACCGCCACCTGGCCGTCGAGCGGGACAGCGTCTCCGGCGCCCGATGGCGGCCCCGGCGCGCTCACGGCGCCACCATGCCGATCATGACCCGCGGCACCGAGCGTCTCCGGCGCCCGATGGCGGCCCCGGCGCGCTCATGCCCCCGTAGGTGTGGAGGGCGCGTGACGGCGGGAACCCTTCGACGCTCGGGCGGGGTCCGGTCTCGGTCATCCGGCCATCCAGGCGCCGCCGTCCATCACCACTGACGCTCCGGTCAGTCCGGCGGTCGCGTCACCTGCGAGCGTGTCGATGACGGCTGCCACCTCCGACGCCGACGGCGGCCTGCCCAGAGCGGGATCGTGCAGTGCGGTGGCCTCGGTCGCGGCGGCCGCATGCTCCGGCGCCAGGAACATCGACGGATGAAGGGTCACCGCGTGGGCCCGGATTCCGTCGGAGCCCCAGCTCCGGGCCAGTGAGCGGGCCAGGACCCGCAGTCCCTCGGCCAGCGCCGACAGCGCCACGAAGCTCGCCGCGCCGGCCGCGCCGACCAGCGGCACGCAGAACACGATCGTCCCCCGCCGGGCGGCCAGATGACGGTGCGCGCCGCGGGCCACGCGGATGCCCGCCTCCAGCGGATCGTCGCAGGCCGCGGCCCAGTCGCCGTCGGTCATCTCGTCGATCGGCTTCGGGATCCGGCTCTGCTCGGGGTACAGGGCGTGCACCACCAGATCCAGCCCGTCCGTCGGGCCGGCTCCGCGGGGGCCGGCCCGATCAACGAAACCGTCGTCCACCTCGTGGGCGTCGGGCGCCACCAGGCGCACATTGCCGCACAGTCCGGCCGCGATCGCTGCGGCAGGGCCGCCCCCGCCCACGACCAGGACCTCGCGGCTCACTTCCCACCCTGCCCCGCTCGGGCCATGCGCTCTCCGGCCAGGACCGTGCTCCATTCTCCCGCCCTCCCGGCGCCACCGGCGTCGCGGCTCATGCAGCCGCCCGTCGGGATTCGGCTGCCCGCTCCCTCATCTCCGCCCCGGCCCAAGCGCCGGCGCCGCCGACCGCGACGGTGCCCACGACCCACAGCCACGCCGCCAGGGACGGCGAATCCAACTGGAAGAACTCCCGGAGGGGCGGCCAGGCCATCGCGGCCCCGTACGAAGCGGCCATGGCCCCGGCCAGCCCCACCTTCCAGGGTCGCAGCGGGCGGCTGATGAGCAGGAGAATCACCAGGCCTAGTCCCAGCAGCGTCATGGTGGCCGATGTGCGGGCCTCGTCGAGGGTGACGCCGTCGAGGCGGCGCACGATCTCGTACAGGGCGAANGTCGCGGCNCCGGCCACTGCACCCGCGGGCAGCGAGAAGCGCAGCACTCGCCCCAGGAAGCCCGGCCGGACCAGCTGGTAGTTGTGGGCCAGCGCCAGGAAGAACCCGGGCACGCCGACGGAGAAGGTGCCGATCAGCGTCAGGTGGCGGGGCAGGAACGGGAACGGCGAGCCGGCCAGCCCGATCAGCACGGTGAGCAGCACGGCGTAGGCCGCCTTGGCGATGAACAGGTTGGCGACCCGCTCGATGTTGTTGATCACCCGGCGGCCCTCGGCCAGCACCCGGGGCAGGGTTGAGAACCGGTTGTCCAGCAGCACGAGCTGGGCCACGGCCCTGGCCGCGGAGGACCCGGTGCCCATGGCTATGCCCATGTCGGCGTCCTTGAGGGCGAGCACGTCGTTGACCCCGTCGCCGGTCATGGCCACCGTGCGCCCCCGGGACTGCAGGGCGTGCACCATGGCCCGCTTCTGGTGGGGGTCGACCCGCCCGAACACGGTGGTCGACTCCAGGGTGTCGGCCAGATCATCGGACCCTTCGGGAAGCTCGCGGGCGTCGAATGCAGGCACATGGGCCCGGACCGGCCCACCGGTCGGGCCGTCGGCGCCGGCCTCCGGGTCGCCGGTGATGCCGGCGCGGTGGGCGACCGCGGCCACGGTGGCAGGGTGGTCGCCCGAGATGACCTTCAGGTCGACGCCCTGATCGCGGAAGTAGGCGAAGATCTCCGCCGCGTCGGATCGGATCGTGTCGCCGAGATGCACCAGACAGACCGGCTCGCGGTCGGCCGGAAGGCTGTCGGCGGGCGGTTCGGGAACCCCCGAGCGGGTCACCACCAACACCCGGCCGCCGTCGGCGGAGGCGGTCGCGGCTCTGGCTCGGGCCTCGTCGCTGGCCGCGCTCGTCCCCAGCAGCACGTCGGGCGCGCCCAAGTGGAAGGTGCCTCGACCCTCGAAGCTCGCTGCGGCCCATTTGCGGGCCGACGAGAACGGCACGCTGCTGCTCAGTTCCCAGCCCTCGGGT
>JGIcombinedJ30088_10003494_pt1 | contig 14496 bp, 17 predicted proteins | sample PinacodermPK_FD_30088 | JGI IMG/M metagenome (IMG submission 30088)
TATGACGGCGCACTGGAGCGTCTACTGTTTCCGCCCCAGCCATGCCCGCCGCGTCCCGCGGCGTGCCCGATTGGCCACACGTTCATCAATACTTGACAAGCTGACACCAGAAGCGGCTTAGTCCTTAGGAAACTCCGGTAAATTCAGCAAAAAATTAAGGACTTCATTATATCCTTCTATATATTCCGGCGTCATGTGGGCATCTTTAATAATGCCCGTAGAAACTATATAAGCCCTGAGGTGTCCTGCCAGCGTTCCTTTTACTTTCCCCGCTTGCCAGTCAAGCACAACATTGTTGGCAGTCACTAACGCATCTCTCTGACCATGGAATCTGTCATTCATTACCTTGCTCATTTCATAGGATTATAGCAGATTGAAAAAGCCCCGCGCCTGGCCCCAGCACAACTGTAAAACGTCTTTTATCTTTCTCATGGACAACCTCTTTGCGAGCATCTGCGCCTCCTCCTTTCAATCGAAAAAAGGACACAGGACCCGTCTATCGCACCGGATTGTCACCCCTCAGAGGTGGCAGCTTTCACGTGTAATCGGTGGCAGTTTTGCTGTGAGATACGCAAGCTGTTTATGCTCAGTTGGTAGCACATTGCCGTTTCACATCAGGAACTTCGTCATGATGTTATGAGCTCTGCGCCATGATCAGATGATATAATTGATATGTTAGAGAAAGTTGTGATTCCCAGCTCAGTCGAGATAAGCCCCTTGAAAATGGATGATCCGAAACGCCCTGAGTTCTCCAGTTGGCGAAGCTACACAAATTTTGCAACCAGTGTTCTTCGCAAGCGCCGCTATATCTGGGACCCTGAAGTGAGAGCCTTCCTGGATACTCTTCTGGCAACTGTGAGGGACCGGGACAGGATATTACCTGAAGGCACTCTTTTATACCGCGCACAACACGGGGTCAACCATAAAGAAGACGATGATCAATTAGTGATATTAGCCCACAAAGCAGATCGAATGACACCGCAGAGAGGTCGTGCAATGGAAGGCCGCGCCAATTCTAAGGGTATCCCTGTTCTATATCTGGCAACTTCTCTACAAACAGCCATTTCCGAAGTCAGGCCATGGATAGGCTCGGAGGTTTCGGTTGCCCAATTTAAGATATCTCGCGAGTTAAAAGCAATTGATCTGTCCGTCGGGCATGGAGAGTCAGTGCTGGAACATTTGACAATCGCAAATCTTCTCGGTGAGGACGCACCTGATCCGGAATTGAAAGAAAAAGTTGTGTGGATCGATGTTGACAATGCATTTTCCCGTCCAACTTCTGTTTCAGATGACTTCGCAGATTATGTGCCGACACAAATACTTGCCGAACTCTTTTGCAACAACGGCTACGATGCATTGATCTACAGAAGTCAATTCGGGCAAGAAGGTTTTAATATTGCTCTTTTTGACATCAAGGATGCAGAAATCATCGGCGCCGCACCGTATCAAGTCACGGCCGTAGACGTAGAGTACAAAGAGATGGGTAACCCATGGGGTTTAACAAACCATAACAAAACAACAAGTCCCGAGAACGTCAAATCGGCTAATCAAGACTTTAACTGACAGTCCCGGACCATCAAGCCGGTAATTGTCAGAGCAAATCTGAACTTCTACAAATTATTGCTGATCTCACATACTTTTTGTAGCAAGGTCACCAAAAACGTGTTTCCACCACTACTGGTCGCCTAAGTCGAATGTTTATCTCGCTCTAGTTGTTCAAGATAACGTCGATAAGGTTGAAACCAGAACTTTAAGTAGAAGTGAAGAAGCAAGTTATTCCGAATTGCTTCAAACAGAACCCTAGCTAGGGCCCCTGGCAATGCTGGGTCATAGTCGGTCCGCACCCTTGTACTAACGCCGGGCTGACGAAAAGTAGGTACTACCTTGGACGGTCGTGAGGTTAAGAGCGCACGAAGTAGGAACTCTTCATCAGGATTCATATAGTCGAAATATACGTGAAAAGCAGTCTTATTTTCATCTCGTTCGACTTTAATCGCATCTAGTGCGCCATCAGGGACGTCAGCTATATCGACTGTCAAGACTGTCGTGCCGTCAACTAAACTAATGTAAACTTTTCCATCGTATAGAGGTTCTGTTCCAGTGTTAAGTAATTTTGTGTCTAACGTATAGACACTTGGGACGATTTCTCCTTGTACTCGAATCTCAACTATTTCCGATATGGAGGAATCAACTTCAATAAGTCGGGCCGCATGACTAGTGAATATACTTAACTCTGAACGAGAACGAGTTTGCTTATTTTGAAACCACGAGAAAGCACCCGTTAACAAGGCTCCAAGAGCAGCACCCCCAAGGGCGAAGAGTCCATTGACAATTTCAGGCTTCAATTTCGTACAATCCTACGAGAGTCCTGTGGGTTAATGTGTTGCAGAGGATATAGGATAACAGGATAGGGTCGGGCCTACCTAACTACTTACAGTTCAATTTAATGAAATTTAATTTATCTTAATGGTAGCCTATTTTGCTCAGGTGAAGACCGATATTAAATATATATTATGCAGCTACCTTAAATTGTTCGTAACGCAGTGCTAATCGGTCACGGTCCGGGTAGTCCTTTGTCCGGGCTGGAAGGTGGAGTACTCCCCCCTCGAGTTGTTTCAGCGCTTCAAGCATCGGTCCCTCGTGCAGGTCAAGCAGCCGCCCCGATACATGCAATCGATAATCAGGATCAATACCGATAAGGTGCGCATCAAATGCCGCATGATGGATTTTTGAAAGCGGCAATCCGTTTGGCACTACTGGTTGGCCTAACCGTTCATCCTTGTCGGAAATAATGTGTGCCGCATCGAGCAATCTCTGCTCAGGTAACCCAGACAGGGCACAACGTCCGTTATAAGCTGTAATAACAGCCTCACGAAAAGACGCTTGATGGAGGCGTTGTTTGACTGTCTGAAGCGCATAACAGCGTTCGTTGACACTTTCTGGTGCAACATAGTCAGCTTGATTCTGAATTCCGAAAACGATTTGTGCCTTCAGCGCGTTTGCATCCCAACCAGAAATATATGTGGGTATTATCGCCTGATAAAGCCCTGGTGCGACGCCCAGGAAATAGATCACCGGGATCCGGTTTTCGAAGGCTTCACGGAGCCAACGATTGTCGGCGGCATCTGGATTTTTCCCCATGAAGGCATAATCGACGGCTTCGCGGCTTTCGAATATCTGGCGGTGTACCTGTCGTTGATCATCGTACCAGACAGGCTTGCCAGGACGAGGAAACACCGTCCTGATCGAAAGAAGATATTGCATTTGCCTCGGCTTGAAAATACCTCTTTGCGGGTTGACCAATGGGATGCGCTCACCTTCAAAAGTAAACCCGCGCCTTAACTCCTCTGCTGAAATATTATTTTGTGTTTCGCTCAGCTTTAGCACGTGCCCAAAGGCTGCGACGCGCATCAGGGTGTCGGCAACGTCAGATTTCATGCCTAAACCTCATGCAAAGAAGAAATTTCATTTTGTAAGGGCAGAGCCAAGTTATCGGTTGATGGTTTAGTATAACCGAAATGTATGACTAATCAGGTTCAGGATAGCTTTCAAAATTCACTTTTGACTTTTTCGATAAGACTCTTGCCGAACGTCGCAAGCCAGGTATTAGATCCGGACTTATTGACAGGTTACTATCCGAGGTGAAAGACAAATAATATTGGGGTACAAGACGATGTTGCATAGTTTGGCTTACACTGATGGTTCGTGCGAAAAAGCTTTATTGGAAGAGTTTCTGGCGCCTCGTCGCTGTATGCGAGAACCAATAAATGAGATATTCCATGCAGCGGAACTTCTGGACCTCGCAGTAGACGCACATCTCCGTCAAGATCGGAAAACTGCCGAACAACTTTTCCATGAGGCGGATATGCCCAAAATTCGAGCTTGGACTGAATCACTATGGGGTGGCAAACGGGAAAATCCGGAACAATGGCGTTACCATCGCTGGAGGGAAATTCAAGGTATAGGTAAACCTGAACCAAAAGTCTATGACCGAATGCCAATAAAAGAGCAACGGCTTGAGATCATTGCTCGTGATGGTTACAACTGCCGCTTTTGTGGAATCCCGGTAATTCCTTACGAAATCCGTAAAGCAATAACGACAGCATATCCAGATTCTGCATACTGGCGCAGCCAAAAGAACCTCGACCAACATGCGGCGCTCCAGTGCCTCTGGCTCCAGTTTGACCATATCCTACCGCATTGCTGGGGAGGAGAATCCGTACCGGATAACATCGTAATTACTTGCGCCCCCTGTAACTACGGACGCGGGAATTGGCGGCTGGAAGAAGTTGGTTTGATTGATCCGCGAGAGCGTCCTGTTTACAGAACATCCTGGGATGGGTTAGTCCGTTTCACAAGGAGTTACCAGGTCTGTGGCTGGCTGAGAATGAGGGGGCAAAATTCTGGCTGGCTATCCTCACCGAGTTGCAAAACCGCGGGGTGAAGGACATCCTTATTGCCTGCGTAGACGGGCTCAAGGGGTTCCCCGATGCTATCGGCAATGTGTCAGGAAGCTGCTTACTCAGCAGTATGAATGTGGATCGGCCTCATCCCTGAGAAACGCACTTTTTTAGTTATTGCGCTTTTGTCGATTTTCTAAATCTCTTCGTATGTCTTCAGCGACTTCCTCAATTTCCCGGGCCACTCGGGGTTCGTTCCCAAGCTCCTTATCGATTGCTATCGTAAACGGTACAAGCTGTTCGACTGAAGGTGATGCTTGGATAATCTTTTTCGCGTGTTGCGGTCCTTGCAGGATTGTGAAGTCTATCAATACGTTAATCGCCGCTCCGAGGAGATCATCGAAATCTGGCAGAAGTGCGAGAGCTGCTTCGATATCGCGTTCTGCTTGTACGGCGTCACCAAGCGCTACAAATGCGTGTGCCCGAATCAAGAGGCCTTCACAACGTTGATGTGAGGCTTGGTTAATATCGCGCTCAAAAAGTTGGCCTATGGTCGTGATTGTTTCATCAAATTGCCCTTGTTTTTTGGCTAGTTCGGCTATTTGAAGCATGGCCATAGAGACAATAAGAGAGAGCTCAGCATCTTCGCTTGATTCAAAATGTCGTACAGCTTCTTTCCAAATCATCTTCGCTTTCTGTTCTTGCCCAAGCCCTACTAGCGCGGCACCTTTCAAAACGAGAGCCCTCGCAATTTCTACCTGAAACGCCTGTATTTCATCATCACTAAAACGCCACTCAATATCTTCGCAGGTGGTAATTGCCTCTTCATAGCGTTTGCTCTGGATTAGCAAGGATGCCTTGTAGAGGAGAGCTTGAGAAATTACTTCTAGAACAGCGGTTATGTTAGTGTCACCGAAACGTCGTACAATCTCATCAAATACAGCGACAGCTTCTATTGGCCTATTTAGTTCGACTAATATGTCTCCCTTCCTCTTGTGAGCTTGTGCTACCACCTCAAGAACTCCCGGCACGTCACTATCCTCAAATTTGTGAGCGATCTGCTCACAAATTATAATTCCTTCTTCTAACCGATTCAGATTGCCAAGTACACCACTCTTATTGAAAAGAGCTTGTGCAACCACCTCAAGTATTGCAGGCATGTTACTGCTACCAAACCTCTGCACAATCTCATCAAAGACACCGATGGCTTCCTCAAGTCTGTCCAAATTGAGTAATATCCATCCCTTTCTCATGTGAGCATGTATAACCACATCTAGTATCTCCGATACATCACTATCTCTAAATTGTTGGTCAATCTGCTCACAAATGGTGAGGGCTTCCTCGAAACGGTTCAGTTCGTCGAGCGTACCACTCTTGTTATAAAGAGTTCGTGCGACCGACACAAGGATCGCTGGATCTTCACTGTCACCGAAACGTCGCAAAACATCATCATAGGCGGCAAGCTCCTTATCCTGAAGGTTCAACTGATTTAATGCGTCACCTTTCTTACTTAGGGCCAACGCGACTTGTGCACATACTCTGTCAGATTTGCTGTCTCCAAAACGCTGTACAACCTCGTCATAGGCGACTACTGCCTCCGAAGACCGTTTCAGCCGATTCAATGTCTCGCCTTTAAGAAAGAAGATGGTTGCAACCTGTTCAACAACTTGTGGTGCATCGCTCGCGTTGAATTGTTTCGCTGCATCATCACAGGCGATTACAGCTTCCTCAAGCCTATTCAATCTACCAAGAGCGAATATTTTTCTGATGGTCGCGTCAGCAGCTACCTCAAGGAGAGTTGAGATATTGCTATCGCCGAATCGACGCGCAATCTCTTCATAAATCGCAAGTTCCTCATCAGGCTGGTTCAACTCGCCAAACAGGATTCCTTTACTAATGAAAGTACGTGCAATCACCTCTAAGATTTCAGGTGATTTGCTATCGCCATACCTGTGTATGATTTCATCATAAGCAGCAAGTCCTTCAGCTGGCTTGTCTAGGCTTCCGAGCATGCCCCCCTTGAGATAAATGGTTTTGGCGACATGCTCAACAATCTGCATCGAGTCATCGTCACCAAACCGTTCAACCATTTGGTCGCAGGCGGCAATTGCATCATTTATACGATCTAATTCGCCGAGTGTCACTCCTTTCAGAAACATGGCGAATGCTATTTGTTCACGAACTGAGAGCAATTCGCTATCGCCAAAAAAGCGCACGACATCCTCATAAACAACGAGTTCCTCGTTATATCGCTTCAATTCAGCAAGAGCCCTACCTTTGTATATGAAAGCGCACGTAACATGTGTTTGAATAATTGGGACATCACTATCGATATACCGGTTAATAACTTCATCGTATACCGCTACCTCTTCATCCAACCGATCCAAACTATTTAGCGTGTTACCCTTATAAATCAAAGCCTTACATACTTGATTAATGACTTCTTGTGCATCAGTATCACCATAATGGGACACAATCTTGTCATAACAAGCAAGTTCTTCATCGTTTCGGTTCAACTTGCTGAGCATGACACCCTTATTGATGAGTGCTCTCGCTACCTGGACACATAATGTAGTCGTAGCGTCATCGACAAAACGCCGAAAAACCTCGTTACAGGTTGCAATTGCTTCAGTTCTCCTATTTATCTTACTGAGAGTAGCACCCTTGTTAACGAGAGCGATTGCTACCTGCAATCGCAAGTCAGCTTCGTCACTGGAGCTAAATCGGCGCACAACCTCATCATAACTGGCTAGCTCCTCATCTGATCGACCTAGTCTAGCAAACGCGATACCTTTGTAATTTAGTGCACGCGCTACCTGAACAAGTACGGATGGTGTGGTAATCTCACTGAACTGTCGCTCGACTTCATCACAGGCTACGACTGTTTCCTCTGGCTGATGACTTTGGAGAAATGAGATCCCTTCATCGACTATCTCTCGCGCGGCTTCAGCTTGAGATAATGGTGCTTTATTCGCTTCCATTCGATGCAATATTGAGCGAATAACTGTGGCCGCGTTTTTCTTACGTATCTGACTGGATGCTGTAGGTTCGACTTTAGATGGTGCCTCATCAGGTGTTTGTTCGTCCCGTTCCTCATCATGTTCGGTAATGATTTTGTCAGGTTTAGAAGTGGCTGATTCCAGATGGGTTGATTTTATGCTTTCCGCTACAGAAGGCGAGAGTTCAAGTCCGAAATTTTCCGCAAGATCCTTGGGAACTTTTGACAGCAACTCCTTGCGATCGCCCGCTAACACTGGGAGGTCAATCAACCGGGCAAATGCAGTCCAATGTAATGTTTTCGTCTCCGGCTCAAGTTCGCTTGCCTCACGCACCATACGTATACCAACATCCCTGAGTTCAGGTGGCGAGTAATATGCATCCATGAAACGAATGAGGGCTTCAATCAAAGGTTTTTGTGTGTGGGAGCGACGTAACAGGTAATATATGTTGTATAAGCGCTCTGCCAGGTAATAGAGCTTTCGCCGTGCACCCCCACCTACAACTTCGACAGCGCCTCGCTCGACCAATCGATTGAGAAGTGCGCTACATTTGCTGGTACCGAGCCGTGCTTGAATTGCAACTTCTCGTGCAGTTGCGGGTTCCCATAGATCAGCGAGTGTCACGTAAACACGTCGTTCTTGAGGTGGAAGCGCCTCTATATGGCTCTTGAAGTATTCTGTCAGGTCATCGATCAGCTTAAGTAGATCTGTCATAAGATCGCGAAACGAAAAATCAGCCCGGAACTTGGCGATGATAGAAAGAAGTCTAGGGCTGCCCCCAGTAAGAATACGTAATCCACGCATTTCATCTGGTAGCCGGTGTTGCCCTGATACACTCTCCCACAGTATGGCACATTCCACAGTTCCTAAGGGCTGCAAAGTCTGACATACAAAAAGGTCATAGAATGCACGATCAGATTTATCTATTTCGTCGAAGCGACTTGTCGCGCTCGCCAGAAGAATAATACGCGGTTCCGTTTGCAGTGTATGGCGCAGTTTCCAACCAGCTTCTGCATCCATAATATCCTTAAACATCAAATTCAGATTCTCAACAATCAAGACAAGTCGCTTGCCATACCGATTCGAAAAATCCAGTAGAGTACTCAAACAACGTTTTCCGAGTGTACGGTCGTCTCTAATTTCTCGGAGTTCCTTGTAGGTAAGATTCAGGTCATCATCACCTTCCAAGCGAGTAGTCTGTTCTGCGAGGCGGTATAACGCTTCCAGCCAAAATTCGTCTGTATTCGCAACACCATAACTCTCCTCTGAGAAAACAATTGGAAATAAGGAAAGGGATAGTTCCTTGTCGCGAACAATCTCTACTGCAACTCGGAGTAGAAGACTGGTTTTACCACAACCTCGAGGACCGATAACAAGACGGTGCGGGTTCGAATTACTATCACACTCTCGCAGCATCTCAATAATGGATTCGAATTCCTGTGTCCGTACACAAAACGACTCTATCAACTCATCGTGTGTCAGAAAGCCAGGATTGTATTTCATGACTGCCATGGTGAGAATCTCAATCTTTGTTTATATTCCGCGCTATTGAAGGGAGACAAAGTGCTGGCCGAACCTGGCACGCCACCAATCTTTGATTAACTCAGATGTGAACTCGTAGTAGTCTTTTTGCCGTTCCAAATACCCATCATGTTCAAGCAAATAAAGTATATCTTCGAGTACGATCGGGCTATCATCAGGATGGGCCGTCCCTTCAAGGTATTTCCGGTATTTATCGATTGCTCTGTCGCTAAGTACTCCGTTACTAACTGATGCTTCTGTCAGCAGTTCCAGTGCAGTTTGATATTCCTTCATTCCGAGAATCATCCGTAGTCGTACCTGATAATGTTCTAAGTCTACTTGTCCCCGTACAGATAGCATTTCATTTTTGTACACTTCATCTACATCACTTAATGAGGCTTTAATTCGATCCTTACGTAGCAAATAATCATGCATGTGGCTGAAGAATTTTTGTATATGGTGAGGTACATGATGACGCAAGCGATGACACATGTGCTTACGAACTTCAAAAGAAAGGTCGAGACCATAAGCATCTGCCAACTCAGCAAGGCAACTGACCGCAATTTCTTCGGACCACGGTTTCAGTTCAAAAGGAGTATAGATGTTTACTTGCGCACTTAACCCGGCCTGTTTGAGGATCGGTTCGAGACCCACACTACCAGAGAGAATGATGATGACACGGCCACGGTGTTTCTGAGCGTTCTTGCGTAACCAACTTAAAAAATCGTCTGTCGCTTGCTTACCTTCTTGCGTTATTGCGTCACCATTCTTTTTAAGCAGCCGGTTCACGAGAATCGGAAGTTCATCTATCCCTATTATGACTGGCCTCTCACACTCGGCTAAGGCTGAAAATATCTCGTCACCCTTTCGCCATTGGTTTCCAGCTGCAATTCCAGCACGCAGTTGCACCTGCAATTGGGGAACTGCTATGGTATCGACTCTGTCCCCTATTTCTTTGAGTACGTTTGAGAAATTGGAGCGAAGTCGATCCCATATCCCTTTAACCGAACTCGATTGGGCACCGATTTCAGCGATAGCATCTGCAGGGTCAGAGGCATCTTCCAGATCAATAAATATCGTTTCGAATTCACCATCCTTTGATAAACGGCGTAAAGACTCTCTTACCAAGCTGGTCTTACCCATGCGTCGCGGAGCAGTTAGTAATGTATGAATCCCGTCCCGTGCGCGCTCAGCAAGCATCTCAAGTTCGACCTCCCTGTTGAAGAAACGATCCCCATCAACCCAGTTTGCTCCTGCTTTCCTCAAAGGCATAATATTTTCTCCAACGAGTGTGTTGGCAACAGTCTAGTTGGCAACAATATTGTTGTCAAGCTAAAATAACCATAGAGAAAACCAAACAGGAGTTCAATGACGTTAAAAAAAGTTGCCGCCCCTTTCACACGAATGCTGCCACTGATTACACGGCAAAGCTGCCACCTCCGAGGGGGTAGAGCCCCGGCGCGTTTGGCGATGACAACCGCGGGGATCCTGTGTCCTTTTTTCGATTGAACGGAGACGCAGATGCTCCTGTATGTACTGCCCCTCGACAAAAAAGCCCGGGTACAACGGCTGTGTGGAGCGCGCCAATGGCACCAGTCGTTATGAGTTCTACCCTTGTCTACGAGGGGCCGCTGACCGTGGATGCTATTAACCGGAAGTTGGCAGAGTATCAGACCACCTACCGGCCCCTTGACGGGATTGGTTTACTGACTCCGATGGAGTATTATCAGCAATTCACACAGTCCACCCGAGAGTCTCAGATGTAGTGAACCAGGACACTCTATTAATAAAAACATAGTTTTTGCCGGAGAAGATTACGTCAGATAGTACGCAGAAGGAACGGCCCAAAGTTTATTTCACGAACTCGGGGACGATGTAAGTCAAGGCGGATGAATTACTGAAAAGTAAAAGAGGTCGCGCCGCGATGAAATAAAATGGCGCAGTTTTTCAAACAGGGCAAATCTGCTGACCCTGAGGGACGGTCGTAGGAGAGCAATACAATAGTCTTTTTCCTGAGGAACCGTAGCAGATGGACTTTGGTCTGTATATTGTTCCCTTCCTGAATCGTCATCCCCAGCTGATTTCCAGTTCCCGTCCGATCCTGGTCAGCATATTCACCAGCGCATCGATACTGAATTTGAAGATATGGGCTTATTCCCTGGATTAATCATCAAGTTTCTTTCTCTTTTTTCTGCTGGAAAAAATCGTCGGTAACAAACACAGTCCCAGCATAACCAGGATTATTAACTGTATTTCCGGGTTAGAAAGCCCTTCCTTATAAATCGTAAACAGTATTCCTGTAGCACCTGTCAAAACCGGAAACAGGATAGGGGCTATTACTATAGCCAGAACAATCAGAATAATTGCCTGAATCATAATCAAAGTTAAATATTGGCCTGTGGGGATTCGCTCGGGAGAGTGACAAGCTGCCCACGGGCAGGTTCTGGAGAAACGGAGTTTTAATCAATCCGTTCTCCACTCGACGCCCTCGCTTTTTCAAAATGCCTGACCGCCCTTTCAAACTTGTCACGGCATCCAGGATTGCAAAACCCGACGACATCATCGCCGTACAAGGCCAGCGAGTCGGCCTGCACCGGCTGGCCGGACCAGGGACAGGTCTCGTTGATGCAATCGTCAAGGTTGAGTTCGGCCATGGCGCCTCCTTAAGATGCCGGTATTTTCGCGAATCTCTTTGACCTCCGGTTCGGTAAACCGGGTTACCCTGCCCGGCGCTGACTCGCCCTGAACTATCCGGTCCATCTCGTCCATACTTTTGAGCAGTTCATCGAACTGTTCATTTTTCATCTGTCCACCTCTTTGCGATTAATTTCGCTGTCAATGAATTCTGTGAATTCTATGGGCACAAAACTAAATTATCCAGTTTTATAAATAGCAACTGATTTATAGTTGTACTTGAAGCTGAATGCAATCAAACTGGTCCTGGAGAAACTGACACGGGCGAAAATGTTATGAGTTTATTCAGGCACAAGGGCTTTTACGGTTCTGCGCAAGCCAGCGTAGAGGATCATTGTCTGTACGGAAAACTGGAGTTCATCGAACCGCTGGTCAGCTATGAAGGTCAAAACATTGAAGAGCTGGAACAGGCCTTCATGGATGCAGTGGATGACTACCTGCTGGATTGCGAAAAGCTTGGCAGGGAGCCGGCCAAACCCTGCAAAGGCTCATTCAATGTCCGTATTGGTCCGGAATTGCACAGGCATGCCCTTATCGCAGCGAAAAAGAGAGATCTCAACCTGAATGAGTTTGTCAAGCGGTCTATCGAACAGGCCGTCAAATAGCGACCCTGAGCTTTCCTGAATCAGGCAGCCACATTTATGGAAATTTCTACATGCCGCCCTACCCGGGCAAGCATATTGATCAAATTGTCGGTAGAAAACAGCTCTATTTTCCCCCGGTAAATTTCGCTGATACGGGGCTGGGCGACGTTGAATCGTTCAGCCGCCTCGCGTTGCGTGATTCCTTCAGTTTCGATATAGGCTTTTATCGCTGCCATGAGCCTGGCGCGTACCAACAGGTTTTCAGCCTCATTTCGCTCAAAACCTAAATCAGCAAAGACATTGCCGGAGGATTCTATAATTTGTCTGTCTTTCTTGCTCACGATCGCACCTCTGAAATCATTTTACAGGATGCGCAAACGGGGTCAGGTCGCACATTGCACACCCTCGTCTTTGGGGCATTGTTCTGCCTGTGCCGGACAATGCATAAATATTCCCTCGGTCCGATACAGGTATTGCCGTGGCAAGAGGGAATAAAAGCACTGCTCCAGGGGTAATTCCCAGGACACAAAACTTAGTTCTGAATTAAGAAATGCTGTGTTCCCGGAATTCCTTGTTGAAATATCCGGCTTAAAGCAGAAGTCTAATGCAGCGATACGGAAAGCTCTTTACCCACGGCATGAGCGGCTTTGACCAGAGAGTCGAGTTGAACGCGTTGATTATCAGGATCAAGAATACGTTCAAGCTGAGAGGCGCTGGTCCTCATCCTGCGCGCCATTTCTGCTTTTGAGATTTTCTGTGTAGACATTTCATTTTCGATTTGCATCGCGATGGTGCGCTTTATCGCAGTCGCTGTGATGTCCTCGAGAATGCCAAGTTCTTGCCACAAATCATCAGCGCTTGAGCCAATACGTGGATTTTTCTTCTCAGTCATTTTTCTTTACTTCTTTCATACGCGACATTGCAAGATTCAAGTCTTTTTCCAGCGTCTTCTGACTCTTTTTCACGAATCCATGCAGCAATACCATCTCACTGTCATGGATGCAGAAAAGAATTCGTGCAATACGTTTACTCGAAATGTTCGAACGGATTTCCCAAAGCCCTTTTCTACCCTTAACGGGTTTGCATTTTGGCTGGGCCACCGGCCAGCAGAATTCGAGTGTTGCAATATCCTGTCCGATTAACTTTTGATCTTTCGCATCCAGCGCTTTAATCCAATCACTTACCGGCTCTGTGTCCGATTGTGAAAGGTCAGTGTGCTGACCCCGAAGCGTTGCGCGAGGGTAGCTTTATGCTCCTGGAGCAGACCCAGTATTTCATCTCTGTTCATGGCCTCTCCAGTATATCAGTTCCATCTGTTTCAATCCTGGTTCGCGGCTGTTGCAGGCCTATAGACTCTCCCTTGCCTTCATTTCGGCAATCGTGCTTGTTCAGGCATGCCATCTTCCAGCAACATGGCAATGACTTCCTGCATGTTTTTATTCAGCTCATCCAGGGTTTTTCCCTGGGAATGGGCGCCCGTAAAGCCTGGCACATAGCCTACATACAGCCCCGTTTCCTTGCATTGCTCGACAACTGCCGTGAAATTCATGTTAATACCTCAATACTCTCAGAAAGGGTCAGAAACCGTTCAGACGTATGTACAGGGTAGATGATCCGGGTTTACACATCAATATTGAACCTTCCTCCTAGCTACGTGATTTTGCCAATAAACCCTTGGTATTGATTAGTTCGATTTTACGGAAAGAGGTCAAATCATACCCTCAGCCACAACCCTGTAAACGACTTAGAAAATACTTTTATGTATTTGATATTACTACCATTTCATGGTATATTGCCAGTTATATTTTCAAGCATGAAATGTGATTCCTGACACTGCGATATCCTGCCGAAATGGCCCTTGTGATGGTATCAACTCGCATCAAAAGGTTGCTGGTGAAGCTGTTGGGTCTCAGCATGTTGTCGTTGATGGCGCTGTCAATCCAGGGACATCCCGGACGCACGGACTCTGAGGGCTGTCACGCTGGTAAACTGCCGTGGCATTGCCACGATGGTACACGGTCCGGCCATCCTGCACCGGGCAACCCATTGGCGCCGATGAAAGAAACCGCCCGTTCAGCGCCACGCACGACTGCATCAGAGGATGATTACAATCGCTGGTTTTGTACCCTGGTCAACGGGGAGACGGAAACCCGTCATGGGTACGCGTCTGCCGGTGGCCGCAGTTACGTGGACGTGGATTGTGAGACCGGCACGATGGTTTACGAGGGTGGCCTGGATAAGCGCAGCAGCCTGGACAGCGTACAGCAGGCGCTGTTTTTCAGTCACGTGACCGGCAAG
>JGIcombinedJ30088_10003526_pt1 | contig 14425 bp, 14 predicted proteins | sample PinacodermPK_FD_30088 | JGI IMG/M metagenome (IMG submission 30088)
AGGCTTCGTCGCCATAGCCGGTGTGAGCCCTGAACGAAGGGAGATACTCCACGACCGAGTCGCCGACGGCAGGGCACGATTCTTCGTTGTGAAGGACGCGATCGCGCACGCCAAGATATATCTGCTCGAACGTGACGGGATGCGGAGAGTCGTAGTTGGTTCCGCGAACCTGTCCGAGACGGCCTTCTCCGGTCGCCAGGCTGAGACGCTCGTCGTCTATGACAATGACGATCTGGCATGGGAGCACTACCGCGGGCAGTATGAAGACGTGCTGGCTACTTCGGTCAGCAGTATGGTGGTGAGGGACAAACCGGCTGTCGCCGGCGTGATGCCGGTGGACGAGGCGCCGTTATTCAAGGAGGTAGAGGCAACGGGGCGAGAAGTCACGATGTACGTACCGCCCGAGACGGAGCAGGAGGCGGAGTACGGTTCGGCCAACATCCTGGTTAACGTAAACAACGTGCCCAATGTGCAGCGTGCGGCGATGCCGGACCTGGAGCGCGGCAGGAATGGCTCTCCAAACGTCCCGATAACTCCCGCCGTGGTCAGGCAGGCACGGCGCATGCCCGTGGCGCGCCCGGAGGAGGAAGACAAAGGCGCTGCCCTGCCATCACTGTCATACAACAGGCGTGGGACATTCACGCTGCAGGGAAGCGAGCTGAACCTTGATGTGAAGGCTGAGAACGTAAGGCGTGATGCGGGGCTGCTTCTGGAGTTCTTCAATAACTACGAGGATGACTTCGTTGGCGACGTGGACAGGCTGCAGCGCGACTACTTCGGGTTCATGTCCTGGATATACTTCGCTCCATTTATGTGCGACCTGAGAAACGCCAACATCCGGCAAGGCCTGGAGTTCCAGCAGCCGATGTTTGCCATACTGTATGGACGGAGTGACTGCGGCAAGAGCAGCCTTACGAACACGCTGATGATCTCTATGTTCGGCTACGGCAAGAAGGGCTTCGTGCCCAACAACCTGTTCACGCCCTCCCGGGTCAGGGGCCTGAGGCAGGAATTCAGGCGGCACCCCGTAATCTTCGACGACGTGTCCAACAACCGGTTCCGGCAGTACGCCGACGAGGTTGTGAAGGACGGGGAGATCTCGCACGGCGACGAGTACCCGTGCATCGCGCTATTGATGAACTTCGACACGAGGCGCTTCAAGCCCGAGATAATCAAGCGCAGCATGATGATATACACGCAGACATCGCTCCCGGGTAACAGGCCGGCGGCGCGGGAGAGACTGCAGGCGTCGGTGTCCAGGATACAGGACACGCTTACGACGTCGTTCTACCGGCAGTATCTGAAGGACATGTCCACCATACTGGAGACGATGCCCGAGGACGCATACAGGAACGTGGATGTGCTTCAGATGTCGTCGAATCTTCTGTGCCGGCTGATTGAGCGCAGCCTGCCGGAGGGAGAGCCGGCTCCGGCGTGGCTTGAGCCCGTTACGCTCAGTGGCGTGCAGAGCAGGGCGTATGAGCGCTCCGAGAAGGTGCTGTTGGGACTTCTGAGCGCCGACAGGTACACGAAGGAGCGTCATCCGCCGACAGGTCAATGGACGCTCTCCGGTGGGCACGTGCTGATAGGGGTAGATACTCGCTCGCTGCGTGACCTGCGCGAGGACATACCGAATTGGGTGATAGATGACGCGTCGAGTGTGTCGGACCAGATAGTTCTGGACCACGGGGAACTCGAGGAGTTCCTTAATTCCCCCGTCAGGAAGCCGACTCGTTGGCCCTTCGGGTTGGGCAAGCGTTAACGGCTTAGAGAGCTACGTTTACATACGACGGCTACGAGACCCTGGTCCTACAAGATTACATGCGTCTCACCGTCAGGGGAAAAATGGGTGCCTCATTAGCTTCAGCACCTGAGGCTTGATACCGATCCCTCCTGTGAAAAGCCATTAGACGGGTGCCATTCTCTCAGACGCGTTACACGGTGTTCTGTGAGCTTTCGATTGGTGGCTTTTCAATAGGATTGGGTCCAATAGAAGTGGCGGACGTCTTCTCGGAATAGAGTCCCATGAAGTGGTGTAGTAGGGAAGGTGGACTGGCATAGATAGAGCCACCGCGTCATCCTTTACGAAGTAAGAGATCGATGCAAGGAGGATGGCGATGGCAAGAGAAAGTATGGACATTCTGGAGTTGTTGCGCAAGAGGGGTCTGAACGGAGACGTGGACTTTATGCTGGGGGCGCTGAGTGTTGTCGCATAGGGGCTGATGGGAGCCGAGGTGACAGTGAAGACCGGAGCCGCATACGGCGAGCGCAGTGCGGGTCGAGTCACTCAGCGCAACGGATACCGCAGCAGGAGCTGGGACACGAGAGTGGGCACGATGGAACTACGCATACCGAAGCTGAGGGACGGGAGCTACTTCCCGAGCCTGCTGGAGCCGCGGCGTCGGAGCGAGAAGGCGTTGCTGGCGATGGTGCAGCAGGCGTACGTGGAGGGAGTGTCCACCAGAAGAGTTGACGATTTGGTGAAAGCTCTGGGATGCGAGGGCATCTCAAAGAGCCAGGTCTCGCGCATCTGCCGGGGGCTGGACGAGGTGGTGGAGAAGTTCCTTAGCCGACCCCTCGATGGAGGACCGTATGCGTATCTGTGGCTGGACGCTCTTACGGCAGAAGGTGAGAGAGGACGGCAGGATAGTCAACGTGAGCGTAGTGGTGGGAACTGCGGTGAACGCGGAGGGCAAGAGGGAGATCGTGGGTCTCGACGTGGGCACGAGTGAGAATGGAGCCTTCTGGCTGAGCTTCCTGCGCTCGCTTGTGGCACGAGGACTGGCCGGCGTGGAGCTGGTCATCTCCGATGCTCATCAAGGGCTTCGGGACGCCATAGCGACGGTGTTCGCAGGCGCGAACTGGCAGCGATGCCGCACGCACTTCAGGACCAACTTGTTGACGCGTGTCCCGAAGAAGGCACAGCCCTGGGTAGCAACCATGGTGCGTACGATCTATCAGCAGCCGTCTGCCGAGGAAGTTCACGCGCAGCTTGAGCGTGTGTCTGACCAGCTCAGTGATCGGTTCCACGACGCTTCCTCGATGCTGGCTGAAGCCGGAGAGGACATCCTGGCGTTCAGGCACTTCCCGTAAGCTCACTGGAAGCAGGTGTGGTCGAACAATCCGCAGGAGAGGCTGAACAAAGAAATCAGGCGCAGGACGGACGTCGTAGGCATCTTCCCGAACCGGTCGGCGGCACGCCGGCTGATTGGCGCGGTTCTTGCCGAGCAGAACGATGAGTGGATAGTCGGCAGACGATACTTGACGCCGGCTTCAAGGACTTACGACGAAGCCTTGCCGGAGGTGCAACTCACGCAGTCGGCTGCAGCTTAGTAGAGCAAATAGGTTGACGATCTCCCACACCACTTGCATGACTGAAATGTAAATATTGACAGGTGCCTCGGAATCGGCCAACTTGTGGAGTAATTGGGAAGGGCGCGTCCATGGGTTGCAGGTTTATAGTCAGAAATCTACAATGCTGCTTGCGAAATAGTCCTAACCTTTCGCACTCTTACAGAACTGGTAGGGCAAGTTATGCCAGAAGTCGGCCAAGAGTGCGGCAATTCAAAGGTCTGTGGACGCTGTCAACCGCGCAGATAGCTTCGTCGCGGCAAGCCAGTTTGGTCACGAATTTCCTCCATCACGGATATGCTTGAACGCGGTCTGGAGATTCGAAAGGACGTCATGCGATTCGTCAGGCTAGCCATTTTCGCTTCGATTATCGGCCTGCTGGTCTACTGCTTGATGAGGCAGCGAAGACCAGAAGATTATCGACGTATTCCACAGTCCAAACAGTACAGTCGTCTCGAAACTGGCAATGCACCTCAAACCTCGGATGGAATCGAAACTCACGCAACAGGTCAATCAGCCGAGGTGGAGGCACCGGCGCCTGAAATCGCAGAGGCGGCTATTGTCGGAGAGGAAGTTTCCGACGCAATGGTCCTTTCGAGCAGCCCATACACTCCGTCCCTACTACAGGGACTTGAAGAGATTCAGCAAGCCGTAAGGAACGAAGAGGAGGTGGCGATACCTGCAAGTAGCAATTTGGAAGATCACGGAGGAGCTGCTTCCGCCATATTGCAGTTCGACCTGAAAGTGGATGTGGAACCTCGTCAACATCCGGGCCACAGAACTCGCACAGGAACTTACTTCCCTCAAACAGCACAGCGATTGCCACGGCCAATTCTAAAGTGCCGTGAAAAAGACGGCGAGTGGTTACTTTACCTGGAGTCACCGGCTGAGCGCGGCTTAAGAGCGATTCGGCATGATGGCCGAGAACTCGATGCTGAACAGGAAGTCGAAATCGAGACATTTGGGGGGAGAATAACCATAAGATACGAAGACGGAACCAGTGATGTGGTAAATCTATTCGATGGGTCACCCATGTTTTTCAGATCAGACTCAACGTGGGAAGAGGACGGGACACTCGTTCGAAGTCATTCCTCGGGGTACTTCATAGTTATTGCGCCTTCCTCTTCGGACGACGAATTCATCGATGTTGAGGAACTGGAGCCCGAAGAATGCATAGACCCTTACTTTCATGCTCACTTTCTAGCCATCGGAACTGAGGACTCACGAGAGCTACGTAGCCAGTATCCAATGACTCTGGAAGGGACCACTCTTTACGACGTTGCTGACCGCGACTTTTTCGGAGAATTATTCGTCGGCCAGCCTCCGGAATTGTCTGTTCCTGAAGAGGTACGCAGAGCGAGAATAGTTGAAGAAGCCGGACGTGTGGATGAGAACGGGTGGGGCAGAAACTTCGACCCCCACGCCCAATCGATTTCGTCCGTACTCAAGGGTAGACAGGGAAGATTCACTGTCAGGACATATCTCAGAGGGTCGCGGGCGAGACACGAGAGCAGGCCTTTCAGATTCTGCCGGGAAGTTAGGCGAATAGTTTTGGCCGGAGAGACCTACTCACCGGGAACGATACTTGCGCCGGACGAGCTCTGTGAATATAGAACAACCTCGTTACGACTGGAAGGGACGCAAGGGAACGTCAAACCTGACATCGAAGACCCCTATGTGACAGTCCTTGATGATGGAGAGGTAGGGGTACCCCCAAATCGTGAAATCAAAGTCGTCAATTGTGAACTCGCCTGCGGAATAACAGTCCACGTAGAGATACCTCGGATGTGGTGGAGACTATGCCTTGGAGATGAAAGAGAGGACTGGAACGCCATAAAGCCCATCTATCGCAAGGACTTTGTGCGAATTGCAAGGGAAGGAGCCTACCTTGAGATTCTGTTGCCGACAAACGTAACCAATCTGCGAGTTGGAATTGGCGAAACTCCGGACCAGACAATAAGAAAGGTGCAGGACCGAGCCACCATATACCTGCGAGACTTTGCCGACCACCGGATTCTAGAGCAATTATCTGCCGGTGCCGTTACGCAGTTATCAGCCTGGGCAATTGGCACAAGGGTTTCCCTAATGACAATTGGCGTTCCACGTTCTAAGGTCAAGAAGAGGTTGACCAGCAGAGGAAATCGTAACACGCGCCGGTCCTGGTTAGATGTCCACAGAGGGGACCCCAAGAGGGGATGCCAGCTCCACGGCCACCACTGGGTCAATTTCAAACATGAGCCGGGAGAACCGATTGAGGAGGTTCCTGAGGAGGAGAGGGAATGCAGACGATGCGGTGCAGCGCAGATTAGCGCAGGCTAGATCAGAATATGGGGAAATACTATGGACAGCTTCCAGAATGAACACCTTGGTTGGAAAGAGAGCATAGGCAGGAGTTACATCAACTACCTGCGTACCTCGTTTTATTTCAAGGACAAAGACCTGCGAGTGTCGTTTCGTGAGGCACTGGAACGTGAAGGTGAGCTAATCAAGGGGCCATTTGACGAGCCCGCGCACAATTTCGCAGCCGGCATATCCGCGGAGCAGTTAAGCAGAGAATTCTTTGGCGAGGCTTCTAAATTCCTGATACCGGCCCTTCAGGGTGCATCTTCGCTCTATGCACATCAAGAGGAGGCAATTCGCAGGGTATTTGGACAGCACAGAAATGCGGTCGTGGCGACCGGCACGGCAAGCGGTAAAACCGAGTGCTTTATCTACCCAATACTCTTCGACCTGTTTTCCCAGCATCTCAAGGGACTCGCCTCGGATCCGGGCGTACGCGCAATGGTCATTTACCCAATGAATGCCTTGGCCAATGACCAGAGGCAACGACTTGGCGCCATCCGAGAGGCCCTGGATAGCGCAGGTTCAGGATTCCGCTTCACATTTGGGCAATACACCGGACAAACTCCCGAGAACATAAACGACAGGTTCCGGGAAGGCCGTGCCAAATGGGAAGATCGATTGCCGGGCGAGATAGTCTTCCGCGAAGACATGCGTGAGTCCCCACCACATTTATTGTTGACCAATTACTCGATGCTGGAATACCTGCTGATTCGCCCCAGCGACAGCCCGCTGTTCGACAACGGCTTGGGCGAGCATTGGCGATTCATAGTCCTTGACGAAGCACACCTGCACCGCGGCGCACAGGGAGCCGAAATGGGCATGCTAATGAGGCGACTCAAGGAGCGAATCAAGGCAGGAGGGCGCAGCAACGGATTCAACTGCATTGCCACCAGCGCCACGATTTCTTCATCCCGATCCGATGATGATCGAGCGGACGTCTCTGACTTCGCAAGGGCCCTGTTTGGAGAACCCTTCAGCAATGAGGACATCATATTTGGAGAATTGATTAAGGAAGAGGATGCACGTCCTCGTCGACGTCACCTCTTTGTTCGCGGCATCGAGAGCGCGTTCCTTCTGCATCAGAAAGGCAGGGACAAGGTAGCGTTGAATAGAGCGTCCGCAGACGATGGTAAGTCGCTCCCTCTTGAAATTGCTCTCTGCAAGGATTGCGGGCAGCAATATTACATAGGGCAAGAAAATGGAAGCCATTTGGTGGAGCCAGTCCGGGACCCTTCCATGCCAGGATATGGGGCGACTTACTTCATGCCAGTGGAAACCTCGGGAGATGCGACTCATGTGCTGTGCCGCCGCTGCACTGAAATTGCTCCTTCGGACAGTTTCGGGTTGACGTGCAATTGCGAAGCTGCCGTTTGGGTCGTCCAATGCAAGTCCGACAAGGACAACCCGGACCAGATTGATGAGTGCGCCAACTGCGGATATCGACGAGGAGGCTATAGAGATCCGGTTCAGGAGATAGTCCATGGGGCTGACGGCCCAAACGCAGTAATTGCCACTGCTCTGCATCAGTTACAACCTGAGGAACGTCGGAAGATACTGACATTTGCGGACAGCCGCCAGGAAGCTGCGTTCTTCGCCTGGTACGTTGAGGATACCTACAAGTCACTCTCAGATCGCAATGCCATATTGAGAGCAATGAAGGAATTTCCGATTGACGTAGAGGGTCTAAGTGCAGGTGACATGGCCAGCCGATTGCTCTCTCAATCCGAAAGGTTCACGCCCTTTGCGACGAACGAAGAGCGACGACGAGAAGGGCTGCTGACGGTCTGGAGGGAAGTACTCACAGAAGAGCGCAGACTGTCATTGTCGGGCGTAGGCCTGGTGAATTGGGCGGTCCATCTACCCAGCGACTTCATCGCACCGGATGCATTGCTCAGACACCCTTGGGCATTTAATGAGGAGGAGGCCTACACGGTAGTAGCTCATCTTCTAGAAAGCATGATTTCGCGAAATGCAGTAGCCACGCCTGAAGCAGCCGGACTGAATTGGGACGACATCACCCCTCGACCTCAGAGAGCATACAAGGTTGGGAAAGTCGGAGGTGTTCAGAACGTGAGCGAGTGGGGTCACGAGCGGTCTTCTGCGGTGCAGCATCTCGCCCGGATTGGAAGTGTCGGTGTTGGAGACGCTCAGAAATTGATGCTATCAGTCTGGGATACTGTCAGGGATTACGACCGAACTCGACCGTCTGCTGCCCAGATCCTAATAAGAGCTTCCGGACTCAACAATGCATTCAGGCTCAATCCAGCCTATCTCCGTGCCCACTTAGTTAAGGACGAAGACATCTGGGAATGCGACACCTGTGCCAGCGTCTGCCTGACCAACATTCGGGAAGCATGTGTGAAGACACGTTGCAAGGGACGTCTAGTTCCCGTCGACGGGCAAAGCCTCTCCGAAAACCACTATCGTATTCTCTATGAGAAAGGCGCTCTACCACCAACATTCCGGGCCGAAGAGCATACAGCTCAGATAGAGACCGAAAAGGCCAAGGAAAGACAGGACGAATTTAAGGCAGGACAGATTCATCTGCTAAGTTCGTCCACGACATTTGAGGTGGGCGTCGATCTGGGTGACCTCGATGTCACATTCCTGCGAAACATTCCGCCCGAAGCGTTCAACTATGCGCAGAGGGTCGGAAGAGTTGGTCGCCGTGACCGCACTGGATTCGCATCTCGTACTGTCGTCGGAGTCCGCATGACCTCTATCACTTTGAAGACCCTGAGAACCGTGTAATGCAGGGTGTAACACGCCCCCCACTCATGCGACTCGAAAATCGGAAGATAGTATTGCGACACATGTCGTCCCTTGTGCTCGGGCAATTTTTTAAGAGCGGTAACAACCACGAACGCTTCGAACGCGTTCATACCTTCTTGGCTACCAATGACGTGGATGGTCTGTCCAGTGAAATGCGGACTTTCTGCGAAGGAAACCGTTCTCTAGAGGAGTCACTTCTGGAGATTGTGCCCGAGGCCCTCCATTCACAGGTGGGGCTCGCAGACGGAAGTTGGATCGGTAATCTATTTGGTCGGGAGAGTCGATTCTACGGTGCGGTCGCCGGCACACTTGATGACGTACGTGAATTGGAGAGCATTCAGCAAGAGTTCGCGAATCAGCGCAAGTATGCGGAGGCGGCGCGGGTAGATCGAAGACTCAGAGCCGTCCTCGACGATAGGACGCTGAATTTCCTGTCGAGAACCGCCATATTGCCCAAGTATGGATTCCCGGTAGATACCGTGGAATTGGAGGTCAAGGGAGAGTATTCATCAAGGCGCGACATCTCACTTCAGCGTGACCTCTCGCAAGCTGTGGCCGAATATGCTCCAGGGAGCCAGGTTGTTGCCAACAAGAAAGTCTGGGAATCCGGCGGCGTCAAGCTCGTACAGGGGCAGGAACCTGTCACCAGGTACTATAGATATGACGAGGAGGGAAATTTCGAGCACTCTCTGAACAAAGATGAGATCAGAGGTCGCGGTGTCAGGCAATATTTCACTCCGCAGTGGGGGTTCGCAACGGACCTGAACTATCGCACGAGAGAGCCCATCAGAAAAGCGGAGCGCCTATACACGACACGTCCGTTTTTCGGCGGATTTGCCGAGGTGGCAGAGCCCGTCTCTAAGATATTCGGTGGCGTGAGTATTACTCTAGCCGCTCCGGGCAGCCTTTTTATTTTGAGCGAGGGCCATCAGCAGAGGCAGTTCAGAGTCTGCCTTTCGTGCGGACGCCATTCCGCCAAGAGAATCGCAAAGCACAGGACACTGTACGGTAAACCTTGCGGCGAAAGGATGGGACGGTATTCTTACGGGTATGAGCTTGTGACCGACGTCGTTCGAATTATGTTTCCATACCTGGACGACGTAGATGCTGCATATTCTCTGGGATATTCGCTGGCACTTGGCAGCTCCGACGCGCTTGGCGTTCCTCAGAACGACCTAAATGTGGCCTTATCTCGGGTCGAAGCGCCTTCCGGATTCGGAATGATTTCGCTAATCCTTTATGACGATGTGCCAGGCGGCGCCGGTTTCGTGGCTCGATTGTCTCGCGAGGAGATTTTTGCAGAAGCGTTGTATAGGGCCCGCGAGCGCGTTGCCGGGGGCTGCGGCTGCGACTCAAGCTGCTACGGATGTCTACGCAGCTATCGCAATCAGTTTGTGCATTCTGTACTAGATCGCTACAAGGCACTCCGCTTCATAGAGGCCGTGACTAAGGTGCTGACAGTTGTCTAAACTGCCTGATCCGCGTCAATTATTCTGGCCGCTCCTGTTGCCTCAACAGAGAAGTTTCCTAACTGAAGCTATTGCCTCACAAAACTGTTGCGAAAATCGAGGAGTCATGAGATCGCTGAAGAGGTTGGAGGAAAGAAGTACTCGGAGCCACTCGCAGCCGGTGCAGATAGGCATCGAAGAAGGGCAAGAGTCGGATGCTGGAGGAGTTCGTAACCATGGTTGGCTGCCTCAGAAAGCACGCCGGCAGACTCTTGAGGCAAGAAGATAAGTCGACTACCCGGAGCGTTTCAAGGGTACAGCGCCTCAACTCCGATGCCGCCGCCATTTACATTCGTGAGCTTCGACGACTTCCCGGAGGAGCACTGGGTGCATCTTCGGACTACAAACCCGCTCGAATCGGTGTTCAGCGCAGTGAGGTTGAGAACGGACGTCATATGACGGATGAAGCGGCGAGACAGCGCACTGTACCTGGTGTTCAAGGTGGAGCTGAGGCGGAGTGAGCGATGGCGACTGCTGAACGGAGGGCGGAACTTTATGGGCTTGTTGGTGGACGGAGCGAGGTTCGAAGTAGGAGCATAGCCGAGCTGCAGGTAAGTGCCGAGGAGGCAGTCGCCGCCTGATGAGCTAGATCGCCTGGAAGGAAATTCCACAACAATTGACACAAGCTCTTGAAGTCCGGTCACTAGGGTCACAGGCTCAACAGACAGCCGGACGATGATGTCTGGGTGCCTGCCGTCATGCCACGTCTCGGCGACCGCAGACGGTACTCACGATCCCGAGGGAAACCGCCAAGCGTGTCGTTAATGGCGCTTTTGTGGTTGCGGTCGCTGTCGGTGGCAACTGCCATTTCAGAGGCAGTATCCTCGTTGCGTTCATGTCATAAGGACTAACGGCACGGGTGATTCCTATGCAGTGGGCAGGGGCTGATAGCGCTCGACCCGTATTCCGTCTTCACCCTTGCGCGCTTGAGCCAGGTCGTATGCAGTCTGACGGCTCAACCAGAAGTCTGCGCTGGACCATCCAGCCTTCTCTAAGCGGATGGCCATGTCAGGCGAGATCCCTGCGTGACCGTTCAATACCCGCGAAAGGGTATGACGGGCAACCCCCAGTACCTCCGCTGCCTCGGTAACGCTTAGGCCGAGAGGGTTCAGGCAGTTTTCCCTGACGCTGCGACCTGGATGGGGCGGATTCTTCATAGGCATGGTCTCTCTGTCCTTATTTAGTGGTAATCGACGAGATCAACGTCGTACACGTCACCAGCTTCAAACCTAAAGGTGATCCGCCAGTTGCCAGTAATCGAAATGCTCCAAAATCCTCTTCGGTCCCCCCTGAGTGGATGCAGTCTGTATCCCGGCAGGTCGAGATCGCTCGGTTTGTCGGCGGCATCCAGGTCCGCCAGGGCGAGAGCGATTCGGTCCAATTGGTCTGCTGCTATCCTGCTGGGGTCGTCTCGCTCATAGAGCCGTCTCAACCCTCGATGGCGAAACGAACGAATCATGGGCTGATTATACCGTGTACCGGTACAGCTATCAATGGATTCGCGAATCCGGTAGCTGTTCAGAGTTTATGGGACGTATGTCCGCAGAGTTCGGCAGGCGTGGCGTTGATTCGCTTTGCCGAGTGGCGGAAAGCAGTGAAGAACGAATATGAAAATCGCGGAAAAACAGCTTGCGCTAGTTGTGCTGCTGCCCAATTCAGGAGCATAACATTGATAAGAGGGGCGAAAAGTTGGTTTCTTGCGTTCTAGGACATTGCGGATTGAGGGATAACTCGGCGGCTAGGAATGGATACTCGCGGGAGTGTGAGTGATGCAGCTTTCGGTGAGAATAATCTCGGTTGTGATGCCTACCTTACTCGTCATCTCTTGTGTGTCAACGCCAAGCAACAACACGGGTGGGTCAAACTCTTGTCGCCGATGAAGACTTGATGATTCCTGAGGCGGCATCTACCCGCGTGAGAGGAACATGGGAGAACACGACCGCGCCTGAGCTTATGCGGAGGGAAATCCCTGAAGGACTGGCGAGGATGGATGGATTTACGCAGTGGTCCCACAGGAAAGTGGCGCATTTTGCGTTATGGGATGTCGAATTTCCAAATTGCTCGGGGCGTGATGCTCTTTTGCCGCATCTCACATGTTACCGTTATTATGAAAGGTATTTTCTGAATGGTAACGTTGGCGGAAAAAGTTGATCGTCCGGCGGAATTGGCGGCCGCACGAACTGATGAGAGTGCTGTGTCGGCCGGTCGGATCATGCGCACATTTCGCACGAGGGCGTACCTGTCAAAGGCGGGCCATATCAGGTTTGACGAGGTACTTCGCCAGCAGGCGCTGCTCTACAACGCGGCGCTGGAGGAGCGCTCGACGGCTTGGAAGAGACATCAGAAGTCGATCTCTTGCTTTGACCAGAGCAAATCATTGACTCAGGTGCGTGCCGACTTCCCAGACTTTGAGCGAGCCATTGACAGGCGTGTGCAGGTTGGGACACTGAAACGGCTGGACAAAGCGTACCAAGCCTTCATCCGACGCCTGAAAGGCGGCGAAGCTCCAGGCCATCCACGGTTCAAGAGCAGTCTGCGCTGGAAGACACTGGAAATCTATTCTGGCGCATCCCGGTATGTCAGGTACGATGCGGAACGCGGCAAGGGAGTAGTCCGTATCAAGGGACTGCCGCTGCTGCGGTTCAAGGACAAGAGGCTGCCTGAGGGTATACAGCCGCTTGAAATACGCATCAGCCGTCGGCCCAATGGTGTCTATCTGTGTTTAATGTTCGACCACCTGCGAGCGAAGCCGGTTGTCGAAGTTCCTGAGGCGCCGGTTGGCATTAATGCTGGTCTGAGTGGGGTGAGGTGGGCGCTGTCTGACGGAACCCTGATTGATAGAAGACGTCAGGATAACAAGCGCAAGCGGCGGCTGCAACGCAAAATAGCCAGACAGAGGTTGGGCTCCAACTCGCGGCGTAAGACCGTTTCGTTGCTGGGAAAGCTCTCAGACCGTGAGAAAGTGCGGAATCGAAACGAACTGCACCGATTCGCGGCAAGGCTTATCGAGAAGTATGATCACTTTGTGGTGGAGGACCTGGATATTAAGGGGTTGGCAGCCAGTGCAAAGGGCACGGTTGAGGAACCCGGAACGGGAGTAAGGAGGAAGGCGGCAATAAATCGCGGGATGCTTGAGCAGAACTGGGGCGAATTTGCACAGATGCTTGAATACAAGGCGGAGGGGGCCGGTATCAAGCTTGTGCGCGTGGACCCGTCGCACACATCACTGACTTGTAGCGCCTGTGGCGTCGTCAAGGAAGTCACGACGGACCGCGAGAGGTTCGCAACGCGATATAGATGTTCATCGTGCGGAGCTTACTCTTTAGCGACGGTCAACGCTGCTCGAAACATACTGGCGAGGGGGTTGGCTCTGTCGACTCCCTCTGCGGGAGAATCAGTTATCGCAGGGCGCGCCAGTGTGCATGAACCAAAGTCGGGGTTGCCTGACTTGCGCCCGGAAAACCATACGCCCCTACGGACTGACGATACTGCGCCGACGTAAATATAGAGCTACAAGAGTTCGCTCCGGGGGCGGGTGGATGATTCTGACGTTGCGCAGCCGGACGCGGCATCCGAGGAGTTCGCTCCGGGAGCGGGTGGCTGATTCCATGATCGCCCGGCAGGAAGACGTGAGACGGGAGTTCACTCCGGGGGCGAGTGGATGATTCTCCGTCTAGGTAAAGCGCTTCCGTGACGCTTGGGTTCGCTCCGGGGGGCGGATGGATGATTCGGATTCTCTCAAAGGTCTCTGGCATCGGGCTCAGTTCGCTCCGGGGGCGAGTGGATGTTTCATCTGGTTGCAGCGGAGACAGCCTGGTTCCATGACAAAATCACTCAGTCGACTGAATGACAATCAGAACAATTGATGGAGGCTTGGCATGGCAGAAAAAATCTACAAGGAACAAGTCATTGAAATGGTGGCTGAACGAATGGGATGCAGCAAGACATCCGCGGCGTCCGCGCTTTCGGCGGTGCTTGTGAGCCTGGAGGATACTTTGCGGCAGAACGACCGCGTGATACTGACAGGCTTCGGCACCTTCGAGGTGCGCCCGACGGCGGCACGCAAAGTCAGGTTAATCAACGGCGACAGGGCGGGTGAACTGGTAGATATTGCGCCAAGCCATCGCGTGGCTTTCGTCCCCGGCAAACCGCTTGTCGAAAAGGTGCGCGGCGCTCGTGGATAGGCAGCCCTTGCCCAAGGGCTTCACAGATGGTGCAACGAATATCCGAGTGATTGACGGCGACTCCATAGAGTGTGATTTCAAGCGTCAGCGCGTGCGTGTCCGGCTGTTCGGAATAGACCCGCCGGAACTGGGGCAACCGGGCGGCGCGGAATCGGCCGACAACCTTCCGGCGATGACGTGGACTGTCCAGGCTTATAACCAGAAAGAGATATTTCATGACTTCCAGAGAACTCCCGGCACCCGACAATACCGAGCCTCATGGGGCGG
>JGIcombinedJ30088_10003527_pt1 | contig 14423 bp, 13 predicted proteins | sample PinacodermPK_FD_30088 | JGI IMG/M metagenome (IMG submission 30088)
CCAGCCACAACCCGTGGCGGCACGGGCGCACCCCCGGCGGCTCGTCGGGCGGCGCGGCGGCGGCGGTCGCGGCCGGGCTCGGCCCGCTCGCCCAGGGCTCGGACGGCGCAGGGTCGATCCGCATACCCTCCTGCTTCAGCGGCATCTTCGGCATCAAGCCGTCGTTCGGCCTGGTGCCGCAGTATCCGGCGAGCGCGGTGGAACTGCTGTCACACGTCGGTCCCATGACGCGCACGGTGCGCGACGCCGCGCTGATGCTGGGGGTAATGGCAGGCGCCGACCCGCGCGATCCCCACTCCTGGTCACCGCCGTGCGATTACCTTGCGCCGCTGCAGGATGCACCCGAGCAGCCCGCCGAACCGGTGCGAGTGGCCTGGTCGCCCGACTTGGGCACCGCAACCGTCGACCCCGAGGTGGCGCGCCTTACCGCGGCGGCGGCGCAGCGTTTCGGCGAGTTGGGCTACGAGGTGGAGGAGGCCAGCCCGGACCTCGGCGACCCCTGGGAACTGCTCAACGTGCTGTGGTGTGTCGGCGAGGCCGGCGTGCACGGCGACCGGTTTCCCGCAGTGCGCGACCGCCTTGATCCCGGCCTCGCCGCAATCGTCGACACCGCGCACCAATACAGCGCGCTGGACCTGGCCGCGGCGCTGCGTGCGCGCCTCGACTACTATCACGGCATGCGCGAGTTCATGGCGCTCTACGAACTGCTGTTGACGCCGGCCATGCCGCTGCCCGCCTTTGACGCCGGGCTGGACAAGCCGGACCGGATCGGCGAGACGACGTTGGACGCCGGGCTGAGTTGGACGCCGTTCACCTACCCGTTCAATATTTCCGGGCAGCCCGCAGCCTCGGTGCCGTGCGGTTTCACCGCCGCCGGCCTGCCGGTGGGGCTGCAGATCGTCGGACGCCGGCACGCCGACGGCACCGTGCTGGCCGCCGCCGCCGCGTTCGAGGCGGCCTGCCCCTGGGCTCAGCACCGCCCGCCGCTGGATTGAACGCCATGGCCAAGCGTCCCAACGTGCTCCTGGTCACCACCGACCACTGGCCGGCGGCGCTGCTCGGCTGCGCCGGCCACCCGGCGATTCAGACCCCCACGCTCGACGCGCTCGCCGGCGCCGGCATCCGCTACACCAACGCCTACTCGGAGTGTCCGGTGTGCATCCCGGCGCGGCGCACGCTGATGACCGGCACCAGCCCGCGCACCCACGGCGACCGCGTGTTCTCCGAACGCATGCCGATGCCGGACCTGCCCACCCTTGCCGGCACATTCCGCGCCGCCGGCTACCAGGCCAACGCGGTCGGCAAGCTGCACGTCTACCCGCAGCGCGACCGCATCGGCTTCGACGACGTGGTGCTGGACGAGGAGGGCCGCACCCAGTACGGCGTGACCGACGACTACGAGCTGTTCCTTGGCGACGAGGGCTTCGCCGGCCGGCAGTTCGGCCATGGCATGAGCAACAACCGCTACGTCAGCCGCCCGTGGCACCTGCCGGAACACACCCACGCCACCAACTGGGCGACGAGTGCGATGGTGCGCACCATCAAGCGCCGCGACCCGACCAGGCCGGCGTTCTGGTACCTGGCCTACCGCCATCCGCATCCACCGTTGGTCCCGCTAACTGCCTATCTCGACCTGTACCGTGAGCCGGTCGACGCACCGTTTGAGCGACATGCCGGAAGCCGCCGAACACCGCGGGCGCCTGGAACAGATCCTGGTGCAGCAGCTCTACGGCGCCGACCTGGAGTGGGTGCGCGGCGGCAAACTCGTTGGCGTCGCCGACCGCACCTACCGCCCGGGCGGCAACAAGGCGCTCAGCGGCCAGCGCGGCGGGCACTGGCCGCCGCCGCCGCGCACCGACATGGAACAGATCCGCTGGCTGACCGGTTCGGCTTAGCCCCGCTCAGCGCGGCGGCTGGGCACCGGGCCACGGNTCGCCGTCGACCAGCACGTCTTCGGTCTTCTGTTCCACCTTGAATGGCTGCAGGCCGCGCGCCCGGTAGTTGGCGAGGGCGTGCGGGTGGTCCTCGGTGCAGGTGTGCAGCCACACCCGTCCGGTGCCGATCTCGCGCCCGCGGGCCACGGCATCGCACAGCAGGTAGCCGCCGAGCGCGCGCCCCACGAATGCCGGCAGCAAGCCGAACTGCACAATCTCCACCCCCTCGCCGCTGCGCGCCGGGCCGGGGCGCAACTCGAAGTACCCGGCCGGGACGCCGTCCATGTAGCCGGCCCAGGTCTCCAGCCCGGGATGCGCCAGGTACTCCTGCCAGCGGTCATGGTTCCACCCGAGCCGCGAATTCCAGTTCCAGCGCCAGCCGACCGCGGTGTACAGAAAGCGGTTGAACTCCGGGCTCGCCGCCACCGCCTGCCGCAGTGCGTAGTCCGGGCGTGGGCGTGCCGGGGGCCGCAACGGCGCGTCCGGCGCAATTTCGAGATAGGTAGTTCTCACCATCCGGCTCTCTGTTGCCATTACCGCCCTCCTGCGAGCCTGCTACCAGGCGAAGTTGCCGGCGCCATCGAGCGGCGAACCGGGATTCCAGGCCACCTCCCACAGGTGCCCGTCCGGATCCCGGAAGTATCCTGAGTGGCCGCCCCAGAACACGTCCTGCGCCGGCTTGACGATGGTGCCGCCGGCGCGTTCGGCGCCGGCAAGAACGGCAGCAACCTCCTCACGGTTCCTGACGTTGTAGGCCAGGGTCACCGCCCCGGTCGCCCGGCCATCAAGGTCCGGCAGCCCGATGTCCTCCAGCAGCTTGGCGCGCGGATACAGGGCAAGGCCGACACCGTTGAGCGTAAAGGTCACGATGGAACCGGCCAGCTCCTCATTCGCAATGCGCCAACCAAGCGACTCGTAGAATGCCCGCGCACGCGCAAGATCCTCCACGCCCAGGGTGACGATGCTGATCCGCTGCTCCATATTGACTACTCCCTTGCCGGTACGGGCCAGCGGTACAATCGACACGATCCGCCGGCGACGTGCTCTGGCTGGCCGGAATTTCGCGCACAATACCACACTTCACCACACATCGGTCGTACCTGTGCTTCAGCAGTGGCGCGGACCGGCGGTGCAGGGTACGGTAGCCGCATGGCCCGATTGCGCGAACCTGTCCCGCCTCCGACCGTGCCCGGTGTGGTGGTGAACCACACGCCCGCCGCCCGGCAGCAGTACAACGGGTGCCCGTCGATAGCCGTGCTGCCGAACGGCGACTACGTGGCCAGTCATTCGCTGTTCGGCGCCGGCGCCACCAACACCGACAGCTTCGTCTACCGGTCCGGGGACCGCGGCGAGTCGTGGCGGCGCATCGCCGAGGTGCACGGCCAGATCTGGTCGAAGCTGTTCGTGCATCGCGGCCACCTGTACCTGATCGGCACCGATCACTGCGATCGCTACGGCGGGCGGCTGAACGGCAGGATGGTGATCCGGCGCTCCACCGACGGCGGCGCCACCTGGAGCGACGCGCGCGACGCCGCCAGCGGCCTGCTCAGCGACGAGGACGGCTACCACACCGCCGCGGTGGCTCTGGCCGAGCACGATGGCCGCCTGTGGAAGGCGATGGAGTTCGCCCCCGAGCCGGACCGCAAGACCTGGCAGGCGTTCGTAATCTCGGCGCCGGTCGATGCCGACCTGCTCGACCGCGCCAGTTGGACCTTCAGCGAGCCGCTGTCGCACCCGTGGTCGGGCAACCAGTGGATCGAGGGCAACGTGGTGGTCGGCGCCGGCGGCGAGTTGTGGGACGTGCTGCGCCAGGACCAGTCTGCCGACCGCTTCGAAACCGGCGCCCCCGAGCGGGCGGTTGCGGTGCGCATCGCGCCTGACGGCAGCCGCCTCGACCACGACCGCGACAACGGCGACCTCCCCTTCCCCGGCGCCAACACCAAGTTCACCATAGACCGCGACCCGGTCAGCGGCTGCTACCTTGCGCTGGTGAACCCGCAGGTACGGCCTGCCGATTACCGCAATCGCCTGGTTCTCAGCGCGTCACAAGATCTGCGTCAGTGGCGGATAGTCAGCGAGTTGCTAGACCACCCCGATCCGGTCCACCACGCCTTCCAGTACGTGGATTGGGTGTTCGACGGCGACGACATCATCTACCTGTCGCGCACCGCCTACGAAGACGGTCACGGCGGCGCCCACCGCGCCCACGACGCCAACTTCACCACCTTCCACCGCATCCCGCAGTTCCGGACTCTCCTGAGCGGGCTGGACAGCGGGTAGCAGTCAGAGCGAGGGAACCCGCCGGGCATCGCGAGCCACGGACGCGTGCGGCCCGCGATGTGGATGCGGCCTCCTCAGAGCCCTTCGGTGCGGGCGAGGCGGGCGCGGAGGTCGGCGATCACGCGGGTGGGGGCGCCATCGCCGGCGTGGGCGGGGCCTCGGTAGTCGCGGCCGAACGGCATCACGAACGGCTCGTCGAAGGGGCGGAACGGCACCATGGCGGCGATCTCGGCGATGCGCGCGAGCACGTCGTCCGGCAGCGGGCCGCGCTCGGCCGCGGCCACGTTCATCTCCACCTCGGCCACCGAGCGGGCGCCGGTCAGAGTGCAGGAGATATCGGGGTTGGACAGGACGAAACGCAGCGCCAGCTCCGGCAGGCCGATGCCCAGTTCGTCCACGAAAGCGTACAGCGCCCGGTACTGCGCCCGCCGCGGCGGCGACAGCCAGCGTACGCCGTGCTCCACTTCGTCCCGGTACACGCGCGAGAGCGCGCCCTGCTGCAGCGGCGACCCGGCCACGATACCCATGCCCTGCCGCTTCGCTTCGGGCAGCACCGCGTGCAGCGCCTCCTGCCACAGCAGGCTGTAGTTGAACGCGGTCAGTACCACGTCGAATTGCCCGCTCGCGATCACGTCCGCCATCACGTAGGCGGTGGTGCCGCCGATGCCGGTGTAGCGGATTACCCCCTCGCGGCGCAGATCGGCGAGCAGGTCGATCACCGGACCGTGGAACCGCTCCCAGTTGGTGAACCAGTCGTACTGGCCGGGCCGGTCGGGCTCGTGAATCATCAGGATGTCGAGCCGGTCGCGCTTCAGCAGCCGCAGGCTGTCGTCCACCGAGCGGCGCAGCAGGTCGCGGTCGCGGGCATCGAATGGCTCCGGGCGCCCACCGAGCTTCGTGGACAGGATGTAGGACTGCGATACGCCGTCAAGGGCGAGCCCGAGCACCTCCTCGCTGTCGGAATAGCCGGCGGCGGTGTCCACAAAGTTCAGGCCCAACTGCAGCGCGCGCCGCACCGCCGCGATGCCGTCCGCGCGCGCCGCCGCACGCTCGGTAATAAACGCGCCGCCCATCGCCAGCTCGCTGACCCGCAGCCCGGTCTTGCCCAGGGTTCGATAGCGCATCCGCCCCGCCCCGCCGCCGCCCGGCCAGCCTCAGCGCGCCGCCTTCACGCCGCCGCCCGCCGCCGCCCGCTTCACCTCGGCAACCACCGCGCCCTCGTTGACCATGGTGATGTCGCCGGGTGTCTCCTGCACCAGGATGCCGTGCGCGGCGCCCCAGTTGACCGCCGTGTCCAGCGAGTGCCCGTTAAGCAGCGCCGCCAGCACGCCGCAGGCGAACGAGTCGCCGCCGCCGGTGCGGTCGGTAATGTGCACGTGCTCGCGCACCGGAGCCGCGTACCAGGTGTCGGCGCGGCAGTCGTACAGCACCGCGCCCCAACTGATCTCGTCGGCGTCGTGCGCGCCGCGCCACTGCGTACCCACCAGCGACAGGTTGGGAAAGTCGCGCGCCACCTTGACGATGGTGTCCTGGTACACGGCGAGCCAGTCCTCGAACGTGTCGCGCTCCGGCTCGGCGGTGTCGTAGCCGAACGCGTCGTACAGGTCGGAGTCGTTGCCGACCAGCATGCTCAGGTAGGGCGCGAGCCGCTGATTGATGGCGCGGGCGCGTTCCTTGTTGGGCTCCACCTTGGAGCGGTAATTGAGGTCGGCGGCCACGAACGTGCCGGCCGCCTGCGCCGCGCTCGCCGCCTCGATCGCCAGGTCGGCCGTGTCGCTGCCGATCAGGGTCAGAATGCCGCCGGTGCTGAACACCCGCGTGCCCTCCTCCGCGAACAGGCGCTGCAAGTCGAAGTCGCCCGGCTTCATGCGCGCCGCCGGCGTGTTGGCGCGGTAGTAGATGGTCTCCGACGGCAGTACCCCCCGGCCCACGGTGGTGAAGCTGATGCCGTTGTGCAGCGTGCCCTTCTGGTCGGTGGAGTAGGCACCGCCGTCGCTGCCGGTGTTCCACCAGCGAATGTTGCTCACGTCCACGCCCGCCTCGCGCAGCTGGTTGCGGATATTCTCGCCCACCGGGTCGTTCACCAGCGCGGTGAGCACGCCGGCGCGCAGGCCGAACGTATAGGCGGCGCCACACGCGACGTTGGTCTCGCCGCCGCCCTGCGACACGCGGATGTTGTCGCGCATGCGCGCGGTGGGCACATCGCGCGGGTCGAAGCGCAGCATTACCTCGCCGAGCGCGATCAGGTCGTGGCGGCACTCCGAGGCGGGCTTGATGGCGTCGTACGGTACGGTTTGTGACATTTTCGATCCTTGTCTTGTTCAGGGTTCTACCCAGGGCTGGGCCCGCACTATGATGGCAGGCATTGGCTTCCATTGGTACGCTTGGGGGCGCGGATTTCAACCCCCACTTTCAAGTCGGCCTCGATGTCGCGGGCCGGCGCTGCCTGGTGATCGGCGGCGGCGGCGAGGCGCTCGACAAGACGCTGCGTCTGCTCGACGCCGGTGCCCGCGTGGTGCTCGTAGCGCCGGAGCTGTGCACCGGGTTGGCCGATCTGGCGGCCGCCGGCCGCATCGATTGGCGGCGGCGGCGCTACCGTTCCGATGATCTGCGCGGCGCCTGCCTGATCATCAACACCGTACGCTCCGATCCTGCCTTGTGCGAGCGCGTGTTCACCGCGGCGCAGCGCAGCCGCATACCGATCAACACCTACGACCTGCCGCAGTACTCGACGCTCGCGATGGCAGCGCTGGTCACCTGCGGACACCTGCGCATCAGCATCAGCACCAGCAATGCCGCGCCGGCCGTGGCAAGCCGTCTGCGCCGCGACCTGACCGACCTGCTCGCCGCCGACTCCGGCCTCGCGGAGTACCTCGACACCCTCGGCCGCATCCGCGTGCTCGCGAAGCAGCGCGTTGGCGACCCCGGCGAACGCCGCTCCCTGCTGCGCGGGCTGGCCGACGGGCTGCGCCTGCGCGGCGCCGTCGAACTGCCGGCCGATTGGCGCCGGCAGCTGGCCTCGGTCGAAGAACAACTGCGGCAGCGCCCGCAACCCGGCCGCGGCGCACGCAACCCATAGGCGACGCGAACCGGCCGCTTGTGTTACTTTTCGGGCGCCGATGATCGACTTAAACTGGATCCGGGCCGATCCGGAACGCGCCGCGGCGGCGCTCGCCAAGCGCGGACCGCGCACCGAGTTTCACCAGGTGCTTGCGTGGGACGACCAGCGCCGTGAGCTGATTACGGAAACGGACCGGCTGCGTGCCCGCCGCAACGAGGTCTCCAGCCAGATTCCACGCCGCAAGCAGGGCGGCGAGGACGTGCAGCCGTTGTTCGAAGAGATGCGCGGCGTTGGCCAGCGCATCAAGACGCTCGATGAAGACCGATCCGTCCTGGAGCGGCGCATCCGCGAATTCCTGGAGCAGCTTCCCAACGTGCCGGACGACGACGTGGCAGGCGGCGGCAAGGAGCACAACCGCGTACTGCACGCCTGGTCGGAACAGCCGCCCTACGATTTCGACCCGCGCGACCACCTGACCCTTGCCGACAGCCTGGGCCTGATCGACTTCGAGCGCGGCGCCAAGGTGGCGGGCAGCGGATTCTGGATCTACCGCGGCGCCGGCGCGCTGCTGGAGATGGCGCTGATCAACTATTGCATCAGCCGCAACGTCGCCGCCGGCTACGAACTGATGCTGCTGCCGCACCTCGTCAACGCGCAATGCGGCTATGTTTCCGGCCAGTTCCCGAAGTTCGGGCAGGACGTGTACCGGCTCGCCGCCGGCCAGGATAGCGACGGCGGAGACACGGTCAGCACCGCCGAGGCCGCGGAAGGGAGCGACGGCCAGATCCTGATCCCGACCTCGGAGACCGTGCTGGCCGCCATTCACCAGGACGAGATCATTGCCGCCGACACCCTGCCGCGCAAGTACTGCGCATTCACCCCCTGTTACCGGCGCGAAGCCGGCAGCTACCGCAGCCACGACCGCGGCACCATCCGCGGCCACCAGTTCCACAAGGTGGAGCTGTTTCAGTACGTCGCGCCCGATCAGTCCGACGCCGCGCTGGCAGGCATGGTGGAACACGCCGAGTCACTGGTGCGCGACCTCGGCCTGCACTACCGGGTTTCGCAGCTCGCCGCCGGCGACTGCAGCGCGGCGGCCGCCAAGACCTGCGACATCGAGGTTTGGATCCCGAGCATGGGCAGCTACGAGGAGGTCAGCTCCGCCTCCAACACGCGCGACTACCAGTCGCGGCGCGGCCGCATCCGCACGCGCGGCGCTTCCGGAACCGCGCTGGTGCACACCCTGAACGCATCGGGGCTGGCCACCAGCCGGCTGCTGCCGGCGCTGTTGGAGCGCTACCAGCGCGCCGACGGCGGCGTCACGGTACCCGAGGTACTGCGCCCGTTCTGCGGCCTGGAGTCGATTACCCCCGGCGCCGGCGCTGGTTGAATAACGGGCGGCGCATGTCGTAGAGTGTGCCCGACCCGTTTCGACTCCGCATGCAACGCACCTCCGACCTGAACGTAAACGCCATCGAACCGCTTATCACGCCGCGCGCCCTCAAGAAGGAATTGCCGATGTCTGCGGCCGCGAGCGACAACGTCGTGCGCGCGCGGGCCACGATTTCCGACATTCTCGCGCGCCGTGACCCGCGCCTGCTGGTCATTGTGGGTCCCTGCTCGATCCACGACGAACGCGCAGCACTGGAGTACGCGCAGCGGTTGGCGAAACTGGCCGAAGCGGTGCACGACGAGTTCTACATCGTCATGCGAGTCTACTTCGAGAAGCCGCGCACCACGATCGGCTGGCGCGGCATGATCATCGACCCGCGTCTGGACTATTCGTCGCGCATCCCCGAGGGGCTGCAGGCGGCTCGCCGCATTCTCCTGTCGATCAACGAGTACGGCGTGCCCACCGCCACCGAAATGCTCGATCCGATCGTACCGCAGTACATTGCCGACCTGGTGTCGTGGGCGGCCATCGGGGCGCGCACCACCGAGTCGCAGACGCATCGCGAAATGGCCAGCGGCCTGTCGATGCCGGTCGGTTACAAGAACAGCACCGACGGTAACTTGCAGGTCGCCATCGACGCCATCACCTCCGCCCGCAGCCGGCACCGGTTCCTCGGCGTGGACCAGGATGGCCGCATCGGCGTGGTCAGCACCCAGGGCAATCCATCCGGCCACGTGATCCTGCGCGGCGGCCGTTCGGGAGCCAACTACGGCTCGGAGAGCGTGAACAACGCCGCCCGGTTGTTGGAGCGGTCGGGCCTGGAGCCGGTGCTGATGGTCGACTGCAGCCACGATAACTCCGGCAAGAAACACGAGAACCAGGAAACCGCCTGGAACAGCGTAATCAGCCAGCGCGCCGCGTGCGCACACAGCCCGATTGTCGGCGTCATGCTGGAAAGCAACCTGTACGAGGGCCGCCAGAACCTTACCGAGGATCCGCGCGAGTTGAGCTACGGCGTCTCGATTACCGACGAGTGCATCAGCTGGGATACCACCGAGCGGATGCTTACCGGCGCGTTGCGTGCGCCGCAGGGTGTTGCCGTCTCAGTCTGACCCGCAACCGCCAAGGAGGCTGCCATGGCCACGATAGTCCCCGAAACGTCGCGCACCTTCAGCGAGTACCTGCTGCTGCCCAACCTGACCCGCCGCGACTGCATACCGGCCAATGTCGACCTGCGTGCGCCGCTGGCCCGATTCCGCCCGCCCGCGGGGCCACACCTGCACCTGAACGTGCCGATGGTCACCGCGATGATGCAGTCGGTGTCCGACGACACCATGGGCGTGGCGCTGGCGCGCAGCGGCGGGCTGGCGTTCATCTTCACCTCGCAGCCAATCGACGCACAGGCGGAGATGGTGCAGCGGGTGAAGAAATTCAAGGCGGGCTTCGTGGTCAGCGACACCAACCTCGGGCCGCAGGCCGCCGTGCGCGACCTCCTGGAGCTGCGCCGCCGAACCGGCCACACCACCACCGCGATCACCGCCACCGGCTCCTCCGACGGGCGCCTGCTCGGCATCCTGACCGGACGCGACTACCGCATCGGCCACGTGGACCCGGGCGCCCCGGTGACCACTCTGATGACGCCGTTCGACGACCTCGTATACGGACGCGACGGCATCACCCTGAGCGAGGCCAACAACCTGATCTGGGAGCACCGGCTGAATTGCCTGCCGGTGATCGACGACCAGCAGCGCCTGCGTTACCTGGTGTTTCGCAAGGACTACGAACAGCACAAGGAGAATCCGGACGAGCTGATCGACCACGAGAAGCGGCTCATGGTGGGCGCCGGCATCAACACTCACGACTACCAGGAACGGGTGCCGGCGCTGATCGACGCCGGGGCGGACGTGCTGTGCATCGACTCGTCGGACGGCTTCAGCGAGTTCCAGCACGACTGCCTGGCCTGGGTCCGCGAGCACTACGGCGAAGCGGTGCGGGTCGGCGCCGGCAACGTCGCCGACCGCGAGGGCTTCCGCTACCTGGCCGCGGCCGGCGCCGATTTCGTGAAGGTGGGCGTGGGACCCGGTTCCATCTGCATTACCCGCGAGCAGAAGGGGATAGGGCGCGGGCAGGCGAGCGCGGTACTGGACGTGGCGGCCGCGCGCCGCGAGTGGCTGCAGGAAACCGGCGACTACGTGCCGATCTGCGCCGACGGCGGCATCTTCCACGACTACCACATCACCCTGGCGCTGGCGATGGGAGCGGATTTCGTGATGATGGGCCGCTACTTCGCACGCTTCGACGAAAGCCCGGCGCCGCGCATCCGCATGGGCACCAACTTCGTCAAGGAATACTGGGGCGAGGGCACCAACCGGGCGCGCAACTGGCAGCGCTACGAAGCCCACCTGCCGGCAGGCGGGCTGGCGTTCGAAGAGGGCGTGGACGGTTACGTGCCGTATGCCGGCGAGCTGCGCGACAACCTGAGCCAGACGCTCAGCAAGATCCGCAGCACCATGTGCAACTGCGGCGCGGCCGACATCGAAACGCTGCACAACACCGCGCGGCTCACCGTGGTATCCGCCACCAGCCTGCGCGAGGGCGGCGCGCACGACGTAATACTGAAGGAAACCGAGATCGTTCCCGGCGGCCTGTAGTACCCCGCTACCGCGGGGCGCGCGAGCGAGCGTCGGACGGACGTTCCGTTGCGGCGTCGTCGCTGGCGCACGCGTCCCCGGCGGAGACGCCGCAGATGGGGCATGCCTCCTGTTCGTCCATGAACGCGTTGGCATTGGAACAGCCCGGCTTGCGCACCTCTTCATCCTTTCCGAACAGTACGCGCAAGCCGAGAAACGCGGCGCACAACACCATCAGGCCAACCGCAAGTAGAACCGTCATCTCGCTAGTCAGTCTACCGCTTTGCGGACGCCGCGGCCACCGCCATTACCGCACCGCTCGGCACCGCCGTTACGGCAGCGTCAGCGCGGCCAGCGGATCGGCATCAATCAGCGCGCCAAGCGCCAGCGCCAGCCGCCAGCGCCGCGCGCGCAGCAGCTGGGCATCGAAGTCCAGGAGTTCGAGCGCCACCTCCGCCCGCGTCACGTCCGCATCGGTTACTACCCCGGCGGCCAGCGACTCGCGCACCTCGTCCACCCTGAGGGTGGCCAGACGGGTTCGCTCACGCAGTTCCCAAGTGGCGTATTCGAGATCCCGGATGTCGCGCTCCGCCTGAATCAGCGCGTCGGCAAATTCGCGCCGCGCCACGGTTGCGGCGAGCTCTGCGCCGGTGCGCCCACTCGCCAGCCGCTCCCGCTGCAAGGCGCGCAGGCCGCCATCGACAATCGGCACGATGAGGTTGAAGCCGACACCGGCCGAGAACGTCACCTCGTTCCAGTCGTAGTCGGCGCCGAAGGTCACCTCCGGCCACTGGCTATTGTCATCCTCACGTATGCGCAGATCGCTTACGCGCAGGCCCACGGTCGCGTCGATCACGTCCGGCGAGAACTCGACGTCGCTCGCCAGCGGCATCGATACCGGACCCTCAGCCAGCTCACCGAAGCGGCTGAACCCGGTGTCGCGTTCCAGCGCGGCGCGCTCCTCGCGCAGGTGCAGCCGGGTCGTCTCCAATCCGCGGCGCTCCTGTTCCACCTCGAACAACAGGGACTGAAAGCTGTGGCTGTCCTCGTTCTCCTCGAACACCTCGCGGCGGCGCACCACCTCGGCTTCCAGTTCCTCCAGGTCGAACAGCGCGCGGCGCTCCGCCTTCTCGCCATCAATGATAGCCGCCACCCGGTCCAGGACCGCGTTGGCCAGGGCCCGCGCCCGCGCCCGCACCGCCCGCCGCGCCTGCACCACGCCGTGCGACGCTTCCAGGTCGTCGGCGTCGGTCGCATCGAGCCCGAGCAGCGAACCGAGCGGCTGTTCCACGCCGCTCGACAGCTTCACCGCCACCGGACCGAGCTCCCAGGCCGGCGTCTCGCCGTCGGGGTCTTCGTCCGCCGGGCCGGTGACCGTCGCGGTCGTCGAAACGCTTCCGAACGGATGCGGCAGATTCGCGGTCACGCCCGCGGCGACCCCGAAACCGAATTCCGCCCCCTCTTCATCGACGGTCACGCCAACCAGCCCGGCTTCCTCCTCGGGGTCGGACAGACGCAAGGCAAGCGCGAATCCCTTGCCGGCCACCTCCATGGCCACGCCACGCTGGCGATTGCTCACCTCCAGTTGGCGCTGCTGCAGGACCGTGTCCCTTGCCATCGCTTCGCGCACCAACTGCTCCAGACCCGGCGCACCGTCGCCTGCTTGCGCCCAGCCGCGAACGGCCACCAGCGCCAACACCATGGCAACGGCCGCACCAGCCCGGCGCCGCACTCCTTTGCTTCGCACCGCCCCAGAGTAATCCCCCGGCGCACGCCTGGGAAGAGTCATGCGTCGCGCTTTTCGGGTTTTTGGGACGCCTGCCGTCCGTTGCCGGGGTCGTTGTCGGTACTTTCCATGGCGCCGCCCTCGGACCAGTTGCCGGCCAGCGCCGCCAGGGTGTTGCGGCGCGTTAGCGCGCCGAGCAATCGCTTGCGCTCGCCGAGCACCGCGATCGGCAGGCGGCTGTCGGCGGCGATGGATAGCAACTCGTCGAGATGCTGGCCGGCGCGCACCGTGGGAACATCGGGACGCACCACCGCGGCCAAATCGCGGTCGCCGCGGCGCACCGCTGCGGAAATATCGTCGAGAAGGACCAGCCCCCGGCACTGGTCGTCCTCGTCGGTCACGAACCCGAACCGGCGCCGCTCCTGCTGCAACGTCTCCTGCGCGGTGCGCGGGTGGGTGTCGAGCGGCAAGGCGGTCACCGGATCCATCGCCAGACCCGCGCTCAACACCCGCGAGCGGTTGACGTCGCGGACGAAGTCCTCAATGTACTCGTCGGCTGGTGCGGTGATGATGTCTTCCGGCGTGCCCACCTGCACCACTCTGCCATCCTTCAGGATCGCGATACGGTCGCCAAGCCGCAGCGCCTCGTCCAGGTCGTGGGTGATGAACACGATGGTCTTGTTCAGCTCGCGCTGCAGGCGCACCAACTCGTCCTGCATGTCGCGCCGAATCAAAGGATCGAGCGCGCTGAACGGTTCGTCCATCAGCAGGATCTCGGGATCGGTGCACAGCGCCCGGGCCAAGCCCACGCGCTGCTGCATGCCGCCCGACAACTGGCTCGGGCGCATCTGCTCGTAACCCTTCAGGCCTACCACGTCGATCCACTGCCGGGCGCGTTCCCAGCGCTCCTCCTTGGACACGCCCTGCACGCTCAACCCGTAGGCCACGTTTCTGAGTACGTTGCGGTGCGGCAGCAGGCCGAAGCGCTGGAACACCATGCTCATCCGGGTGCGGCGCAGCGCCTTGATCTCGTCCGCGGACAACCCGACCACGTCGACACCGCCGATCATTACCTGGCCCGCGGTGGGCTCGATGAGCCGGTTGACGCAACGCACGAAGGTGGACTTCCCACTGCCGGACAAGCCCATCACGACGAAGGTCTCGGCACCCTTGATGTGCAGGTTCACGTCGTGCAGACCAACGGTTTGGCCCGTCTCGGCAAGAATTTCGTCCTTGCCGACTCCGGACTGAGCACGCGCCAGCACTTCTTTTGCGCGCGCGCCGAAGATCTTGTACAGGCCGGTAACTTCGATGTCGCTCTCGGCCCGGCGGCCCGCGCCGCGCACACCGGAAGACCCGCCGTCGCGGGAAGTGCCGCCGCCGGCCGCCGCGGCCCGCT
>JGIcombinedJ30088_10003532_pt1 | contig 14415 bp, 14 predicted proteins | sample PinacodermPK_FD_30088 | JGI IMG/M metagenome (IMG submission 30088)
GTACGGCATGGCGGGCCTCTATTTCACTGATCCCGCTACGTTTCTCGTTTAACAAAAAGCTTGTGACTTCAACAGGAAGCTTGGCAATTACTTTGCCGGTTTTTTCTTTCATTGCCTCTTCTTCAATAAGGCGCAAAACAGCCAATGCAAGTGACTCGATGCTCCGGATCGTCCCGTGACCAGTACAGCGAGGACATACAATCTGGCTAGACTCTTCCAGTGAGGGGCGTAGCCTTTGGCGTGACATCTCAAGTAGCCCGAATTGTGATATGCGGCCCAGTTGTACGCGAGCACGATCGATCTTGAGTGCTTCATGCAAGCGTTTTTCAACTTCACGCCGGTTCTTGTCTGATACCATGTCAATGAAGTCTATGATGATAAGCCCTCCCAAGTCGCGTAAACGGAGTTGTCTAGCCACCTCATCAGAAGCTTCAAGATTGGTATTGAATGCAGTCTCCTCAATATCACCGCCTTTGGTTGCTTTAGCCGAGTTGATATCGATACAAATCATTGCTTCTGTATGGTCAATGACCATCGAGCCTCCTGAGGGCAGGGTGACTTCGCGCTCGAATGCCGACTCTATTTGAGTCTCGATCTGGTAGCGATTGAACAGGGGAACATGATCTTCATAATGCTTCAGCTTTTTGAGATTATGTGGCATGACTTGCTCAACGAATTTTTTTGCATCATTAAACACGTTGAGGTCATCTATAATGATTTCGCTGATGTCATCCCTCAAGTGATCACGAAGTGCGCGAATGATGACGTTACTTTCTTGGTAAATCAGGAATGGTTTGTTTTTGGAATCAGCAGCAGACTTGATCGCCGTGTAAACCTGCTGCAGGTAGCTTAGGTCCCATTGAAGCTCTTCTGCGGAGTGCCCAACACCTGCTGTACGTGCAATTACTCCCATTCCTTTGGGGGCTTTGAGTTGAGATAAAATACCCCGTATTTCATCACGTTCCCCGCCTTCTATACGACGAGAAACTCCACTTGCACGGGGGTTATTTGGCATTAGTACCAAGTAACGGCCTGCTAGGCTGATAAAGGNCGTGAGAGCTGCTCCTTTATTTCCACGCTCTTCACGCTCAACCTGCACGACAATCTCCTGCCCTTCAGAAATAAGGTTTCTGATGGGTACCCGTTCACCATTATTGTTTGGCGAACTACTCAGGAAATCACGCGCAATTTCCTTGAAGGGTAAGAATCCGTGTCGTTCAGCACCGTAGTTGACAAAAGCGGCTTCCAGACTTGGTTGAATGCGGGTGATAACACCCTTGTAAATGTTGCCTTTCTTCTGGCTTCGCGAGGGTAGCTCGATGTCGAGGTCGTATAGTCGTTGTCCATCGACCATCCCGACTCGCAATTCCTCTTGCTGTGTAGCATTGATCAAAATTCTTTTCATACTTAACTCTATTTAGTGTCCATCTTCCCCGAGCCATATGCGGAATGTGTTGTTCCATTATTTCTCCAGCATGGTTTAGATACGCTAGCCGTACGAGGCCTGTGGAGAAAAGACTACGGAAGAAATGGTATGTAATACTTGTTAAACTATTCATTTTATGCAATGAAGCACTCTGACTTTAATTCAAGAGTAACCAGAGCAAACCGGCAGATGTTGCCACAGTTGCTTTCATAGCATTTCTGAAGTGCCATAAGCTATGGAAGCAGAAATTCAAAGGGCGATAAACAAAAACACACTTCGCCGATGGTGCTATGCACCAATGGTGTAATGTTACGTAACTATTCTAAAATTAACAAGTTGTACTATTTCGACCCTTGCTATTTCCAAAAAACTTAATATTTCTCATTCAACGGTGCAGGCTGTCTGCCTGATATGAAGGGTTCCATATACACTATCGATTCCATCAGAAACGGCCAAAGAATCGATAATTTTCTACTTACTTGTCTGAAAGGTGTACCTCGGAGCCATATCTATAGATTGCTGCGTACAGGCAAAATCAAGGTAAATGGCAAGCGCGTAAAGCAAACCTACCGACTTGTGGAGGCAGATGAAATTTCGGTTCCAGCACTGCGCGTCTCGCATAAGCTGACTCCGGTGATTGCTGATGACCTTCAGTTGCTCATTAAGTCTTCAATTCTGTTTGAAGACGAATCTATTCTTGTAATCAACAAACCAGCAGGGATTGCAGTTCACCCAGGTAGCCGAGTATCTTTTGGTGTAATCGAGGTGTTACGTGCATTACGCCCTGAGGCGCCTTTCCTAGAACTGGTACACAGGCTGGACCGCCATACAAGTGGATGCCTGCTAGTTGCAAAAAACAAAATTATGCTAAATGAATTGCATGACTTGTTTAGGGCACGCGAAGTAGAAAAAGAATATCTTGCACTAGTAAAAGGTCAATGGAAGCTGGGTGAGAAAACAATCCTTGTGCCTTTAAAGGCACACCGGCGAGGACCTGAAGAGTTAGCTGGAACAAGTACGGACAACAGATACAAGACTGCGGTTACCAAGTTCTCGCCAAATAAGATTTGCGAGGAGTATTCTTTGCTGAATATCTACATCAGTACAGGACGGACTCATCAGATTCGTATCCATGCCGCGCAGCTGGGGCATCCTGTTGCAGGCGATCGGAAATATGGCGATTTTGCCTTTAACCGGGCGTGCAAGAAAAAAGGATTGAAACGAATGTTCTTGCATTCAGCAATGATTGCATTCCGATGTCGAAGCAATGGTGTGAATTATGCTATAACAGCACCTATAGATTTAGAATTGAAAAGTTTTCTTTCAGTTCTATTTGATTAATCAAAAGCTTAAAAAAAACAGATCGAATTATTCGAGGATTTTGAGTCGAAGCCGAGTATGGAACCTGAAATCAATTTGGATCAGCCTTCGGACACCAAGCGTTTTGCGCGTCCTGCAGCTTCCTGGGAGCAGGAAGCGATATTAAAACTTGCTACAGCGGGTCTTAAAGAACAAAAGCGAGCCCGCCGCTGGGGAATCTTTTTTAAACTCCTGGGTTTTGCCTATGTAGGCATCTTCTTAGTCAGTATGATGGGCTGGGAATTTTCCAGTTTGTTTACAGGGGGTAGGCATACCGCATTGGTTGAATTAGTCGGCGTTATTGCTGACGGTGAAAATGCCAGTGCTGATAATGTTGTTTCGGGGTTGCGTGCAGCATTTGAGAACGAAAGGTCAGCAGCAGTAATATTGAAGATTAACAGCCCAGGTGGAAGCCCGGTTCAGGCTAGTTATATCAATCGTGAAATTACGCGCTTGCGTGGGCTTTACCCCGAAAAACCACTGTATGCAGTGGTTGCTGATGTCTGTACTTCTGGAGGGGTATTTGCAGCAGTAGCCGCCGACAAAATTTATGCTGACAAAGCAAGCATTGTAGGCTCTATCGGTGTACGTATGGACGGCTTTGGCTTTGTTGAGGCGATGAAAAAGCTTGGTATAGAGCGGAGGCTTATGATCGCAGGTGAGCATAAGGGTCTTCTGGATCCTTTTTCTCCAGAAGGACCATTTGAAAAAGAGCATGTACAAAGGCTACTGGATGAAATCCATCAGCAGTTTATCAGTGTTGTAAAAGAAGGCAGAGGAAGANCGGANTTGTAAGCGATGCTGAGGTATTCAGCGGTTTGGTTTGGACGGGTGAGCAGGCTCTTGAAATTGGGTTAGTCGATGGGTTTGGCGGTACAAGCTATGTGGCTCGTGAAGTAGTGGGAGTTGAAGAAATACACGATTACACGTATAGGGAAGATGTTTTGCAGAAGTTTGCTAGGAAACTAGGTAATGCATTCATGTCCCCGATTCGCGAAACATTAGGGCAACTCGCGCTTCGGTAGTCTTGGATGTCTATTATATAAATAGACACTGTCCAAGAAACATGAAAACGAATGCTGAAAATCACACGTTGTCGCCAAATTTTGATCCTCTATACATGGCTGACCGTAAGCTTGATCTGGTTGGGCTAGTGCCCACATATACTATGCCACGCATAAGAAATGCAGTAATTTCAATGCAGCCTGCTGTCACGGTTCATTTGCATTTTTCACGGGAGAACTTCGTATATTGTACGGTGGATGGGGATATGATGTGTACCTTGAGGTTACGTTGTGAGCGGTGCCTTGGCGAGGTTGAGGCTATTTTGAATCCTATCGTTAAACTCATCATGAAACCAGAATTTGAGAACATTACAGAGAAAATTGGGGAATATGATTTGTATGAATATTCGGGCAATGGTCTTGAGCTGTCGAATCTGGTAGAAGATGAGTTGTTATTGACCCTTCCCATAGCTCTTAAACACAAAGATATTTCACTATGTAACTCAGATATGGTAGCTTGGCTCGCTTCTGGTAGAGAACCAGGCAACAACAAGGAAACCCCTTTTGCTATATTGAAATGCTAGTCAAGGTTGGAGAACTATATGGCAGTACAGAAAAACAGGAAGACTCGTTCAAAAAGAGACATGCGCAGAGCGCACGATGCACTTACCCCCGCTACGCTATCTATTGATCACACTACTGGCGAAACCCATTTGCGCCACCACGTAACACCTGACGGCTACTATCGTGGGAGACAGGTTATTATAAAGCCTGACGAATATGAAGAAGACGAAGGATAGCCATATCCGAACCGGCTTTTTTGCAATTGCTTAATTTATCTTTGAAGCTGATTTGCTTGATCTGCCTACGGGTTTTATGAGTCATCGATAAAACGTGGAAACTTATACAGTTTCACTGGATGCAATGGGTGGTGACTTTGGTGTGGCCGTGGTTGTCAGGGCAGCTGCTAAGTATTTGGAGTTCAATCGTGATACTTCCTTAATTCTGGTCGGGGACCAGCAAGAAATTGCAGTTGAGTTCAACAAAATCAATGTAAAGCCCTGCGAACGACTGAAAATTCATCATACCAGCCAGCAGGTCGAGATGAATGAATCACCCTCGAGTGCATTACGCACCAAAAAGGACTCATCAATGCGGGTGGCAGTTAATCTGGTAAAGGAAGGAATTGCGCACGCCTGTGTCAGTGCCGGTAACACTGGTGCGCTGGTGGCAACAGCTCGCTATGTACTGAAGACACTGTCTGGAATTGACCGACCAGCGATCATTAGTACGATTCCATCAATACATGGTCACACCTACATGCTGGACTTGGGTGCCAATGTGGGTTGTACTAGTGAACATTTGTTGCAGTTCGCTGTGATGGGTTCTGTGCTGGCATCAGCTATCGATGAAATTGAAAATCCCAAAGTGGGTTTATTGAATATTGGTGAAGAGGAAATAAAGGGTAACGAGCAGGTAAAACAGGCCAACGAGATGTTGCGTCAAAGCGGGTTAAATTACATCGGCTATGTAGAGGGCGATGACGTATATTGCGGAGATGTCAATGTTGTAGTTTGCGATGGATTTGCTGGCAACGTTTCATTGAAAGCCAGCGAAGGTGTTGCAAGAACCATCTCACATTATATTAAACAGGAATTTGACCGGAATCTGCTTACCAGGTTAAGTGGCTTGCTAGCTTTACCTGTATTGAAATCATTCAGCCAGCGCATTGATCCGCGGTGCTATAATGGTGCCAGCCTGTTGGGGTTACGTGGTGTTGTGATCAAGAGCCATGGAAGTGCAGACGCCTATTCATTTCAACATGCAATCGATATTGCACGTGTGGAAGCCGTTAAACAGGTACCACAGCAGATTGATACCCGTATCGTGGAGTACCTAGAGCACAGCAGCGCATTATGATTTATTCAAAAATTACTGGTACTGGAAGCTATTTGCCGGAGAAAGTGCTCACAAACAAGGACTTGGAAAAACTGGTCGATACTTCTGACAAATGGATACAGGAAAGAACTGGTATTAAGGAACGTCATGTCGCTGCTGAAGGTGAGACCACTTGCGACCTTGCGTTACATGCATCACGTCGTGCGATTGAAATGTCAGGGATATCAAATGCTGACATTGATATGGTGATTCTAGCGACTACAACTGCAGACAAGATTTTTCCTGGCACTGCCTGCCTGCTGCAAAAAAAACTGGATGTCCACGGCTGTCCAGCTTTTGACGTACAGGCGGTTTGTACAGGCTTTGTGTATGCTCTGAGTATCGCAGACAAGTTTATTCGCGCGGGTGAGACCCAGTGTGCATTGGTGGTAGGGTCAGAAACCCTGTCCCGAATCTTGGATTGGAATGATCGCAGTACCTGTGTCCTGTTTGGTGACGGAGCAGGTGCTGTGGTGCTTGAAGCAGCTGCAGAACCTGGGATCATGTCAACGCATCTGCATGCAGATGGCAGCTATGAGCACCTATTACATGTACCTCATGGTATATCAATTGGATATGAACAGCTTAAGGCTGGAGAAGCTTATGTGTACATGGAGGGTAATGCCGTATTCAAGATGGCAGTTAATACATTAGGTCAGATAGTAGATGAGGCCCTTGAAGCAAATAGAATCGGCAAAAGCGATATAGACTGGCTGGTTCCTCATCAGGCCAATAGCCGTATTATAGAAGCTACTGCACGCAAGCTGAAAATGTCGTTGGAGCGTGTCGTAGTTACTGTAGCCCAGCACGGCAACACCTCAGCGGCATCTATACCCTTGGCGCTGGATGTAGCCGTACGTGATGGCAGAATTAAGAAAGGGCAAACATTAATGTTAGAAGCTTTTGGTAGTGGATTTACATGGGGTTCTGCACTTTTAAAATTCTGAGCAACCAAAGTCCTGCTTGTATAGGTGGTTACCGCACACTCATTGACTTACAGGGAAGGCTGCAAAAAATGTTCCCGTCTCGTAAGCTATCTAGCATCCTCTAAGAAAAAATACGCGACGTACCACTGTAAACCAGTCGCCGCGTTCGGGAATACTAATGCACAGCTCCTGATTGTAGGTCTGGCTCCAGGACTACATGGTGCCAATGCAACAGGCAGGCCTTTTACTGGCGATCATGCAGGTGACGTTTTATATCGAACACTTCACCAGTTCGGTTTTGCATCGCAACCTGTTTCCAGTAGCAGCCACGATTCCCTCCAGTTAAAAAATTGTAGAATAACCAATGCAGTCAAATGTTTACCCCCAGCAAACAGACCTACCGCACAAGAGGTTAGAAACTGCAATACCTATTTACGTAATGAGCTCCATCTCCTGAATCCGAAAGGCATAGTGCTTGCTTTAGGCAGGATCGCTCATCATGCAGTATTGAGTGCTCTGGACTTGAACCCGCGGAAGCTTCCATTTGCGCATGGGGAAATATACGAGTTGGATTGCCAGCTTTGCTTACTGGATTCATATCACTGTAGCCGCTATAACATACAAACCAGACGACTTACACAAGAGATGTTTGAAGCAATTTTCATTAAGGTGGTCTCCATTCTTGAAAGCAGATGATCCTTTAAATATTTGCGTGATATGAGCCAATTTGATCACAAGCAATTCATCCACACACTTACCTCGAGCCCAGGCGTGTATCGCATGCTCGATACACAGGGAAGATTGCTGTATGTAGGTAAAGCAAAAAATTTAAAGAAAAGAGTAGCAGCCTATTTCTCGAAAAATGAAAGAAGCTTGAGAATAGCAAGGATGGTTTCCCAGACCGCAAACATTGAGATCACCATCACTAACACTGAGTCAGAGGCGTTGTTGTTGGAAAGCAACCTGATTAAGCAGCATCGCCCACGCTATAACATCTTGTTGAAAGATGATAAAAGCTATCCTTATATTTTCATATCTTCCAAACATACATTTCCGCAGATTTCATTCTATCGTGGCAGTCGCAGTCAAAAAGGCAAATATTTTGGACCTTATGCAAACGCAGGTGCAGCAAGAGATGCATTAAATCTCTTGCAAAAAGTTTTCAAGGTTCGACAATGTGATGACTATTTTTTCAGCCACCGGAACAGGCCATGCCTTCAGTATCAAATTTCCCGCTGCAGTGCGCCCTGCGTAGGGTTTATAGATGTGGACAGCTACCGTAAAGAAGTTGAATCAGCAGTCAAGTTTCTTGAGGGGAACAGCTACGAGCTGATCACGCGTTACATCTGTGACATGGACCAGGCATCAGCTGACCTAGACTATGAGAAGGCTGCACAGTTCCGTGACAGAATTGAGTTACTACGCTCTGTGTCAGAACAGCAATATGTAAGCTCGCAAAGAGGTGATGTTGATATAGTCGCAGTTGCATCAGAAGGAGAGATAGCCTGTGTCCAGGTATTCAATATTCGTGCAGGTGTAAATCTAGGAAATAAAAGTTACTTCCCGAAGCTACCTGAGGCCATGAGCGAGAAGAAAGTAATTACTGCTTTTCTTGGCCAGTATTATATTGCTCACAGTGTTCCACAAGAAATCATTCTGAGTCATCGCCCAGATGGAATCAGGCCTCTACAGGAGATGCTGAGTAATAAACTAGGAAAGAAGGTATCAATAACTTGTTATCCTCGCAGTGAGCGGGCTCGGTGGCTGGACATTGCTAGGAAAAATGCTGTTGCCACTATGCAGGGCAAGATAGCTTCAAAAGCCGGATTTTTGCAACGCTTTGAAGCGATGCAGGACGAACTTGGCTTTGACTGTTTGCCCATGCGTATTGAATGTTTTGATGTCAGCCATACAAAAGGAGAGGCTACTGTTGCCTCATGTGTAGTTTTTGATCATGACGGACCTCGTAAGACGGAATATCGTCACTTCAATATTAGAGGGATTAGGCCTGGTGATGACTATGCCGCTATGCATCAGGCTCTGATGCGGCGCTATACAAGGCTTAAAAAAGATGAGGGTAGGGTGCCGGATGTGCTCGTGATTGATGGTGGCAGGGGACATGTTGAAAAGGCGAAAGCAGTGCTTAATGAACTGCAGGTTGAGGGAGTCGCTTTAATCGGCGTAGCTAAGGCTGCGGGCAGGCGAGCAGGCGATGAAACCCTCATACTTGCTGATGCAGGAAAAACAGTTCGCCTCGCTAGGCATTCGCTCGCATTTCATTTGATTCAGCAAATTCGGGATGAGGCGCATCGGTTTGCAATTACAAGCCACAGAAAGCGTAGAACTAGAAGCAGGACTACATCACCTTTGGAGAGCATACCTGGCTTGGGACCTAAACGCAGACAAAATCTATTGAAGCACTTTGGAGGTATGCGTGGAATTTCTCGTGCAGGAGTGGAAGAACTAGCCAAGGTGCCTGGCATAGGCAAGAATCTTGCAGAAGCCATCTACCAGAAGGTGCATACTTTTTGAATTAACCTTACATGATATATTATATTCCTAACTTATTGACCTGTATCAGGATTTTTATAATACCCATGTTAGTGTGGGCTTACTATTTTCCTCCCGACTACTGGGGTATGCCAGTTGCAGCTGTACTTTTCGGATTTGCGTCATTGACTGATTGGTTAGATGGGTATTTAGCACGAAGGCTGAATCAGGTATCTAAATTGGGAGCATTTTTGGACCCAATTGCAGATAAATTGATTGTGGTTACGGTACTTGTCGTTATAGTGGATGCTCACGGACACTTGTCCATTCTAATCCCGTCACTGATCATAATTGCACGGGAAATTGTGGTCTCCGGTCTCCGTGAATGGATGTCCGAACTGGGTCGTCGTGAGTCCGTAGCAGTTTCGATGGTTGGCAAGCTCAAAACCGCTGTACAAATGTTAGCGTTGTTTTTGATACTCTATTACCATCCAGTATTTGGTCTACCTGTTTTTGAAATTGGAGTATGGTTGCTGAACGTTGCAGCGACTCTTACGCTTTGGTCAATGGTAATCTATATTCGCCGTGCAATGATGTCTGCTGGCTGAAGGAGATGCCGGAATATATTGACTCATACCTGTTGATCGTTAAACTGGACCCTGGATATTGCGGGAATAGCTCAGTTGGTAGAGCGCAACCTTGCCAAGGTTGAGGTCGCGAGTTCGAGCCTCGTTTCCCGCTCCATATGGTTGACGCGCAAGTCTTACTGGTCTTCCCCACATATGCTGAACTATGCCTGTGATCATAAGTATTTCCTGTCTCAGAATGAGTTGAACCCAGGCAAGTTTTATATCTGATTGATGAAGGCTATACATTGTGGAAAGAATGGTCTTCTGGTGTTTGTGCAGGCTTACTAGCTAGCCTGCTAAAACAATACCAATATCCTTTCAGATTAACGAGAATTTATTTCCTGAAACTACCTCGATAATCATGAATGCATGATTCCGAAAATACATTTGTGAAGTGATGAATAAAATTGAGCTAATCATATTTGATTGTGATGGCGTCCTTGTTGATAGTGAGCGGATTACTGCCGAAGTATTCGGAAAAATATTGTCTGAGGAGTGCGGCTTATCACTCAATATGGATGACTTGTTGGGAATGTTTTTGGGAAAGTCTTCTGAGCAGTCCCTGAAGATAATTGAACAGTTGATAGGACGCAAGCCGCCTTCAAATTTGGAAGCTAGGTATCAAAGCGAGATCATAGCAGCTTTAAGAAATTCGGTTACTGCCGTATGTGGTATCAAGCAAGCTTTGGCAGAAATTACCATTCCGTATTGCGTTGCATCGGATGGGTCACATGAGAAGATGCGCACCACCTTGAGTAAAACTGGCCTACTCGAATCGTTTGAAGGGAAGCTCTATAGTGCATCTGATGTGTCTCGTAGAAAGCCTTGTCCAGATATCTTTCTTCATGCAGCGCATGATATGGGATACACCGAGCCTTGCAAGTGCCTCGTAATTGAGGACAGTCCAATAGGAGTAAAGGGAGGAATTACTGCAGGTATGAATGTGTTTGGTTATGCAGGTTTCATAAATGAGGACTGGCTTATCGATGCTGGTGCCCACTATATCTTTAAGAAAATGGCTGATTTGGCCAAAGAGATTGCAACTTATGAACAAAAATACATGTGAAAGGATGTGGAAATGGCACCTGACGTATGGCTAGAAAATTATTCATGGTGGATGGGCGTAGAGAAGTGTAGGGTCTGCTGTATCCAATCCAATGTTTTCAAGGTGTATTTTTTTTTACACGGTACGCCAGATGAGTCAGGACCCAAGCAACGAAACGCGTAATAAACTCAGGGACTTGTACAAAAAGATAAAGTGCGAAGACTGCATTTAGTATTGCTGCTATCAGGAAAAGCTGGGGGATATTCAAGTCTGCATTGAGCAGTACCATAGCGTAAATAGAAGCGGCAGCAATTGCTACTGCATTTAAAATATTATTTCCTGCAATAACTCGTGCGCGCCTTTGCGGATTGGTACGGGCCTGAATCAGTGCGTATAACGGAACAATGTAAATACCACCGAATGCACCTATAAATAACATGTCAATGCAAAGACGCCAGTTTGATTTTATTTGAATAAACTCTTGCAGGCTGAGAAGTTCGCTGGATGTATGTAAGGTAGCTGCAAAAAAAACGTCAACACCAAAAAGAGAAAGGCCCATAGAGCCGATTGGTACTAGGCCTAACTCAATTGTATGGTTGGATAGTTTTTCACAAAGCAGTGAGCCCAACCCAATGCCTATACAAAACAAGGCCAGAAATAAAGTAACGACTTGTGCATCGGCACCGAGAGCAAGATGTGTGAAATTCGGTAGCTGAGTGATATAGGTTGCACCTAGAAACCAAAACCATGCAATGCCCAATATGGAGAAAAAAACAGTTCTATTTTCCCTTAGTAACTTTATGTTGCGAAATGTTTCGGTAAATGGGTTCCACCGTATTTTGATCATCGGATCAACGGCAGAAGATAAGGGTATGTTTAGAGAACTTATATAGCCCAAGCTAGCCAGAGCAATTACAGTGCATGATACCAATATTCTTGAATCGGAAGAAATTCCCACCAGAAATCCACCAAAAATCGTACCTAGCAAAATTGCCATGAATGTTCCAGATTCTACCAATGCATTGCCTCCGATCAGTTCCTCTTTTTTTAGGTGTTCTGGGATAATGGAGTACTTGATTGGGCCGAAGAATGAAGATTGAGAACCCATAAGGAATAGGACGAGCAATAGAAAAGGAATATTGTTGAGGTAAAACCCTATTGCAGCGAACAGCATAATGCCTATTTCACCCAATTTAATTTTTCTTATCAGTGCTGCTTTTTCAAAGCGATCTGCAATTTGACCGGCAGTTGCAGAAAAAAGGAAAAACGGCAAAATGAATAGGATTGCTGCTAGATTGATTATGTTGTTTGAAGCCTCAGAACCTGAATAACTGCTTTGAAAAGCTACAAGTATAATTAGTGCATTTTTAAATACATTATCGTTGAAGGCGCCAAAGAACTGGGTAAGGAAAAAAGGGCCAAAACGTTTTTCTTTCAGCAGTTGAAGCTGATTTTTTGAATTCAGTTTATTATCGGTAGACAAGATATTTCAATGGCAGCAGGACTCGCCAAGCTTCTCCAAGCGCCAGTAATTATACGGCCATGGGGTTAGAAACCCTACAACAAGCATGACAGGTATAACCCACCAGACAAGTTTTGCACCACCAGTGAGAAAATAGTCAGTAATGTTCATGGTGACTTCCATGGAAACCATTGAGATAAAACTCATGCCCATGGCTGTTCTGAAAGCCGTGTTGATCACCATACCCTTGCGCATTAGAATTATTGTTTCCAGTATCACACTGGTGATGAGTCCGTTAACGACAGCCAAGGTCAATATGAGTAGCGGGTTGATGCCTGTTGTGAAGAACTGGAAATAAGCAATAGTCCCGAAATCACCTATAGCGCACCCTATCAAACACCACATTGTGTTGTAGGCGCTTTGCTTCCAAGTTTGCAGGTTGTTCCAAAACAACTCTTGTTTTCCAGAGGCCTAAAGCATGTCAGGCGTGCTTGCCATGCTAGACATGGCAAACTGTCCTTATTTGTAATCCGGGTTAATAGCAGTCTGGTTGAAGTCTACTTCAATCTCAACATCTGTTTTAAGTCTGGACTGACAAGCTAGAATGTAATTGTTTTTAAGCATATCGCCGTCAAGAGTGTATGCGAAATCTGTCAGCGCCTTTACTTTACCAGTAATCAGCTTGGCTCGACAGGTGCCACACGAGCCAACTTTGCAATCGCATGGCCAGTCAATTCCCGCATTTTTAGCTGCTTGCAAAAGGTTAATACCACCCTTGACATCGAATGTCTGGCCTGTATTTTTTACTGTTGCCTTGAAATCTTTGTTTTTTCCACCTAATCCAAACATATTGTAATCTCCTTAATGAATTGGTCGTTAACTTCATGAAGTGCCGTGCTATGTCTACTATGGCGCATCAGGTGACAAATCCATGAGGTATCAAATGGATTACCAGTTTATTGTAGTAAGCCCCTCAGCACCCGGGCTGTTATTTCATGCGTCTGCATACGATTTGTGAGCAAATTGGCAGTTGGTTCGTCGGTTGCCTGTTCAGTTACCGGAAAGACCTCGCGTGCTGTTCGTACTGCAGCTTCCTGCTCTAGAACCATCTGTCGGATCATGTTTTCCGCATCAGGTGCACCAGTCTCTTCATCGATCTGGGTGGATTCTGCGAACCTGCTGTAGGAGCCAGGAGCCAATTTCCCAAGTGCACGAATTTGCTCAGCAGTTTCGTCTACCGCAAGAGCAAGTTTCTGGTATTGCTGTTCAAATATGGTATGTAAGGCAGTAAACATGGGTCCGATCATGTACATCGAAAAAAAATTATGACAGCGATCAATTTTGTACATTACAGGCCAGTATAATAGGGTATGAGAAATTGAGGGTTAGAAACTCAACTGTCTTTAGTTTTGTGGATAGGCCTAAGTGGTTTATCAGGGATAAAGCATTAACCAGCAAACCCCCCATACAATCAACCCAGTTCCGGTTATCGTTCGTGTGATGGTAGCAGAATATGGCAATGCTTTTTCAAGCAGTACAAATATCGTAATCAACACAACCCAGAGTATATTCATGACACCTACGGAAAACAAAACAGCCATTAGAGCCCAGCAGCAGCCCACACAGAACAAACCATGATGCATACCCATCTGGAAAGCCCCGAACCTGCCGTCTTTCCATGCTGCCATCAAGAATCCAAGTGGAGTTCGGCACTGGTGTAAACATGCATCTTTCATAGGGGTCCACTGGTAAACCCCTGCTAGGATGAGGACTGCGCCACTCAATAGATAACTGGTACTATTCATCATCGGGTTTAGCAGGCCATATTCATGCAGTAGCCATTGGGCTGCACTGGCCAACAGGCTGAACATGCCCCAGGCCACTAGGTATCCAGACAAAAACGCGAATGTGGGTGCATAGGGCTGTCCTTTAAGCTTTTTTTGCCTATTAACTGTTGTAAACATCAGTACCATAGGGACAACAGTAGGTGTCATCATGGCAAGCATCATGGTAAACCACATAATAAAAAGCATGAAAAGGTCCCATGATGTCCAAGCACGCGTACCACCTTGAGGAGGCATCCACATATCGACCAAGTGCATATTGTCCATGGCCCAAGCCATGTAAAACATGTAC
>JGIcombinedJ30088_10003534_pt1 | contig 14411 bp, 13 predicted proteins | sample PinacodermPK_FD_30088 | JGI IMG/M metagenome (IMG submission 30088)
AGCNGCCGCGGCGGACGAATCCGCACCGGCCGCCTTCCCCTGCCGCACGTAGTGCCCCGCCAGCCGGCTGTTCGGCCGCGCGATCACGCAGAAGTCCGCCGCTGGCTCCGCGTCCGCAAGCGAGAACTCGAACCCGAACCGCTCGTCGATCACGCTTCCCGGCAGCCCGTCCGCCAGCTCCACCAGACGCTCCCAGCCCGCACCCACGATCAGCTCGTCCGGGATCAGCCCTCGCAGGCTGCGTAGCACCGCTCCGAAGGCGTCCACCCGCTACCGCCTTTCGTGGGGGATCGCCGGCGGGTCGCTCATCATCTCCACCCTGAGTTCATCCATCGTGAGGGGGCATGGTGCCCTTGTAGGTGCCGGCGACGTTCGGTGGACCACTGGGAGTCGTGTTCTCGCATGCGATGAGGACTGCGAACAAGTTCGCGCCACGCTTGGCCGCGGTTCACCCGCCGACGCGCTCGGCTACCGCAAGGACAGGCCGCGCAGCCTATCGACACCGACGCGACGCCGCGTCCAGGTCGAGTCGAGCCGCCCCTGTCCGTAGATCCACTCCCGGTCATAGGGCGGGCTCCTGTGCGCCGTCTCCAGAATGCAGGCGCGAATCCGATGATGGCTCAGGTGCGGGGACATGCTCTTCAGCGCGGCCAGGCCGGATCCAACGTCCGTCGCGATGGGTCGCAACGACCTCCATCGGCGCTGCGACGCACCACTCGGCGGCGGCGCCGCAGAAGTGAGAGGGGAAACCCGCAGCCGGTGGCACAACACGCCCTGGACGGAGGGTCCATCCCCGCGGGGAAACCGTGCGCCCGCAGAACGACGTACCGATCCATCTGGGTCCATCCCCGCGTGGGCGGGGAAACCAATCGCCACCGCAACCGCCCGCCCGTAAGACCGGGTCCATCCCCGCGTGGGCGGGGAAACCGGGCACGTCCAGGCCAGCTTCATGTCCAACCGGGGTCCATCCCCGCGTGGGCGGGGAAACCGATGATCGGGTCACCCTCTACGATTCCGACGACGGTCCATCCCCGCGTGGGCGGGGAAACCGACAGTGAGAACCCGGCCGGTGGCGTCAAGGTGGGTCCATCCCCGCGTGGGCGGGGAAACCATCGGCTGGTCCAGCACCAGGTACTCATCCTCGGGTCCATCCCCGCGTGGGCGGGGAAACCATCAGCTACTTCGTCGAGTCAGGTGTCTTGCAGGGTCCATCCCCGCGTGGGCGGGGAAACCGCCCGCCTGCGACGCTGTCGCTCAACACCACGAGGTCCATCCCCGCGTGGGCGGGGAAACCGATCGGTGCATCCTGCTCGGGCCCGGTGAGGCGGGTCCATCCCCGCGTGGGCGGGGAAACCGTGGCCGGCGCGCGGGTCAGCGTGCCGATGTAGGGTCCATCCCCGCGTGGGCGGGGAAACCGCCGACTGGTCGATCAACACCCTCTGCTCGATGGGTCCATCCCCGCGTGGGCGGGGAAACCCCGGTGAGGATCAGCGCGAGCGGCCGGTGGTGGGGTCCATCCCCGCGTGGGCGGGGAAACCGTCTGCCCGAGCACGCCAATCTCGATCTCGCGGGGTCCATCCCCGCGTGGGCGGGGAAACCCTGGCGGTGGCGCTACGTCCGGTTCCGGTGGCGGGTCCATCCCCGCGTGGGCGGGGAAACCTACGTGTCGTCTTGGCCGATAACCGACTCGCCGGGTCCATCCCCGCGTGGGCGGGGAAACCGCGAGGGTGGGGTTGCCGGCGCGCGCATCGAACGGTCCATCCCCGCGTGGGCGGGGAAACCTTCCCCAGTGGGGTAAACAGCGCCTCGATAATGGGTCCATCCCCGCGTGGGCGGGGAAACCTGGTAACAACTGCGCGCGACGTGCCAAACGGCGGGTCCATCCCCGCGTGGGCGGGGAAACCGAAGCGTACGGCCGCGACGAGCCGGTCAACCTGGGTCCATCCCCGCGTGGGCGGGGAAACCCGGCAAATCGCTGGCCGCGACGGACCACCCGCGGGTCCATCCCCGCGTGGGCGGGGAAACCGCGTGAGGTTGGCGGCCAATCCCCGATCAGCGCGGTCCATCCCCGCGTGGGCGGGGAAACCCACCACGATTGACTCTACCACCGGAATCGGCCCGGTCCATCCCCGCGTGGGCGGGGAAACCTACGAGTACGTGACGGGCGTGTGGGATCAGCAGGGTCCATCCCCGCGTGGGCGGGGAAACCATCTTCTCCGTCTTCACGTGCGGCATCTGGTCGGGTCCATCCCCGCGTGGGCGGGGAAACCGCGGCGGCGCCGCATGTCCCGCGTGGTCCGGGGGGTCCATCCCCGCGTGGGCGGGGAAACCCAGGCGATCGAGCGCGCTGCGAACGGTGCCCGGGGTCCATCCCCGCGTGGGCGGGGAAACCTGAAACTGCGCATTGAAAGCATCCGACGCCCAGGGTCCATCCCCGCGTGGGCGGGGAAACCGCGTATCTGGCGCTCCTCCACTAAGCGCTGGAGGGTCCATCCCCGCGTGGGCGGGGAAACCCGCAGCCGAGCCGCATGGTGACGCGGTCCTCGGGGTCCATCCCCGCGTGGGCGGGGAAACCCGTGATCCGGCTGTGCTCAGTCAACACCAAGGCGGTCCATCCCCGCGTGGGCGGGGAAACCGCCTCTGACGAGCAGTCGCCGGTCAACGACTGCGGTCCATCCCCGCGTGGGCGGGGAAACCTACGGCGGGTCCATGAAGATACCGACCTGCGGCGGTCCATCCCCGCGTGGGCGGGGAAACCGTCACCCTGAACATCTTCGAGTGGATGGAGAAGGGTCCATCCCCGCGTGGGCGGGGAAACCCTGGCAACCGGCGTGCGCGATACTAGCAAGGAGGGTCCATCCCCGCGTGGGCGGGGAAACCCTACGCGGGCACGTCGCCCGTGAGGTCGGTCCGGGTCCATCCCCGCGTGGGCGGGGAAACCCATGATCCTTCTCTTGATGATCTTCGCCATATGGGTCCATCCCCGCGTGGGCGGGGAAACCGTGGCAGCGGTCGTATCCTCGTAGGTCATCTGGGGTCCATCCCCGCGTGGGCGGGGAAACCGCTTCCTCCGAGGCCACTGTATCGCATAACTACGGTCCATCCCCGCGTGGGCGGGGAAACCCCGCGAAAGAAGTAAGCGACACATGCGATAAAGGGTCCATCCCCGCGTGGGCGGGGAAACCGCCACCGTCCCCGCCGTCCGCATCCCAGTAGGCGGTCCATCCCCGCGTGGGCGGGGAAACCTCCTTTGGTTCCGAGTAGTAGCCGAGTAGCTGAGGTCCATCCCCGCGTGGGCGGGGAAACCGAGTGCATCTTGACCCGGAGTCCGCCGTCTGCGGGTCCATCCCCGCGTGGGCGGGGAAACCGCCGCGCCACCGTCGGCGCGGTAAGTAGATCCGGGTCCATCCCCGCGTGGGCGGGGAAACCCTCGGTATCGCTGAGGCGACCGGCCCGGATGCGGGTCCATCCCCGCGTGGGCGGGGAAACCTACCGCTGCGCGGGCTCGCATTTCCTCTATGCGGGTCCATCCCCGCGTGGGCGGGGAAACCTCTGTGTCATTCTGACCCAGTCCATTCTCAAATGTCAAAGATCGCGGACTGCTACGCTGGCTCGCCGGCCATGCGGCGAATCAGGTTCCATACCAGCCGGGCGTCCGGCAATGCTTGATGACGAGGTCCGGTCGCGACGATGGACTCGACCTCGCAGACCGTGGCGAGCGAGGCTCGAAACCCGCGCCACTGCTCGTATCGGAGCATCGCACACGCCCACGTGCACTCGATCTGAGGTAATCCGGCTGCCCGGCACGTGTGAGCCAGGACGTGCCGGTCGAATTCGGCGTTGTACGCGACTACGGTCCGTCGAGTCAGGAGTTCCACGAGCTTCCCGTAGATCTGCCCGAATCGGGGTTGATCGTGGAGCGCCTTGACGTCGAGACCATGAATTCTGGATGCCTGTGGCTCTGGAGGAATGTGGGGGCGGACCATGGTGTCGAGGAGGATGTTGCCCCGGCTGCCGATGATCGCCGCCTCCACGACTTCGGCTTCAAGACCGAGGCCAGTGGTCTCGACATCGATCACCAGCCAGTCGTCACGCTGCGTCAGGTGATGGGCCCAGGTCTTCGCCGCTGCCGTCTCGGAGGCGCGCGAGCGTCTTTTCATCGACCTCCCTTCTCGCCACGTAGACGCCGTCGTGACGCCACACGTCCTGCTGAGGAATCCCGAGCACGCGGATTTCCTGACCTCCGGGCAACGCCGGCTGCGGCCACGTCATCAGGATCGCGTGATCCGGGTCCGGCCGGTACCACTCGGTGAGGACGTTCCAGATCCGCTCCCTCACGGCGACTGTCATGCGAGGCGCCGTGTATACACCCGGTGCGATCTCGCACATGCAGGATGCCAGGAACCCGCGAAAGCGTCCCGGAGAGTTACGCGTTACGACTATCGTCATCTTCGTCGTCGCCGTCGATCAGGAACTTGATGCGATCGATCATGTTGGCGATCAGCTTCTCCTGCCGAAACGTCTGTGCCGCGAAGCGCCTGACGATTCTCTCCACCGGTCCCTCCTTGTTCCGGAGAATCGCGCTGGCCGCTCTGAATGCGATCGGCAGAAGGACGGAGTCGCGAAACAGGTCGGATACGTCCAGGGCGAACGCGTTGCTGGAGTCCTCGTGAATGAACCCAAGCGCGGCGAGCGTCCCGGTGGCCGCGACCGCGGTCAAGGCCGCTCCTTCCACGGCGCTGGAGGCGTGGTTGATTGCCTGGTTGGCGACGTCCGCCGACTCCGGATCGTTGCGGTCGTAGCGGCGTCCCTGCCAGCGGACGCCGTGCCGCTCGGCCAGGCGCTGGTAGATGACCTTCATGCGGGCGCCTTCCATGCCTCGCAACGCGTTGAGGTCGGTCGACGGCAGGAATTCGCCCAGGCGGAGGGCATACATCTTGCGCACGATCGAGATCCGTGTCTCGGAATTGCACCAAGCCAGTATCTGACGCCGAGCGCGAGCCGAGGCCGCGGGGCCGGCAGGCAGACTGGCGTAGAAACGCACGCCGTCCTCGCCGACACAGGTCACGGTCGTGCCGTGGCGCGCCAGGATGCGCAGCGCGTCATGGCTCACGGTGGTCCCAGGCTGCAGGAGAAGACAGGACACCATCTGAAACGGGATCGCGTAATCGCCGGGACCGAGGTCACCGTAGCCTGCCGTTACGAAGCGGAGGGTCCCCGACTCGACGTAGACGTTGCCTCGTCCCAGCCACATCAGGCCATGTCGGTCACTGTGCGGGACCCGTGCGCTTTCGAGGCCGAGGCGTCCTTTGAGCATCTCGACCGCTACGCCTCAGGGGGAGGCAGGGCGCCAAGGACGGGGGGCCGACCCTTGTTGACATGCGTGCGCCAATGGCGGTGGATGTCGACGACGCGACTCGCGGCGACCACCCAAAGATCCTGGACCATGAATTATAGCAACATGCGCTTTCCGTGGGGAAAGTTCGAGTCGCCAACCTGTTTTCACCCACTTGAACACCACTGCGCCGATGTCGCGGCGTGCCTGCAGGCGCTGCTGGTCGATCGTGTGATCCGCGGTCGGTTCGAAAAAGCGGCGGGTAAGGACCATCTGGAGCCCGCAACCGAGGCGCGCCTGTATGTCCTTGCGTTCCTCCACGACTTCGGCAAGCTCAACGCAGGGTTCCAGTTCAAGGTCTACGAGCGTAGCGACCTGCCTCCGGGGCCGCCGCCGCGCGCGGGCCATGTCTCCGAGGCGCTACTGTGTTTCGACCAGGAGCCCCTATGCGAGGCTCTCGGTCTCTACGCGATGGCCGACGCGTGGGGAGCTGCTTTCGAACCACTGCTCCGTGCGAGTCTCGCGCACCACGGCCGGCCTCCTGAGAAGAGGCACCACTCGGGCACGGGACCGGCCGCACTGTGGAAGCCGTTCGCGGGGTACGATCCCCTTGCGGCCGCACAGTCGTTCGGCGAGCGGGTTCGCTCCTGGTTCCCGGAGGCATTCGCCGACGGACCGGCGTTGCCCGATTCCAGCGAGTTCGCGCATCTGTTCGCCGGGACCGTAGCGCTTGCTGACCAGATCGGTTCAGATGAGACGCTGTTCCGGTACAGTTCGAACCTTGATCCGAGCTACATCCTATCGGCGCGGCAGACCGCCGATCGTGCGGTCGGCGCACGTCAGTTGCGACGCGGGAACTGGCCTGCCCTCACAGCGGCGGTCGAATTCTCAAATCTGTTCGACCACCCGGAGCCTCGGCCGTTGCAGAGCGCGGTGGCTGAGGCTCCGCTTGAGTGTCCGCTCCTGGTGTTGGAGAGCGAGACCGGGTCCGGCAAGACCGAAGCGGCGGTGTTGCGCTTCAACGCCCTATGGCGGGCCGGACTCGTGGACGGACTCTACTTCGCCGTGCCGACGCGTGCGGCAGCCAAGCAACTGCAGGGTCGCGTAGACTCGGCCCTGCGGCGCCTGTTCCCCACGGAGGCTCGGGCCGAGACCGTGCTTGCCATCCCCGGCTATCCCCAAACTGGCGATGTCAGGGCGCGACGTGTCGGCAAGTTTCAGGTTGAGTGGGAGGACGATCCGGACGAGGAGACTCGTCTCGCGCGCTGGTCCTCGGAGAGCTCACGCCACTTCCTAAGCGCCTTGGCCGCGGTGGGCACCATCGACCAAGCACTGCTTGCCGGGCTGAAGGTGAAGTGGGCTCACCTGCGGGGGAGTGCGCTCTCGCGCAGTCTGCTGGTGGTGGACGAGGCGCATGCGAGCGACGCGTACATGACGGAGTTGCTGCGCGGACTGCTCCGCTCCCACTTGGCCGTGGGCGGTCATGCGCTGCTGATGTCGGCCACGCTCGGCGCCGCGGCGCGGGTCACGCTAACCGATCAGCGGGCACGCGGCGACGTCCCACCCGCTGCCGACATGGAAGCGGTTCCGTATCCGGCGCTGACGCTGGCGGGGCGCGGCTCGCCGGAGACGCAAGGTCTCGCGGAAACGGGTCGTACGAAAACCGTTTCCGTATGCGCCGAGCCGATCCTGGCGGACCCGGCCAGAATCGCCGGACTCGCGCTCGTGGCGGCAGAACAGGAAGCGAAAGTGCTCGTGGTGCGCAACACCGTGCGAGAGGCTCAGGAGGTCTTTCAAGCGGTGCTGGATCACGGCGGATCTCCGCTGATGCTCCAGGCTGGAGGTGGACCGGCGCTTCACCACAGTCGCTTCGCCGCCGAGGACCGGCTCCTGCTTGATCAGGCCGTGGAGCGCACGCTGGGCAAAGGGCGAGCGGGCGGTGGGGTGGTCGTGATCGGCACGCAGACGCTGGAGCAATCGCTTGACATCGACGCCGACCTGCTCCTTTCGGACATATGCCCCGTGGACGTGCTCCTGCAGCGGATCGGGCGGCTGCATCGCCACCGGGATTCCGAACGCGCGTCGGCGTTCGCTGAGCCGCGCTGTCTCGTCCTGGTGCCCGAGGAAGGCTTGGCTGCGGGGCTGGACGGTGGTGGGTTGCTGCGTTATGGGCTCGGCGCTTCCAGCGATGGGCGAGGCATCTATCGCGATCTGCTCGGACTGGAGGCGACGAGCGGACTGGTCGCTGCACACCCTGTGTGGACGATTCCAGCAATGAACCGGATGCTGGTGGAGCGGGCGACTCATGAGGAAGCTCTGTGCGCCCTGGCTGCCCAACTGGGTGGGCCGTGGATGGAACAGAGGCAACACACCTTTGGCTTCGCGGCGGCGGAGCGGGGCATCGCCAGGGGGCACCTGCTGGACCGGAGCAGTCCGTTCGACGAGTGTCTGGCGTTCCCGGACCTCGACGAGAAGGTGCGCACGAGACTTGGTGAGGACGGCCCTCGCATCGAGCTCGCGGAGCCGCAATCTGGACCTTTCGGGGTGCCGGTGCGCACGTTCAACCTGCCCGCTCACCTGTTCAGGGGTGGCAGTGACGGTCTGCCGTCGAGGGAAGAGATCAAGGCCGCCTATGCTGAGCCGGCGTCGGAGGGGCTGTCCGTGCATGTCGGTGGACGGGTGTTTCAGTACGATCGACGGGGAATACGATCTGGTGATGATTGACTTGACGGCTCGCACTTCAGAACCGATGCGGCAGATCACTCCTCGGCCGTTCAGGTAGAGGAGAGGGCCTCGATGAACAATCTTCTTGTCGATCCCGTGATTCGGGTGCGGATGGCCGACGGTAGCGTTCGGTGCCTGTCGCTACCGGAGTTGTATGCCGAGATGGTCGCGGACCGAGTCATGGCATTCCCGGCCCTGCGCCCGCACCAGCGCCACGCCTGGCATGCGTTCCTCTGCCAGCTCGGCGCGATCGCGCTCCACCGCGCCGAGTTGGACGAATTCCCGGAATCGGCCGACGAGTGGTGCTCGCTGCTACGGGGTGCGACGCCCGAGTACGACGGCGACCAACCGTGGCAACTGATCGTCGACGAACCGGGCTACCCGGCATTCATGCAGTGCCCCGCGCGGGACGGGCTCAGCGACTATCGAGGCTTGAAGATGTCACCCGACGACCTGGACATACTGGTGACGTCCAAGAATCACGACGTCAAGCAGACGACCGCAACGGAGGCAGGCCTGGAGGACTGGTTGTTCGCGCTGATCGATCTGCAAACGATGGCCGGCTTTCTGGGTGCCGGTAACTATCAGATCGCCCGGATGAACGGCGGATTCTCCTCGCGGCCGTCACTTGGACTTGCACCTGCTGACGGTGGTCCCGGAGCTCACCTGTGCTTCGACATACGACGCATGCTGAGCGGGCGGGACGCTCTGCTGGAGAGGTATCCCGACTACTTCCGGCGAGACCCCGGAGTGGCGTTGGTATGGCTGGAGCCCTGGGATGGCACCGATTCCCTTGACCTCCGAGACCTGGATCCCTACTTCATCGAGATCTGCCGCCGGGTCCGTCTCATGGCGAGTGACGGCAAGATCGCAGCGCGTACCGCTGCGTCTCGTTGCGCCCGGACTTACGCGAAGATGGCCGGAGGTGACATAGGAGATTTCTGGACGCCCGTCCGGGCGACGGACGGGAAGGCGTTGTCGGTGTCGTCGGTTGGGTTTCGATACGACCGGCTATCGGAACTGGTTCTCGACAAGGAAACCTACCGTCGCCCCCCGGCGATGCAAGTCACCGAGGAGAAGGGCGCCCGATGGCGACTGGTCGCACGAGGCGTCGCCGCCGGCCAGGGCAAGACGGAGGGCTATCACGAACGTGTCGACATCGCGTTCACGACCGCCACCGTACGAGCCCTGAGCAGAACGGATGAGCGCGATGCCCTCGCCAGAATAGCCGGCGAGCAGATCGAGGAGGTGCAGCAGGTGATCAGTGCCCTGCGGTTCGGCATCGCCGTGGCTGCGAGCGGCGGAAGGGATGCCAGCGAGCTCACCAAGTCGCATCGGAGCCATGCCGGTCCGTATGCACGCCGCCTCGACTCGGAAGCGGACGCCTGCTTCTTCCCGGCTCTTGAGGAACGATATGCTGCCTCTACCGGCGCGGATGCAGAGGCCGTGGCAGCCTGCCGCGAAGCGTTCGCCCGCACGCTGATCCGCGTCGCCGAGCGACTGCTCGACGAGGCGGTCGAGAGCGTTCCGTGTCCGGCGATCCAGCGTCCGCGGGCACGGGCACGGGCGGCGAGTGCGTACTGGGGACGGCTGCGGGGCAACAAGAGCGTGTTCAGCAACCAACCCGAGATCTTTCGCAGTAAGCGAGGTTGACGATGCCGCATGAAGGAAGGTCACCGACGACTGGTGAAGCGACAGAGCGGCTGACCATGGCTCAGAGGGTGGCTCGATTGGCACAGGAGATCGCCACGCTCGAACCGGGACCTGCTGCGGCACTCCGTCGCGGACCGCAGAACGGCGCGGGGGCGGCGGCGTTTTGGAAGCTGCTGGCGAGGTACGGCCCAGACCATGAGCTGGACCGTGATCGCGAGGAGGGCTGGGGCGCGCTGATCCAGGCGATCGCGATCCTGACACCGAAGGGCCGGAGCAGAGACAGCGCTCCCAAGGAGCCCGCTCACGATCCTCTGAAAGCGATGGGTGCAGCGCTGCACGATGCAAGAGTTTCGGAACTGCGGCTTGCCCGGCTGCTGACGGCGTCACAGCGGCTGCGTCGAGTCCTCGTCGTCCGCCTGTGCCGGCGGTTGGCCGCGGCGGATCAGCGGCGGTTTGACCTGAGAACGCTCGCGCAGTTCATTCTGTACGGCCAGGACGCTGGTCGCCGCATCGCTAGGGACTATTACCGCGCTCAGACGGTGGCGGGACGCCAAACGGAACTCAGGGAGACTTGATCGGATGCCAGATGCCAACTTTCTTCAGATTCACAGCTTGCACGGCTACTCCGCCGTGCTCTTGAATCGCGACGACTCGGGGCTCGCCAAGCGCATGACGTATGGCGACGCGATCCGGACGCGGATATCTTCGCAGTGCCTGAAGCGGCATTGGAGGATGGCCGACGGACCAAACGCGCTTCAGGCCATCGACGGCGCTACCGCGGCAGTGCGCTCGCGCGAGACGGTTACCCGCCGGGTGATCGGCCCACTGAAGGACGCAAGTCATGACCCGAAGGCGATCCAGGCGATCGAGGCTGCCTTTCAACGCGCCGTGTATGGCGCTGACAAGGGGGAGACGAGCCGGCAACCGCTCCTTCTCGGCGAGCCGGAGGTCGCGTATCTCGCCAAGCAGGCACAGGAAATCGCCGAGGCCCACGGAAACGATGCCTCGGCAGCGGAAAAGGCGGCGAAGGACTGGGAGAAGAGTGCGAAGGCGAACATGAAGGCGCTTCGCGACGGCTCCCGGCTTCCGGGAGGAATCGCGGCTGCCCTGTTCGGTCGCATGGTGACCTCCGACGTGGAAGCCAACATTGACGCGCCGGTCCACGTGGCGCACGCCTTCACCGTTCATCAGGAGGAGAGCGAGAGCGACTACTTCACCGTGGTCGATGACCTGCAGCGAGTGGAGGACGAGCCGGGGGCGGACCACATCGGCGAGACGGAGCTCACGTCCGGGCTTTTCTACGGATACGTCGTGGTAGACCGTCGGATGCTGCTCGACAATCTTCGTCAGGATGCCGACTTGGCAGGCGAGGTAGCCGATCGATTGGTCCGCCTGATCGCCACGGTGTCGCCGGGGGCAAAGCTAGGATCGACGGCCCCATACGGCTACGCCGCATGGATGCTCGTGGAGGTCGGCGACTGCCAGCCGCGCAGCCTTGCCGAGTCATTCCGCGATGCGTGCGAGCCTTCGGTCGGAGCAGCGGAATGCGCGGCGCGCGAACATCTCCAGAAGCTCGACGCTGCGTACGGGACCGGCGAAGCGCGCCGGGTGATGAGTCTCAACGGGGAGTCCATGCCTTCGGCGGAGTCGCTTGACCTGTCTGCGCTCGCCCAATGGGCGGGCTCTGCAATCCGCACCGGCACCGCCTGATGCGCTGGATGCACCTCCGCTTCCAAGCGCCACTGGCGGCGTTCGGAAGGGAGGCCATCGATGCAAAAGGCGTGACGAGCGACTTCCCGTCGCAGTCGATGTTGACGGGCCTCCTCGCCAACGCGCTGGGCTGGAGCCGGGCGATGAGGCAAGAGCATCAGCGGCTTCAGAGCAGGATCGTGTACGGCGCGGCGCGGGAGCACGAGCCTGTGCTTGGTCGCATGACCGACTATCAGACTGCTCAGCTCGACAAGGATGATCGAGCGTGGACCACCCGCGGCATCCCGGCGAAACGCGACGGTGGACCGCTCACCTACAAGGGCGCGCATCAGCGGTGGCGCGACTATCACGCCGACCTGCGCATGTCGGTTGTATTGAGGCTCACGTCGGACGATGAGGTCCCAACCCTGGATGATCTGGAGACGGCGCTCGTGCGCCCGGCTCGGCCGCTGTTTATCGGAAGGAAACCGTGTCTCCCGGCCGCGCGTTTTTTCCAAGGCTGGATCGACGCGGGAGACGTGCGCTCCGCACTGGGTGCGGTTGCTCAGTCCGGCGATCGGACGGTTCGCGCACTGTGGCCGGCGTCAGACGGTGAAGCCAACGCCGATCTCGTCACCGACGTCACCGACGAACGCAACTGGCTGACAGGCCTTCACGGCGGCGCACGCCGTGTCTGTGAGGGTCGGGTTACGCCTGCGGACACCGGATGAGGCCGTGTACCTGATCCACGTGCCGGTCGACATGCGTGCCTTCAATCGCTGGGCGGGACAGCGCGGCCTCATCCGACGGGGATCGTTCGATCCCGACTACGCGCTGCACATTCTGCTCTCGGCGATGTTCGGCCAGCGTGCGCTGCAGCCGTTCCGCCTGTTCTGGTCGGAGAGGCGACGTTCCGCATCGCTCTACGCGTACACCGACGCGGACCAAGAAGCACTCCAGGAGGTTGCTGCAGTGGCAGCTCCTCCAGACTGCATCGCCCCGCTCAACCCTGCGGCTTTGCGGTCGAAGCCTATGCCGTCGACGTTCGCCGACGGTCGTCGCCTCGGGTTTGATCTCCGAGTACGCCCCGTGCGCCGGCTGAGGCGTGATCTCCACGATACCCAGGCCGGGGCTGTGATGAAGCAAGGGCGCGAGGTGGATTCGTTTCGGCTGGCCGTGCTGCAGCGCTTTCCTGATGGCTGGCGCGAGCGTGGCGATGCCGCGAGACAGAACGGCATGAGCCGCGAGTCGACCTATGCTGCATGGCTCTCGGAGCGGCTCGCAGGCGCGGCAAACCTTGAGGAGTGCCGGCTTTCTTCGTTCAACCGTAGCCGCGCGGTACGTGGTGACGGGCATGGCCCGGAGGGACCTGACGCCACCCTTCATGGCACGCTCTGCGTCCAGGATCCGACGAGCTTCTCCCGACGGCTACGGGAAGGAGTCGGGCGGCATCGCGCCTATGGCTACGGGATGATGCTCTTGCGGCCACCGAACCGAACAGCGCTATCGAAGTGAGAAGATCAGCCCTTTTCGATTCCAACGGATGGTTCGACGATCCCACTCTGCCGATGAGGATCTGCACTGCCAGCGTGCTCCTCCTGGTCACGGTCAGGCGCCGGCGGCGGCGCGTCATGCGAACAGGTCGCCGGATGGGTCGGGCTCGGCGCGAGCTCGCCGGCGGCGCTCGGCGCGCGGCGGGTCGCCCAGGTCCGCTATCGGGTCACAGGTCCGGCCGCACCAGTGACAGACGGCGGGGCCGTCCAGGCGGACGGACCGCAGCCAGCAGTGGCAGCCGCCGGGGATGGGCGAGCGTGCGCACCGCTCGGTCAGCAGGGGCAGCAGGTCGGGCTCGGTCGGCTTCGCGCTCATGGCGTCGGCGGGCTTCTCAGGCAGCGGCCCGCCAGGGGGCCGCCTCGACGGTCTCAGGCACGCTCACGGCGCCGTCGCGCAGAATCTCGACGCATCTCGCGCCCTCCGCCACCGTACCCGTTCCATACGTCCCGCCCCCGCCAAGTGTAACGCCGCCATCATCCCGGGGGGGCGCCGTAGTCGACCAAGAACGCGGCCGTCGCGGATCCGGCGCGCAGGCGTGGCATCCTCCTGCGGCATGAAGACACCCGTACTGCTCGCTCTGCTCGCGGCCGTATTGCTTGGCTGCTCGACCACCGCCAAGACATCGGTATCGCTCGGCTACGCCATCAGTCCGCAGACCATTCAGGAGGGGACGGTGACACGGTGGGCCGGCGGCGCGGCTCTGGCGCTTCGAGTCCGACCGCGGCGACGCATTCCTGGGACCGTGCGTGCAAGCCAGCTACGGTTGGTCGCCGAAGCCCGAGCTGAACGACTCGCGGACACAGGTAGCGGGCGTAGTCGGCGGCGACGGATGCTGGCTCTTCAGCCTGGACGACGATTGAGCGACGGCGACGATTGGAGCGACGGCGACCAGCGGGGGCCGCGACCTCTCGCGCCCCCGCTCCCCCGGATCTCCCACCAGAGTCCCGATCCGCCGGCGCCGAAGCCTCCTGCAGCGCGTGATCGGGCGGGGATCGCGCCGGCGGCCGCGCACCTGGTGCGGCCCGATCCGGCCCCGGTGGGAGACGTGGCCCCGAACGCGCCCGTTCTTTTCCACCCGTCTCCCACCGAAAAGGACAGCCTGTAGGCGCTTCTACCGCTCGCCGCGGCCGAGGTCCGGACGTCGACCAGGCTCTGCAGCGGCCGGTTCGGGCGTGAGCTCGCGCCGGATGGTGGGAAACACCCCCCATGTGAAGCGCTCTTCCGCGGGCATCGCTTCCCACCGAGGCCGGATCGCCCCGATTCCGCCGTTCGAGCACCAACCCCACGAAAGCGACGCGCGAGGATGCTCCGTGAGACATTTTCGGTGACCGCCGAGGGGTAGAGATACCCCCCGGACACTCGAAAAGCGGGGCGGCCGTGCGCATGTGGCAACGCCGGCGCCGGCCGCCCCAAGCACCAACTTCGTGCGCGCACCATCATGCCAGACGGCTCCTCC
>JGIcombinedJ30088_10003539_pt1 | contig 14398 bp, 9 predicted proteins | sample PinacodermPK_FD_30088 | JGI IMG/M metagenome (IMG submission 30088)
CGCGGCTCGCTCGCCGGTGACGGCCTCGCGATCCTCGCCGCGGCGCTGGTGAGCGGCTACCTGGTCGCCGGCCGGCGCGTCCGCCGGCGGCTCTCGAACCTCACATACGGGGCCAGCGTCTACTCGGTGGCCGCGGCGATCCTGCTGCTGGTGAGCGCCGCCTCCGGGACGCCCCTGACCGGCCACTCGACCGAGGCCTACCTTCTGATCGCCGCGCTCGCCGCAGGACCCCAGCTGGTCGGGCACAACGCCCTCAACTGGGCGCTCGGGGCGCTGCCGGCTGCGACGGTGGCGGTGGTCACCCTGGGCGAACCGGTGGGGGCCACCGTGATCGCCGCACTGCTGCTTGACGAGTTGCCGAACACGTCGGAGGTCGCGGGATCGATCGTTGTGCTGCTCGGGGTCGGGGTCGCCCTCGGTCACCGATTCTCGCGGCTGACTCGTCGCCCGAACGCCTGATTCGTCGCTATTCTGCGGCGTCCTCTGTGCGTGCGCATCGTTCGCACGACGCCGATGCGCAAGCGCGACGGTTCGTCACGCACAGTCCGGTAACAAGCCGTCGTCCGAGGTGACGAGCGGACGTTCCCGGAAGCTGTACACTCATCGTTGATGATGTGTCTTCCGAGATCGGCTGCGAGTAGAGCCGTCGTGCGGTCGACGCGCCGCTTTTTTGGGGTATCCTCTTTGCCGCGGAATCGCTGCGGGTAGGACTGTCCGTAATTGAGTGTCTGAGAGGGGGTGTTCTGTGCCCAGGTTCGAGAAGATGGATCCGAAGGATGTCGCCGTCGGACGCGGTCGGGCGGCGATGGCCGAGCGGGCGCCGTACATCGCGGCGCTGAGAGCCGGAGACGCCGGGCGCATCGAGCTGCAGCGCGGCGAGAAGCAGGCCGTCGTCAAGCGGCGACTGCAAGAGGCCTCTCGCGAGATCGGCATCAAGATCCGCTCCTCGTGGGAGAGCCCCCGGACGCTCGTCTGGAAGCGAACCCGCCAGAAGTAGGTCCGGGCGCCGCGGGGCACCCGGGAGTGCCCCGCGGGCGGCGAGCTGCCGCCCGCAGTCCGGCGGGATCGCCCGGATGGCGTGCCCTTGCCGGATTGTGAGAGATCGCGCAATATGAAGGGCCGTCCGCCGAACAGGGACGAGCATCGCCGGCGCTTCGGAGCGTAGCGGCCGCAACCTTCCGATTGATGGGTAGCGAGGATGCCCGTGAAGGCACAGGGCAGGATTCCGGTATCCCCCGACCGCTCCCGCGTCGGGCCGCGGCGTGGAGCCTCCGTCGAGGAGGTCGCCGCCGGACGCCTGCTGTACGACCCCGCCCACGAGCATGACGCGTGCGGCACGGGCTTCATCGCGCAGGTCGACGGCACGCGGTCGCACCGCATCGTCGAGTTCGCCGTGGAGGGTGTCGTCAACCTCACTCACCGCGGTGCCCTCTCCGCCGACGCCGCCTCCGGCGACGGTGCCGGCGTCACGATCCAGATACCCTTCGAGCTCCTGGCGGAGGAGGCGGCCCGCCTGGGGTGGACGCTGGACGACCGCGACCGCCTCGCCGTGGCGATGGTCTTCCTCCCGCATGAGGAGGCGGAGCGTCCCGGAGCGCGCGCCATCCTGGAGGAGGCCCTCGCCGCCACCGGTGTCGAGGCGATCGGATGGCGCGAGGTGCCGATCGAGCCCTCGGTGCTCGGCGGACTGGCGCTCGACAGCCTCCCCGGGATCGAGCAGCTGCTGCTCGCGCGGCCCGACCGCCTCCAGTCGGGACCGGACTTCGACCGGGCGCTCTACCTCGGACGGCGGCGGGCCGAGCAGCGCTACCGCGAGGAGGAGGTCGACTGCTACGTCGTCTCGCTCTCGGCGCGGACCGTCGTCTACAAGGGTCTGATGGCGGCGCCGCAGCTCGGCGCCTTCTACCCGGATCTCGGCGACGAGCGCACGGTCTCCGCGCTCGCCCTCCTGCACCAGCGCTTCGCCACCAACACGCTGCCGAACTGGAAGCTGGCGCAGCCCTTCCGGATGGCCGCGCACAACGGCGAGATCAACACGCTGCTCGGCAACCGCAACTGGATGAGCGCGCGCGAGCCGGAGCTGACGTCGGCGCTCTGGGGCGAGCAGCTCTCGGACCTGCTTCCGGTGATCTGGCCGATCGGCTCGGACACGGCCTCCTTCGACGAGGCGCTCGAACTCCTGGTGCATTCCGGTCGCGGCCTTCTCCACGCGCTGATGATGCTGATCCCGGAAGCCTGGGAGAACATGCCCCAGATGGACGCCACGCTGCGGGCGTTCTACGAGTACCACGCCTGCCTCTCGGAGCCGTGGGACGGGCCGGCGGCAGTCGCCGTCACGAACGGCAGCACGGTCGCCGCGGTGCTCGACCGCAACGGGCTGCGTCCCGCGCGCTACCAGGTGACCCGTGACGGTCTCGTCGTGATGGCGTCCGAGGTGGGCCTCGTCGACATTGCTCCCGGCGACGTCGTCGAGTCGGGGAGGCTCGGGCCGGGCGAGATGATCGCCATCGACACCGCCCGCAAGAGGTTGCTGCACAACGAGGAGATCAAGCGCGAGATCTCCTCGCGCCGGCCCTACGCGGAGTGGGTGCGCCGCAACCTCCACCATCTTCCCCGCGCCGCCGACCGCGCCCTCGACCGCGGCGTCGGGGAGCGCCACGAGGCGACGTCGGGCAACGGCCGGGCCCCGGGCGCGCTCGACGGCTCCTACCTCTCCGGTGCGGACGTGGCCACCCTCCAGCGCCTCCATGGGTACACGCGCGAGGAGCTTCAGTACGTCATCAAGCCGATGGCGGTCGACGGCAAGGAGCCGACGGGATCGATGGGCGACGACACGCCGCCCTCGACGCTGCAGGACGACTCGCGGCTGCTCTACACCTACTTCCGTCAGCGCTTCGCGCAGGTGACGAATCCGCCCATCGACTCCGTCCGCGAAGAGATCGTGATGTCCCTCGACACCTACCTCGGGCGCCGACACTCGCTGCTGGAGGCCACTCCCGAGGCGGCGCGCCTCGTGCACCTCACGAGTCCGCTGCTGACGGACGAGGAGATGGTGGCGCTGAGGGAGGTCCCGCTCGCGGACATCTCCGTGACGACCCTCCACACCCGTTTCCTCGCTGCCGACGGCGAGGAGGGGCTCCGGCGAGGCCTCGATGAGCTCTGTGAGGCGGCCGTGCGCGCGGTCGACGATGCTGACACGGTGCTCATCCTGAGCGACCGCCTCGTCGACGAGCGATGGGCGCCGATCCCGATGCTGCTCGCGGTCTCGACCGTGCACCATCACCTGATCCGCCAGAGGCGGCGGATGCGCGTGAGCATCGTGGCGGAGTCGGGCGACGCGCGCGACGTCCACCACCTCGCCTGCCTCGTCGGCTTCGGGGCGTCGGCGGTCAACCCGTACCTCGCGTTCGAGACCCTGCGGCAGATGCACGCGGAGGGGGAGTTCGGCGAGCGGGAGCTGGACGAGACGCTGCAGCGCTACGAGCAGGCCGTCGACACCGGGATCCTCAAGATCATGTCGAAGATGGGGATCTCCGCCGTCTCCTCCTACCACGGGGCGCAGATCTTCGAGGCGCTGGGCATCTCCGACGAGGTCGTGGAGGCGAGCTTCCCGGGAACGACGTCACGCATCGGCGGCATCGGATACGCGGAGATCGCGCGCGACGTCTGCGGGCGGCAGGAGGCGGCCTACGGAACTCCCTCCCTCCCGCACGGGGGCTGGTACAAGTACCGACGCGACGGCGACTACCACGCCAACGAGCCGCCGGTGTGGCGGCAGCTGCAGAAGGTCGCACAGGGAGCCGGCGCCGAGGGGTACAGCGACTTCGCGCAGCTCGTCTACTCGCGCCCGCCGACGGCTCTCCGCGACTTGATGGAGCTGGTCCCCGACCGCGAGCCGATCCCGGTAGAGCGCGTCGAGTCCCTGTCCGATATCACGCAGCGCTTCCAGACGGGGGCGATGTCCCTCGGCGCGCTCTCGCCGGAGGCGCACGAGGACATGGCGCGTGGCATGAACCTGCTCGGCGGGCGCTCCAACACGGGCGAGGGTGGCGAGGATCCGCAGCGCTACCTGCCGCGCGGGGAGAAGCGGGACGCGAACTCGCTGGTGAAGCAGGTCGCCTCGGGGCGCTTCGGCGTCACGCCGGCCTATCTGGCCGCGGCCGCCGAGCTCGAGATCAAGATCTCGCAGGGCTCAAAGCCGGGCGAGGGCGGGCAGCTGCCCGGCCACAAGGTGTCGGCGTACATCGCGCAGCTGCGCCACGTGATGCCGGGGACGACGTTGATCTCGCCGCCGCCGCATCACGACATCTACTCCATCGAGGATCTGGCGCAGCTCATCTACGACCTCAAGATCGCGAATCCGCGGGCCCGCATCTGCGTGAAGCTCGTGGCCTCGGAGGGGGTCGGCACGATCGCCGCCGGCGTGGCGAAGGGCTACGCCGACGTCATCCAGATCTCCGGTGCCGACGGTGGAACCGGCGCGAGTCCCCTCTCCTCCATCAAGTACGCGGGGTCGCCGTGGGAGCTCGGTCTCGCCGAGACCCAGCAGGTGCTGGTGATGAACGATCTGCGCGGCCGCGTGATCCTGCGGACCGACGGCGGCCTGCACACCGGTCGCGACGTCGTGGTCGCAGCGCTCTTCGGCGCCGAGCAGTACGGCTTCGGCACGGCGGCGATGGTGGCGCTCGGCTGCAAGATGGCTCGCCAGTGCCACCTCAACACCTGCCCGGTCGGCGTCGCGACGCAGCGGGAGGATCTGCGCGAGAAGTACTTCGGCGAGCCGGCGATGCTCCACACCTATCTCACGCACGTCGCCCAGGAGGTGCGCGAGATCCTCGCCTACCTCGGCTACGAGCGCCTGGACGATCTGATCGGGCGGGCCGACCTGCTGCGGCAACGCACCGATCTCGCGCCGGGGCATCGCTACGAGGGGGCGGATCTCTCTCGCGCGATCACGCCTGTCGACCCCGAGGGAAGCCGCCCGCACCGGCAGCTTCAGGCCCGGAACGACCGGCCGGGCGACGAGCCGCTCGACGACCGCGTGCTCGCTGATATCGGCGACGCAATCGAAAGGGGGCGTCAGGCGGCGCGCTCCTACCCCATCCGCAACATCGATCGCACCGTCGGCGCGCGCATCTCCGGCGCGATCGCGACCCGGCGCGGTGACGAGGGCCTCCCCGACGGCACCGTCGACCTCACCTTCCACGGCTCGGCGGGCCAGTCATTCGGCGCCTTCCTCGTGCGCGGCGTGCGCCTGCACCTCGTCGGCGAGGCGAACGACTACGTGGGTAAGGGGATGGGAGGAGGCGAGATCACCATCCGCCCGGCGGGCGACGCCGGCTTCCCCTCCCACGAGGGGGTGCTGGTCGGCAACACCGTCCTCTACGGCGCCACCGGGGGAAACCTCTTCATCGCCGGTCGCGCGGGCGAGCGCTTCGCGGTCCGCAACTCGGGTGCGCGCGCCGTGGTCGAGGGCATCGGGGATCACGGCTGCGAGTACATGACGGACGGCGTGGTGGTCATCCTCGGCACGACCGGGCGGAATTTCGGCGCCGGCATGTCGAACGGCGTCGCCTTCGTGCTGGACGAGGCGGGGGATTTCCGCACGCGCGTGAACCCGGAGCTGGTCGGACTGGAGCAGGTGACGACGCCGGAGGGCGTGGAGCTGCTCGAGACCCTGATCCAGCGCCACCTCGAGCTCACCGGCTCCGCCCGCGCCTCCCAGATCCTGGGCGACTGGCGTCACTATCTCCCGCAGTTCTGGCGGGTGGCTCCAAAATTCGCAGTCACGGAGGACGGAGCGATGGTCGTGGTCAGACGCCATCTCCGGACGCTGCGAGCGATGCAGCGCGGAGCGACCGCCGCCAGGCGCTAGGCTCCGCTCCCGCGCTCACACCCGACCCGGCCCGATCGCTACTCGTAGCGGAGGGCCTCCGCGACCGGAACCCGCGACGCGGCGCGCGCCGGGGCCAGCGTCATCAGCGCAGAGGCTCCGTAGGCGATCCCGGAGATCAGGAGGATGCGCACCCAGGGGAAACGGAACGCGATCTCGGTGCCCTCGGTGAACGCCGGATCGGTGAGGAGGTTGTAGGAGAGGGCCGTCCCGAGCACGAGACCGAGCGCGATACCGGTGAGCGCGATGAAGGAGGACTCCATGAAGAACGAGAGCGCGACCAGCTTCCTGGTGTAGCCCAGGGCGCGCAGCATCCCGATTTGCTGGCGCCGCTCCACCACCGTCCGGAATGCGATCACGCCGAGCGCGGCGATCCCCACGATCAGCCCGAGCCCCATGAATGCCTCGAAGAGCAGCTGAAACTGGGTGGAGGCGCGGGCCTGGTCGTCGATCAACGCCTGGATCGCCGAGGCCTGAACGCCGCGCTCGAGGAGCGTCGACTCGATGCGGTCGGCGAGCTCCTCAAGATCGTCGGTTGAGGGCGAGCCGGCGGCCCGCACGAAGAAGGTCTCCGTGGTGCGCCCGTCGGCGGAGAGTCGCTCGATGCCGGCGTCGTGCGCGAAGATCCCGCTGAGCTGGGGAAGAATCCCGGAGACCTGGGCCTCCATGAACCCGATGATGCGAAGCTCCAGGACGTTCCCGCTCTCGGGATCGGAGACCGTGACCCGCACCGGCTCGTACGGGTCGCCGCCTCGGATCGCCTCCACGCGGGCGTCGGAGAGGGTGAAGAGATCGCCGCCGGGGCCGAAGCCCTCCACCCCCAGGATCGCGTCGTCGGCGATCGCCGTGCCGGGATCGCTCAGGAGCGCCTCGACGACGCTGGCGTCGCTGTCGTAGCCCCGCGCGCGGCTCGCGAGCGGGATCTCGGCGACCTCGAGGAACTCGCGGTCGACGTCGACGAGGCGATAGAACTCGGCGTCCCCCGCAGGCGGCGCGCGGCCCTCCTCCCCGACGCGGAGGAAGAGCGAGCGCGTGCGGCCGACCCCGGCCAGCTCGCCGTCGCGCACCTCGCTCCCTGCGAGCGCGGGCCGGAGATCGCCAACCTGGTTGGAGGGGTTGCCGTCGACAACGACGTCGAACCCGGCCTTCGCGTCGGTGCTGAAGAAGAGCTGCGAGAAGTTGTAGTTGAGCGTCGCCATCACGACGAGGCTGAAGACGATGAGGACGAACATGGCGAGCGTCATGCCGGTGCGGAAGCGGGCCGCGAGCGGGTAGGAGACGGCCATCTTGATGGCCGGGGCGATGCCGTGGAACACCGCGCCCCCACCCCGCAGCAGTGCGAGGAGCAGCTGCGCGTTGAAGATGACCACGAGCGTGGAGGAGACCGTGATCGCCATCCCCGAGACGAAGAACATCTCCACGTTGCCGGCGATCTCCCGGGGCTCGGGGATGAGCGGGAGCAGGCCGGCGATCAGCCGTACCGGGTCGGTGTCGTCGGCGGTGACATCCCATATCAGCGAGAAGGGAAGTGGCGTCAGCCAGAAGAGCAGGAGCAGCCCCGCCGCGGTCGTGAAGGCCGCGCGGGTGGCCGCCCCGAAGTAGACGGCCAGCATCGCCGCCGCCAGGACCACGAGCGTGAGGCCACCCGAGTAGGGCGCGGCCTGTCCCCAGACCCAGCCGCCGAGCCAGAGGCCGACCACGCCCGCCACCAGCATCCACAGCGCCCATCCGCCGGCGTTGCGGCTCCGGGCCGCCCAGTCGCGCGTGTTGAGGAGCACCAGCGTCGCGAGGGCGACGACCGAGAAGAGGCAGATCCAGAGCCCCCACAGCAGCCAGGTCCGCCAGCCGTTGTCGGGGAGGAAACGGCCCCGCGGCACGCTGCGCGTTCCGAGCACGAAGAGCGCCATGGCGAGCAGCAGGGCGATCACGCCCAGGCCGTAGGTTGCGAGGCCGACGAGGAAGGCGCCGAAGGCGGCGGCCGCCCAGATGCTGACGAGCGCCACCCACGCAAGCACCCACAGCGCCCCGACGGCGGCCCGGCCGATCCCGGCGAGCGAGCGGTCGGCGCCGCGCAGCGGCTGCGGCTCCGGGAGGTCGCGGATCGCGCGCACGATGTTGATGTTGGCGGCGCGCAACGACGAGAACGCGATGGTGGCGAAGGTGAGCACGACGCCGAGGGCAAAGGCGATCACGAAGCCCTGGGGGTTGACGTGGAAGATGATGGAGAAGTTGAAGTCGGCGAAGGCGATGCCGACCAGCCACGTGATCCCGTAGGCGACGGCCACGCCGAGCAGGGCGCCCACGATGGCCGCGAAGAGGTTGTAGCCGCTCCCCTCGGCGAGGAACATCTCCGTCAGATGCAGACGCCGCATCCCGATCGCGCGGGCCATCCCCATCTCGGAACGCCGCTCGGCAGCCAGCATCACGAAGATGAGGAAGATCAGCATCACGCCGGCCGCGATCGAGAACAGGCCGAAGAGCAGGAAGAACGTCACGAAGATGGAGCCGACCAGCTCGGCGGCGGCGACGCCCTCCGCCTTGGTGAAGGCGATCTGGGCGGGGGCGCCGGTCTCCTCGAGGTAGTCCTCGATGCGTTCCTGGAGCGCGTTCGCGGCGTCGAGCGAGCCGCGGGTGCCGCCGAGCGCGGAGAACACGATGAGGCTCAGCTCCCCCGGATCCCCGTCGAGTCGCCGGACGGAATCGATGTGGCCGACCAGGCCGCCACCCGTGAGCTGGATTCCGGCCCCCGTGAGCGACGAATCCTGCACGATGTCGACCACCTCGACGGCCTGCGCCTCGTTGCCGACGAAGACCTGGAGGCGGGAGCCGGGCCCGGCGTTGATCTCCTCGGCGAGCTGCCTCGAGACGAAGAAGCGATCACCGCCCAGCACGCCCGCGCTGACGCCGTCGCCGCCCGGGCTGCGGAGGGCACCGAGTTCGTCGATCGTCTCCGGATCGACGCCGACCACGACGGCGCTCGGCTCCGAGAGGCGCTCGCGGGTGTTGAGGACGGGGAGGTCGCGGGCGAAGACCCCGGTGATGGCGTCGACGTCGGCGTCGACCAGGAACTCGGCGCGAAGCTCGTCGAGAAAGCCGTCCGTGAGGTGACCCGGCGCGCCCTCGTGCGCCCGCGCCGGGTCGTAGGCGAGGGCGATATCGACCTCTTCGAAGGTGTCGTAGACGCCGGAGGTGAGCGAGTAGCCGACCGTGTCGCCGGTCGTGAACGCGGCGCTGATGATGAGCGTGGAGAGCGTCAGGCCGATCACGATCAGGGCCGTCTGCTGGGGTCGCCGCCCGAGATTGCGGATGCCCATCCGGAAGAGGATCGGCTGGCGCAGCCACACCCAGCCGACCACGCCGAGCGAGAGCGCCAGCAGGATGAGCAGCCCGATCATGATGCTCGTCAGCGGGACGCCGAAGAGGCTATCCATCGTGGGCGACTGCGGCCCGGGTCTCCTCGCGGATGATGAGACCGTCCTGCATGTGGATCGTGCGGTGGCAGCGCGCCGCGATCTCGGGATCGTGGGTCACGATCACGAACGTCTGCCGGCGCTCCCGGTTGAGCTCCTGCATCAGGGACATGATCTCGTTGGCGTTGGCGGTATCGAGATCGCCGGTGGGCTCATCGCCCCACACGATGGCCGGGTCGTTGACCAGCGCCCGCGCGATCGTGACGCGCTGTCGCTGGCCGCCGGAGAGCTGCGCGGGGCGGTGAGCCTGCCACTGGGCGAGGCCGACCCGGTCGAGCGAGGCGAGGGCGCGCTCGCGCGACTCGGCCGGGGGCGTGCCGGAGACGAGCAGCGGAAGCTCGACGTTCTCGGCCGCGGAGAGGACGGGAAGCAGGTTGTAGAACTGGAAGATGAAGCCCATCTTTCGCGCCCGGTACGAGGTGCGCGTGTCGTCGTCGAGCGTCGCGAGGTCGGTGCTGTCGATGCGCACGGCACCCACGGAAGGGTCGTCGATGCCGGCGAGGCAGTTGAGCAGCGTGGTCTTGCCGCAGCCGGAGGGCCCCATCACGGCGAGCATCTCGCCGCGCTCGACGCGCAGGTCGACTCCCCGGAGCGCGTGCGTCCGCACATCGCCACTGACGTAGATCTTCTCGAGGCGCTCGACCTCGATGATCGGTTCTGCCACGTCCGGCTCCGCTCCGCCGGTTGCCTGCCGGCCGCGGTCACCGTACGTGAGGGCCCGCTAACGGTCTCGTGATCGCGCCGCGCGCGCGGCGTCCCCGGTCGCTGCGAGTTCCGGCTCGGGCGGGCGTAGACTGGCGGGAGTCCCGGGCCTCCGGGGCGATGCGACCGGTGGGGGTGGCGATGGCGCTCGGTGTCGCGCTCATCATCATCGGTGCGATCTTCCTCCTCGAATCGCTCGGGCTGAGCGACTACGGGATCGCGGAGCTGTGGCCCCTCATCCTGATCGGGATCGGCGGCGTGATTCTCTATGAGCGGCTGCGCCGGTCCCTTCGCCGCGGCTGAGGCCGACCGGGGGCGCGGCACCGTGAGCTACCGGCTCTCCGTTGTCCTTCCCGTCACGCTCGGTCTCTACCTGATGTGCCTCGGCGCGGTGCTGCTCGTCGACAGCACCGGCACACGCTCGCTCGGCATCTCGGGCGTGGCCGGGGCCGCCATCGGGCTGGCGCTGGTCGCGATGGGCGTCCTGACCGCGCTCGCCGCGTGGCGGGCGCGTCGCTTCACCCGGCGACTGCGTCGAGCGATCGGGCACGTCCGCTCCTCCGAGCAGGGCTGGCGGGTCGATGACGCCGTCATCTCCACGGTGCTCGGCGACATCTCGCTCGACTTCCGGGGGACGGACCTTCCCCAGGGCGAAACGGAGCTCACGCTCCTCTGCTGGCTCGGGACGCTGCAGGTCGTCGTGCCGCGGGAGTTCGCGGTCTCGGTGTCGGCGCAGGCACTCGTGGGGACGGTCGAGGCGCTGGGCCGTCGCGAGGAAGGCCTGATGCGTGACATCAATGTCCGCACGCACGGCTACGAGCAGGCGGCTCGGCGCCTTCACCTCCAGGTTTCGACCCTGGTGGGCGAGGCCCGCGTCACCAGGGCGACCGACTAGAGGGTCCGGCCGCGCGAACGCCCGCGTTTTCAGCGCACGCCCGCAGCCGCCGCCGGACCGTCGCGCAGCGGGCAGGAGAAACAGCTCTCGAGTGCCGGGGGTTCCGATGCGATGCCCCCGATCGCGGCGAGCAGGCGCCGCGCGCTCCACAGCGGCAGGCCGATCACCGAGCAGAGGCAGCCCTCGGTCTCCGCCGCCGGGGCGAACTCCCGATCCTGGATGGCGTAGCCACCCGCCTTGTCGAACGGCTCGCCGCGCGCGAGGTAGCGCTCGATCTCCGCGCGCGAGTAGCTCCGCATGCGCACCCGGGTCGACACGCATTCCGTGCCGCTGCGCTCCCCCCGGATCGCGGCCACGCCGGTCACGACGCGGTGCACCCGCCCGCGGAGCGCGTGGAGCATCGCGCGCGCCGACTCGGCATCGGGGGGCTTTCCCAAGGGCGCGGCGTCGGGTGCCACGACGATGGTGTCGGCTCCGAGCACGAGCGCCCCGGGGACGAGGCCGTCCACCGCCCGGGCCTTCGCCAGCGCGAGCTCGACGGCACGGCGCCCGGGGCAGGGCTCGCCGCTCGACTCGTCGATCTGCGGGGGGTGAGTGGAGAAGGAGACACCGAGCGCGGCGAGCAGATCGCGTCTTCTCGGTGATTCCGAGGCGAGCACGATCGACCCGGCCGCTCCCCGCTTCGTCACGGCTCCGGCAGCGGTTCGCCGGCGCCGCCGGGATCACCCCCCGGCGGGAGATCCGAGGGGGGCGTCGCCGCCTGCCGATCGAGCGTGGCGATGCACTCCACGTGCTGCGTGTGCGGGAACATGTCGAGGGGCTCCACCGACCGCAGGACGAAGGGGAGGCGGTCTCCCGCCGCGTCGCCTTCGACGAGCAGGCGGAGATCGCGGGCGAGCGTCGCCGGGTCGCAGGAGACGTAGACCAGGCGCCGGCACGCCGAGAGCAAGAGCGCCTCGACGATGCCTGGCCCGAGCCCCGTGCGCGGCGGGTCGACGACGACGAGATCGGGAGCGGGCTCCAGCCCGGGCAGGATCTCCTCGACGTTCCCGGTCAGGCGCGTCACGTTCGCCAGGCCGGCGAGGTTGACATCGGCGTCGTCTCCTGCGGCCGCGGATCCCTCGATGGTGATCACGCGAACCTCCGCGTCGCGGGCCAGCAGGGCGGCGAAGGTCCCGACGCCCGAGTAGGCGTCGACGACGACCCGCGGCCGGGCCTCGCGCACGCGCTCGCGCACGATCCGGATCAGCTGCTCCGCCTGCCGCGTGTTGACCTGGAAGAAGGCGGCGGCAGAGATGCGGAAGAGACGGCCGCCGAGCGCCTCGTGGTAGTGCTCCTGGCCGGAGGCGAGCGGCCGGCGCCCGGGCCGGAAGCGAAGCTCCGGCTGGATCAAGAGCTCCCCGGTGGCCTCGCCCACGCGCACGGAGAGCTGCCGGGTCCCCATCGTCTTCCCCTGCGCGCGCTTGAGCACCGCGTTGACGGCGTCGTGCGCGATCGGGCAGCGGTCGACGCGGAGGAACTGGTGCGTCCCGCGCCGCATGAAGCCGATGTCGCCGTTGCGACGGACGGTGAAGCGCATGTGGTTGCGGTACCCCCACGGCTCCGCCATCCCCCGCGCCGGCGAGACGGGCGGATCGGCGAAGCGCCCGATGCGGCGCAGCTGATCGCGAACGAGTCCCGTCTTCAGTACCAGCTGCTCCTCGTAGTCGATGTGCTGGAGCTGGCAGCCGCCGCAGGTCCCGAAGTAGGGGCACGCGGGCTCGACCCGCCGCGGCGAGGCCTCGCGGATCTCGATCGCGCGCGCCTCAAGGTAGGAGGGAGACTCCGACGTGACCTCGGCGAGCACTCGCTCGCCCGGCAGCGCGTACTCCACGAACACGACGCGTCCGTCCGGGCCTCGACCGACGCACGTGCCCCCGGACGCGAATCCCTCGATGGTCAGCTCGATGGGCGGGGGGAGCTCGCTCCGCGCGCGCCGGCGGCGGCGGCGGCGGCGCTCCCGCTTGCTCTCGCGAGGGGGTCCCGTGAGGGGATCGACCTCGGGTGCGGGAGGCGGTGCCGTACCGGGCTGCGTATCGTCGGCGTCAGGCATGGCACGATCGTAGCGCGTACGCTGCTCGGCGGCGCAGAGTGCTGCGGGCCCCGGGAGGAGCGGCGATGGCAGCAGCGGGGAGTTTCCCGGCACCAGGCCGGGGCAGGGCCGGTCGCCGGGCCCCCGCGCCGCGCCGCGAGCCGACGCCGGTGGCGCGCATCGCGCGCGAGCTGCTCCCGATTCCGACGGCGCCCTATCTCGAGCAGGACGTCCTCGCCTACGTCCGGCGCTTCGCCGGCGAGCGTGGGCTCGACTTCGCCCTCGACCGCTTCGGCAACGGCTACGTGCGGCACCTCGGAAGGCGCCGCCGCGGCGCCGCGGCGCGTCCGCTCGTGCTCAGCGCTCACGCCGACCACCCCGGTTTCGTCGTGACGGCCGTGGAGGGCCGGAGGCTCGATCTCGAGTTCCGCGGCGGCGTCCCTGCCTCCTACGGTCGCGGCGAGCGCGTGCGCCTCTTCCCCGCGCCTGCCGGCGGCGAGGGCGCCGGCGGCGTTCCGGCGGATCTGGGCCTCGCCGTGATCGACAGCGTCGACGCCGATGAGCGCGGGCGGATCCGCTCGGCGCTGGCAACGGCCGCCGCCGGTGCGGCTCCGCGGCCCGGCGACCTTGCGCTCTGGGATGTGGAGCCGGTGCGGGTTCGCGGCCGCCGTCTGGTGGCGCGCGGGTGCGACGACCTCGCGGGCGTGGTCAGCGTGCTCGCAGCCCTCGACCGCGCGGTGGCGACGCGGGCGGCCGGGGAGCTGATCGGACTCTTCACGCGCGCCGAGGAGGTGGGCCTGCTCGGCGCGTCGGCGGCGGCTCGCGCCCGGCTGCTCCCGGACGATGCCGTCGTGATCGCGGTCGAAACATCATCGTCGTCCGGCGGCCGCGCGCGTTCGGGCGCGGGACCGATCGTGCGGGTCGGCGATGCCATGCATCTCTTCTCCCCCGCGGTTGCGCTGTGGATCACGGGCGTCGCGCAGGCGCTCGCGCGTGAGGATGACGGCTTCCGCTTCCAGCGCCGGCTGATGGATGGCGGCGTGACCGAGGCGACCGCCTACGATCTCTACGGGTACGAGACCGGGGCGCTCTGCGTCGCGCTCGCCAACTACCACAACGGAGGCCCCGGCGGGCGTGTCGCCGCGGAGAGCGTCGACCTGGGGGACCTCGAGGGGCTGGTGCGGCTGATGTCGCGGCTGCTCGCTGAGCTGAGGCGGCTGCCGAGAGCGCGCCCGGAGCTCCTCGCTCGCTACGACCGGCTCGCACGCGGTGCGGGACCGCGGCTGTGCTCCCGCAGCGCCAGGGGTTCGCGGTCCGGGACCGGGTAGGGTGCCCTCTGCCCCGGGGGAGCCGCCCGGGACCGTCCC
>JGIcombinedJ30088_10003549_pt1 | contig 14379 bp, 11 predicted proteins | sample PinacodermPK_FD_30088 | JGI IMG/M metagenome (IMG submission 30088)
GAGGGCACCGGCATGAGCGCCCGCGAGTTGCAGAGCCGGATGCTGGAGGATGCCGGCGTCGCGACCGTGGCCGGCACCAGCTTCGGCGCGCATGGAGAGGGCTTCATCCGCTTTTCCTACGCGGCGAGCGAGGAAGACATCGAGCGCGCGGTCGAGCGTATCCGCACCGTGCTTTGACCGCCCGTTCGGCAGGCATTCCATTCGCCCACATAATCGGCATTTGGCGCAAATATGTGCAAATCCCGATGCCCGATGGTCGAAAAACCGTTGAATTTCAAAGGCTACTTATGCCTTGCGGACTGGCATGGAGTGTGCTTTTCAACATAACGGCAAGATGCCAACCACCGGCGGGACGGCTATGAAGAAGATTGAAGCGATCATCAAACCCTTCAAGCTCGACGAGGTGAAGGACGCGCTGCACGAGGTCGGCATCAAAGGCATCACCGTGCTGGAGGCGAAGGGTTTCGGGCGGCAGAAAGGCCACACCGAACTTTATCGCGGCGCCGAGTATGTGGTGGACTTCCTGCCGAAGGTGAAGATCGAGGTCGTCGTGGAAGACGCCGCGGTCGAACGAGCCGTCGAGGCGATCCAGCAGGCGGCCTATACCGCCCGTATCGGCGACGGCAAGATTTTCGTCTATCCGATCGAGGAAGCGATCCGCATCCGAACCGGCGAAACCGGCGCGGAAGCCATCTGACGCCATTCAGGGAACTCGGCGGGAACGCCGTCCGGAAAAGAGAGGGAGCCTCTATCTCATGTCGCTCAACTGCAAGACGCCCGAGGACGTGCTCAGGGCAATCCAGGATAACGATGTCCGCCATGTGGACCTGCGCTTCACCGATCCACGCGGCAAGTGGCAGCACACCGCCCAGTACATGACGACCATGGACGAGGACGTCTTCGTGGACGGCTTCTTCTTCGACGGGTCGTCGATCGCGGGCTGGAAGGACATCAACGAGTCCGACATGATCCTGATGCCGGACCCGACCACGGCGGTCATGGACCCGTTCATGGCGGAGAACACGATGGTGATGTTCTGCGACGTGCACGAGCCTTCCACGGGCATGGCCTACGAGCGCTGCCCGCGTTCGGTCGCCAAGAAGGCCGAGGCCTACATCCAGGAAGCCGGCATTGGCGATACCGCCTATTTCGGTCCGGAAGCCGAGTTCTTCGTGTTCGACGACGTGCGCTTCGACGTGTCGATGAACAAGACCTTCTACATGCTGGACAGCGACGAGGGGCCCTACAATTCCGGCTCGAAGTTCGACGAGGGCAATCCCGGCCACCGGCCGGACGTGAAGGGCGGCTACTTCCCCGTCGCACCCGTGGACAGCGGCCAGGACATGCGCTCCGAGATGGTGTCCACCATGGCCGAAATGGGCCTCGACATGGAGAAGCACCACCATGAGGTGGCGCCCTCCCAGCATGAGCTCGGCCTGAAGTTCGGCACTCTGGTCGGGGCTGCCGACTCCCTGCAGATCTACAAATATGTGACGCATATGGTCGCGCACAGCTATGGCAAGACCGCGACCTTCATGCCCAAGCCGGTAATGGACGACAACGGCTCCGGCATGCATGTGCACCAGTCGGTGTGGAAGGACGGCCAGCCGCTGTTCGCCGGCCACGGCTATGCGGACCTCTCGGAGTTCGCGCTGCACTATATCGGCGGCATCATCCGGCATGCGAAGGCCATCAACGCCTTCTCCAACCCGCTGACCAACTCCTACAAGCGGCTGATTCCGGGCTTCGAAGCGCCGGTGCTGCTGGCCTATTCGAGCCGCAACCGCTCGGCCTCCTGCCGCATCCCCTATGTTGCGAGCCCGAACGGCAAGCGCGTCGAGGTGCGGTTCCCCGATCCGGGCGCCAACCCCTATCTCGCCTTCGCGGCGATGCTGATGGCCGGCATCGACGGGGTTATCAACAAGATCCATCCGGGCGAGCCGATGGACAAGAACCTCTACGACCTGCCTCCGGAAGAGCTGGAAGGCGTGCCGACCGTGTGCGGTTCGCTGCGCGAGGCGCTCGGGAGCCTGGACGCCGACCGGTCCTTCCTGACGCGGGGCGACGTGTTCTCCGACGACCTGATCGACGGCTATATCGACCTCAAGTGGAACGAGGTCTACGCCCTCGAGCACACCCCGCATCCGGTCGAGTTCAAGATGTATTACAGCGTCTGACCCGACAGCAGGCTCCGGCAAGCGCGAAGCCCCGCCCCGGCGGGGCTTCGTCGTTTCAGGAGCAGGATCAGGGGGCCGGCTGAGCTGCCTCCAGGTCCCGGATTTCCGTCTTCACGACCTTGCCGTAGTTGTTTTTCGGCAACGCCTCGACGAAGCGGTAGGCCTTGGGACGCTTGAAGCGGGCCATATGGTCCAGGCAGTGCCGGTCGAGCGAATCCTGCGCGGGCGTATCCCCTGCGGCGACGACATAGGCGATGACGCTTTCGCCCCATTCCGGGTCGGGCCGGCCGATGACCGCGACCTCGCTCACGCCGGAATGGGTCAGCAGCACCTCCTCGATCTCGCGCGGATAGATGTTGGTGCCGCCCGAGATGATCATGTCCTTCGAGCGGTCCTTGAGCGTCACATAGCCTTCTTCGTCGATGATTCCGACATCGCCCGTATGCAGCCAGCCGCCCCTGAGCGCCGCTTCCGTGGCTTCCGGATTGTTCCAGTAGCCGTTCATCACGACCTCGCCGCGCACCTGGATTTCGCCGATCTCGCCTGCCGGCAGGGCGCGTTCGTCCGCGTCGGCAACCCGCACCTCGACGTTGGAGAAAGCCCGCCCGGTCGAGGCGAGCCGCTCCTCGTANCGGGGATGGCCCACATCCGCGATCTCTTCCCGGCGCAGGCTCGTGATCGTCATCGGGCACTCGCCCTGCCCGTAGATCTGGATGAGCTTCGGTCCCCAGAGCTCGAAGGCGCGCTTGGCGTCCGCCACATACATCGGCCCGCCGCCGTAAATGATCGAGCGCAGGTTGGCGACGTCCGCGCTCGCAGCCGCCGGGTGGTCGATCAGGCGCTTCACCATGGTGGGTGCCGCGAAGAAGCTGCTGCCCCTGTAGTGCCGGATCAGCTCGAAAATCTCTTCCGGGTCGAAACCCCCGTGGGGCACCACCTGGGGGCTGGCGCGGACGACATAGGGGATGCTGTAGCAGCCGGATGCATGGCTGAGCGGTGCGGGATGCAGCACGGCATCGCCCTCGGAGATGTCGTCCACGTCGGAGAAGTAGCCGAGCGTGCAGTGCATCAGGTTGCGGTGCGAGAGCGCGGCGCCCTTCGGGCGGCCGGTCGTGCCGCTGGTGTAGAACAGCCACGCATTGTCCGTCGGCGCGACATCGGCGAGGCCGATCCGCTCCCCTTCGTAGAGGGCCCGGAACTCCGCCTCCCCGACGACGAGCATGCGTTCCACCTCGGGCAGGCCGTCGCAGACCGGAGCCAGGGCGTCCGCCAGGTCGGGCGTGACGGCCACGATCCGAGCGCCGGAATTCTCGAAGATGTAGGCGAATTCCGTCGGGTGCAGCCGGGCATTGACCGGCACAGCGCAAAGGCCTGCATGCCAGATGCCATAGAGCAACTCGATGAATTCCGGGCAGTTCTTCATCGCGATCGCCACGCGGTCTCCGGGCTGCAGGCCGGCGGCGCGCAGGGAGCCGGCGATAGCGGCTGAGCGGTCGGCAAGCGTGTGGTAGTCGGAGTGCGGTTCGAGCCCGCGCGCCAGCGCAAGGCTGTCCGGTCTGGCGCGGGCTGCGCGGATCATCAATGCGGCCAGATTCATTCGAGGTCTCCGGCAAGGGTCCACCGCCAGTCAAGCAATCCTTGGCCACCGGCCGCAAGCCCCTGCGCCAGCCATGCCGGCCCCGGATACCGAGAGGCCGGGCTCAAGCTGCCGGCGCCGCCGACAGGACGGGGGCAGATCGTTTCCTGACCCGAATCGTCAGCCGATCCCGAAGCGCAGCAGCCTGCCTCCGGCGAGCATGGCAGCCGGGCGGGGGACGGGGCCGGAGGGATCGACCAGCAGGATGTCCGCCCGTGCGCCCTCGACAAGCGCACCCCGGTCGGCCAAGCCCGCCGCGCGGGCCGGGTTTGCGGAGACCAGCGGCCAGGCCTCCTCCAGCTTGAGGATGCCCTGCTCCGCCAGCCGGAAGGGCGCCAGCAGCAGGGCGGGATAGTAGTAGTCCGAGGCCAGCACCGTGCAGAAGCCCTCGCGGACCATGTCAGCCGCTCCGGGACAGCCGGCGTGGCTGCCGCCCCGCAGCACATTCGGCGCACCGAACACGACTGCCTCTCCTGCCGCAGCCGCCTCGCGCGCCACCGGCACGATCTCCGGGAACTCCGAGATCAGCGCGCCCAGGCTGCGATAAAGGCTCCGGTCTTCGAGCGTCTCCTCGTCATGGGCGAGCCGGACGACGCCCGCCGCTTCCGCCGCCGCCGCGACCCGCCGCATGGCCGCCGGCACCTCGGGCGCTCCCTTTCGCACCTCCTCCAGCAGGTCGAGAAAGGCGTCGTGCGCGAGCCCCGCGCGCTCGGCATATTTCCCGATCTTTTCGCCGTCGCGGCACTGCTCGTAGATCTCCTCGAAATGGTCGTTGAAGGCGAGGAGATCGACTTTCCCCGCTCCCATCCACTCGCAGAGCTCGTCCACCGCGCCCAGATTGTAGGTCTCGATGCGCAGGTGCAGGCGCGTGTCCACGACGAGGCGGCCTTCCAGCGCCTCCAGCGCATTCATCAGCGCCACCAGCGTGCCGCGCCCGCGCAGTCCCGGTTCCCAAGACCATGTGACCGCGTGGTAGGCCGTGGTGATGCCGTTGGCGGCCATCTGTCGGTCGGTGTCCAGCAGCGCCACGTCCAGCGGGAAATGGACGCCCGGGCGCGGCATGATCTGGCGTTCGAAGGCGTCGCCGTGGATATCCACGATTCCCGGCAGGACCAGAAGCCCGGATGCGTCGAGAACCTCGCCTCCGCCGCTGCCGGCGGCCGCAATGCGCCCGTCGGCGACGGCAAGATCGCGCCGCTCGAAGCCGCCTTCCGGCGACAGGACCTGTCCGCCGGAGATCGTCAGCAAGCGCCGGCCGCCTCCTTGAAGCGCGCAAGCGCCTGGATGCGCTCGTCCACCGACTCCACCCGGTAGAGCGGATAGAGCGTCAGCAGGCTTGCGCCGAGCGCCCGCCAGCCCTCTGCAGCAGCAGCCCATTTCTGCACGTCGGGCGAAGAGGCGCGCAGCCAGGCGTCGATACCGAACGAAGCCGGATCGCGCCCCTCTGCTTCCAGTAGGCCATGCAGCGTCTCAACCAAACGCTTGCCGGCGTCGTCCGGGCGGGCGATGGGGATCCACCCGTCGCCCATCTTCGCCGCGCGGCGCAGCACGGCCGGATGTGTGCCGCCGAACCAGACGGGGATCGGGCGTTGGGGCGGCAACGGATTGAGCCCGGCGTCGGCAAAGCCGTGCCAGCGGCCCTCGGTCGTCACCAGGTCCTCCGTCCAGAGCCGGCGCATCAGCGCCACCTGCTCCGCCTGCCGGGCGCCGCGCGTTTCCCAGTCCTCGTTCAGCGCCTCGTATTCGACGAAGTTCCAGCCGGTGCCGATTCCGAGCCTGAGGCGCCCGCCCGACAGGATATCCACCTCGGCCGCCTGCTTGGCGACGAGCGCCGTCTGGCGCTGCGGCAGGATCAGCACGCCTGAGGCCAGCCCGATTCGCTTCGTGCAGGCCGCCAGATAGCCCATCGTGACGAAGGTCTCGTGGAACTGGTCCAGGTGGGTGTAGGGCGGCTTCCAGCCGTCGCGCGAGGCCGGGTCCGCACCGAGCACATGGTCGGGAACCGTAATCCAGTCGTAGCCCAGATCCTCCGCTGCCTGGGCCCAGTCCCGGATGGCAGCGAAATCGGAGCCGAAATCCCTGGTCGGGAAGAAGGCGCAGAGGCCGGTCATCGCGCATTTCCGTTGCTTCGGAGCGGACAGTATAGACCGGAGCCGCAGCGCCCGCTCCCGGTATCGGGCAGCCGGGCCGCCTTCCCACCCTGTTGAAAATGCCGCAGCGCAGCGGTTGCGAGACCCGCTGCGCCGCCTCTCAATAGAAGTTTACCGCGACGCGGCAGTTGGAAGGATTGCTGCGCCGAATCCGTCGGGTACCCGGTGGGTCCGCGATCCGCCCGTCAGTTCCCGACCGCGTCGAGCGCCTCGACCTCCGACCCGTGAATCTGGATGATCTTGTCGAAACCGGAAAGCTGGACGATCTCCCGGACGGTGTCGGGAAGCGCGCAGAGCGCGAAGCTCGCATCCCGCCTCCAGAGGCCCTTGGCGATCACGAGCACCGCGCGAAGACCGGCACTGCTGATATAGGAAAGCTGGGACAGGTTCACGACGACGGCACGGTCGTCGTCCTGAATCGCGGCTTTCATCTTGCTCTCGAAATCACGGGCCGTCGCACTGTCGATGCGGCCTTCCGGCACCGCAAGCAAAGCGCCCTCGCGCCGTTCCATCCTGACTTCCATTCTCATTCCTCCTGTCCGTGTCCGGCGGCGTCCAGCGCGGCCCAAGCACCTGTTTCGCCCACCTCAGGCGCTGTTTGCCCTATTCTTGCACGATCCCGCCGCCCGACATAGCCTTCGGTAACTGTACTCACCCTAGGTTAAAGGTCGTAGCCCCGTTCGCCGTGGGCGGCAAGGTCAAGACCCACCAGTTCATCTTCCTTGTCCACTGTCAGGCCGCCGACCAACGCTTCGGCAGCCTTGACGATGACGAAAGTCGCGACGACCGCCCAAGCGGCGACCCCCAGCACGCCCGCCGCCTGCACGGCGATTCGGCCGCCGGCGGTCGCTCCCTCCCCCAGGCCCGGACCACCGAGCGCATCCGTCGCCAGGACGGCAACCAGCAGTGCGCCGGCTGCACCGCCCACTCCGTGCACAGCAAATACACCCAGAGAATCATCGATTTTCAATGACTTCCTGACTGCTTCCGTCGCCGCGAAACAGGCGGCTCCAGCAACCGCGCCCAGCACCAACGCGCCTGCGGGCTCGATGAAGCCGGACGCCGGCGTCACCGCGGCGAGGCCGGCAATCATGCCCGTCACCGCCCCGACGAGCGAGGCCTTGCCGAACCTGATCCACTCGATCGCCGCCCAGGTCATGGCGGCCGTCGCCGCGGCAATATGCGTCGCCGCAACCGCCATGCCGGCCGTGACGTCGGCCGCCAACGCGCTGCCGCCGTTGAAACCGAACCAGCCGACCCAGAGCAGCGCCGCNCCGACAGCCGTCATACCGGGATTGTGCGGNGGATGGATATTGCCGGGGAAGCCCCGCCGGGCGCCCAGGAGTTTCGCAATCGTGAGAGCCGAAACGCCCGCGCTGACGTGGACGACGAGTCCNCCGGCGAAATCCGCGACGCCGAGTCCCGCCAGCCAGCCNCCGCCCCGCACCCAGTGGCAGACCGGCGCATAGACCAGCAGCAGCCAGGCGCCGCTTACGATCAGTACGACCGGGAAACGTATCCGCTCCACCCAGGCGCCGATCATGATTGCGGGTGCGACGATCGCGAAGGTCATCTGGAAAACGGCAAAGACAATCTCCGGAATCGTGCCCCTGACCGCATCCTGCCCGATGCCCGCGAAGAAAATCCTGTCGAGGCCGCCGACGATCCCGCCCAGGCTGTCTCCGAATGCAAGGCTGTAGCCGACGGCAAGCCAGAGCACGCTCGAGAGGCAGGCGACGGCCAGGCACTGCATGACGACCGACAGCACGGCCTGCGCGCGCACCTGACCTGCATAAAACATGGCGAGGCCCGGCAGGGTCATCAGCAGGACGAGAGCGCTTGCGGCGATCATCCATGCCGTATCGCCGGCACTCACGGTTCCNGCTTCCGCCAGGGCCGGCAGCGGACACACCGCCAGCGCCAGCCCGAAACCGGTCCGGCGCAGCATCACGGTCCTCCCGTCCCGTCNNNGCCCAGTATCGCGTCGACATGCCNGNCGGCGCGGGCGGCGATGTCCTGTACCGAATCGCTCAATGCCTCGACGACAAGCTTCCCGCCCGACCGGCCGATCACGCTCATCAGCTCCGGTCCTGCGGCTTCGCCGACGAGGTTCCCGTCCACGGCCAGCTGCGCCAGGCCCCAGAGGTTACGCCAGAGGTGCGCAGCCTCTTCAAGGTCCTCCGCCGCACCGGCTCCGATGGAGCCCAGCGCCTGCGCCGCCTGGAAGACCGCCGGCGCGTCGCCGTCGAGGATGGACGGCCGTTCGGCGGCGTGGAGCAATCGGAGGAAGTCGGCGGCGGCAGCCACGTCGCGCAGGCCGCCGGCCATGTGCTCGATGGCCCAGAGATCGTCCCCGGCCTCGTCCCTTTGTCCCCGCACCGGGACAAGCCCAGCCGCCAGCGGACCCGCCGGCCGGGGCGCAGCGAGCACGGCCCGCTTCGCCTCCTCGAAACGCTCTCCCAGACCGTCCTCGGACCAGACGACCCGCGCGCGCCGGAGCGCCGCCAGTTCCGGCGCTTCGGCGCGGTCGTGCGGATAGTCCAGGAAAGCCGGCAGCGAGCAGGCCAGCGGACCGCTGCTGCCCGTCTCGCGCGGCCGCATGTCGATGCGGTAAAGGCCGCCTTCACCAGTCTCGGCAGTCAGAGCAGCCGTCAGGCGCCGGCAAAACCTCGCATAGTAGGTGTCGGCGTCCAGCGGCCGGGAGCCGTCCGACTCGCTTCCCTCAAAATCGTAGAGCAGCATGAGATCGAGATCGGAATTCAGCGTCATTTCACGGCTGCCGAGGTCGCCGAAGGCCAGCACCGCCGCTCTGCCGCCCGGCACGCGCCCATGGACGGCCGCGAACACTTCCTGCACCGCCGGCGCCAGCGCCCCGATACAAGCGTCAGCGATATCGGAAAGCGGCGGCCCCGCCTCCTCCGGCGAGAGGCGTCCGCGCAATATATGGGTTCCGATCTGGAACAACCGGTCGTTGGCCCAGCGCCTGACGGAGTCGAGCAGGTCCATGAGGTCGCCCGCGCGGCCGGCCGCAGCTTCCAGCTCCGCCTGCATTTCCGGCCGGCCGAACTCCCGCGCATAGAAGAGCCGCACCAGCCCCCGGCGGGCCGCCTCCGCGATCTCCGGCTCGAGGCCCTCCTCGTCCGGCAGGTCGAGATCGGTGAAATCGCGGCTGAGCGCGCTTTCCAGCAGAAGCGGCCGGCGGGTGAGCCAGCCGGCGAGCAGTGGCGCGGAACCCGCGACATCCGTCACGATACCGAGCAGTTCGGGCCGCGCCGCCAGCAGGGAGAGCAGCCGCCGGTCGGCCGGCAGTCCGGCGAGGAACCGGTCGAACCGCGACAAGGCCGCGTCGGGGTCGGGCGCGGCCGAGAACGCCGCCAGAATCCCGGGCAACAACCTCGCGAGCAGCCCGCGCGCCTCTTCGCTTCGCAATACCGGCGCGCCGCCAGCCAGCCAGCGGCGGACCGTTGCCGCGGCCTGCCCGGCATCGGCATAGCCCATGCCTGCAAGCGCCGTTTCCCCCTCGCCCTCCGCCGAGAAGTCCACTCCTTCGGCGTCCGTCACAGCCAGCGGGTCTTCGAACAATGCTCCGTAGTGGCGTTCCACCGCCGCGATATGCCCGTTGAGCCGGTCCCCGAACGCACCCGCGGAAGGGAAGGCCATGAACGCCCCGATGCCCGCAATGCCGTCCCCGCTGTCCGGCAGGCTGTGGGTCTGCCGGTCATCCACCATTTGCAGACGGTGCTCAACGCTGCGCTGGAAGCCGTAGGCCGCCCGAAGCTCCACCGCCGCGCCGGAATCGACATGGCCTGCCGACACCAGCGCCTCCAGAGATTCCAGTGTGCCGCGCCTGCGAAGGTCCGGGTTGCGCCCGCCCCAGAGGAGTTGCTGCGCCTGCACGAAGAACTCGATCTCGCGGATACCGCCGCGGCCGAGCTTGACATTGTGCCCTTCCAGTTCCCTCCCCGCCCGCGCCGCGCGAGGCATCAATCTGCTCCTTGATCGCGCGGATGTCCTGCGCCGCAGCGAAGTCGAGATGGCGGCGCCAGACGAAGGGCTGCAACACTTCCAGGAACGCTTCCCCCGCCTCGATATCGCCGGCGACCGGCCGCGCCTTGATCATCGCCGCCCGCTCCCAGTTGCGCCCGGCAGTGCGGTAGTACACCTCAGCGGAGCGTACCGAGACGGCGGGCGGCGTCGATCCCGGGTCGGGGCGCAGCCGCAGATCGGTGCGGAACACGTAGCCCTGGGCAGTCTGCTGGCCCATGATTCGCACCAGGCCCTGCGCCAACCGCGCGAAGGCAGGCTGGATGCCACGCCTGCCGACATAGGGNGCCCGATCCTGGTCNTAGAACAGGATCAAGTCGATATCGCTGGAATAGTTGAGTTCCGAGGCACCGAGCTTGCCCATGCCGAGCGCGAACAGTCCCGAGCCGCGCTCCGGNTCCTCGGGGTCCGGCAAGGCCANCTCGCCCGNNTCGTGCAGTCCGCGAAGCAAATGCCGGAAGGCGGCGCCCAGCGTGGCGTTCGCAAATTCGGAAAGCGCGCCGGTCACCTTCTCCAGCGGCCAGGCGGACGCGATGTCGGCCAGGGCGATGACGAGCGCCGCGCGCCTCTTGGCCCGGCGCAGGCGGAGCATGATGTCCGCTGTCGATTCCCCTGCGAAGCCGGCCCGATCGGCAGCCTCGTCATACGCCGCCCGGTAGCCCGCGTCCGGTCCGGCCTCCAGCGCCAGCCGCGCGAAACCGGGATCGGAGATCAGGCTGTGGCTGAGATAGGGGCTGTTCGCGAACACCGAGGAGAGCAACCGCCCGGCAGTCGCGTCGCCCTCCGCCGCCAGCATGAAGGCACGCAGAGCGTCGTCGCCCGCCTCGTCCGCCGCCTCGCGCCAGCGCTGCCAGCAGGTTTGCGCCGCCTCGGTGTCGGCGACGACCGGAAGCTCTGCGCCAGCCTCGATCCACTCTCTCGCCAGACCCGCCATCCGAAGCCGCCCCGCGATCAGGGAATTCCAGGAAGGCTGCGCCTTTTCGCGCGGGCGTTCAACGGGCTGACCCGCCTATCCCTGTGCGTGTTTCCTCCAGCACCTCGTCCACCACCGCATGCAGCGCTTCCTTGTGGTCTGCGCCTTCGATCCGGCAAAGCTCGTAGCGCTCAAGCTGCCGATCCGCCGACGGACCGTCGTACAGGATCGCCGCAATCCGGCGGAGTTCCTCCTCGCAGCCGAGGGCGCGGGCGTCCTCCATAATCTCCTCCACCAGCGCCTCGGCGCAGTCTGCGATATCGATTCGCCCGCCACCGTCCACATCTCCGATAAAGGCAAGCGTTCCATAGCGTTGGGCCAGCCAGCAGTTCTCGGCGATGATTTCCGTCCGCGGCTCGGGCGGCAGNCCCTCCCCCTCGTCCTGCCGCAACAGCCGCCGCAGCAGGGAGGCATAGAGGGCGGCCAGAGCCATCGACTCGTCCATACGCGGGCAGATGTCGCAGCTCCTGATCTCGATCGTCGGATAGGCGTGGGAAGGGCGGATGTCCNTGCGCAACTCGCTGCTGTCCCGGATCGCGCCGATTCGCCTGTACTCNTCCACCAGGCCGTCGAACTCGGCCTGCGAACGAAACGGACCGGGAAGGCCGGTGCGCGGGAGCGCCCCGATCACGATCGGCCGGTAGGACTTGAAGCCGGTAAAGCCGCCGTCGTTGAAGGGAGAGGACGCCGAGAGCGCGATGAACAGCGGCAGATGGCGGCGGATCGCCGTCATGACTCGCAGGCGGGAGTCCGGATCGCCGAAGCCGGCATGGATGTGCATGCCGCCCACAAGAAAGCGCCGCACGGCCTCCTGCAATGCGATCTCGGCCTCCTGGTAACGCGCCTTCGGCGTCACCTGCTGCTCCCGCCAGGCCGCGAAGGGGTGGGTGGAGGCCGCCATTGCCCGCGCGCCGTAGGCCTCCGCCGCCTCAACGACCAGCCGGCGGGTTTCGGCAAGCGCCGTGCGCAGGTCCGCAATGGAGGAGCAGACCCGCGTGTTGGTCTCGACCTGGGAGCGCAGCAATTCGGGCACCACCGTATGCGGGCCGCTTTCCCGTTCGCAGCGTTCCATGATGCCCGGGTCGGGATCGGCGATGATGTCCCGCGTTTCCGGATCGACCAGGAAGAACTCTTCTTCTATCCCGAACGTGAATTCCAGACCCGGTTCGGGCATTGCCCTCTCCCTCGCTACCAGATGCGGCACACAGCTCGCTTCTTACGGCAGCGGCGGCGTCATTTGAAGCGTGAGACATGCCTTCAGGGCATGTGTCCAATCCTCTTCGCTCATAGCGGGCCGGAGACTCGGGCGTGCGGCATCGCGGATATAGGCCAAACGCTCTTCGGTGGCCGGGTGGGTAGAGAGCATGCGGGCCAGCAGCCCGCCTTCGTCCTTCTCCCGTTCCTTCAAGCGGGCGAAGAAATCCACGAGCCCCTGAGTATCGATTCCCGCAGCCTCCAGGCGGGCCAGCGCAAAGGCGTCCGCGTCGCGCTCGGCCTCGCGGGTGTAGCCGGTGTTGACCAGCCACTCCGCGAGCCCGCCCGCCAGCGTGCCGCCGGTCAGGTCACCCAGAAGCACGCCGATCAGCAGCGAGACGGCGAAGGAACGGAAGAGAGCGCGGATCGAATGGTCGTGCGCGATATGGCCGAGTTCGTGCGCGGCAACGCCTGCGATTTCCTCCGCGCTGTCGGCATGGACCAGCAGCCCCCGGGTGAAGACCATGATTCCTCCAGGCAGCGCAAAGGCATTGACCAGGAGGGTATTCACCACGACCACCCGCACCGTCGGCGGGTCCGGCAAGTCCGCGGCGAGACGGTCCGCAAGGCGCTGCAGTGCCGCCTGTCCATCTTCATAGGAACAGTAGCGCTGGCGGCTTGCCGGGCCGGCCGGACCCGGCAGCAACTCAGCGACCTGGGCGAGAACCGCCCGGCCCAGCCGGTATTTCGCCGACTCCGGCGTCACGGCCGCAAGCTGGGCCGCGAGCAGCGGGATGAGCACGAGCACGATGCCGGTCAGCGACCCGGCGGCCAGCACGGCCCAGAGCGCGATCCGGCCGACCGCCCTGCCCGATGTCCTCTGCCGNCTCCTGAGGCGCGGCGCCACCCCGCCGAGCGCCGCNACNATCCCCGGATCGTCCACGATGAGCCGCGCCGTGGTGCCGGCGAGGCCGAGGCGCACCGGNTCNCCCTCGCGCAGCTTCTCCACCAGCCGTATGCCCTCGCCCGGCCAGGACCCGACGACNGGCCCGGCTTCGTCGAATATCGCAATCCCGGTCGCCGCAATCTCGATCTCGACCGCTCGTGAGCGCGCCGTCAGCCCGTCATAGTACCGCGCCGGATACCGGGCCATGCGTCAGAACCCGCCGACATCCAGCGCTTCCGCCGTTCCCTCGCCGTAGCTCGGCACGGCGGCCGAGGACTGCACGACCTCGTCCAGCGCCCCGGCGTTCGAGATTTCCAGCGTTTCGCAGGCATGGGCCAGCAGCGGGATGTCCAGGAGCAGGGTTCTGAGGATGCCNGTAACAAGAACGAACGCGAGAAGCGGNACGATCNCAGTAGCGGCCACAGTGGTGGGCGCGGCCCCGGTCTTTGCCAAACCGGTCGCCATCGAGGCCGCAAAGCCGCCGACGAGCACACCGATCGAGACCATGGCCAAAACGAAAATAAGGATTCGCCAGAAAACATATTTCGGTCGGGCGCAGGAGCCGAATCCGGTATCGCCAATGATCAGACAACCGACCATGTGCCGGAATTCGACCACGCGGTACCAAATCCAGGCGAGAAGCGCTATCGGATAGATGAAGAGAGGCCAGAATGACAAGCTGAGCATGGCGCGCCCACCAGCCCTGTCGTATCCCTCCTCAAAGAAGAAGCGAATGTTTTCGAACATTTCCAGGTTGAGTGCGATAAAGAGAGCAAGAATTGCCATCAGCGGCGCAACAACCGCCAGCCACCGTCGGAACAGCCAGCGGGCGTTCGGCGTGAGCGCGACCGATGCTGTCCCGAAATAGGCATGGCTTGCGAAATATTTCAGCGTCGCGACCCTCAGCCAAGGATAGGCGAATCCGAGGGTAGCCGCCGTCAGCAGGCCGTAACCGAACGCCACGCGGGCATAAGCGAGCGACGAGCCGCCGAGTCCGAANCGCACGCCGCGCCAGGCTGTCCGCGTCAGCCGGTAGCGGCGCATCCGGTGNATGGCGATCTGGATCAGGAAGAACAGCGCCAGATAATACAGGACTTCGAGCGCAATCAACGCAACCTGCGACCCGTCCGCGAAGACGAACTGCAACACCGAATAGACCGCGAACACCGGCAACAAAACGGCGACCGCGATCAGGAAGCCGATGAACAGCTCCCCGCCCGTGCCGAGATATTCCAGCGCATCGTCCAGAACGGTCGTGT
>JGIcombinedJ30088_10003551_pt1 | contig 14378 bp, 17 predicted proteins | sample PinacodermPK_FD_30088 | JGI IMG/M metagenome (IMG submission 30088)
CCGCCTGTACAACAACCGCCTGCTCAACAGCAAGAGAAAACATCGCCGTTAGAAGAAGCGAAAGAAAACGTCCGACAAGCCACCAGATCCGAACCCACAATCCAACTGTTAGAATCCATCGGGAAAAAGACCTCTGATGTCCACAAGGCAGCCGTAGCCGTCTACGGAGAAGAATCCCAGTGGAATATCCAACAGTGGAAGGATTACCGAACCGATGTCGTCAACATGCGGAAAAAGACCGGTAGACTTTGGGATAAACTCAAGCCTGTCGAGAAATCCGAAACGAAACCGTCTAACGATCCTGATGACAAAGTAGGATTCTAACATGGAACAGTTGACACTTTTCAGTGGCGAAGGCGGAAGGCCATACAGGAACACTTTCGCCTACGTCAACAAACAGTGGGATGAATGGGAAGCAAACAATCAAGGCAAGATTTTCAACTTCTGGTACGGTAAACTCAAAAAAGGTACCATCGTGAACGTTGGAGACAATTTAGAAAGCCGTGATATTCTCATGTTCCAAATACATCACGGTGGTAGAAACTTCACACACGAGCCTGCCCCTGACTTTCAGAAGTATAGAGGATACCCTTACAATGCCAAACCAATCCGATAGCAAAGCCGTCAAAATCATCTAACAAAAGAAAAAGGGCGAGGCACGTAAGTACCTCCCCCTTTTTTACTGCACCGGAATTCCACCGCCACATTCCAACCATGCGTAACCCCGCCGGGTAAAGACCTATAAAGTCATCATCGCATTAATCACACGCATCTTACCTTCATCATTCCCTGCAGCACTAATACCCGTTGCTCGACCACTAATCATCTGATTAAACTGACCCAAGTTATTAGCAATCCTACGCGGGAATGAAATCATCTGTGTTCGCGGAGCTTCAAAAACCATACCCGAATAACGTCCCCCGAAAGGTTTCGAGACCGCAGTTATAATACTTTTGAATCGCGGGCCACCTACAAACTGATCAAAGTTTGCTTCGAGCGTGTGATCCACGACAGCATTCCAATTGACATCACGATTGCCTTGCCGAACGATTTTCGGATAGAAAAACGATTCGGCGTTAGATGTACTAGGCGGAGAAAGCGTCTGATTAAGATTGAAGCCTACTATCTCAACTGGATACACCCGATTCATATCAGAATAATCTTCTGACTCTATCTCAAGGGACATGCCCCATTTCGGAATCTGATTCAATACAAAACGTCCAAAGCTTGTTATATCTGTCGCCACCCCATAGACACCCGACATACTTTCACGAGGGAATACCTGATGCGCGAACACCCGAAAAAACATACGCGCCACATTCTCTAATACTACCGAACCACCCGTTACAAACATATCCGAATAAGTAATCGGCAAATCAGGACTACCTTCACGTACCTCAAATGACAATCCCTCTCCAAAGTCGCGAGCGAGAGATACCACATGATCATAGAGTTCCGGGTTTCCTGTAATTGTCAAACCTGTTACCGCTTTCGGAGAGACCAATGTTTTTAATTCCGAATACCACCGCCGCGTCTTTACTGTAGTTTGACCATCCAGAATCGTAACAGTTTCCCGTAGTTGCGAGTTATTTAAATCCCGACCTATCAATGTTATCGGCGTATCACCACTAACCGCCGATCCAACCGTCAACGTCAACTGAACCGAAGTCAGACCGGACGGCGGCACCGGATCAACCGTAACCGCTGCTAACTGATTCTTCGGTTGAATATCATCAGTGAAAGTCGTATAAGGCGTAGCAGCAGACAAGGTTACCCCATCCAAGACCGGATCTGCTAATGCCAAAAAAGGCATTGATACAACCGTACCCTGCAACAACTGATTTAACCAAAAAGCACCTTGCAAAGCACTCGCATAAAAATGAACAACACCACCGCCGTACTTCATACCTTCAACCATATCATCTGGCGATGGATTGCCTTTCATTCTATCGGCCAGATAGAACTCTTGCATGGGCATTAAGGTGTACGGCGGACGGAACTCGATAATCTTATCAAGCATACCCCCAGCAGTGTTCGGTACCAGCGGAGTACCAGATAAAGGCGAATCTATTTTTGAACCGAACATCGGCTGCACGCCGACAATCCCTACGATATTTGAACCAAAACTTTTTGCTGCTACCGCTCTCTGTGTTGCCATTTAGATCGCCTCCCTCTCTCGAACATCAAAAGCAAAATTTATCTGAATACCCCGAAGATTCGGACTTTCCACCAAACACTCTTGAATACTCATCAACGTTACATCAGTGACACCTGAAAAAGACAAAATACCAGCATCTACTGTGAACTCAATAATACTCCAATCATTAGGCGGTGGATTAGGAAATACTGGATCATCATTTACTTCGTCCCACACTTGAGAAAATCTATTTGCATGATGTTGTTTCCAAAAATAATCCACTACCGACTGGGCAAACTCACCAACTCCCAATTCCTTCGTATTTTCATTCCGATCAGACTTGGAGATAAATTCAGGTTCCTTACCTGCCGTCTGTCCACGCCGAAAAACCTGGCTATCTTCCTCATCACTTTGCAATTGCTTTCCTTCAAGAAAATAAAACAGCCGATACAAAACCTGATAAGTGTATTCCTCCGGCGACTTATACAGATCAACTTCTGAAACCCGCCCCCATTCCAAAAAAGCATACGGATAATGTAAACTCGGGATATCACACAAATCACGAGGACACCCACGCGCAAAAGTAGCCAACGATTTGGCATCAAGATTAGGGCCATCATCATCCAATTCATAAGCATCGGGACCAAAACGACAATCAATAGTCTTGTAAAGTGCTTCATAAATCGGATGTAACGCTCTATACATCAGGGACAGCCTCCCCTGCACGGAGTTTCACTTTCAACAACAACTCACCCAAATCTAAATCTGGTCGCAGTTGGCACGAAGCCGGCATCTCTACCGTCTCGTGATTGATGACCATACGCGACACTTGACCAAGCACGTCCGTCCGGTATTGTAAAGCCCAAGTGGGAATATCACCCCCTGAACCACCAACAGACACGATACCGATCGAAGCAGCTGCCAACTTGGCAGCCATCCATTTTAGTGTCCGAGACGCAGTTGTGCTATCAAGATCATAGACACCGCTCCACGCAGCTGACAGAATCGTAGTTATCTCGTCAACTGCTTCGTTCTCAAACGCCTGTGCAGAGCCTTCAGATACCTCATCGGAAGGTGCATCAGGCGTTTCGTCAGTCGGTACATGTATCGTAATCCGACTACCAGCCGCCAAATAGTTTTGGATTGTCGCGGTATCAGTCCAGATATAGGTCACGGGTTACACTCCTATCCATCCAAAGCCGTTCAATGATTCCGAAACTGCTACGCGTCCAGTAAGGTCTCAACATCTCACGCTTAAACTGTTTCATCTGCATATCCATCAACTTCTGAAATCTATCTGACGATGACGAGTAGCGTAACATCGTCTGCGCGCCGGAAGGGTCACGGTCGGTAATATCCGCGCGTTCCGCTTGCTTTGCGGCCCGCGACTCATAACCGAGATAGTCACAGTAAATCTCAAGTGCGAGATGGTGTTCCGGTAGAAGTCCGTCAAATGTATGATTCGCTGAATACTGGAGATCGTACTTATCATACCCTCGACTCCCACCACCAAAAACCGGTCGAAGCGTCACCGTCCCATCAGGAATGTTGTTGTAGTAAGCGTGATAATCAGGTGAGTCTATCAAGCTAATCGCTGATGGCAGACGGATAGAGTAAAGCCACAATTCACGCGTGCCGTCCGGCTTACGCTTTACCTCAAAAGTAATAGGCGCGTTCGTGCCGGAAACAAAGACACCGGTAACACTACGGGCATCTTCCGGCACAGAATAAACGCCATCATCTCTATCTGCAAGCACACCCAAAAGATGCACCCGCAAAGGAGAAAAGGATGAGACTGCCAATAACCCACGATTCACGTAGTCATCGGCAATCTGATCCGTTGCACCCACCAAAGCAGGTCGGCGCTTTACTTGAGAGATAAATTCGGCTCGTGTCATTACAATTGATCCACATTTTCAAGAGCAAGTATCGAGAGTTTTTTCGGTTCAGGGACACCTGCACCCGTGTATTGTTTGGAGAACCAACGCTCGTTCCCCGTGTTGTCAGTAATCACCGCATTTGTCATAGTGAACGGTGTATGCACACCGTACAATGTCGCGTGATTCTCTGTAACAATCACATAAGGCATATCAATAGAGGTTGACCAGACAGGCTTCAAACCTTGGATCCGGCTAATCGTATTCATCATATCAATCATGTGCGCGTCGTTCTTGCCATCCTCTGTAAAACGCGCGGAGAGCGCCAACTTTTCCTGAAGTCTGTAATTCCAACACAGACATTCAGGCGTATAGTGCCGATCCACGATGTCGGCTTTATTATCAGCGAGAACGCGCTGGAAGCCGAGCAGATGATTCGCATAAGATACACCAGCAGCGGGCATCGCGTCCCACGTCCGAACATTCGTTGCCTGTGTATATTTGACATTCAACCTTTCACTACTCGTTAACTTCGCTTGACCAGCAGATGTTAGCGTAATCTGACCTTTGATAAAGTCAACCGTGTAATCTGTGCCATAGGTAAAGACATTCGTGCCATCACTGACTTCTAAAGGCTCTAACGAAATCAACGCTTTATCATCATCGGAAACAACAGTTTGACCTGTCGCAGGGAACAAACGCCTGAAACCGACCGAAGCAACGTTATCGTTTGTGTCCTTAACAATCACCCACTCGTAGGGTACAATCGGATGACCAAGACTATAAACAGGATTCGAGGCATCCCGTGCAAACGTCCGGGCAGTCGTGTGTCGGACAGCCAGATACTTCAGGGCTTCCATAATCTGAATATCCCAAAGCATTCTATCAGAGATATCCCGAAGCTCACGCGCCGGCAGAGCGATCGATCTAGCAACCGGTTCCATGACCGTATTTTTCGTTACCGCCATCGCATACGGTGTAACTTTCGTATGTTGTCCCTGAAACGCGGCCGCAAGCGGATAGTTCCGGGCTGACCACTCGGATTCTTTTACATCCATGTTCTCACCCGGATTCACCGCCATAAATTGCTCAATTGGCGGAAGATCCCGACCGTGACCCGTCCATACCTCAACCGGAATGTTTTCAAGGAGGTTCTCCATCATGTGCATCTCAACCACTTGGAACGCCGAAGTAAGTCTCCAAGCGACATAAACGATGTACATCGAAGTAATACTGACTGGGACACCAATACCAGACTGCTCCGCCTCATTCTGAATTGTTGACTCGTTCTTAAGATAAAATTTTTCAAGGATTTTCGCGAGTACGTCCATACCCTCATGATTTTTGGGCATCACCCAAATATCTTCAGGATTCAGGTTTTCGTCCTCTTTTATCTGCTGACGTGTTACCTGCTTGATAGCAGATTCCGCAGTCCTAATAAAAGTTTCACCATCATAGGGCAGATCAGTGATGAACTGTTCAAATGTCAACCCGCCAGCGTTATTGATATACCGAGACCCGGAGCGTCCTTTCGGAAGGTTCAGGTTATCTAATCCCAACTCGGCAATAACCTTATCCATATCCGTAATTTCTTTAGTCAAAGTGCCATCAATAATTCGAGTAATCGCCGTCGAATCAGCCCCATCGTACTGTTCAGAGAGCTTACTTAAATCGACACGGGAACGGATAATTTCTTTTTGACCGTCCGAGAAGCGAGGCATCTCTGCCAACTGCTCATTGACATAATCCACACCCCGACTAACAAATTCATTCCGGGAAATCCGCAAACGTTCAGATTCAAAATCTTTCAAGGTAGTTTCGAGTTGTGCCTGTAACGGTGCCAATTCCGTACCAACAACAGCCTTCAGAGCGTCCTTAATCTGTTCCTCTGTTACACCTGCACCTTCGCCAGCCTTCTTAAGCATCTCCGTGACACTTTCAAGTGTCGGCGCGTTCCCAAGAGTTTCAGGAACTTTCGTAAGCGAGAAGTCCGTATCAGTAACAGACGCTTCACCATTCCAGACCAAATCAAAGCCTTGAAAAGTGATGTAATCCATTTTCTGATAAGTTTTTCCAGTCGCCTCATCCGTCTCTACATGAGAAGTGCCTAACCCGCGCTGCGAGAGTTGAAGTTTCTCTCCAGCTTTCAGGATGGCGAGAACGTTCTTGCCGGATGTTGTCTCCGAAAGAACTTTGACATCAGGGAGTGAGACGATTCCAGTGTTCTCATCAAACTCAATCTTTTTGATAACAGCACACACCGAATTAACATCACGGACATCACCATGAAGGGTTTCGATCGGTAACGAGCCGTGTTTCTCAATATACTGCTGCGCCTCTGTAACGGCACGTTTCAGCACGTCCTTCGGATAAGAACGATTATTACGGTTGATTGTCTCCGCACGCTGGGCAATAGACACGGTAGCCGTTTGCGTTGACTCGTCTATCTGAATAGCAGCATCAGACGTTTCAACATATTCCTCTGACGGGAGACCGGCAGATTCAACGAAAGCTACCATCTCCGCCATCTCATTTTTCATTTGCGGAACAACCTTAAATTCAATCTCTTTCCCTTCACCCCATTTCAATTGACCACTCTCATCTTTCAAGTCCGCAATGAAGTACTTCCGGTTATACTCAGTATCAACACACTCAATAACAACCTGATTCGGCTTATCAACGAGTATGTCCTCAATATATGAATACTTGTGCGCGCCAAGAAAGTCCGGCGGACTCGTCTTTAGCATGCTCCGTATCTCGTTTCGGTAGTGAGTCATGGAACCGGGAATCATTGCAAAGACTTCTTTCATCGACTTCCCGGTGGACTTCATAACTTCACGTATCCGCTTAATCCAGCTCATAGCAACCTCCGTTTGACTTCGTGACTACTTTCCATCACCAAGCCTGATTTTATCTTCTTCCTCTTTTTTGGCAGAGGACAGCCCACGAGTAATCAGCGGCCCACTATACGGAATATCGCCCTCACGTAGTTGTTTCCGTATCCGCTCCAATTCCTGCTCGTAAGTAACACCGTTGTCCAAGTCTGCTATCTCGAAAGCCGTCTGATGTGAAAAACCACATTCTATCAACAGCCCACACCGAAGCAGTTTCTTATCCAACGAGTTACGATCTTTAGCACCCCAGTTTAAAACGTAATCAATGCTTGAAGGATTGACCATCTTCAAAAGCAAAGCCAAATCGAATATCTGCCGAAAACCTTCCTCAATCGACTCATCTATGTGCCCGAGTGTTCGGAGATAATCTTCCTCTTGGGAGTCGATAACGGCATAGTTTGATGTCGACTCACGACCGCCTGACATGTTCGCCTGTGAAGTAAAACCACAGATATGAAGCAGTCCCTCAAAATGTTGTATATCTTTTATTTCCTGTAGAGACTGATCGCCTTCAATTTCCTCCGCCGAAACCTGACCATTTCCAAAGAAATCAGTGACCGGGTTTTGCGGATTCTCCAAAGCATCACGGTTTTCCACCTTAAACTTTTCAACATCTTCCCATGTGCCAGGATTTTCCTCTGTACCAACGTTAAACATGATACGCCTGCCAGCGCGAAGTTGCCGGCGAACCGTAACATTTTTCTCACCAGAGTCAACCCGTTGCCATGCCAACCGCGCCGATTCAAAAACCGGACGGCCATAAGGCATACCGTCCTCGCCACGCCATTTCACATGAACGATTTCCCACGCGTCAAAAGACCTAATCTCGTTTTCCACGTCATAGACGTGAGCCTGATAGTACGGCGATTTATCTTTTGGGAATTCACCCTCCGCGTCCAAACGCGAAAAAGTCATCTCTGCAGCAAGTTTTTTAACACGCAAGATTTCACGCGGACCCGGTTGATTCCCAACCAACAGCTGAAGGAACAAGTCACCGTCTCGAAGCAAAGCCTCGATCCAACCGCGCAAATGTTTCTTATCGTTTATCAAGAAACGTGTCCGGTTGATAATATCAAGTGCTTGCGTCTCGATTCGCTTGCCCGGGGCGTTTTCGATAATAACCGAAAACGACTTATAGGCGGCATCAGCAGCCAACTTGTAGAGCATACGACTTACGCGTGGATCGTTGCGCGCCATATCGCGAACGTCCTTCAGAATCTTATACCGGCGATGCCCTATCTGCTGCTTTTCAATTTCCTCCATACCAGGAAAAACTGGACGCTGATAACCTTTCACATTGTGCTGGTGAACGTCCGATGACATCGGCGTAGGCACATCACGAGCCTCGACAAGTCCGCGTTCCTTACTTTTCTTACGGAACTTCAACTCATCTTGAATCGCCACTGCACGAGGTGCTTGGAGTTTGCGTAAAGCATTAGCAGCTGACATATCACTCGTTCATCACAGCCACACCGTCAAATCGGACTGTGCCTTTACAGCCTTCCGGCGTATCTTCTAACCGAATATCACAATTCGGTAGCATCGCAATAATCTGATCTTCTACCACCCGCGCCGTAAGCGAAGAACGTACTTCAAATGTACCGCCTTGCAGTTTCTCACACCGGACACCGATGCCTGCAAGTTTACCCTCCACCTGACGCGCATAATCTGTGTTTACCTCAACAACTGATCTCATTTTGATGTCCCCTTATGCTGCGATACCCAATCCCATCTTTGCCATAAATTCGGCTTCAGAGAACGTTATACTCCGTCCCAAAATGGGAGCACTCGGTAAGTAAATCGCCGAGATCACATAACGCAATTCATCTGCCGAATGGTCATGTCCGGGCAGTGGGTTCACATCTAAATTACCTTCTTTTAACTTATCCTTTCCCGGATTCTGATAAAACCGAGAAATCTCGTCATACAAACACGTTGGTCGATACGTTGAAAGCAATCGAGGATCGGCTCCAGGTTCGCCAAATGCCTTGTTGCCGTCTATATTATCTCGAACAATTTTGAAAAGCCCATGTTTCAACCAATATTTGACACGAACAACACCCGGTAAGATAGAATTCTGTCCGGTCTCTGGAGCAGCTACAGCAGGCAACCCTGCGGATACAAACTCGGCGATTCTGTCCGGTCGGCGAGGATCACAATAGACACGCTCCACGCCTTTGCCATAATACCGCCGACACCATCTATCATAAGCGACTGCCCGATTTACCCAAAACGGCCCTTCTTCATTGGTACGATAGGTTGTACGATACTGGTAAAGACACGGTTCAGTTGAAAAAGTGTAAAGTGAAAGCGAACCGGGATCTGAATAGCCCCAATCGCAACCCATATAAAACTTTTCAAACTCAACCTTATTCGCTCTCAAATCATCATAGGTTACCAAATTCCGACCTTCGTTGAAATCGCCTTGATAGACAAGGTTATCGCCACCTATCCAAATACCGTCACCGAGCCGTTTACGGACATCTTCAGGAAACGTCTGAAGCATATCCTCAATCTCTTGTCCCCGTTTCGTCCATTCCTGTTTGACTCGATCCCACAGTGCCGGATTATCGCGACGCGTGGAATTTATCAAGACCAGCGATTTACGCGCCCGGCGTGGTATCCAATGTTGTTCACCTACTGGATGCGGGTTTGCATCGCCTATCACCATTGAATAAGGAGCATTATTGCCTGCACCGCGCCCCTTCCTCGTCAGGAGATAAACCCATTCTTCTTCAGTCAAGTCCTCACATTGAACGACAATGATGAAATCATACTCGGCGGAAAGGACATCTCCCTTTTTGTTCATGCCCCCTAACCAAATCTGGCTACCGTTTGGGTAGAGGTAATAAGTTGCCTCCCTTTTCTCAACCTTGATAATCGGACAACGCGGATCGCCCGGCGGGTAATCTAAAACCTGCGTCTCATACGTCCGAACACCCGTTTTCATTAAAGAAGAAAGTGTCTTACGCAATAGCAGAACCTGACAACCCGGATACGTAGCTGCTAACTCATGTGCGCGTTGCATATTGCCGTAAGTTTTGCCAGTGTTTACACCACCAGAAACAACCAACTCATCGCAACGCGTCTCATACGCCGTACGGATATTTCCCAACGGCTCAAAAGCCAATGGATCAGATTCATCGATTGAATGTACGTAACGCATTCTTTATCTTCTCTAAAAAGGAGAATGCCCTATCGCGTTCCTGAACTCTTAAGGTATACCTCCACAGCGGAGGACGCGAACTCAAACTGGAATCACCAATCGACTCCACATCATCAGGCATCTGTGTATGATCTAACAACCAGCGAAACATTTCCGGCACGCTCTTACAATCCAATGCTGACATAACTTCTAATGCTACCCGATTCTCACCATCGCTTAATCGGACAGTATACCTCCTGTTTCTCATAACGATGCCTCCTTGAAAAAGATTCAGGACAAATCAAAACCTATAAGTGATACTCCCAATCGGTTTCAAATCAAGTACCACACCATCAGCATGAACATAGGTTTTCGCGTCAACCACCAGACTCAAACTGATAGATTCGGACAGCTTGATACTCGTTTGGGAACGACTGATAAGAATGACCGGCACCTGATCCCGCTCGGTTAGAGGAATATAACCCGTCAAATCCGTCTCAACCTTCCACTTCTCAAAGCCGGTGTGCACAACAGCGTTAACATTTTGGATCGCTGGCAACTGGTAAGCATTCGGTGTATAACTCGCCGGACGGACTTGCACCTCGTTGTCATTTTCATCAAATCGAGGTTCAAGACCAACACCCGCCGGATCCGCTCCCCGAAAGGAGGCACCGGCAGCAACGTCTAAATCCAAAATAGAAAAGTTTATCACACCACCAACGTCAAGGACATTACCGACAACGTTCCGTGAGTACGCCACGAAAGGTTTAATCCCAACCGTATCCGTAAAGTTGTGCTGAAGCGAGAGGTTAGCAACAAGTGATACCTCGTCCGACTGTTGAAACTGCGCGTCAGCTTCAAACTCCACCGAACCGACCACCTTCTTATAATCCCCTAACGCACCGATAGAATCTTCAGAAAAATTAACCCCGATCTGATTTGAAAACGCCGGCAGCGCAACAAACAGACCAAGCATAAACAACAGAATAAACCTACAATTCCTAAACATTTTTTCCCCTTTTATTCAGACGGGTACAAATCCACATTCAGACTGCCCCAGTCCCATAGCCCGTCACCTAAAGCAGTACGAGCGTGTTCGTCATTAGTTAACGCAACACCTAAATTATGCCACGCTTCACCGAGATGGAAAAAGACATCGCACTCCACAACGCCATCCGATAACAGAACCGGATTGCGAAGTTTCAGTTTACGATGCAGTTTCAGTAACGACCATTTATAATCGAGCAGAGAATTCCATCGAGAACGCTCACGGCGGATGTCCACAAGCGGACGACCTGTCCGAGATTGAAAGGTTTGGCAAGCGTCCGGCACCGAGATACCTCGTATACGAATAACGCAAGCAACAACTGTCTCAGCGTAATCGCCAGTTACACCAGGCCAATCACCTGCTGCGGGATGCACTAACACCCGGACAAATATATCCGAACCGGACAAAATGTCGTGTTCATGCTCAATCTCCGCCTCAAACTCACCACTGCCAGCCCGCTCTATCGGTTGAATGGGTTCAGGTTCCGGCATATCGCCCGGCTCACCTGTATTCCCAACATGGATGCTAAAAATAGTTGATGCTATTGTGAGTATCGAAAAGACAGCAATGATAATCAAAAGTTTCTTAATCATATTTTTTATCTCCATAATTTACTTAAAACGACAACCACTATAATCGCCAAGAATATCATCTTTGATGACACATGGCTACCGTTATCGTGATGCGCCCGATCTTTTTTACTGTACAGATTGCCCCCAACGCTGCACAGCCCACCCACAAGCAGGAGTTCAATTTGACTCTCTCCATTCGGCATACTCCCGAAATGCCAAATCAAAAATCCCATAATGACCATATAAAGTGTCGTATCAAACGCATCATTCAACGCGATAAGTTTATCCCAAAATGTCATACGTCCCCCCTAAGAGTCAACAATCCGTATCTCTTGCGTCTGAACGTTCTCATACTCGGCAAGAAACTCTATCGACTGGACACCAGCTTTACGGATAGCGTCAACTTCAATATCAGATATGGGATTGTCGATAAACACATCATACAAATCATGCGTGCTGGACGCATAACCCCGTGCTACCTCAAGAAACTCATCAAGCGTTTCCCAAGTCGCATGCACCGGTTCAGGCTTGGGGCCCGAAACAAACTCTATCTTGTAGTCCATGTTGGAGGTGGCAGTTATTCTGCGTTGCACTCTATCCAAAGAACGCACAGCCTCATACATGACTTTCCCCTCGTAGTCGGCAGGCAAAGATATGTGGCGTTCCACGCTATCGGTTTGTGTAGTGCTTTCACCCCACTGCTTTGAGTATTTCGCAGAGAGTTCGGCAGATACTTTCGCACCGCCTTCTACCCCACTGTAGCTCGCTTTAAAATACGTCTCAATAGCGATTTTCGCTGCTATCTCAAAAGCCTCTTGTAATGTAGTCGTCTTGCTAAATGTGTGATTGATAGTATCTTCGTAGGCGACACCTTTCACTTTCTCAATCGGTTCACTAAAGCGTTCAATCACGTTCTTCTCAAGTGACACTTCTTCGCCCCAATCCACAGTCTCAACTTCTGTGAGCTTCGGATTGTGGAAGAACAGCCGGGTGTAAGCGTCGCGGTCGTCATTGAAACGCTGATATTGAATGAGTGTGTCCGTGCGGAGTTGTCCGTCAAGCCCATCTTGCGGAAAGTAGTTATGCCACGCAGACCGAACACCTTTCATATCCAACCTATGAGCGATAAGCCCAGCTATCAGGATAGCACGTTGTTCATTAGATTTTACCAAACTTTGTTGCATAGATCCCCCACTACGGCCCAATGTAGTAAACACGCTCACAGTCCAAACACCGGACATGATAATAATACGGCAGTTTCTTTAACCGCCAGCACAACCGAAGGAAACACAAAAGCCTTCTCATACTAAAAGAATATCGCCAAAATAGTGCCAACCGCAGTTGCAAAAGCGACTCCTGTTGCAATCCACCAGCGATTGTTTATCGACCTTGCCTCCAGAATAGTCAATCGCTTATCGTTGCTATCAATCTTGCGATCCTTTTCAGAGATTCGCTCGTGGAGCGTTTTATCTTGGTTAGCAAGTTCCTTGACCGAATCATTCAGAGAACCCAACTGTGCGATAATTGTGCCCTCTAATCTCGCAAACGCATTGCTGATGTCTTTGTGGTCTTTTTGTAACTGTTCCAAGATACGCTCATCATTCATTCTAATAAACCCTTTCGGTTATGAGTTCCCAGTTCGGGCTACTCGCTGCCAATTTGTAATCCTGTGTAGCACAGATATGAAATTCAGCTTTTGCGTCTAACTTATCGCAATTAGAAAAACTCTTCAGGCGGCAAATCGTGGCAATGTTCGCGCGCCTCGTTGTAGTAATGGAGCAACAAACGTTCCCAGTCTGCCTTCGTATAGATACCACCAAAAGCATCGCCGGGTTTAATTTCTAACTTTCCACTTACCATAGCAGCACGTGTCCGATAGAGTTGACGCGTCGCCAGCAACCGCTTCCATGCAGAAGTGCTGTGCCGGTCTTGGAATCTTCCAACATGGTCAACATGCCCCAACTCCTCATTCAAAATAATAGCAAACTCTACTGCTTTCAGGCGAATTGCGGCTGTGGCAGTTGCGTCTAAATCGTCAATATGTTTCCACGCTGCGCCTACCCAAGCACGGAAGTGGTTAATAGCGTTATCAACCTCATCAATCACGCCTTGAACGATAGCACGTTCGGCAGTGTCTTTGATTAAGTCGGGATTCTGTATATCAAGACATAAGTCGGATACTTTCACTTTCTGATGGGCGCGTTCGTGAACATTTGACTCGTTTAGAAACTGCGCGGTCTTACAAACAGACTTCATCAACTTCGCTTTGAATTCGTCTATTGGCAATGGCTGCGGCAACCAAGTAGGCGTATACGTTACGGGTTCTACCGTTTCAGTCTCACCGTCAGCGACATAGATGAAAGTAGGGGAAGTGTAATCGGACACTTCAAAGGTATTGTTCATTTTATTCTCTGGCGTTGAGACGTAAGCAATAATGAGATGCCATGTATTATCCTTCTGCACTATCCATCCCACTGTATCAGAATTTTGAACCTTTTCTTCAGAGTTGTATGCATTCTGGATATTCAAATCCATGACACGCACAGAATTGTCGGATACAAGACGCTCTTTCACTTTTATCCGACCCACGCCATCCACCCATAACTTTAATAAAGTGTTAGGCGACTTATTTGAATACTTGCGTGATATTAATTGCAAATCAACCTTCGTAATCATAATTAAACTCCTTTAAAACTTAATTAAAG
>JGIcombinedJ30088_10003553_pt1 | contig 14365 bp, 7 predicted proteins | sample PinacodermPK_FD_30088 | JGI IMG/M metagenome (IMG submission 30088)
GCGCGGCGATCCGCTCGGCCTGATCGGCGGCGATCCCGTGCTCGCTCCGGTAGCGGGCGGTGCGGGCGCCGGGGAGTTCGGGAAGCTGGCGCCGCGACGCCTCCAGCAGGCCCTCGGGGAGCCGGAGCGGCGGTAGGTCGGGATCGGGGAAATACCGGTAGTCCTCGGCTTCCTCCTTGCTCCGCATGGGCTCGGTCACTCCCCGCGCCTCGTCGTAGAGGCGGGTTTCCTGAACGACCTTTCGTCCGGCGGCCAGGACTTCGCGCTGGCGCTGCTCCTCGTATTCGAGGGCCCGGTGGAGGAACCGGAACGAGTTCAGGTTCTTCAGCTCCACCTTGACGCCGTATTCGAGGTCGCCGCGCCGCCGGACCGAGATGTTGCCGTCCATCCGCAGGTTGCCCTTCTCCATGTCGGCATCGGAAACGCCGCAATAGACGATCCGGCTCCTGAGCTCGCGCGCGTAGGCGCAGGCCTCCGCCGCCGAGCGCATGTCCGGATCGCTCACAATCTCGATGAGGGGCACGCCGGCCCGGTTGAAATCCACCCCGCTTCGCTCGTCCGATCCCGGGAACCCGTCGTGGACCAGTTTGCCGGCGTCCTCCTCGATCTGGATCCGGTTGATTCCGACGGCGCGGTCCATCGGCTCGCCGTCCGGCCCCGCATCCAGCCGAATGCGGACGGACCCCGCCTCCGCCAAGGGAAACTCGTACTGGGTGATCTGGTAGCCCTTGGGGAGATCGGGATAGAAGTAGTGCTTCCGTTCGAAGATCGACTCTCCGTTGATCTCGCAGTCGAGCGCCAGCCCGGCNAGGACGGCGAGTTCCACCGCCCGGCGGTTGGGCACCGGCAGCGCACCCGGCAATCCGTAGCACACCGGGCAGAGATGCGTGTTCGGCGGCGACCCGAACTCGTTCGGGCAGCCACAGAAGAGCTTTGTCCGGGTGTCGAGCTGGACGTGCACCTCCAGCCCGATGACCGTCTCGAAAGGGTCGGTCACCGGGTCCCGGTCAAGAGCTTCCTTGGGGGACCCGGCNCCGGTATTCCCACGGTCCGCTACGCGTAAAGCGATTCGATCAGGTCGGCGTAACGCTCCGCCACCACCCGGCGCTTGACCTTCATGGTCGGCGTCAGTTCCCCGCTTTCGATCGTAAAGGCCGCCGTCACCACCGCGATCTTCTTGACCTGCTCGAAGGACGCGAGCCCCTCGCTCAGCCGGCCGATCTCGGACATGAGATGGGCCTGGACGCGTTCGTCAGCGGCCATCTCTTCCGGACTGCCGGCCGGGATGCCCTCACCCTCGCACCATCTTCCGAGCTGCTCGAAGTCGGGCGCCACCAGGGCCGACAGATATGGCTTGCCGTCGCCGACCATCACCAGTTCGGCGACGTAGACGCTCGACTTGAGGGTCCCCTCGATCGGTTGTGGCGCGACGTTCTTGCCGCCGGCCGTCACGAGCAGATCCTTCTTGCGATCCGTGATCCGCAGGAAACCGTCCTCGTCAAAGCCCCCGACATCTCCCGTATGGAACCAACCGTCGGCGATCGCTTCGCTCGTAGCGGCCTCGTTGCCGAAATAGCCCTTCATCACGTTGTGGCCGCGGCAGAGAATTTCCCCGTCCTCTGCGATCTTGACGTCCACGCCGCGAATGGGAACTCCGACGCTGCCGAACCGGAACCGGTCGCGGCGGTTGACGGTGATGACGGGAGAGGTCTCGGTGAGGCCGTAACCTTCGATCACCACCCAGCCCGCGGCCAGGAAGAACTCGGCGACGTCGCGGGGAAGCGCCGCGCCCCCGGACACGAAGAGTTCCATCCGTCCGCCCATCCGCGCATGGAGCTTGCTGAAGACCAGTTTGGTCGCCAGCCCGTACTTCAGCTTCAACCCCGCCGGAACCGGGGTCCCGTCCTGGCGGTGCTTACCCACGGCGTATCCAACGGAGAACGCCCAGTTGAAGATCTTCTGTTTCAGCGGACTGCCGGCCGCCGCCGACTCGAGGACCTTGTCCCGTATCTTCTCGTAGAAGCGAGGTACGCACGCCATCACCGTGGGATGGACTTCCCCGATGTTCTGGACCAGGGTGTCCATGCTCTCGGCGATCGCGATCGTGACCCCGGCGTGCGGATACAGGTAGTGCGCGACCATCCGGGCAAACACGTGGCTGTAGGGCAGCACGGAGATCGCGCGGTCCTCCGTGGAGAGCGTCAGCGCTTCATGCGAGGCCAGGGTGTTCTGGACGAGGTTCTGCTGGGTCAGCATCNCCCCCTTCGGGTTCCCCGTGGTTCCCGACGTGTAGATGATGGTGGCGACGTCCTCACCGGACACGGCGGCCGCGAGGCGCTCGGCGGCCCCGGAGTCCGCCGCGCGCGAACTCTTGCCGGCGTCGACCACCCTCGACCACGACTGATCCCCCGAACCCTCCACCGGCGCGTCGAGAGTGAAGACCATCTCAACACTGGACAGCGAGTCCCGAACTGCCGCGATCTTGGCCTGCTGCTCCGCGGAGGAGGCGATCACCACCCGCGCACCCGAGTCCTGGATGATGTAGGCGGCCTGCTGCGCGGTGAGCGTGGGATAGATCGGCACCGTCACGGCGCCGAGGATCTGCAGTCCCGCTTCGATCGTGAACCACTCGAGCCGGTTCTCCGAGAGGAGCACCACCCGGTCCCCCTTCCCCACGCCGCGGAGGGACAGGCCCACCGCGGCATCCCGCGCGGCGTTGAGCCAGCCCGCTGAGGAGAGCTGCTTCCAGTCCCCTCCCTCCTTGTAGAGGATGGCGTCGTCCTTGTTGTGCCGCGCACAGGCGGCGGCGAAAAGTTGGTTGAGAGTCTGCGCTTCCATGGGACACCCCCGGCGGGTGATCTTACGCAATGGCCCGGCCGAAAGGGAGCACCTGTCAGTTGCCATGAAAATGCGGCTCGGCTGAGTAACGGATCACTGACCGGGCAGGACCGCAGAAGCGGCTTGGAACGCCGGCTTCAGCCGGCACCGCGGTCGCACGCCGCGAACCGCAAGATTCTCGCTCCCTTCCACAGCCCACACAGCCTGGGAACCGACTCCCGCCGGCGTGGTCGCGAAACGTCCCGTAACGCCGATACTCCCCCCGCCCCGTCCCCAATGTTCGATCTCATCCTCCCCGTCGCCCTCTTCGCGGTGTCCATGTCCATCACCCCCGGGCCCAACAACGTCATGGTGACCGCATCCGGGGCGAACTTCGGATACCGGCGGACGATCCCGCACCTCCTGGGAATCGGCCTCGGATATCCGGCCATGGTGGCCGGAGTCGGGCTCGGGCTCGGTGGCGTTTTCATCGCAGTCCCCGCGGTCCACGTCGTCCTCAGGTACGTGGGCTCCGGCACCATCCTCTGGATGGCCTGGAAGGTCGCGACCGCCAGCGGGACGAGCGGTACGGAGGAACGGCCCGGGCGCCCGTTCACCTTCCTCCAGGCGGCCGCGTTCCAGTGGGTCAATCCCAAGGGATGGGTCGTTGCCGTCGGAGCGATCAGCGCGTTCACCACCCTCCAGGGAGATCCTCTGTTCGAGGTCGGCGCGATCACCCTGACCTTCGCGTGCGTGAACTACCCCTGCGCCTCGGTCTGGACTCTTTTCGGCGTCGGCATCGGAAAGCTGCTGAAGCGCGGGAACCGGCTCCGGATCTTCAACGTCGCCATGGGGTTGCTCCTCGTCGCCGCCGTCGTACCGCTGTTCATCGACTGACACTGCGGACCGGCGACACCAACGGGCGTTTGGGACCGCTGAAGACACCTGGTGAGAGCACCTTCGCGCTCCGGCGGCCCCCCGCCCGCTCTGTTAGGATGCCTCGCTCATATGCCTGACAGTTGCGCCCCCATCGGCGCCACCGCGGACAACCGCCCGGGGCCCCAGGTGCCCGAGGGCCTGTTCGTCCGCTGTGACGGGTGTTCGGAGATCGTTTACGGACGAGCGCTCCGCGAGAACCTCGAAGTCTGTCCCCGCTGCGACTTCCACCTGCGGCTCGGGGCGCGCGAGCGCATCGAGATGCTGGTCGACGAGGGCGTCTACCGGCAGATTTCCGGCGGCATTCGCTCGAACGACCCGCTCCGCTTCCGGGACCGGGTGGACTACCGCGACCGCCTCCGCAAGGGCGCCGAGAAGACCGGCCTCGACGACGCCGTGATCGTGGTGCGCGCGGAAATCGAGCGCACGCCCGTCGTCCTCGCCGCCATGGAGTACGCCTTCATCGGGGGCAGCATGGGGGTCGTGGTCGGCGAGCACATCACCCGCGCCGTGGAAGCTGCCTGCGACAACCGGATTCCGCTGATCGTGGTTTCCTGTTCGGGTGGCGCCCGGATGCAGGAAGGCGCGCTCTCGCTGATGCAGATGGCCAAGATTTCGTCGGCGCTCGCGCTGCTCGACGAGGCCGGACTCCCCTACATCTCGGTGCTCACCCATCCCACCACCGGGGGCGTCACGGCCAGCTACGCGATGCTCGGTGACATGAACATTGCCGAGCCCGGAGCCCTGATCGGCTTCGCCGGACCCCGCGTGATCCAGCAGACGATCCGCGGCGAACTGCCGCCGGGTTTCCAGCGCTCCGAATTCCTGCTCCGCCACGGGATGCTCGACCGGGTAGTCCACCGTCGCGACCTCCGCGGCGTGCTGGGCGGTTTCTTGCGATTCATGTACGAACCCGCCGGAGCCACAGCTTCGGTGGAGAAGGACGCCGCGGCCACNGTGCAGACCGCATCCGANCCGGCGCTCGTCCGCACCGTCCGGTAGAGCGGACGGCTCCTTCCGTAACCTTCATGCGTTACGAGGAGGCGCTCGCTTTCCTGAAGAGCCGCGAGCAGTTCCACGTCAAGGTGGGAACCCGGAACATCCGGTTGCTCGCCACGGCGCTCGGACACCCGGAACGCCAATTCCCGTCGGTAGTCGTCGCGGGAACGAACGGAAAGGGTTCCACCGTCGCCATCCTGGACTCGATCCTGCGCGCTCACGGGCTCCGGGTGGGGCGTTTCACCTCGCCCCACCTCGTTTCCATCAGCGAGCGCGTCCTCGTGAACGGTCAGCAGTTGCCGGATGACGAGTTCGCCGGCCTGATCGGCGACATCGCCGGCGCGGCGGAGCACCTGCTCCCGGACCAGCAGCCGTCGTTCTTCGAGACGATCACGGGCGCCGCCTTCCTTGCCTTCGCCCGGCACGAAGTCGACGTGGCGGTCTTCGAAGTGGGGATGGGCGGCCGCTGGGACGCGACGACCGCGACCGACGCTCCGCTCGGACTGGTGACCCGGATCGCCCTGGACCACGAGCGTTACCTGGGCCGTACGGTCCGCGAGATCGCCGGCGAGAAGGGAGCGGTGGCCCGGCCCGGCGGCGAGTTGTTGATCGCCCCGCAGGACGCCGAAGCCGCCGCGGTGCTCGAGGCCAGCGCCCGGGATCGCGCGGCCTGCCCGCGACACGTGGCCAACGAAACCGAGAGCGAGTTCACCATCCAGCGAACCGGAGCCGCGGGAGTCCTTTCCACCCCCGAAGCGACCTACGATGACCTCTGGCTCCCGCTTCCCGGCAAGCATCAACTGGACAATCTCGCGCTGGCCATCCGGGGAGCAGAACGGCTCTTCGGGCGCGAGGGTCTGGGAACGCTCGACCCGGTCCGGGTGCGGCAGGGGGTCTCCGCGGTGCGCTGGCCAGGGCGCCTCGAATGGCTGCCCGCCGACGGAGCCCGCCCACGCCTGCTCCTCGACGCCGCCCACAATCCGAGCGGGGCCGAGCGCCTCGGCGAATACCTGGAATCGCTGGAACGGAACGGACAGCGCGTGCTGGTCTTCGGGGCCAGCCGCGACAAACGGGTCGAGGAAATGCTGGCGCCGCTCGCGCCGCACTTCCAGCGGGTGCTGCTGACCGCCGCGGCGACCCGGCGGGCGCTCCCGATCACCGACCTGGCGGGCAGCGCCGAGCGGGTGTTTTCCGGGAATGGCACCCGCGCCGAAGCCGTGGAGCAGGTGCCGGAGGCGCTGGCCGAGGCCTTTCGGCTCGCCGGCCAGAGCGGCGAGGTGGTGATCGCCGGGTCCATCTTTCTTCTTGGAGACGCCCTCAGGGCGCTCCGCGCCGAGACTGCGGCCAGCATCGATGACGACGTGATCGAGATGCCNGTGGTCCCGAGCGAGCTGGCCGGACAGGCGGGCGCCGAGCGGCGTTCATCCGCCGCCTGACCGGTCGGTACACTCCGCCCCGCTTCCNCCAATGCGACTCTCCCACCACTTCGGTCTCACCCTGCGCGAGGCGCCCGCCGGNATCGAGGCCGACAGCCATCGGCTCCTCCTNCGCTCCGGTTTCATCCGGCAACTCGGCCAGGGCCTTTATTCCTATCTGCCGCTGGCCCACCGGTCGATCACCCGCATCGAGGACATCCTGCGGGAGGAAATGAACCGGATCGGCGGCCAGGAAATGACCATGCCGGTCGTTCATCCGGCCGAGATCTGGCGCCGGTCCGGGCGTTACGACGCCGTCGGACCGGAAATGGCCCGCTTCAAGGACCGCAAGAACAGCGACCTCGTCCTCGCGATGACCCACGAGGAGGTGGTGGCCGATCTCTGCCGGACGGAAATCCGCTCCCACCGGCAACTGCCGCAGCTNGTCTACCACATCCAGACCAAGTTCCGGGACGATCCCAGACCCCGCGCGGGACTGATCCGGGTGCGCGAGTTCACCATGAAGGACTCGTACACCCTCGACCATGACGCCGCCGGTCTCGAGCGCCAGTACCGNGCCCACTACGAGGCCTACTTCCGGATCTTCGGCCGCTGCGGACTCCCCACGATCGCGGTCGGCTCCGACGTCGGCATGATGGGGGGCAGCCAGGCGCACGAGTTCATGTACCTGACGCCGGTGGGCGAGGACACCCTGGTCCTCTGCGACGCCTGCGGCTACGCGGCGAATCGCCAGATCGCCCGGTTCTCGAAGGCGCCGGCGGAGGCCGAGGAGCCGCTCGCCCTCGAGCGGGTCGCGACTCCGGGAGCCCGGACGATCGACGAGCTCTCGGAGTTCCTCGGAATCCCGGCGGCAAGGACGGCCAAGGCGGTGTTCCTCACGGCGGGCCTCGACGGCGGCGCCCGGGAGGAACTCGTGGTCGCGATCATCCGCGGCGACATGGACGTCAACGAGACCAAGCTCGCGAACGCGGTCGGCGCCTCGTGGCTCCGTCCCGCCGAGGACGAGGCGATCCTGAACGCCGGCGCCACTCCGGGGTACGCCTCGCCGATCGGGCTCGACTCGGGGACGGTGGTGGTCGATGACTCGATTCCGGCGTCGCCGAANCTGGTGGCCGGCGCCAACGAGCAGGACGTGCACTTCCGGAACGTGAACGCGGGCCGGGACTACGACCCCGGGCTCGTGACCGATATCGCGGTGGCGAACGACGGGCATGCCTGCGCCGAATGCGCAGCGCCGCTTCGCACNTCGCGCGGCGTCGAGGTCGGCAACATCTTCCAGCTCGGAACCCGCTACGGCGACGCCGCCGGAGCCCGTTTTCTCGACGATGAAGGGGTCGAGCGTCCCCTCTGGATGGGCTCTTACGGCATCGGCTCGGGCCGGCTCCTCGCCTGCGTGGCGGAAGAACACCACGACGAGAACGGCCTTTGCTGGCCGATGAGCGTTTCGCCCTATGACGTTCACCTGATTCCGCTGGCCGGCCGCACCGACGACGAGGCGGGACAACAGGCGGAGCGCCTGCACGACAGCCTCCAGGAAACGGGTCTTGAGGTGCTGCTCGACGACCGGGACGAACGCGCCGGGGTCAAGTTCGCGGACGCCGATCTCATCGGNATCCCGCTACGGGTCGTGATCTCGCGCCGCTCCCTCGAACGGGGCGGGGTCGAAGTCCGGGTCCGCGGTGAAGACGCAGCCGAAATCGTGCCGCTCGACCACCTCGCCGAAGCCCTTCAATCGCGGCGGACGGAACTCCTGAACCGCATCGAGGAAGCCGTCCAGGTCCCGGATTTCGGCTGACGCACGCGGAGGGTGAGCGAGTGCTCGAACCCGTTGCCGTCCCGCTGATCGTCCTCGTATTGCTGCTCGGGGGGTGCCTCTACGGCCTGGTTGTNCGGCCGCTCTGGCGACGGCGCAGCGAGCGGCGCAACACGCACGCCTTCCATGAAGCGCAGGGCCGGCTCGCGATTCAGCCGTCCGCCTTCCAGCTCCTGAAACCGACCAGCACGGCCGACCTGCTGATGGTGGACCCGCTGGTGCAGGACGCGATTCTCAAGGAGACGGAACGGAGCGAAGCCGACCAGTGCGACGCCCTGGTCGAGGCCCGNACCTATGCCCGGGAGATCGTTCCCTCGCTGAGCGCCGGCCTCTACTTCCGCATCATCCACGGCCCCGTGAAACGGATGATGCTGTCCCTGTTCCGGGTGCGGGTGCGCTACGTGGACGAGGAGGCCCTCGTGCAGGCCGCCCGGACCTCGACGCCGGTCTTCGTCCTGAACCACCGCAGCAACCTGGACTACGTGATCGCGGCGACCTCGCTGGCCGACCGCGCCATCCTCTCCTTCGCAGTGGGTGAATGGGCCCGCTACTGGCCACTCGAAGGACTTCTCCGCGCCCTTGGCGGTTTCTTCGTCCGCCGGGGGTCAGGAAACCCGCTCTACCGGGCGGTGCTCGCGGCCCACGTGAAGACCGCAACCCACGCCGGCGTGCCGCAGGCATTCTTCATCGAGGGGCGCTTCTCCGAGGACGGGAAGCTGCGGCGGCCCCGTCTTGGCCTGCTCGACTACGCGGTGCGGGCGTTCGATCCGGAGGCCGCCCGGGATGTGGCGTTCGTTCCGGTGGCGGTGAACTACGACCGCGTCATCGAAGACAAGAACCTCCAGATCATGAAGGCCAGCGGGAAGCGTGCGACGCGCTTCGGATCCTGGCGGGCCACCGCAGCGTTCCTCGGCCACCAGGTCTGGCTGCGCCTCAACCGCCGCTGGCGGCCGTTCGGCCACGCCACGCTCAGCGTCGGCGCCCCGATTTCTCTCCGGGAGTGGCTCGCGTCCCGCGAGTTCGACCCCAGAGCGGCCGAGCGCGACAAACGCTTCGAGGAGGTCGGCGTGCTCGCGGACCATCTCATGGGGCGCATCGCCGACATCATGCCGGTGCTCCCGGTGCCCTTGATGGCCGCGGTCATCCGGAACCTGGGCAACGGGGGCGTCACCCGGGACGAGGCGCGGAACGCCGCCTTCAAGATCCTTGAGTCCCTCACGAGCCGCCCCGGGGAGCCGGACATTCCGAGAGAGGATTGGGACCCGGCCGTCGAACTGGGCCTGCAGCTCCTGATTCAGCGGCGGATGGTGAGGACCGAAGAAGGGCGCCTGCGGATTCTCGAACCGCGCCGCCACTTCGTGGACTACTACGCGAACACGATCGGACACCTGATGCCGGAGCGGTCCGCCACGCCATAACGCGTCGGAGCGCCGGCCTCTGGCCGGCATCGCCCGCCGACAGACGGGCGAAACCGCGTAGGGCCGCTCACGCCAGCATCGCCCACAAGACCCGACCGTCGCGGAACGCGAACGCGAACGCCGCCCTTCCCTCCCGATTCCGGCAGATACGATCCCCACGCCTTCCCGTGCCTGGAGCCGAACCCGACCGCCGTCTCCCCCTCGACCCGCCGAAAGTCGGCCAGCTCGTCCAGGTGCGCCAGCGGACCTGGCTCGTCGAGGAAGTCACAGAGGCCCCGGCGCCCGACCATTCCGCGCGCGTGGCCCTTGCCTGCGCCGACGACGACGCCCAGGGCGAGGAACTCGAAGTCTTCTGGGACTGCGAACCCGACCGCCACATCGTGGAAGGCGAAGGGTGGTCGTCCCTCGGTGAGCGCGGCTTCGACTCTCCCCGTCGCTTCGCCGCCTACGTGAACACGCTCCGCTGGAACTCGGTCACGGCCACCGATCCGCGCCTCCTCCAGTCCCCCTTCCGGGCCGGGATCAAGCTCGACGCCTACCAGATGGAGCCCCTCCGCATGGCGATGGAGATGCCGCGCGTACGGCTCTTCATCGCCGACGACACCGGGCTCGGCAAGACGATCGAAGCGGGCCTGATCGCCCGCGAACTCCTGTTGCGGAAGAAAGTGCGGACCATCGTGGTCGCCGCGCCCGCCTCCGTCCTCGAACAGTGGCGGGCCGAGATGGAGGAGCGCTTCGGCCTCCGCTTCGAGATCCTCGACCGCCGCTACTTTGCCCGGATGCGCCTCGACCGGGGCTACGGTGTGAACCCCTGGCGGACGCACAGCCGCTTTCTCGTCTCCCACAACCTGCTGGTGAGCGACACCTACGCCCAGCCGATGCGGGAGTGGCTCGGCGACCGCCTCCCCGGCAGCCTGCTGATCCTGGACGAGGCGCACCACGCCGCGCCGTCGAGCGGCGGGCGTTACGGCATCGAATCCAAGCTCACCAAGGCGGTCCGCGAGATCGGAGACGCCTTCGAGCACCGGCTGTTCCTCTCCGCGACCCCCCACAACGGCCACTCGAACAGTTTCTCCACCCTGATGGAGCTTCTCGACCCCTACCGCTTCACCCGCGGGGTAAGGGTCACGGGGCGGCAGGAGCAGGCGGCGCTCCGCGCGGTCATGGTCCGCCGCCTCAAGGAGGACATCCGGGAAACGCAAGGCGGCTTTCCGAAGCGCATCGTGGAGCCGGTGGTGGTGGACGGCCTGCCGGAGGGCGCTCCGGAGCTCGTGCTCTCGAAGCTCCTCGACAAGTACCGCGGCCTCCGGGAGGAGCGGTTCCGGGTCGCGACCCGCAGCCAGCAGTCGCTTGCCACCCTATTGACGGTAGGACTCCAGCAGCGGCTCCTTTCCTCGATCGAGGCTTTCGCTCGGTCTCTCGCGGTCCACCGCGAGACCGTCCGGCGACAGTGGGAGCGAACCGATGGGAGCCGGCAAGGCCAGACCTCGGCTCAGAGCGTGGGGGAAGCGTTCGTCCGGGTCGCCGGCCCGGACGACCAGGAGAACGACTTCGTTGGCGATTTCGAGAACGAGGACGCCACGGAGCACGCCGCCGAAGCGGCCGCGGCCGAGGAACGCGCCGAGATCGAGGCTCTGGACCGTGCCGCTGAGGCGGAGACCTCCCGGGATGCGGCGGCCCGATCGCTCTGGGATGAGGAGCAGAGGCTCCTCACCCGAATGGCGCAGATCGCCGACGCGGCGCGCGGACTCCCCGATGCGAAGACCCAGCGACTGCTCGACTGGATTCGGGAGAACCTCTGCCCCGGACTGCCACGCTACGGACAAGCCGCCACGGGCGCACCCGCCCGTTGGAACGACCGCCGCGTCCTGATCTTCACCGAGAACCGAGAAGGTACGAAACGCTACCTGCGGAAGATCCTGGAAGCCGCCATCGCGGGCACGGAACGCGCCGAAGAGCGCATCGAAGTGATTGACGGCCTCGTCGCGGGCGCGCGCCGCCGCGAGATCCAGCGCCGGTTCAACGCCCCGCCCGCCGAGGATCCACTCCGCATCCTGCTCGCCACCGACGCCGCCCGCGAGGGACTGAACTTCCAGGCCCACTGCACCGACCTCTTCCATTTCGACCTGCCGTGGAACCCCGGCCGCATCGAGCAGCGGAACGGGCGCATTGACCGCAAGCTTCAGCCCGCCCCGGAGGTTCGCTGCCGCTACTTCAAGCTGCCGCAGCGCCGCGAGGACCGGGTGCTCGACGTGCTGGTGCGGAAGACCGAGACGATCCAGAAGGAACTGGGCAGCCTCTCGAAGGTGATCGAGGACGACATCGAACGACGCCTAAAGGGCGGAATTCGCCATCGCGACGCCGCACAGCTCGCCCTCCGGATCGAAGCGGCGGACCTCGACGCCGCCCGCCGCCGGATCGCCGAGGAAGAACTCGACGCCGCCCGCCGCCGCACGGACGCGCTCGAAGCCGCCAACATGGAGTGCCAGGACCTGCTCGACCGGTCCCGGCGCTGGGTCGGGTTCGAGGACGATGCGTTCCGCGACGCGCTTTCCTGCTCCCTCGAGATTCTGGGAGCCGACCCGCTACGACGCCGCACGGACGCGAACGGCGGGGCACTCTGGGATTTCCCGTCGCTCACCCACCAGAGCGGCTGGGAGGCGACGCTCGATGCGCTCCGCGTCCCCCGGAAGCCCGACCAGAAGCTCACCGACTGGCGGGAGAAGGCCCCCGTGCGCCCCGTCGCCTTCCGGGACGCAGGACGGCTGACCGCCGACCGCGTCCATCTGCACCTTGAGCAGCGGGTCGCCCGCCGGCTGCTCTCCCGCTTCCGCGCCCAGGGGTTCATCCACCACGACCTCTCGCGCGCGTGCCTGGTCCAGACCGCGGACTCCATCCCCCGGATCGTCCTCCTCGGCCGGCTCTGCCTCTTCGGCAGCCGTGCCGAACGCCTCCACGAGGAACTGACCTTCGTGACCGCCCGCTGGACGCCGCCCTCCCGCCGCAACGGCCCGCTCTCCCCCTACGGCCGGGACGCCGAGCGGTTCACCCTGGACCTTCTGAATCGGTCGCTCGCGCACCCGGGTGGCGAGCCGCGCCCCGAGATCGCCAAGCGGCTGCGGGAGACCGCCCAGCGGGACATCACCGCGCTGCTCCCGCACCTCGAACGCGACGCACAGGACCGTGCCCGGCGCGCGACCGAAGCCCTCCGGGCGCGCGGCGAAAAGGAAGCGAGGGAGCTCGATGCGGCGCTCACCCGCCAGCGGAACCGGGTCGCCGAGGAACTCCGCCGCCACGAAGAGGGCGAGGCCGTCCGGCAACTCCGCCTGTTCGACACCGAGCAGGAAAAACGGGAACTCCAAGCCAACATGGCGGCGTGGCGGCGGCGGATCGAGCGGTTCGACGCGGACCTTGCCGCCGAACCGCAGCGCATCCGCGATTTCTACGAGGTGAAGGCCCCCCGCTTCGAGCCGGTCGGCCTCGCCTGGCTCTGGCCGGACACGAACTGACGCCATGCCACGGATTTCCCCCGAGCAGCGGGCGCACCGGAACTGGCTGGCGCTGATCCGTCCGACCGGCCTCGTGGTGGCCGCGCCCGCACTGGCGCGGGCGGCGGGAGGGCTCGAGGCGCGGGACATCGAGGGGCAGCGTCGCCTGCGCGAATGGCTGGAAGAGTTCGCCAATGAGTCGGGGATCGGGACGAACCCCCCGGTCGCCTTCCGCACCTTCGCGGAATCGATCCTGGAATGGAGCTTCGCGCCCGAGTGGTACGCGGTCCGCAACGAACTCCCGCCTGACCTGCCGGCGGTCCCCCTTCCCGAGTACCGCGAGACCCTGTTCGCGTCCTTTGCGGTACGCGAGCCGGACGCTCGTGGCGCTTCCGCTGACGCGGCGAACGGCCCGTCCCCGTGGCAACTCGCCGTCACCCTCTACGGCCGGAACCAGGATCTGGACAAGCCCTTCCTGGGCGGAGGCCGGCTGAACGAGAGCCCGAACGGGCGGATGGAACGGCTACTTCGCGCGACGGGCATCCCCGCTGGGGTGGTGTGGGGCGGCAGACGGATCCGGCTCGTCTCCGCGCCCCGGGGAGAGAGCTCCGGCTTCATGGACTTCGTGCTGGACGAGATGGCCGAAACCGCCGGACGGCCGCTGGTCGCCGCGCTCCGCCTCCTGCTGCGCCAGGACCGCCTGCTGTCACTCCCCGCGAACGAACGCCTGCCGGCGCTCCTCAGCGACAGCCGCAAGTACCAGAACGAGGTCAGCGAACGCCTCGCGGACCAGGTCCTTCACGGCCTCTACGACCTGCTGCACGGCATCCAGGCGGCGGACGCGCACCGCGACGGCGCGCTGCTGCGCGACCCGCTCCGGGAGAACCCCGACGACGTCTATCGCGCTCTCCTCACGGTCATCATGCGGCTCGTCTTCCTGCTTTACGCCGAGCAACGCGGCCTGCTGCCCGACCACGACAAGACCTTCGCCGATCACTACTCGCTGATGGCGCTCTTCCAGCGGCTGCGGGAGGACGAGGCGTTCCACCCCGACACCATGGACCAGCGCTACGGCGCCTGGACGCACCTCCTCGCGCTCTTCCGCATGGTCCACGACGGCGCCCGCTCGGGCCGGATGCGCCTCCCGCCCCGCCACGGCGCGCTCTTCAACCCCGACGAGTATCCGTTCCTTGAGGGCCGGATCGCCGCCGGGGGAAGGCAGATCCACGAGCGGATCGCACCGCCGCTCGTGTCCGACGGGACCGTGCTCGCGGTGCTGAAGAAGCTGCTGGTCCTCGATGGGGAGCGGATTTCCTACCGCGCGCTCGACGTGGAACAGATTGGCTCGGTGTACGAAACGATGATGGGCTTCCGGCTGGAGACGGCCGCGGGGCCGTCGGTGGCGGTGAAGTCGCCGAAGAAGCACGGCGCGCCGAGCGTCGTGAACCTGGAGACGCT
>JGIcombinedJ30088_10003573_pt1 | contig 14313 bp, 10 predicted proteins | sample PinacodermPK_FD_30088 | JGI IMG/M metagenome (IMG submission 30088)
CTGCGCATGGTCTATGAATTGCCGGACAAAGCGGCGAAACCGAATAATGGGGGCCGGGAAAGCTAGCCGCCGTAAATTCCGAGGTCAGGACGTCTGAAGTTTAGGAGGAAATAAAACGCATGCGATTCCCATTGCGCGAAAATTAGCAGCGACTGCTTGCGCCACGTTGATGTTGCTTGTTGCATCCCTATCCGCACCAAATGAGATTGAACGACCGCTCGCCGTCAAATTGGCTGCGCAAGCGGTTACTGAACTTTCCGAGCAGGGAAGCTTCGACAATACTGCCATCCCGGTCGTCTACTTGGCGTTTCCATCATTTGGCACGGAGTTTGCTGCCGACAAAGGCGATTACGCCGGGACTTTAGCAGCGTCGAGCTAAGGAATCCTACCAGAAATCGAATTGTGGGCGACGATGATCGAAACAACGACCGGGGTCTTGGAATCCNCCTCCGGCGAATCGCTCCACTGCTGCAANGTCGGCTGTCGCTGCTGCCCGCCGATTCCTCGGCCGATTCCATGCCCGAGTCCACTCCCGTATCGCGAGAATCCGTTCGAGGCGGTCTTGGAAAAGTTGACGACGGGCGACGAAAATCTCGCGGCTTCCGGTCCCCGGGATTGGTTCGAAGGCCTGACTCCCGCAATTGGGCAAGCTGATTACTTCCAGAAGTCGTCGGGCGGCGGCCCCCAATCGATTAGCGCGCAGGAATAGACGGCTTTCTCGTCAAACGGAAAGTTGCTTTCCATTTCTGGCGTTAGCTCTAGCCCTAGGCCCGGCGCGTCGGATTTGTGGAGGCGGCCATTGGCGACCCGCGCGTTCTCGCCCATCATTTCCTCGGCGAGAGGAAAGGCCAGCATAGGATATTCGACCAAGTCGCCGCCTGCGGCGAAGGCGGCGTGATAGCTTGCCATAATCGCCGCCGCTCCGCCCCACGCGTGAACAACCACTCCCGTATTCGTCGATGCCGAGTTTTCGAAAATGGACATGACCGCGCCGATGCCGCCGATTACCGACGCGTCCGGCTGGACGAATTCGTAGACGCCGTTCCTCATTCGGTCGATCATCTCCTTCGGCGTCGTAATGATCTCGCCTCCGCAAACCGGCGTGTCTATCCTGGTCCGAAGCTCCTTGAAGCCTTCCGGGCTGTCGGGTCCGATCGCCTCTTCGACAAAAAGCATTCTTTCGCGCGTCAATGCATGAACGGAATTCACGAATTCGACGACATCGCCGACGGCCTGCGGCGGGTCGGCCAAGTTTTGGCACATGTCGACTCCGATTCGAATATCCCTCCTGCCGGCTTCGTTCATTATCCAGGCGGTTCGAAAAACGTCCCTCTTTACGGATCGGATCTTGTAGATTTCGATCCCTAGCGATTCCAGCAGCGCCAGCTCGTTCAAGAACTGATCTTTGGAATCGCAGCAGCCCCCGCTACCGTATATCTGGATTGACTCCGCCGCGNCGCCGCCCAGGAGTTCATAGACCGGCATGTCACGAGACTTNGCCTTCGCGTCGTGAAGNGCGATTTCAAATGCGCTGATCACGTGCCTGGCTGCTCCCTGGAGCGACCAGTAGTCGCAGACGCTNCGCAGATCCTTGACNCTGCGCTCGATATCGAAAGCGTCCTTNCCCAATAGGTANGGAGCGCANAGTTCGACGATGGATTTGAACACCAGCGGCGCGAATACTGCGAGGTAGCCCTCGCCGAGGCCGGTCGTGCCGTCCGACAAAGTAANTTCTACCATCCCGATCGTTCTTTTCGGCCCGTTCGGAAAGCACTCCTTGATTTCCGGNTCGTCCGCGTCGGCGTAGNGCGAGCTNAGAAGAACGCACCTGATGTCCTCGATCCTATTCATGTAGACTTTCCAGAGGTCGTGCCGATCTCGGCAGGTTTCGCGCGCGGCGGCGAGACTCATGGTCGACGAGCATTTGCCGGGCTTCGCTTCGACGGGGCTCGGCTACGCGCCGCCGGCTGTCTCGACGCGAGGCGCTCCGATGGCCTTCAGCATTTCCAGGGCCGCGCCGCGGTATTTCTCGCGGATATCGCGCGTCGGCGGTCGGCAGCGGCTGGACGGGAGGCCGACCAGCTCCATGCAAAGCTTGTCGAGATAGCCGTCTCCGCTCGTAAAATCCCGCTCGATTTCGACCCATAGCTTGTAGAAGGGCTTGGCTTCCTCGACCAGCATTCTGCAAATCTCGGCGTAGTTCTGCGAGCGCACTTCGTCGACGAGCTTGATCCCCCATTCGGGCCAGAAATTGCAGTTGTGCACTTCGAAAGCCTTCGCGCCAAGAGCGGGCATGGCGCTGGAGGAGAAAAGCAGATTGTTGTCGATCACTGTAAAGCGCTCGGAAAAGTGGGAGGTCACGTCTTCGAATTCCATCGCATCGGTTCTAGGCGCGGCCCACTTCAGGCCGACGACTCCCGGAATTTCAGCCAGGCGCTCGACCATCGCAAAGGATATGTTCGAACTCGTCCAGAACGTATTGTAGATGATTAACCCGATATCCGGTTCCGCTTCGGCCGCTTCGCGCACGAATTCTTCGAAATCCCCTTCGGTATGGGAAAAGTAGAACGGGCAGGAAACCTGAATGAACTTGGCGCCTGCCGCTTTCGCCGCGCGAGCCAGCTTGCGCACTTCCAGCGTGCTCGTCGTCTGCGCGCCCATGGCCACCGGCGCGGCGCCGGCGACTTCATCGACTACGATTTCGGCCACTCGAATGCGCTCCGCGAGCGTCATGGTCGAAAAATCGCCCGCTGCTCCCGCGGCTAGGAAGGTCGCATAGTCCTCGTTCAATCCGGCGTCGACCAGAAACCGCACGTGGCTGCGCAGAGCTTTCTCGTTGATCGAAAACCCGTCTTCGTCCAGGAAGGGCGTCGGGACGGTGACGTAGCATCCCCTCAGTTCCGACTTCAATTTTTCCGTGTTCAAATTCCGCACCTCGGAAATTGGGCATTCCGCCGGCCGATGCCCGTCCGGCGATTTCAAACCGGTCCGCTCGCAATTGCGCNGTCTCGATTCGGCTGCCGCATAGTCTATGCCGGTCGAGCCGGTTCAGCAATCNGAAGATNAGCGGGCGCCTGAACGCGGAACCGGGACCAGTCTGCCGTTGCGAGGCGCTGGGCCGCGGCGGCCTAGACCGGCGGAGCAGGCCGCCGAAGGGTTGTCCGCAGGGAAAATTTCAATTGTCGAAGTCGTATATGGACAATAATTCCCGGCGGACATAGTATCTCGGCAGCGCCATTCCTTAATCGAGGCAAGCAAGTTGGAAGCATTCGTATACGCATCGCACGCCATGCGCGTTCGATTTGAGCGCGGATGCAGGTCCAGGGTCGCCGAAGAGGCAGAACTCCTCGGATTGAAAAATGCAATGGTGCTCTCAACTCCCGAGCAGGAAGGCCAGGCCTCGGAAATTTCGGACGCGCTGGGAAAGAGGTCGGCGGGAGTCCTCGCGGTCGCCAGAATGCATACGCCGACCGACGTGACGGAACGCGCTGTCGACGANCTCGCCAAGGTCGGAGCGGACGGNACGGTTGGCTTNGGAGGAGGGTCGACGATAGGTCTCGGCAAGGCCATTGCGATCAGAACTGGAATTCCGCAGATAGCGATACCAACCACCTATGCCGGATCTGAAATGACTCCGATCCTGGGGCAGACGAAAAACGGAGTGAAATCGACGCTTCGCGATGCGCGCGTNGTCCCGGCTTGCGTTCTTTACGATGTCGAATGCACACTGACGCTGCCGCCGGCCGCGAGCGCCAACTCGGGACTCAATGCGATCGCGCACGCCGTGGAAGGGCTTTACTCCCGGGACCGCAATCCGATTTCTAAGCTGCAGTGCGTCGACGCCGTAAGGGCGTTGATCGAGGCGCTTCCCGTCGTTGCGAAGCGGCCCGGCGATATCGAAGCGCGGCAGAAGGCCCAGTACGGAGCGTTTCTTTGCGGCCTTGCCCTTGGCCACTCCGGCATGGCCCTGCACCATAAGCTCTGCCACGTGCTTGGCGGCGCATTCGATCTGCCGCATGCCGAGACTCACGCGGTCGTGCTTCCGTACGCCGCCGGGTTCAATGCCGAAGCTGAAGGCCTAGAGCCGATTCGCGAGCTGTTCGGAGAGGCCGGCATCGGCGCGGGGCTCTGGGATTTCGCGAGGCTTCTGGAAGCTCCGGCAAGCCTCGCCGAAATCGGCATGCCGGAAAGCGGCGTCGAAAAGGCGGCGGATCTAGCGGTGGCGTCGCCCTACTGGAACCCGCGGCCCTTCGGCCGAGAGGACATGGCCGGACTGATCGGCGCGGCGTTTCGCGGCGCAAGGCCGGAAAATTGAATCCATCGCTTGAGAAAGGATAGTGAAATGACGCTTAAACCGCTTCCGGCGCTCGGCCGAAGAAAGTTTCTGAAAACGGCCGCCGCGACCGGCGCGCTGGCCGCCGGCCTGGGCGCGCCGGCCGTTCATGCGCAGTCGAGAACGATCAAGATCGGCTACGTCAGCCCGCAAACCGGGCCGCTTGCCGCGTTTGCCGAAGTCGACGGATATATAGTCGAAGGCTTCCTGCAGGCCGTAGGCGGCGGCGTTCAGTCCGGCTCGAAGAATTTCAACTTCGAGGTCGTGATCAAGGACAGCCAGTCCAATCCGAGCCGAGCCGCCGAGGTCGCCAAGGAATTGATCGTCGACGACGAAATCGACATCATGGTCGCCGCGCACACGCCTGAAAACACCAACCCGGTAACGACGATGTGCGAAATCGAAGAGATTCCGTGCGTTTCGACTCTGGCCCCTTGGCAGCCGTATTTTATCGGAAGGCAAGGCAATCCCGGCGATCCCGGGAGCTGGACAAGTTTCGACTACACCTATCATTTCTTCTGGGGGCTTGAAGATCTGATCGCCGTGTTCACGAATATGTGGCACCAGCTGGATACCAACATGTCGGTCGGCGCCCTGTTTCCCAACGATGCCGACGGCAACGCCTGGGGCGATCCCAACAACGGCATGCCGCCCGCCCTGGAGGCGCAGGGGTTCAAGCTCACCGATCCCGGNCGCTACCAGAATCTTCAGGATGATTTCTCGGCTCAGATCAACGCCTTCAAGGAAAGCGACGTCGAAATCGTAACCGGCGTCGTGCTGCCTCCCGATTTCGCAACGTTCTGGACGCAGGCGCGGCAGCAGGGCTTCGTTCCCAAGGCGGCTTCGATCGGCAAGGCGATACTGTTTCCGTCGGCCGTCAACGCCATAGGCGATAGCGCGCAGAATCTTTCATCGGAGATCTGGTGGTCCAATTCGCATCCGTTCAGCTCCTCGCTGACCGGAATAAGCGCTGCGGACATGTGCTCGGGATTCGAAAGCTCGACCGGCAGGCTGTGGACCCAGCCTCTCGGTTTCGTCCATGCGCTGTTCGAAGTGGTGGCGGACGTGGCGAAGCGCATCGACAGCGTGAACGACGCTGAAGAGGTCGCGGCGGCGATAGCGGCTACGAATATCGAATCGATCGTGGGGCCGATCGCATGGGACGGCGCCAACGTTCCTCCGTTCGCGCAGAAGAACATAACCAAGACGCTGCTCGTCGGCGGGCAATGGCGCAAGAGCGACGACGGCTTGTTCAGACTCGTGATCGTCGACAACGCGACCTACCCGGACATTCCTGCCGGCGGCAAGATGGAAGAGATTTCCTGAATGGAGAGCGGCGAGGCGACGAAACGCCGCCGCCTCGCCTCGGTCGACGGGCCGCCGCTTCGGAGAAAGCGACATTTTAATCGATGCTGCTCGAACTGAAGAATCTCAGCAAGTCCTTCGGCGCGGTGGTCGTGGCGGCCGATGTCAGCCTCGCGGTCGAGGACGGCGAGGCGCTGGGAATAATCGGGCCCAACGGCGCCGGGAAGTCGTCCGTCTTCAATCTGGTATCCGGCACCCTGGAGCCGGATTCCGGCTCGGTGCTCCTTGACGGCGCCGACGTAACCCGCGAGCCGCCTCGTCGCAGAGTCCTGGCGGGCATCGGGCGCAGCCATCAAATTCCGCTGCCGTTCGAGCATCTGACCGTGTTCGAGAATACCGTCGTGGCGGCCTGCTTCGGAACAGGGGCGAAAGAGGACGCGGCGCGGGATCGGGTCGTCGAAATCCTCCATATGACGAAACTGCTTCCGAAGGCCAACCTGCCCGCGGGCGCGCTGACGCTGCTNGAAAGAAAGCGGCTGGAAATGACCAGGGCTCTGGCNACCGGCCCGAANCTGCTGCTGCTCGACGAGNTCGCGGGCGGATTGACGGAAGGAGAGTGCCAGGANCTGGTCGCGACGATTCAGGAGATTAGAGCCGACGGCATGACGATAATCTGGATCGAGCACGTAACCCATGCTCTTCTCGCGGTAGTCGACCGGCTTGTCGCTCTGGATTTCGGAAAGATCATAGCCGAAGGCGCGCCTCGCGAAGTCATGAATTCGGAATCGGTGCAAAGAATCTACATGGGCGTCGATTGATGGCGCTGCTGTCCACCAACGGCCTGACGGCCTTCTACGGAGACTTCCAGGCGCTATACGGAATCACGTCGGAGATCGGCGAAGGCGAGACCGTTGCGATCATCGGGGCCAACGGCGCGGGCAAGACCACCTATCTCTCGGCGCTGGCCGGGCTGCGAACTGCGGACAAGTCGATGATCGAGTTCGACGGCGCCCCGATCGGCGGCGAAAAGCCGGCGCGAATCCTGTCGCTGGGCATTGCCATGGTGCCGGAGGGACGCAGGCTCTTTCCGTCGCTCTCCGTAGAGGAGAACTTGCTGGTCGGCAATTACGGGCGCAAGGCGAAAGGCCCCTGGTCCCTTGAAGCCGTTTACCGGCTGTTTCCGATCCTGCGAGAAAGGCGAAGGCAGAGCTCGCATTCATTATCGGGCGGCCAGCAGCAGATGGTCGCCGTCGGCAGGGCGCTGATGTCGAACCCTCGGCTTTTGCTCTGCGACGAAATCAGTCTCGGGCTGTCTCCGGCCGTCGTGAAGGACATCTATGCGGCGATCGCAAGCATTCGCGCGAGCGGGGCTAGCGTGATAGTCGTCGAGCAGAACATCAACCAGGCTCTCGATGTCGCCGACCGCATCTATTGCCTTCTTGAAGGGCGGGTCACGCTCGAAGGCTCGCCGGCCGGCCTTGGCGCGGGCCGGATTCGCTCGGCGTATTTCGGCGGCTAGCGGCATGATCTGGGTCGATACGATAGTACAGGGGATCATGCTCGGGGGGCTGTACGCGCTATTCGCGACGGGCCTCAGCCTGATTTTCGGCATCATGAGGCTGGTCAATCTAGCGCATGGCGACTTCATGGTTCTGGGCGCGTTCGCCGTTCTCGTTGGCGTCGAAGCGCTCGGTCTTGGAATCATCGCGTCCGCGATTCTTGCGGGCGGATTTATGTTCGTCGTCGGATACGTGCTGCAGCATCTGCTTCTCAACCGCACGCTCGGCGAAGACCTGCTGCCGCCTCTGCTCGTGACATTCGGCCTGTCGATCATAATCCAGAACGGGCTGCTGGAAGGGTTCTCGGCGGATACGCGGCGCCTGAAGGCCGGCGGGTTCGAGGAAGTATCGGTTCAGCTTGGCTCCGTGAGCATCGGCGCGATGCCGCTGCTGACGTTTTTCTCGGCGGTCGTCGTCATCCTGCTACTAAATTGGCTGTTTTACAAGACCGAGACGGGGCGGGCGTTCCGGGCGACGTCGGACGATCCCATTACCGCCCAGCTGATGGGCATAGACAACAACAGGATATTCTCGCTCGCGATGGCTCTGGCGATGGTCGTCGTAGCGATTGCCGGCCTTTTCCTCGGCGCGCGCGCGACTTTTGATCCGCTGATCGGACCGAGCCGGCTGATCTTCGCATTCGAGGCGGTTATTATCGGCGGGTTGGGAAGCCTGTGGGGAACTCTCGCCGGCGGCGTCATACTCGGACTCGCCCAGGCGATCGGAGCGCAGATCAATCCGGAATGGCAGACGCTCGCGGGGCATATCGTCTTCCTGGCGGTCTTGATCGTCAGGCCGCGCGGCCTGTTCCCCCGGATGACGGGCTGAAATGATCGACACGTCGCAATACTCGGTCGAACATTCGACTAGAACGTCACGAATCGCGCTTCCGCTTCTCGGGCTGGCGGTCCTGGCGCTCGCGTTCGCTCCGTTGGTGGTGTCGCGCTCGGTCATTCTCGATCTGTTTTTCGTACTGTATCTGATCGTTCTGGCGCAATGCTGGAACCTGCTTGCCGGCTATGGAGGCCTCGTCAGCGTCGGGCAGCAGGCGTATGTCGGCGCGGGCGCCTACTTTACGTACGGGGGAGCGATTCTTCTCGGATTGGATCCGCTCGCCGCGATCATCGCGGCGGGATTGGCGGGCGCCGCGCTCGCGGTTCCGACAGCGCTGGTCGTATTTAGGCTGCAAGGCGCCTACTTCGCGATCGGCACCTGGGTCGCCGCGGAGGTGTACCGGCTGATTTTCGCGCAGTGGAAGGATCTGGGCGGCGGAACAGGGACTTCCCTCCCGTCTTCGGTGGCCAAGGGAATGGTCGGCGTGTCGTGGACCAAGACGGCTCTCGACTTGAAGACGTCGGCTGCGCGCGACGTCGTTTCATTCTGGCTCATTCTCGCCCTGGCGGTTCTGGTCGTCGGAGCGAGCTACCTGTTCCTAAGGAGCCGCAGCGGGCTGGCGCTGTCCGCGATCCGCGACAATCAGGCGGCCGCGGAGAGCGTCGGGGTCGATGTAACGCGATCCAAATTGGCGGTCTACGTGTTCGCTTCCTTCGGCGCGGCGCTCGCCGGAGGCATAATTTTCTTCCAGAAGGCCTCGATTACGCCGGACAGCGCATTTTCGGTCATCGAGTGGACGGCATTCGTGCTATTCGTCGTCGTAATCGGCGGAATCGGGACTCTGGAAGGACCGATCATCGGCGCGCTTATTCTGTTTGGCCTGCAGAATTGGCTCAGCGACTACGCGACCTGGTACCTGATTTTGCTCGGAGCCGTCGCTTCGGCGGTCATGCTCGTCGCGCCGAAGGGCATCTGGGGATTCGTCCAGGCCAAATTCGATTTTTCTATTTTTCCGACTCGGCGGCGATTAATAGGCCCCGACACCCCGGTTCCCGACTACACTAGGCCGGTTCAGGAATTGGCGAAGCCGGAGCCCGCGGGAGTCAAGGGCTCGGATATCCGTTTGGAGGAACCAATGTTCGATATTGAGACCGACGTTCTGATTGTCGGTTCCGGTCCGGCGGGAGGCGCGGCCGCGGCCCTGCTTTCGTCATACGGCGTTCCGAACGTCATGATCGAGAAATACAGCTGGCTCGCGAATACGCCTCGCGCCCATATCACGAATCAGCGGACCATGGAGGTCCTGCGGGAGCTCGGAATCGAGCAGGATGCGATCGCCAAGTCGGTTCCGCAGGAGCTGATGGGCAACAACGTGTTCTGCACGTCGCTGGCGGGCGAAGAAATAGGGCGGCTGCTAACCTGGGGCAACCATCCCAGCCGGAAAGCGGACTACGACCTCGCCAGCCCGTGCCGAATCTGCGATATCCCGCAAACCTTGTTCGAACCCATCGTGGTCGGAAAAGCCATGGAACTTGGCACGGTCGCACGGTTCAAGACCGAGTATGTTTCCCATTCGCAGGATGCGAGCACGGTCGTCGCGACGGTGCGGGACCGGCTCGCCGATCAGACATACCGGATACGCGCGAAATACATGATTGGGGCCGATGGGGCGAAATCGGAGATCGCGGAGCATCTCGGGCTTCCGATGGAGGGCCGGATGGGTGTCGAGGGGTCGATGAACATCGAATTCGAAGCGGACCTAAGCACCTACGTGGAGCACCGTCCGTCCGTCCTCTACTGGGTGTTTCAGCCGGGGTCCAATATCGGCGGCATCGGCGCCGGAGTCGTGCGAATGGTCCGCCCCTGGAACAAATGGCTGTCGATCTACGGCTATTCCGTTGAAGACGGCCCGCCCGATCTGACGGACGCCGATGCCGAGCGAATCGTGCGCCAGTTGATCGGCGACGACGAAATTCCGGTAAAGATCACGCGAAAAAGCTTCTGGACCGTTAACAATATGGCGGCACGGCGGTATTCAAAGGGACGCGTATTCTGCATGGGCGACGCGGTCCATAGGCATCCGCCTTCCAACGGGCTGGGATCGAACACGTCGGTTCAGGACGCGTACAATCTCTGCTGGAAGCTTAAGCTGGTTCTCGAGGGAAAGGCGGGGGAAGGGCTGCTCGACAGCTACAACGATGAAAGGCAGCCGGTCGGGCGGCAGATCGTCGCCAGGGCGAACAAGTCGATCGAGGACTACGGTCCGATTTTCGAAACGCTCGGCCTGACGCATCCGGGACCGCCCGAAGAGATCAGGCGGAGGATGGACGCGAGAAAGCAGCCGACAGTCGAAGCCGAGGCCCGGCGCAAAGCGCTCAACGGATACATTCGGCGAAAGAGCTATGAATTCAACTGCCACGGCGTAGANCTCGGCCAGCGCTACGTTTCGAATGCCGTCGTGCCGGACGGAACGCCGGAACCCGGCTATGAGCGAGATAGGGAGCTTTACTATCATCCGACGACATGGCCGGGCGCGCATCTGCCGCACGTATGGGTTGATATCGGGCAGAAAAAGGTTTCGACGATTGATCTCGCCGGACGCGGCCGCTTCGCGCTGTTCACGGGGGTTTCCGGCGCCGGCTGGGTCGAGGCGGGCGCGCGGGCGCAGGCCGAGTTCGGCATTCGAATTCGGGTTTATCAGATCGGTCCCGGCTGCGAAGTCAACGACACCTTCGGCGATTGGGCGCAGGCCTCGGAAATCGGCGACAGCGGCTGCATTCTTGTCCGCCCGGACTGCCACGTGTGCTGGCGCAGGAGGGAACTAGCTGCCAATCCTTCCGAAGAACTCGTCGGCGCTCTTCGCCGAATTCTCGGATTTTCCTGACGAGCCGAGCCGGATTTCGGTTCGCTCGCCTACCGGTTCGCTGCGGAAGCCAACGCCGCATCGCACTCTAGCTGGCCACTTCCTTGGTCATCTTCAATTAGCGAATTGCGTTGTGTTCGATGCTTGCCGTCGAGAGGATTTTGGCCCGTCGCAGGCCGCCGGCTGTGAGCGCGCACGCTATTTGACAGGATTTTTCACGCTTTTCAATAAATCGCGTGTTCGCGGCCTTGATCCGAGCGGTTTCGGGAAGCGTGCCTAGCCGAATCATCGTAGCATTCACATTGGGCTTAGTTTATTGAACTGCGGCCGGGTTCTTCGTCCGGCCTTGACCATGTCGTTTTATTCCTATTCGCTTTCGGGGCGAGGCCTGTTGAATTTGCTTTGTCGCCTTGAGGGGCTGCAAGTGCCACGTTTTCCGGCCTCGCTGGCTTAGTTTTTCGTTCCGTCGGTGCTTCGGCAGGCGAAAACGGCATTTGCGCGGTCGCCGATACGGATGATGAACTCTAGGTCCTCGATCAAGGAACATAGTATAAACATTTTCTTGCATGTGCTAATAGCGGAATAGCGCACGTGGAAGGCGAGGGGTAGCTACGTGCTCATTAAACAAGTTAATATAAAGAATTTTCGAGGCATTGAAGAATTGTCTTTTCCACTTGATGACCTTTGCGTCCTGATAGGGGAGAACAACGCTGGCAAGTCTTCGATTCTTGATGCGCTGCGGCTTTGCCTGACGCGTTCATTAACTCGAAGAGGGAATGTATTTGAGGATTATGATTATCACATGCCGGATGCGTCCGCCGATCCCGCTAGAGCTAACCCGATTGAAATAACGCTAACGTTCGAAGAACAGAATGAAAACGAGTGGGCAGATGAGATTTCACAACTTCTTTCTGATGCTGAGCAAGTAAGCGACGCTGGATTAAGGAGCGTAATATTGCGGGTTACGAGTAACTTTGATGCAGNGACAAATGATTATGCAACTAATTACGATTTTTTGGATTTGTCTGGAAATCCTCTAGTCAGAGCAAAAAATCCTCGGCTGCTGATAAGCCTCCAGCAACTTGTCCCTACTTTCTATCTTGCGTCATTGCGCGACGCAGCGCGGGAATTTCGGGCAAAATCACAATTTTGGGGGCCATTCGTACGAGCTCTTGAACTTGATGACATCGCGCGGGCTGAAATTGAGCAAGCTCTGCTTGAACTGAACAGCAAAGTACTCGCACAGCACACTGCTTTCGATAGCGTCAAGGACAAAATCAAGAAGATAGCAGATTTATTGCCGCTTAGCGATAACAACCCAGTATCTATTGAAGCNGTTCCGTCCAAGGTTTTTGACATCCTTTCTCGTACTCAAGTGAACCTCGCCTCTAAAACTGGCGCCCAAATTCCAATTGTACGGCATGGAAGCGGCACACAGAACCTGGCTGTTATTTGCTTGTTCGAAGCGTTTTTGGAAAGTCGTTTGGAGAATGGTTTCGGAAAATACGCCGAACCATTTCTTACCTTGGAAGAGCCGGAAGCTCACTTGCATCCCTCAGCAATAAAGGCGGTTGGTAAAATGCTCAATAAGTTGTCGGGCCAGAAGCTCATTTCAACCCATTCCGGGGAATTATTGGCCGGCGTTCCGCTAAGCAAAATCTGTCGTCTTCGACGACGAAACGGAAAAATTGCGGCCTATCGAATAGGGAAAGGCAAATTGAGTAGTGAGGAATTGAGCAAGTTAGACTATCACATTCGTGCTAAGCGGGGCGGCTTATTGTTCTCTCGTTGCTGGCTTCTGGTCGAAGGCGAAACTGAAACGCTTCTTTTATCAGAGTGCGGGCATGCCATGGGACGGGATTTGTACGCTGACGGCATCTCTTGCATCGAATACTCTCAGGTTGGCGTGGAGAAGTTCATCAAGCTCGCTGATCTACTCGGTATCGAGTGGTTTGTACTTGCGGACAACGACAACGCAGGAAAGAAATACAAAAAGTCGGCTCAAGATTTGCTCGGCGAGCGCGAAGGCAAGGACCGCATTCGGCTTCTGGATCATGGATCCATGGAAGAATTCCTGTGTGAGGAAGGCTTTGGAGAAATTTACAAAGCCTCGATTTCCGAGCAGAAGAAAGATAATGTAACTGCGAAAATTGGTACCGATGAATATTGGAAGCAGGTATTGAGCTCTCAAAAAAAGGGAGCGAAGACGCGTAACGCTTTGGTGATCGCTGAAGAAATCGTTGAGCAAGGAAAGTCTGCCGTCCCGAATCTACTCAAAGATGTAATCGAGCGGGCGCAATCCTTGGCAAGGAGTGTTAGTTGACGGTCAATTTTTCAACTTTAAATGCAAATCAGCTTAAAGCTGTGCAGTCGCAGGATGGGCCAGTCCTCGTTCTTGCTGGTCCGGGTTCTGGTAAGACACTGGTTCTGACTTTTCGAATTGCACGGATGATTGAGGAGACGCCGAACAAGCACTTCAAGATTCTTGGACTAACATTTACGAACAAGGCCGCCGCCGAAATGCGCAAGCGGATCGAAGCATTGGTTCCCAATGCAGGCGAACGGACGCTCTTAACGACGTTCCATTCCTTGTCCGCCGACCTTCTACGGCAACACGGTCATCACATTGGCCTTAGGCCGGACTTCACTATCTTGGTTCAGGATACTGATCGGCACTCCCTTCTTGATGAGGCAATAGACCAAGCGAAAATCGACCAGTTTGATCAAACTAGCGAAAGGCTTTTGCCACTGATTACGCGGCTAATCGAAAATGATATTTCTCCAAAAAATGCCTTTCAGATCCTGCAAAGCGGTTCTTTCGCCGACCCAGAGGAGCTAACTTCCGTATATCGATGCTATCGTGAATTGATGATTGAGCGAAATGCTCTCGATTTCGCGGGTCTGATTGCAGAAGCCCTAGGGCTTCTTAAAGTGAGCGCTGGAGTTCGCAAGCAATTGCAGAGAATCTATCCATATATTTTTGTGGACGAGTTTCAAGATACAAACCTTTCCCAATACAAGATTCTTTCTCAAATTGTTAATCCGACAACAGGTAATCTTTTTGTTGTCGCGGACGACGATCAGATTATTTGCCAGTGGCATGGAGAAAGTTCCGAGCGACTGTGGGATCTTAAAAGAGATTTCAAAATGGAATTGCTACAACTTCCTGAAAATTATCGATGTCCCGCTGTCGTCGTGGAACTTGCGAATAAACTGATGGCCTTCAACTTTGGCCGATTTGCCGACAAAGAAATTCTCCAGGCACACAACGAAACGATTAGTTCGTCGGTTGTGCGCCTCCGTGGGTTTAATGATTTCACCGAAGAGGTAAATTGGGTCGCAGCGGATATCGCCAGACGAACTGCCGAATCCCAAGGCAGATGCGCCATATTGGCTCGAACTAAGAAGCTTCTCGAGCA
>JGIcombinedJ30088_10003582_pt1 | contig 14295 bp, 11 predicted proteins | sample PinacodermPK_FD_30088 | JGI IMG/M metagenome (IMG submission 30088)
GGACGCCGGTGATCACGNNGCCCACGAACCGGGGACAGTCGTCCGGCGCGTCGACACGGACGCCGGCGAGCGATTCGACGGGTGGGCCGGAATCGGCGGCGGCGCCCGAAGGAATGCGCGTTTCGCCGCCCGACAGGGCCGTAATCTCCCTGGCCAGGCCGACCAGGGACAGGCAGTCGGGCCGGTTGGTGCCCACGTCGATGCTCAGCACCGTTTCCGGCCCGCCCAGGACGTCCTTCAGAGGCCGCCCCGGTTCGGTCGCGCCGTCGAGCACCATGATACCGGCGTGGTCGTCGGAGAGGTTCAGTTCGGCCTCGGAGCAGATCATCCCGAAGGACTCCACCCCGCGGATCCTTGCCTTCCTGATCGCCATTCCGTCCGGCAGCGCCGCGCCGACCCGGGCAACCGGCACCATCTGGCCGGCGGCCACGTTCGGCGCCCCGCAGATGATCTGCAGGGACTCGCCGCCCACGTCCACGGTACATAGGGAGAGCCGGTCGGCGTTGGGATGGCGCTCCACGCGCTCCACGCGGCCGGCGACAAAGCCTTCGAAATCGCTTCCGACCGTCTCGACGGCATCGACCTCCAGACCCGTCATGACCAGGCGTTCCACCAGTCCTTCGACGGACCACGGGATGTCGCAGTACGCGCGCAGCCACGAAAGAGGCACTTTAATCACCATGGACGTTCGGCTCCTTCCCGGATGAACCGCCCTTAAGGCCGTTCGAGCAGACGCAGGTCGTTCTCCAGGAACATGTGGATGCTTTCGATCCCGTACTTGAACATGGCGAGACGGTCAAGTCCCATGCCAAACGCGTAGCCGGTGTACAACTCCGGATCGTAGTCGACGAATCCGAACACGGCCGGGTCGACCATGCCTGCGCCGGAGATCTCCAGCCAACCCGTGTTCTTGCAGATCCTGCAGCCACCGCCGCCGCACGCGACGCAGGAGAAGTCATACTGTACGCTGGGTTCGGTGAAGGGGAAAAAATCGGGGAGGAAACGCACTTTGACCTTCCCGCCGAAAAGGCGCTGGGCGAAATAGGTCATGTCGCCCTTGAGCTGGGCCATCGTGACCCCCTTGTCCACGTACAGGCCCTCACACTGATGGAAGGTGAAAGCATGGGTGGCGTCGGGGTTCTCGTTACGGTAGGTGCGTCCAGGCACGATCACCCGCACCGGGGGCTGCTGCTGCTCCATGACCCGGACCTGCACCGGCGAAGTATGGGTCCGGAGCACGATGTCGCTGCCCAGGTAGAAGGTATCCTGCGTATCGCGGGCCGGGTGATCCCGCGGGATGTTCAGCGCCTCGAAGTTGTAGTAGTCCCACTCCACCTCGGGGCCGTCCACCACCGAGAAGCCCATGTCGCGGAAGATCTCGGACACTTCCTCCCGGATCAGGGTCAGTGGGTGCTTGCTGCCCAGGGGCGGGCGCCGTCCCGGCAGGGTGACGTCCAGCGTGCCGGACGCGGATTCCCGTCCAGTTTCGCACGCCGCCCGGCGCGCCTCCAGCGCTTCGCCGATGGCTTGCTTGGCCTGGTTTACCCGCTGGCCGATTCGGGGTCTGTCTTCAGGGGCCGCCTTGCCCACGGACCGCAGGATGCGGGTCAGGTCGCCGTTTTTCCCCATGTACCTGATACGGATGTCTTCCAGGTCCGACGGGTCGTCGGCGCGTCCGATTTCTTCCAGCGCCCGTGTTTCAATGGCTTCTGCTTCCTGTAACATGGATGGTCCGGTCCGGTCCTTCATCGGAAAGGAAGACGCGGCGGCAAGCCTGGACGCACCACACCCGGCGGCGAACATTCCCGATCTCCGTCGCCCGGTATCTTCAGACGGGACGGCAGGCCGTTCCGCGGTCTTCCGTGGTAATCGTCAGGAATTCTGCGCTTTGGCCGCGTCCGCTACCACGGTAAAGGCGGGGGGATCGTTGACGGCGAGTTCGGCAAGGAGTTTCCGGTCGATTTCGATCTGGGCCAGCTTCAAACCGTGTATGAGTTGGCCGTACGTAAGGCCGTTGAGCCTTGCCGCCGCGTTGATCCTGGTGATCCACAGCCGGCGGAAATCACGCTTGCGCCGGCGACGGTCGCGGTACGCGTAGGCCAGGCCCCGGTTGACGGCTTCGCGGGCCGTCCTGTAAAGCCGGTTGCGCCGGCCCCAGTATCCTCTGGCCAGCTTGATGGTTTTCTTGCGCCGCCTGTGCGAGGCGGCGGCGTTGGTTGCACGAGGCATGGTTCGTTCCTTCTCTGGATCGGCGTCCCTCGCCGGTTAGTTCGGCATCATCCGCTTGAGGCGCCGCGTGTCGGCCTTGCTGACCATGGCGGTGCCGCGAAGACCTCTCCTGCGCTTTCCGGACTTGGACAACTTCTGGTGGGTCGCGTGGGAATGGCTGCGTTTGAACTTGCCGGAGGCGACCTGCTTGAATCGTTTCGCCGCCGCTTTCAACGTCTTGATTTTCGGCATGATCAACTCCCGGAATTTACCTGGGTATGAGGACCAGCGACATGCTGCGTCCTTCCAGTCTGGGCCGCTGTTCGATGGAGCCTGCGTCCTCCAGCATTTTCGCCATGTGCTCCAGTTTGCGCTGGCCCAGTTCAATGTGGGTCATCTCACGGCCCCAGAACCGCACTGACACCTTGACCTTATTGCCGTGCTGCAGGAATTCGCGGGCCTGATTGGCCCGATACTCCAGATCGTGTTCACTGATCTTGGGCGTCTTGAAGCGGATTTCCTTCAGCTGCGTCACGTGCTGTTTCTTGCGCGATTCCTTAACCCGCTTGCTCTGCTCGTACTTGTACTTGCCAAAGTCCATGATCTTGCAAACGGGCGGGCGGGCGTCGGGCGATACTTCCACGAGGTCGAGATCGGCGCCGGACGCGAGCTGCAGGGCCTCCCCGGTTTCCATGATGCCTACCTGCTCGCCCTCTGCGCTGATCACTCGCACCTGGGGCACGCGTATCATTCCGTTGACTCTGACGGTTCTCTTTTGAATGGCTGTCCTCCCGGATCCTTGTGCTTTCGATTCAGTTCGCCGCCCGGACGGTCCGGACGATATCTGCTTCCATCGCGTCGATGAGGGCGTCAACCGACATGTTCCCCTGGTCTCCCGAGCCATGGCGGCGTACGGATACGTCGCCCGCTTCCACCTCGCGGGCGCCGGCAATGGCCATGAAGGGGATCTTCTTCGTCTCCGCTTCGCGGATTTTGTACCCGACTTTCTGGTTTCTCACGTCCGTTTCGACCCGGAGCCCGGCGTCCTGGAGCCTGCTTGCCACCCGGCGGACGTACTCGGTCTGGTGTTCAGATATGGCAATCACGATCGCCTGGACCGGCGCCAGCCAGGTCGGGAACGCGCCGGCGCAGTGCTCGATGTACACGCCGAGGAACCGTTCCAGGCTTCCAAGTATGGCGCGGTGGATCATGACGGGACGGGCGGGTTTGCCGGATTCGGTGACGTATTCCAGTTCGAACAGTTCGGGCATGTTGAAATCCAGCTGGCAAGTGCCCAGTTGCCAGGGGCGCTGCAGGGCGTCTTTCACGAAGAAATCCACTTTCGGTCCGTAGAAGGCCGCCTCGCCCGGCGCCACCTCGTAGTCGACACCCAGGCTGTCCAGCACGCGGGCCAGGGTCTCCTCCGCCAGGTCCCACAATTCGTCGGAACCGGCGCGCTTGTCCGATCGGGTGGACAGGTAAATGCTGGTGTCCTCGAACCCGAGCGTGGCATAGGCCTCCCGCAACATCTTGATGAAATCGTCGACTTCGTCCCGGATCTGGTCGGGACGGCAGAAGATGTGGGCGTCGTCCTGCGAAAAGGAGCGCACCCGCATCAGGCCGGCCGTCACCCCGGATCGTTCGTGCCGGTGCAGCCGGGCGAAATCCGCGTACCGGATCGGCAGATCCCGGTAGGAATGGTGACCCGCCGCGTACATGAGGCAGTGGCTGGGACAGTTCATCGGTTTGGGCGCGTATTCCCGGTCGTCGGCGTCGATGGTGAACATCTCGTCCCAGAAATGCTCATAATGCCCGGAGGTCTTCCACAGCCCTGCTTCGTAGATCAGCGGGGTGATGACTTCGTCGTAGCCGTACCTTCTGTACAGATCGCGGACGTAATCGGTCAGGGTGTTATAGACCCGGGCGCCATTCGGGAAGAAGAATGGAGACGCCGGCGCGTGGGGATGGAACATGAACAGCCCGAGCTGCCTGCCCAGTTTGCGGTGGTCCCGCCGCTCGGCCTCGGCGCGCCTTTCCAGGTACGCGTCCAGGTCTTTCCGCCGGGGATAGGAGACGCCGTATATCCGCTGGAGGCTCTGGTTGTTCTCGTCGCCGTGCCAGTACGCGGCCGCGACGTTGAGCAGCTTGAAAGCCTTGATCTTTCCGGTTGACGGGATGTGCGGGCCCCGGCACAGGTCGATGAAATCCCCCTGCTCATAGATGCTGATCACATCGTCAGCGGCGAGGTCGTCGATCATCTCGACCTTGTAGGCCTCGCCCCGTTCGGTAAAAAGGGTTCGCGCATCCTCGCGGGAGAGTTCGCGCCGCCGGATGGGCATGTCCGCCCGGGACAGCTCGGTCATGCGGTCTTCGATTCGCTCGAGATCCTCGGCCGTGAACGGCTCCGGCGTGTCGAAGTCGTAATAGAAGCCCTCTTCGATCGGCGGACCGATAGTCAACCGCGCTTCGGGGAACAGCTGCTTCGTAGCCTGGGCCATCAGGTGCGTGGTACTGTGCCAGTACACCTCCCGGCCCTCGGGATTGCCGAAGGTCAGCACCTCCAGGGCAACGTCTCCTTCCAGCCGGTGATCCAGGTCGACCTGGGCGCCGTCGATCTTGGCCGCGAGCGCAGCCTTGCCCAGACCGGGACCGATGCGCTCCACCGCGTCCATGACCGTCGAACCCGGTTCCAATTCGATGTGACCGCCGTCGGGAAGAGTGATCCTGACGCTTTTCAATGACTGACTCCTGGGCAGTTCCCCCTGCACCGCATGGGCTTTCTTCATACCGGAACAAACAGATAAAAATAACATGCGCACCGGGTATTGTCAATAAAATTACCGCTTTGCGGAAACCCCTCAGCGTTCGAACAGGCTGCCCATCATATCGCTGTAGGAACGCCGGCCGGCGGCGACGTTCTTGCTGATCCTGGAATGCTGGTGAAGGCCCTCCAGCAGGAACTCCATGACAAGAGCGAGTTCCGCCCGGCTTTGCGTACCGACGTGCGCATTGGCCAGCTTCCGCAACCCGCCGACACCGTTCAGCGCGCCGTAATAAGATTTGTCGTCCATGGTGTCCGAAATCTCGACTGTTTTTCCCTCTTCGAACCAGGCGAGGATTTCCTGGTAGCACGCGCCGCGTTCGTCGTCCTCGCCGTAAACCGCGGGGAAGTAGCTTTCGAAGACTTCTTTCACGGCCCGCCCGATCAGCGCCTCGGCCACTTTGACCTCGCCCTCCTGCTCGCCCTCGTACACGAGTTCGAGCTTGCCGGTCATCGCGGGAATCACGGCGGAAAGATCGCACATGCGGGGCACGACGGACCGTTCGCCCTGCACTACACATCGTTTTTCGACCTGGCTGACCAGGTTCTCCATGGCGGCGATGGTCATGCGCGTGCTCACGCCGGAGGTCTGATCGATGAACTCGCTGCCCCGCGCCTGGAATGCAATCTCTTCCACCGTTTCGCGCAGAAAGTGCGGCATGTCGACGCGTACGCCGCCGGGCCGATCGGTCCAGGCCTCCCGATCGGTTATGGCCATGGCGTATTCGCGGTTGACCGGGTAATGGGTGAGGATCTGCGAATCGATCCGGTCCTTGAGCGGGGTGATGATGGCGCCCCGGTTGGTATAGTCCTCCGGGTTCGCCGAAAAGACGATCAACACGTCCAGTGGGATCCGCACGGGAAATCCCCGGATCTGGATGTCCTTCTCTTCCATGATATTCAGCAGGCCGACCTGGATGCGGGGCTGCAGGTCGGGCAATTCGTTCACGGCGAAAATGCCGCGGTTCATCCNCGGGATAATGCCNAAATGGATCACGCCCTCGTGGGCGTAGTGAAGACGCTGGGAGGCCGCCTTGATGGGATCGATGTCGCCGATCAGATCGGAAATGGTCACGTCCGGAGTGGCGAGTTTCTCGCCGTAGCGCCGCGACCGGCCGATCCATTCGATGGGCGTGTCGTCACCGTGCACGGTCACAAGGTCCCGCGCGCTCCGGCTGACGGGCGCGAAGGGCGAACTGTTGATTTCGCAGCCCGCGATCACCGGCATGTATTCGTCGAGCAACNAGACCAGGGATCTCAGGATGCGGGTCTTTGCCTGACCGCGCAGGCCGAGGAGAATGAAGTCGTGCCGGGACAGGATCGCGTTGACCAGCTCGGGGACGACGGTCTTGTCATACCCTACTATGCCGGGAAAGACCTGCTCGCCGCTGGAGAGTTTGGCCAACAGGTTGTCCCGCATCTCGTCCTTGACGGTTCGCTGCGGATAACCCATGCCGCGCAGCGCACCGATGGTCGTGGCAGCGGTGTAGTCCATGTGCTCCCGGGAGTCCGTAAAGGGTNGGTTTCGAGGGGAGATTCCGTAGGTAGGGATATCCCATTCGACAGTCGACGGATTCTATCGCGCAAAGCCCGTTCTGTCAACAGTTTTTTGGCTTCTCCCGTGCGCCGGCGCACCGTCTTTTCGTTTGACTTCACAGGGCTCCAGGGCTATGTTGTAAGGTCATGAAGAACCCGATCCACGCAGCGCTCATCGCGTTGCTGGCCGTCGCGCTGATTGCCGCGGGGCTGGTGGAAATACGCTGGCACGTCATCGAACGGTTCATCGGCGCGTACATGGACGCCCGCAACGATTCCCGCGAACGGCTGGAGCGGTTCGTCGATCAGGAAAGCCGGACCACCCAGGCGCTGGAGCACGCGAACCGGCTGATCGAAGAGCGCAGCCAGGTAGCGTCGGACGCGATGGAGGAACCCGCGCGGCGGGACACCCGGTCCGGTTCGCCGACCGATGTAGTCCGGCTGGAACGCGGTCACAAACTGATTATGACCCGGGACCGGTTCCTCGAAATCCCCAGATGGTTCACCGGGTTCGGTCATCCGCCCGCGGCGCAGCCCGGCGCAATGTCGGGCGGCCTGCCGCATGTACCGCCTGCCTCGGGGGCTGACTTGACGTCTTCTTCGGGGGCTGACTTGACGTCTTCTTCGGGGGCTTCATTACTCTCCCGGTCGCCTTCGGCATCCGACCCCGATTCCCTGGAAGACTGGACGCACACGGTCGTNATCCGGCCCGGGTGGATCCGCAAGGGCGAGGCCTACATGGTGGACGANGAAAATTACATCCTGCACCGGATGCCGATTTCGGCCGAGCAATTCGATATCATCGACGCCTACGCCGCGGCGTCCGAAGGACAGATGCACGAAGGCATGGAGCACGTGTTCGCCCCCGAGGAGTTTTTCGAGACACTGCGGAGCCTGGACATGGAAATGCGTGACGAAATCATCAATCCGCTGCGTTTCAGGGACCTGGAAACCACCGCGCAGCGGGTAGGGGTATCGGAGGGTCAGCGGATCATCCAGATCGAGCGGTTGATAGACGGCCGGATCGACGTGGTCACCATTCCGGTATCCGCGGACCTGTTCGTGGAACTACGTGGCGCTCGGAGCCCTTTGATCCGTCTGTCGTGGACGGACCGGGATTCGACGATGAACTTCTTTCGAAACCTGCTTGATAGACTCGCGAACATAACCTGGAGGCATCGCGTCCGAACTTTCCTCGCGAAACGCCCGTTCGGATTCCTGTCGGATCGCTTCCGGGAATTCCTGGTGAAAGTGTTACGGGGCTTCCGGCGGATGCGCCTTCGCAGGTCCGGGAGCGGTGGCCTGCAACGGTCCGTGGGCGGCGGCCTGCAAGGGTCCGGGGGCGGCGGCCTGCAAGGGTCCGGGGGCGGCGGCCTGCAAAGGTCCGGGGGCGGCGGCCTGCAAAGCACGGTGGAGGAACGCCGGGGAGGCCCGGGCGGGCGTTCAAGCAGATTCTTCAGGTGGACGTTTTACGGGGTTTCCGCCGCGATGCTGACCGGCACGCTTGTGGCCGCCGTATTGTTGTTCTACTTCACGGTGCCGTCCATTCCCCGCCTTCCGAACGACCTGAACGACATCTTCGGACAGATGACCAGGATCTACGCCTACGATCGGGAAGGCAATCCCCGCCTGGTCCATACCCTGGGCGGACATCGCCGGGTCGCCCTCGAGGAGATCGCGCCTTATTTCCGGGACGCGATCATCGCCACAGAGGATGCCGATTTCTATAATCACCGTGGCGTGGACAAACCCGGCATCGTTCGGGCGTTCATAACCAATCTCACGGAAGGCCAGATCCTTGGCCAGGGCGCCAGCACGATCACCCAGCAACTGGCGCGGCACCTCTTCTTTACCCGCGAGAAGATGTGGATACGCAAGATCAGGGAAGCCCTGGCTTCGATGCAGATAGAGGAGAGATTCAGCAAGGACGAGATCCTCTCGGCCTACTGCAACAACATGTATTTCGGCGCTGACGCCTATGGCGTGGAAGAGGCNGCGCAGCGATTCTTCAGCAAGCGCGCCGGAGCGCTCACGCTGGGTGAATCCGCGCTGCTCGCCGGACTGGTCCAGCGGCCGAGCGATTACAATCCCTACTATCGCATGGACCGGGCGCTCAGCCGCAGAGAAACCGTATTCCGGCGCATGATGGAAAACGGGTACATCACGGAGGAGGAGGTCGCACGGGCCCGTGAGGAGGAGTTGGAACTCAAAGGAACGAGCATCGGTCCGGCCAGGGGACCGTACTACCTCGATTACGTCGAGGAACTTCTTCTTCGAAGGTTCGACAGCAACCTGGTTTACAACGGTGGNCTGACGGTCTACNTAGCCATGGACCTCGACCTGCAGGATCTTGCCGAGGAAGTCATCACCAACCGGATGGTTTACGTGGACTCGCTGGTCGGCGATCCGGTGTACGATACGGCTTCGGCAGAAGAGAAGAAGCGGGCCCTCGAGGCGGCGCTGGTCGCCATCGACCCGCGGACCGGTGCGGTGCGGGCCCTGGCCGGGGGCCGGGACTACACGGTGAGCGAATTCAACCGGGCCGTCGAAAGCAACCGGCAACCGGGGTCCGGCTTCAAGCCGGTAGTCTACCTCGCGGCGCTGGACCACCTGGGTTATTCCGCCAACACGGTCGTCGTAGACGAACCCGTGGCCTATACNACCGAACTGGGAGATCTCTGGGAACCGCAGAACTTCACCCGGGAGTACGAAGGCCCCGTCATCCTGAAGCGGGCCTTCATGCGTTCGATCAACGTGGTTTCCGCGAAACTGGTAAGCGAAGTCGGTCCATCGAAGGTCATCGAGTATGCCCGCCGCCTGGGCATCACCAGTCCGCTGGAGCCCATACTTTCTCTGGCGCTGGGTACAAACGGGGTCTCGCCGCTGGAGATGGCTTCCGCCTATTCCGTATTCGCCACGGGCGGGGTCTACCACAAGCCTTACATCATCACCCGCGTGGAGGATTCCGAGGGCAGGGTGATCGAGGAAGCCGAGCCGGAATCGCGCCGCGTAATCAGCGAACAGGCAGCGTACCTGATGCTCGACCTCCTGCGCGGGGTCATTCTTGGCGGTACGGGCTCGAGCATTCGCTATCGGTACGGGTTCACCGAACCGAGCGGCGGTAAGACCGGGACTTCAAGCGAATCCAGGGACGTGTGGTTCAACGGTTTCACGAAGAATCTCGCGACTTCCGTATGGGTAGGGTACGACGATGCCCGCCCCCTCCTGTCGATCGAGGAGGACGAAGAGATTACAGGCGCTTCGGGCGCCATACCCGTCTGGGCCAGATTCATGAAACAGGCCACGGTGCTGCAGGAGCAGCGTGAGGTCCGGGCACGGTTGACGGCGGTGGATTCCACGCACGGCCAACCTGGGGGCGGCAACGGGAACGAGGCCGGTCCGGTTGCGGTAGAGGAGATGGCGTCAGACGAAACGGCGGAAACGCTACCGGCCTTCCCCATGCCGCTGGGCATCGAAAAAATCCGGGTCGATATCCGTACGGGCCGGTTGTCCCGGGATCCGGAGCACTCCCTGACCGTGACCGTCCGTGGCACGAACCCCAGGGAGAGGCCGGACATTATTCCGCCAGGCGGTGACGAACCGGAAGAGACCAGTTCGACGGATCCGCCGGCGCAGGCAGAACCGCCGGGACAGGCCGGGCGGGCGGCACAGGAGAGATAGCCCGGGCGGACAGGACGGACCAGGCGGACCGGGCGGACCAGGCGGACCGGGCGGGCCAGGCGGACCAGGCGGACCGGATGATCGATCGGGCTAGTGTTGGATGACTGGGGAGGCTTCGAAGGGGATCAGTTCCCGCGCGGAAGATCAGGCCCCGTCCGGTTGCGGTCTATCGCATCCCGGACCGCGGGGATAAGGAACACGTTATCCAGTGGAAATTCAGAGAAAGCGCGGCCGAGGAGGTTGATCCGGCTGTCCGTGTCCAGCCGCTTGTTAATCACGATATGGTACCTGTCGCGGTAACGGCACAGCCCGCCGTCTCCATCCAGCTTGCCATAACGGACTCTGATCGACATCCGTTCCGCCAGGTCTTCAAATTCCTGCAATAGCGTCATACTGTCCATGTCGCACACGGAGGCCAGGCGAATCGTCAAAGTCCGCCGGACTTGAGATCTCCCGGTAAACGCGGACCGGTTTCCGATTCGCACGTCGCAGTTACACTTCGCTTTAATGAATTGTAACATATACCCGACGCCCCGAAGGGTCAAGTACCGATGTCCCGCCGCATGACCGGGGCCATCTGCCGCAGCCCTGGCAAACGAGAGTCCGGGGAGCCTGTTCCGGCGGGCTGCGGGAATCAAAAAAAGCTTGACACAGAGCGGCTGGACTCTGATATTTTCGGTGAATTTCGAGGCACTGTCCTCGAATGGTTCGCGTAGTATCAGCGGGAGTAGCTCAGCGGTAGAGCATCACCTTGCCAAGGTGAGGGTCGCGGGTTCAAGCCCCGTCTCCCGCCCTCGGACGTGGCGGCATAGCCAAGTGGCTAAGGCACGGGACTGCAAATCCTCGATCGCCGGTTCGAATCCGGCTGCCGCCTTGCTTTCTTCGAATGCCGGACGCTCCCATTCCTTCAATCTGCAATCGATCGTGGCCATCCTGCCTGGAAACGCCGGACGTCCCGACCGCTGCACTGTGTTCATTCTAACAGCCCGGCCGTACGAAGCGAAGGGCGGGGCCTCGCCGTCCATTCCTCCTTGCGACACCCGATTCCCCGCAGTATAATAGCCACCGATTAATAATCAGATTATCCGAAATTTGCCCGAAACCAGGTGCTGGCACCATGGCCGAGATCGATTGGGTTCGACGTATCTACAGTGACGGCTGGCACAACGCCTTCACGGATTTCCAGCAATTCAAGGGCCGGTATTACGTTTGTTTTCGCAACGGCCTTTCCCATGTGAGCCCCGAGGGGAAGGCGGTGGTGATCGCCAGCGACGATCTGGCCGGCTGGACGCGAGCCGGCGTGCCGGTCAACACGCCGGGCGACGACCGGGATCCACACATGGTCGCGACCGAAGACCGGTTGTTTGTCTATGCCGGAAGCGTCACCCGACCCGACCCCGGACTTACCGGCAACGACGTGGTCCGCGTTATTCGGACCCATGGCGTCTACACTCAGGACGGGGAGCTCTGGTCCGATCCCGTCAAGGTCTACCGGGACGGATTCTGGTTGTGGGGTGTTGGGCGCGGAAACGACAGATTCTACGGGCTCGCCTATGGATACGCATCGACGGAACGGGATCGGAAACCGGCCGAGCTTCATCTCGTGCAGTCTACCGACGGGCTGGACTGGGAGCTTGTTTCCGTAGTCACGAAAAACGGAAGTGAGGCCACCTTCCGGATCACCGCTGACGGCTCGATGCGCGTAGCCATCCGGGGCGGCGACGAGAATCGGTTCACCCTGGCCACCGCAAGACCCCCGTACACGGACTGGAGACTTCAGGACCTCGGTGAAGTGATCCCGTCACCGTTCCTTGTGGAAGCCGGCGGTGCCGAGTACGTGATCGGCCGGCGACACGTGCGCGATCCAGGCGGTCCAGGCGGTCCAGGCGGTCCAGGCGGTCCGGAAGATCCAGACGGTCCGGCGGTCCGTGACCACATTGTCGACAGGCGGACGAGCATCTGGCGGCTGGAGAGCGGCGGAATCGTCCATGTCCTGGATCTGCCTTCCGGGGGCGATACCTCCTATGCGGGAGTCGTCCAGCAGGAAGACGGATCGCTGCTGATCAGCTACTATTCGCAGCACGAGGTGGAGAAAGGTGAGAAACACTATCTCTACCCGGCCAACATATATATGGCCCGGGTCAGGCTGTGAGCCTGAATGAGGTGACGCCATGAACACGAACCGGGTTCTCGATCCACGTGCCTGGTTTTTAAAACCGGAGTTTTCATGCCCCTGAGCGCCATACGAGAAGGAGAGCGGTTCACCGACGAGGAAACCGAACGTATCCTCCGTTGCTTTCAACGTGATGGATACTACGCCTTCGGCAGGTTGATGGAAGACGAGGAACTGGAAGCCCTGCGCTCCGACATGCAGCGCAAGTGGGACGACCCCCGCATGCACGAACCGGCGCGGGACCAGATCCGCGGGCACAGCCTGATGCGCATGTTCGAATACTCCTACGCCTTTCGCGACCTGATCGTCCGCGAACCCTTCGCCAGCCTGGCGGAAGCGATTCTCGGCGACGACTGTCACTGCATGTCCCAGAACGCGCTGTACACGCCGCCCAATCCCAAGGCCGTCGAGGACGGTCCCGGGGGATGGCACCTGGACGACCTGGTCCATTTCCCCTTGCCCGATGGCGTGCCTCGTCACGACCCAGTTGTGCCCCCGCCCTGTTTCGTCATGCAGATCTTCACGCCGCTGACCGACGTGGAAGCGGTTCGATACGGTCCGACCCAGGTCGTTCCCGGCAGCCATTTCGCGGGACGCCAGCCGCACCTTCCGCATGAACAGGATCGTCCGGAATTCGAAGGCAGGGGCCCCCACTCCTTCCTCGTCCGGAAGGGCGACGCCTACATGTTCAACAACCAGGTCTGGCACCGCGGCGCGCCGAATGCATCCGACCGTACCCGGCTCATGGCCGGCGTCACGTACAGCAAGCGGTTCGTCTCCCAGAAATTCCATCCCTTCATCGACTACCGCATGCCCGGCCACGTGTGGGCCGAAGCTTCGCCCCGCCTGCAGCGCATGCTGGGCCGGCACAGCAAAGGAGCCTACGGCTGATGGCTGACGAGTCAACGCAGTCTGATGAGTTCGCGGGGCGCACCGCCCTGGTAACCGGCGGTTCCCGTGGAATCGGGCGATCCACGTGCGTCATGCTGGCAAAACACGGCGCCCGGGTGGCGATCAACTACACGCGCGACGAGGAAGCGGCAAAAACGGCNCTCGGCATGGTGGAGGAAGCCGGCGCCGAAGGCATGATCGTCAGGGCGGACGTATCATCCGAAGGCGANGTGAACCGCATGGCCGCNGAAGTGCGGTCGCGCCTGGGACCCGTCGACCTGCTGGTCAACAACGCGGGTATCGCGAAAAATCAGTCCCACGCGGAACTCGCCTTCGCGGACTGGAAACGCATGTTCGAGGTGAACGTGGACGGGGTGTTCCTGGCGACCTGGGCGGTGAAGGACGAGATGATCGCCCGTGGATTCGGACGCATCGTCAACGTGGCCTCGCTCGCCGGCATCATTCTGAAGAAAGACATGATCCACTACGCCACCACCAAGGCGGCGGTCATTTCCATGACGCGGCACTGCGCGGAGGCCTTCGCGCCCCACAACGTCCGCGTAAACTGCGTGGCCCCCGGGCTGACCGATACCGACCTGGCCGGATCGGGCAACCCGGGCATGATCGACCGGCTCATCGCCTCCACACCCATGGGCCGCATGGCCCTGCCCGGAGAGATGGCTTCGGTTATCCGTTTTCTGCTCTCGGAGGATTCCAGCTTCGTGACCGGCCAGACGGTCGTGGCCTGCGGCGGCCGAAGCTGAACGGTCCGTAACCTGAAGCCGAGACGGCCGGAGCTTAAGCCCTTCCTGCCTGTTTTCGATCGGCTGGTCCACCACACGGCCGGGGCCGAGCCCTTCCTACCTGTTTTCGATCAGCTGGTCCACCACGGCCGGGTCTGCCAGCGTCGTCGTATCGCCGATCTGGTCCAGTTCGTTGGTGGCGATCTTCCGCAGGATGCGGCGCATGATCTTTCCCGAGCGCG
>JGIcombinedJ30088_10003607_pt1 | contig 14243 bp, 21 predicted proteins | sample PinacodermPK_FD_30088 | JGI IMG/M metagenome (IMG submission 30088)
AAGGATCGCCTCAAGACTCGTATCGTGTTTGCCCCTTACTATCTGTTAACCAACAATCTGTATGTGGTGGAGACTTGTGTTAACAGGCCCTAGTCGGCTACATTCACCCAGGCACGATCATCATTGAGCGGGTACTCCCGTTGACAGGACTCCATGGCGGACATTCTCGGATTGAACACGCTCCTGGCACAACTGATGTCTGCGATCGGGTTGGCCATGGTGTTCGGTAACGGCCTTGCCATGTGGAAGAACGCACGGGGCCAGGCGCCAAAGGGGGTCCAAGGCGCATACCGGCCGGGTCGCGCACGGTTCCTGCTGGGTGTGGGGATCGTCATCAGCGTGTGGGGCCTCTCGGGCCAGCTCGTATGATGAGCACCTCCACGAGCGACTCACGTCGAGGTGCGCGCCGTTCGAGCCGCCGCTAGCATTTCCGCCCATCGTGCGGGTGTAGTTCAGTGGTAGAACATCAGCTTCCCATGCTGAGAACGGGGGTTCGATTCCCCTCACCCGCTCTCATCCCCTGACGCACTGTTGTCCCGATCCGGGATCCACTGCCAATGTATTGTGGAGCAGGTACGTGATTCCGTCCGCGCCGGTTACGGAATACCGACTTGTCCCTCAAGACGCACTATCGGGGAGCAGGATGATCCTCTCGGATCGAGACATCAAGGCGGCGGTGAAGTCCGGTCGGATCGTGATCGACCCCTACGTTCCCGAGCACGTCCAACCCTCATCGGTGGACCTCAGGGTGGATCGGGTGTTCCGGGTCTTCGAGAACCATCGTTACCCGCTTATCGATCCCAAGACGAACCAGCCCGATCTCACCAACGAGATGGTGGTGCCCGCCGACGGGCGGTTCATCCTGCATCCGGGCGAGTTCGTACTCGGCTCGACCCACGAGCGCCTCAGGCTCGCCGACGATGTGGTAGCCCGCCTCGAAGGCAAGTCCAGCCTCGGGCGCATCGGGCTTCTCATCCACTCCACAGCCGGGTTCGTGGATCCGGGTTTCGACGGTTACCTGACCCTGGAACTGGCCAACGTCGCCAACCTGCCGATTGCCATCTACCCGAAGATGCTCATCGGGCAGATCAGCTTCCTCGACCTATCCAGCCCGGCGGAGAATCCCTACGGTTCGCTCACAGCCCGTTCCAAGTATCAGGGCCAGCGAGGCCCCACCGCCTCCCGGATCCACGAGAACTTCGACTAGGAGAAGTGAACCGCCTCGGTTTCCCCGGAGTATCCACCAAGGCGGATCAATCAAGGCCGCATAACCCTCGCCAAGGGCTCCCAGGCCCTCGACAGCCACCCCACCCGCATCTCAGCACTCGAACGCGGCCGCGACCACAACCGCCACTACGCCACCCACCAGGGCTTGGCCCCAAACCCCCGACCGCGCCCCCTCGTCGACTTGACAATCATAGGAGCATCGAAGGGCCACTAAAGGGGGGCCAACAACAAGATTCTGCCTGCACGACAGAACGCTAGTGCCAGCATGATATACACTGTTGACCGAGTTGGAGTTGACGATAGATCAGCTGTCGTGGTATCATCAGGCCGTGCGAGTCTTCGCTGTGTGCCGCTTCCCCTATCCGACATGGTACAGGTAATGCCATCGATTCGTATTCCTCCACCCCACAAAGGGCCTTTGGTCCTAATAGCTACTATGGGTTCTGCACGATTCGACTCACTCAAGAGTTGCCTACGACATCGTGACGGTGATCTGTCTCGGCAATCTGTCGTTAAACAGATTGAGACGGCTACCAATATCACCAAAGCAGACAGGCTTGTGGATGCGTTGGCGGGGGCGTGGGCCTTCGCGAATAGGGCAGGACATACCTATGAACAAGCAGCGGGCATCATTGCGGGATCAGATGTACTGAAGCTAAGTGATAACGAGACAAGTGCTCTCGCTTACCGGTTGTCGATCCTGTTTCAGAGTCCGGTCCTTTCCCTCCTTGCTCATGCGATATCCTTAGCTGAAGAGGAGGAGTACTCCTACTGTACCTTGAGGATTCTCTCGGACCTACGTCCTATGTTTAGTCAAGATGAGGACACCGAACCGGTTGCGGCCTTAGTACGACATACGATGAAATTTAGTGTTCACGTAGAGGGACGGATAGAGTCCATCGTGATATCAGTAGACGACAAGGCACTCGGTGACATCCGAGCAGGAGTTGAGCGTGCGATGAACAAAGCTCAGACGTTAAGACAGATAGCCCATAAGGCTGGTCTAAGGATAGTCGATCTTGAGGCGACACACTGATGAACCAAGCACGTAGTGATGCTCAGTACTGGACAGATGATCCTCCCTCAGTTGACTCCAGTGCTGGATCAACGGCTACGTCTATTGGGTGGGGAGGCCTTAAGGGGAGGCCCTTACACTCTCATGTCAATTGGGACGGAGCATTGTTCGTAGGAACTCATGGATTAGACTACGACCCTGTAGAGGAGTCTGGGATACGGGTAGAGGAGTATGAGATCCCTTCATGCCGTCGCTTGTGGTACCGATCTGGACCTGCCTTAATGCCGGATTACTCCAGTATTGGTAGATGGACTCAGGATCTTGATTCCGACTCCTTCGATAAGTTGATTGGCATTGAGAGATCTCTGACTCACAGCTTGCCGGACCCTGTTTATTCGATAGACGAGCACACAGAGGTTTCTGAAGAGGAAGGAACGACCGACTTAGCGTTTGGAGTCAGGTTCCGTCACCAACTTCAGACTGCGTTTCGTTTAGAGCCGGTAGAGAATGGGATCCGTCATGAGGCCGAGTCTATAATTGATGAAGCCTTGAAGGGTACGGAATCGATTACAGTTCTAGATTCGTTTAGAGCCGGTATTATAGAAGATTCTCCGGCGGGTTTTGCAGCTTCAATATTGCTCTGTCTTGGACGCCGTAACGACTTGGGCACTGCTGCGTGGAGGGCCGACTTAATAAAGGCGAGCTTGAAGTCTGACGATGTAGAGGTTAGAGATGCGGCAGCCCAGGCGGCGGAGTTCTGGAGTGACCGAACCATACGTAGTGTGCTTCAAGAGCATGCCGAGCCTGAAGGTTGGCTAGCCGAGTATATCAACGATATAATTGGTGACTTGCCAGAGTAGAGTACGTGTTTCTTGCGCGAAGGATCTCGCAGGCGAAGTGGCGCCCTAATCCTTGGCTTAGGGAGGGTGAGATATCAGCTGATGCAATAACTGCTGATCTAAGAACCTATAGGAACTCACTGTCGTTTTGGCAATGCGGTAGTGCTACAATGACGGAGTTAGAGAGAGCAGTCTTGGCGATTGTAGCTGCGGGTCAGCATATCAATACTATTGACCTTGTTTGGATTGAAGATAAGGGCCTAGAGGCAGATGGGCTGAATTGGGAGGCCACACCGGGAGACACCCCAGTAACTGCACTACGTTCGAGTCACGTGGACGTAATTGAACTAAACTATACACGACTTGGGAAGGTAGCAAGTAGAGTAGTGGATGCGATTGGCTTAGGGAATGTCAAGCGCTTTAGACGGGGCGTGGCAAAGGAACTGCTGGTGTCGGCAGTCGAACGGGGCCAAGTCTTGCGGTCGGATCTCCATAAGGGCATTCAGAAAGAGTTATAGGATACCGTTGACCTTGTCAGGCAGTGGAAGGCCTAATGAGGGTGGTGAGGATGGACCGAATTGGTTTGTCCGAGTACGAAAATCGGCGCACGACGGCGCGGAGTGCGCTTGTGCTGGCGGTCACTGGCGGGGTTTCGGTGGACCGGGGACAGATTGATGTCGGCGATCCACTCGGATCAATTGCAGACATCTAGCCCACTGTTCTATCAGTTCCCACCTTCGGTTGAATAGGTCGTTTCGCCGACAGGCGGCGCAGTCGCTGTTGACGGGGGCCTAAGCCGACTCGTAGCTCGCACGGTGGACACTGTAGACATAGCGGGCCAGTCCCCGGAAGCTTGACCGGAGGCGGTGGGGCAGGCACTAACGGGATGCCATTCTCACGCAAGGCGCGGAGGGCTTACCGTTGGGAAGCCATGGCCCGGGTCGGTCATGGGTACACCAGGCTGCGGGTCTCAGCGTAGCGTTGAGCTTTGGCTGGAAGTTCAGGACCCGAGTTGCCAGAGGTGCCCTGCTATCGCGGCGTGCTGCATACGTTCGCTGGGAATCTCTGTACTGTGGGTTCCAGCCTGATGTCGGACTAACGGACACTCCGGATCCCTCGTGACCTTCTTGTCGTGAGCACTCGGAACTCGAAGAGGGGCAGGCTTGTGGGGTACCAGGCTTGAGATGGTTGCTACCCCGTACTTCTCCAGAGCCTCCTCGCCCGGCCGAGAGCCTGGTGCATGTCGGATTCGGGGATGGGGGCGTTGCGAATGGCATCGTTCGCAGGGCGGTCCTCGTGGAGGATCTGTCTGATCCGCTTCGCCACCTCTGCCAAGACATGGTGCTGTTCTGCGACGTCTCCGGGAGTGAGGAGACCGCCGTGGCCGGGTACTACCACGGGGCGGATGGTCGTGCGGGCGGCCTCGAGAGTGGCGGGCCAGTCGAGAGGATGGGAATCGCCCATCTTGGGCGGTTCTCCCTCCTCCACCAGATCTCCCATGAACGTGACCCCTCCGCAGTGGATGACGATGTCGGCGTCTGTGTGGCCGCGCCCGTGATAGGCGGCCTCCAACTTCCTCCCTCCGATGTCGATGGACGCGACGGCCTCGAAAGTACCGTCCGGGGGAACGATCCGGACCCGCTCGATCTCGCCGAAGCGCTCTGGAGGCATCCATTTGCGGGCATCCTCCCGGTGCTGGTCGGGGAAGTCCCGAAGCACGGTCCGGCAGCGTCGGTGGCCCCAAATGGCGGCTCCGGGGAAGCGAGCGTTACCGAAGACGTGGTCCCAGTGCCAGTGGGTGTTGAGGATCCACCGAACCGGCTTCGACGTGAGGTGTCGTAGTTCATCGATGAGCGTGTCCGCCGCTTCGTGGCTCTCACGGGTGTCGATCAGCAATACCCCGGCTTCCCCCACGATCACCCCGACGTTGGAACGCAGGAACGGGTAGCGGCGCCTGAACACTCCAGACGAGAGTTCTTCGAACATCGGGCAGAGAATACGTGCCGGCGTGGGCGGCCGGTACCGGCGATTGTTTCTTTCGCCACGGGTTCTTGACCCTTCTGACGGGGATCGAAGGTGCCGCACGGCGCGTTCTGCGGCATTATTAGGCCCGGATGCCTACCAACGTCACACCCGAGTACAAGAAGGCGGAAGCAGAGTACAAGGCGGCTAGCGAGATACGGGACCGGCTGGTGGCCCTTCGAGCGATGCTTCGTACCATCCCGAAGCACAAGGGGACCGAGCACCTCCAAGCGGGGATCAAGACCAAGATTAAGGAACTCACAGCGGAGTTGGCGGGACCCAGGAAGGGCGGAGCCCGCGGAGGTCCTGTATTCACAGTCCGTCCTGAGGGTGCGGGTCAGATCGCCCTCCTCGGACCCCCCAACAGTGGCAAGTCCTCGCTTCACGATGCCCTGACCGGATCCGGCGCGACCATCGGTCCCTACTCCTTCACCACCCAGCACCCCCACCCGGGAATGATCCCTGTGGGCGATGTGGGCATCCAGTTGATAGACCTCCCCCCGATCGCAAAGGAACACTCGTTGCCGTGGATCGGCAATGCTCTCCAGCCGGCCGAGGGTGCCATGCTTGTCGTCGATCTGTCAGAGCCCGGCTGCGTCGAGGACGTCGATGCGCTGGTAAGCGTACTTTCGGAGAGGAGGATCCATCTGGTTGCTGAGTGGCCCAGAGGATTCGAGTCGCCGTCGGATCCGGACGACCCGTTCGCCAAGTTGCTTCCGACGGTGGTGGTGGCTGCCAAGGCCGATCTGGTGGACGACGTGGAGGAGGAGGCTGAGGTGCTCCTTGAACTCGTGGGCCTTCGGTTGCCGGTGCTAGCGGCGTCGGTGGCGGATGGCGGAGTTGACCATCTTGGTCCATGGCTGTTCGAGGCACTAGGAGTAGTGCGTGTCTACACGGAATCGGCTGCCAGGAAGCGCGACGACCGCCCTTATACGATCAGGCGCGGCCAGACGGTTCTCGACGTGGCCTCGATGATCCACAAGGACTTCGCTCGGCAACTCAAATTCGCTCGCTTGATACGGCCTGGCCAACCCGACCGCCGGATAGGGCGAGCGTTCGAGTTGCAGGACGGGGACCGCATCGAGATCTACACATGAGCGGGGCCGCTGCCCGCGCTAGCCCTGATTCTTCGTGTTTCCAGACACACCCGCGGCAAGGTGCCACATCAACCGCATCATCGCGGGCGGGCTGGGTTTCACCCGTCGGGTGAAGGTCGCGCCGTGCCGAGACGGGACTATCGAATCGACCATAATACCTGGTCAGAAGGTCATAGCCCACAGCCGGTTCGTCCGGCACAAAACCCCCGCATGAAAAGTCGGGGCTCGGAGGGTACTGAGCAATCCACCAGCGGCCTGCCAACCGCCAGCAAAATGCCTGGGCCGGCGGGCGGCAGGCCCGAGCAATCGTCATTGTTCCGCACCCTCCTAGGGGTTGAGGGAATTGGTGTAGCCGTGGGGTAGGTTGTCGAAGCGGGTGAATTTGTCCGCGAACGTGGTCTTCACCGTACCGGTGGGTCCGGCCCTCTGCTTGGCGACGATGATCTCGGCTATGCCCCGTTCCTTGGAGTCGTCGTTGTAGTACTCGTCCCGGTAGATCATCAGCACGATGTCGGCGTCCTGTTCGATGGCGCCCGATTCGCGCAGGTCCCCGAGCTGGGGACGCTTGTCCTGGCGTGATTCGAGTGCCCGGTTGAGCTGTGACACGGCGATCACCGGAACGTTGAGCTCTCGGGCCAGTGCCTTCAGGTTGAGGCTGATCTCGGCTATCTCCTGCTGGCGGTTGTCTCGACTCCGGCCCTGCATCAACTGCATGTAGTCGACCACCACCAGTTCCAGACCCGTCTTTCGTTTCAGCCGCCGGCACTTGGACCGGATGTCGCCGACGGTGCGCGAGCCCTCATCGGCGTGGAGGGGCACCTTGTAGAGGCGGGCGGTGGCTTCCACGAGCGCTGCCCAGATACGGGTGGAGTCGCCTCCTCCCAGACCCGAACGTAACTTCATGGAGTCCACCCGCGCCTGAGAACCCAGCCAGCGGTAGGCGATCTCGGTCGGGGACATCTCCATGGAGAAAAAGGCCACCGGTCCGTGGTTGATCGCCACGTGGGAAGCGATGTTCATTGCCAGGGCGCTCTTGCCCATCCCCGGTCTACCTGCCACGACCACCAGGGTCGACGGCTGGAGACCGCCCAACTTCTGGTCGAGATCCACCAGGCCTGTCGGCAAGCCGGTGACGTCCAGTCCCTCGGTCTCGACCTGTTCGAGCCGCTCCAGCACCTTCGTCAGCAGGCCTCCCAGCACCTCCAAGCCTTCACCCACTCGCTTCTCCGCCACCCCCAGCATCGTCTGCTCGGCCTCGTCGAGCGCTATCTCGACCTCTGTATCGAGGCTGGTGGCCAACTCGGCGATCCGCCCGCTCGCGTCGAGCATTCCCCGCCGTAGCGAGTGTTCCTCCACGACCCCGATGTAGTAGTCGACGTTGGCCGCGCTCGGTACTGCATCCCAGAACCCCACCACGAAACCGGGTCCACCGGCGCGCTCCAACTCGCCCGCCCTATGCAGACGGTCTACCACCGTGACGGTGTCGATCGGCTGGTTCTCGTCATAGAGGCGGCGCATCGCCCCGAAGATCGTGCGGTGCGCCGGGACGTAGAAGTCCACCGCCTCCAGACGGTCGAACACCTCGTCGGCAGCGTTGGCGGACCGCAAGACAGCACCGATCACGGACTCCTCCGCCTCGGCGCTGTGAGGTGGGACAAGGCGTCCACCAGATATGATCTGGCTGGGCGCTCGCTCGGCTGTCGTCACTCCGGCCCCCCCCGGCCGGGCCGCGTTCGTATGATCCTGGTCATCCCGTCACCCTTCCTATCCCTACTCGCTTGTACGAAAGGATGCCGTGAGGGTGAGACACATCCCCCTCCGGCTCCATCTGCCGGCCTTCGAAGGCGAGACAGGCAGGATCACCGCTGATGTATGTCGTGGAGAAGTCGCTCTGGGGAAGCGGGAAGTCGCCGGGAGGAGGAGCAGGCGACCCGCCCCTCGTCCGATCACGTTGAAGCATACGCATGTCGGCAGGCCCCGAATGCCGTTCCGGAGGACGATTTTTTGTCGTTTTCGGACTCGGCGAAGCCGTGCACGCCCTGCGTCCGCCTATAGAGGGTGCGCGGATCGATTCTCACCTGGGGAACCGGTGAGTGCGACGGTTGACGACCCTATAGCTGTGACCAGCGTTCTTCCGCGTCAGAACCGGGTGTGTCTCGCATGTAAGGGTGGCCGTATCCGCCCATGCGTGCACCCTCTCAATCTGGATCCACCGGATTCCTCCCGTAAACCAGTGCTGACCCGGGCAGTTCCCGGGGAACTCCTGTCACAGGAAGTCACTTGCTATCGGGACCCGACCAGTGCCTAACGGCAGCCATTCCCGCAGGTCGGACCGCCTCCGGCTTGCACCCACCTCGGTCTTGCAACTCCCTGATCGGTGCTTCCAGGCTTAGGCCGGTATGACGTCCAGGACCAACTCGAACTCGACGTCGCTGTGGAGGGTGATCTTGATCTGGTGGAAGCCGATCATCTTGATCGGTGCCGGTAGGGAGATCATCTTGCGCTCGAGTTCGACCTGCGACAGGCTCCGCACCGCGTCGATGACCTCGGATACGCCGATCGATCCGAACAGCCGACCCTCAGCGGTCACCTGAGCCGCGATGACGATCCTGGTCTCGGATAGCTGCCTTCTCAGGCTGAGCGCGGCATCGAGTTCCCTCCTGCGGGCCGCGTCCTTGACCCGGCGGGCCTCCTCGATCTGCCTGATGGCTCCCTGCGTCGCCTTCACGGCTAGCCGCTGCGGCAAGAGGTAGTTGCGTCCGTAGCCGTTCGAGACGTCGACTACTTTGCCCTTTGTGCCGAGCCCCGAGACATCGGTGGTGAGGATGAGCTTCATCGCTGGTTGTTCGTGTACGGCAGCAGGGCCATCTCCCGCGCGTTCTTGACGGCGATGGCGACCCGCCGTTGGTACTGGGTACAAGCGCCGGTAACGCGCCGGGAGCGTATCTTGCCCCGGTCGGAAACGAAACGGCGCAGGACCGCCAGGTCCTTGTAGTCGACGTAGGGGACCCGGGTGTTGTCGCACGTCATCTGACCGCATCCCGGGCAGGCGCGTTTGCGTATCGTCTTCGGGCCCCTTGTACGCCGTCGGCGCCGCCGGGCGGGGGTTCTTCTTGCCATTATCCTCGACTCCTTCTAGAAGGGGGCCTCGTCCGGCCCGTAGCTCTCGCGGGCGACCGGCCCCGGAGGTCTTGCCGCCGGCTTGCCGCCACCCCAGTTGTCGCCACCCCGGCGGGGAGTCCGCGTCACCGATGCGGTCGCCCACCGGAGGCTGGGACCGATCTCCTCGACGCGGATTTCGACAATTGATCGCCGCTCGCCCTCCTTTGTTTCCCACGACCGCTGCTGGAGTCGCCCATTGATGATCACCCGCGAGCCCTTCTGGAGCGATTCCGACACGTTCTCGGCCATCTCCTGCCAGCAGGTTGCTGTAAAAAAGCTAGTGTCGTCCTCCCACTCGTTGGTGTTCCGGTTCCTCCACCGTCGGTTGACCGCTACACGGAGGCTCGCGACGGCCACACCAGATGGGATGAATCTCAACTCGGGGTCTTCCACCAGATTGCCAACGACCGTTACTGAGTTATCTGCCATGCTTCCTTACCTCTCGTGCTCGTCTTGCTCTTACCGATCACCATGCCTTGCCGGTGTGACAGAACTACCTGTCCTCCTTCGCCTTACCGCGGCTGGAACGGGCCGGGCGGATCTCCGGCCGGACAATCTTGTGCCGCATGACGGTGTCGGACAGGGAGAGTGCCCGGTCCAGGTCGGTGACGTGGTGTGGCTCCCCGTCAAAGGTGAGTACCGTGTAGTAGCCCTCGTTTGCCTTGTCGATCTCGTAGGCGAGCCTGCGCTTGCCCCAGAAACTGACGTTGGAAACGGACGCTCCCTCCTCGGTGAGGAACCGTTTCAGGATCTGGGACTGCCGACGGGCGTCGGCCTCGGCCATCTCGGGCCGGTGGATGGTCATCAACTCGTACGTGCGCATCGCGGCGCATCACCTCCTTCGGACATCCCGACCACGGTCTGCCGTGTCGGGATGGCGCCGGTTTCAGGGCGCAGGATCGATTTTTCTTGGGGGACCCATCCCATGCATGACATCGTGCATCAGGGCCGGCTCGGATTCTAGGGGGGTTCGCTGCCGGACAGTCTAGGGCGCGTTCATGTTATGCGCAGTCGCTACGGTGACGCGGTCCGGAGCACGCCGCCCGCAACGCAGACCGACCACGCTCAAGCTACCTGCTACAAGCATTGCAAGGTAGGGGGCGAGCGGCTGCACCGGACTTGAGGATCTCCTAGTGGGGAAAGCGGGCGAAGACAGCACGGCGGCCACCGGGCTCGGCCATCCCGTCTGCATGCTGCTGCTACCGACTACGTGTACCATCGCCATCGTGTTCAAAGACCTGCAGTCGCTTCCGCCCGCGACCTGGCCCCGGGCCGCCCTCTTCGCTCTGGTGGCGGCCGCAGTCATCGCCGTTCCGTCCGACCTGATCGACACTCCGCTCTTCGGCCGTCCTGTTGAGACACGCTGGATCGATTACGTGATCTTGGTGGTGACCGCGGGTCTGATCGGGCTGATCCTCGCGATCCGGCCTGACCCCTCCGATCCAGATGTCTCTGCGGATGCCCGCAGCCGGGACGACACCAGGACCATCTGGGGCGGATTCGTCTCCTTTCTCGCCGTCGGGTGTCCGGTCTGCAACCAGGTCGTTGTCGCGTTGGTGGGAACTTCCGGGGCGCTGGCGTGGTGGGCGCCCGTCCAGCCGGTCATCGGTCTCCTCGCCGTTTCGCTGCTTGTCTACACGTTGCGCAAGCGTCTCCAAACCTTCCGGCTCGTTGCCTGTCCCGTACCCGCATCGAGCCGGCGGAAGGCTGCCCGATAGGCCGGCGCCTTCCACTTGCCGTTTACGGAACCCTGCGGACCGGTTTCGGCAACCATGGCCTGCTGGCCGGAAGGATCGAGCGCCGGGAAGCCGGAGTCGTGGAAGGGTTCGAGTTGTTCGTGGACGGGATCCCGTTCGCCCGGCCCGCAGGCAGCGGCAGCGTGATCGTCGAGGTTATCTGGCCGGTACCCTCTCTCTACGATCAGGTGCTGGCGGACGTCGACTCCCTGGAGGGATACAGCCCCTACCGTCATCCACCGTACAACCTGTACGAACGCCTCGAGGTGGTCGTCAAGCTCGATCGCGGAGGGGAGGTACGCGCCTGGATGTACCGGATCGGAGCTTCGGTCCGGCGCTTCACGGTGTCCCGCGAGACACTCGTCCCGAGCGGGAACTATGCCGATGTCCGAGACGGGAACCTGGACGCATGAACAGGGACGGTGCTGAGCAATCCACCAGCGGCCCGTCAATCGCCGGCGTGATTCCTCGGTCAACCGGCGGTAGGCTCGAGCATCGTCAGTGGTCAGCACCTCCGAGGAGGATGGCCAAATACGGGATGAGAGTCGTCCCGGCGTTCTCCGAACGGGAGACTGTCATTGACCGTCGGGCCGACAGGAGGCTCAGCCCCGCCTACTGGCTCGTCCCGATCCGGACCTCGAAGACATCCGGCCAGAGTTTGCCCGTCAGGTAGAACACGTCACGCCGGGGGTCGTACGCGATACCGTTCAACACGTCTATCCCCTCCGTGGCGGACAGCCGTTGCCGGAGGGGAGTTGCGTCGATACGGACGATGACCTGTCCCGTATCCGGGGCAATGACCATGATCTCGTCCGAGAACCACACGTTGGCGTAGACCAGGTCCCCAACGCACTCCAACTCGTTGAGGTCCTCGACCGGTTCTCCGGCCAGGAGAACCTGCACAGACCCGATCACCTCGAAGGTATCAAGATGCCGGAAGGTGAGTCTCGACGATCCGTCGCTCATGACGAAGCGGTCGGCGAAGGCACACAGGCCCCAGCCCTCCCCGTCGTACGAATAGGTGCCGAGAGGGTCCAGGGTCCGGGCGTCCCAAACGAAGGCGGTTTCCTCCCTCCAGGTGAGCTGCACGACGCGTTCGCCTACCACCTCCAGTCCCTCGCCGAAGTAGCGGCTGTCCAGGGGAGTGGATGCGAGCACCTCTCCGCTGGTCGGGTCGACGATGCGGACCGAGGACCTGCCGTAGAGACCGGTGCTCTCGTAGAACCTGCCGTCTCGGAACACGAGACCCTGCGTGAAGGCATCCGGATCGTGGGCGAAGACGTCCAGCACGAAGAGTTCGGGCGGGCTTGTGGATTCGGGTGCCGTGCGAGCGGGAACCCCGCCTGCGGCTGCGGTCGTGCCGGTCGCCGGGCCTGGATCGACGGTCGGCTGCGTCCGTTGGAGAGTGGTGGTCGTTGCCGCGGGCGAATCCGTAGTGGTGGACGCGGTAAGTGTTTCGCTCGGCCGTCCGATTGTGGATGTGCTCGGCGCCGCCGACAGGGAGGGAGCGCTGGTCTCGGTGCCGGCATGGGATGTGGAGGAGGGAATTGGCTCCTCGGCTGTCTCAACGGGAGGAGCGGTCCCGGATGTCGGAGGTGCCGTCGGCGCCGGCGTCGAGCAGGAAGCGAGAACGATAAGCGCCAGGGCCGAGGCACCTGCCGCCCTGCCCAGGGACCGCCGCCCACTACTCCGCCGGTTCCTCTTCAATCCGGCCCTCATGGGTTCACTGGGCACTCCCGCCGATCATGCCGACCCGTACCATGGCCAGGATCAGAGGGTGAGGGTGGGCCCCCTGGCCTCCGGCATGCGGTCTATCCGCTAGGAGGGTGCTGAGCAATCCACCAGCGGCCTGCCAACCGCCGGCATAATCCCTGGTCGGCGGGCGGCAGGCCCGAGCAATCGTCATTGGTCAGCACCCTCCTAGGAGGGCGCCGATAACCCCGTGCAGCGAGACTCGCTCGTTAGTCCGTGGCGCTGCCGGCAAGTGTGTTCCCAGCTGTCGAACCCCGCAGGGTTCGTTGTTCAGCATCCTTCCAGTTCCTTCAGGGGCGGTCTTGGCGGTCGACTCAGGCCGGCTGCGACGCCTGCAGGAGCGAGAGGTCAGTAAATCATCGCTGAGGCGATGGACACCTCGATGTCATGGATCGCTTGCGACACGGCCTGGCCGATCAGATCCAGCTTCCGCACCTGGTCGATACGGGTCGCGGCCTGATCCAGTTCACGTCTGGAGAGCATCTGGCGGAACAGGCCGCACGCGTCGGCCAGGCACAGGATCACCACATCGCGAGGATCGGGAATCTCGTCGCTGAACAGCACGCCCATGATCCTCAGCTTGACCTCGCGCTCGGCCTTACCGTCGACCATCGGGTAGCGCCTCGATCTGAAGACCCAGAGGAAGCGGTCTTCCTGGCGTTCGAGGATCCCCTGTTCCACCAGCCGGGCGAGGGCCCCTTCCCGGATCTCGTCGGCATGCTGCACCGTGTGCTCCACCCAGAATCTGGTGTCGCGCTTATCTCCCTTCGCGATCTCCGCCAGGGTCGGATCGAGGAGGTTGTCACCGACCGGGGTGGAATCCAGCAGGACCAAGTGTTCGAGGTCTGTGTCGATACGATTCGCCATGGCGAGATCCATCAGCACGGCCCCGGCGATCGCCCGGTCCATCGCCAACCTGGAGACAGGTACGAACTTCCCGTCTTCATCGCGCAGCAGAAGCAGGACTATTTCCTCGACGAAAGTGAGCATGGTCTTTCTAACCCCCGTTAGTGCGGCTCGACCCGGACCCCCACCACACCAGGGGCCGAAGCCGTCGAAGGTGGTGGGTCAGGCAATAGACAGTCTATCCCACTCAGAATCCTGCCCGTATACAGATCTGCGGGAATCCGGGCTGTTTCGATCTGCAGGGTGACCGAACCCTTGTTCCGAGGGCCGGGAAGGATCGGTAGGGCCGATCACCGAGGCAATGCCAGGACGCGGTTACGTTCGTAGCATCGGAAACGCAGGGTCCAGGGTTCGAGATCGTAGCTGCTTGACACCTCGTGGAAGGGCACGAGCCCGAGGGTCGTGCCGGGCCGTCTACGCGCATGAAGCATTGGGGGCGCATGAAGCATTGGGGCGCAGCCTGCACGGCTGTCGGCGGGATGGCAGC
>JGIcombinedJ30088_10003613_pt1 | contig 14228 bp, 14 predicted proteins | sample PinacodermPK_FD_30088 | JGI IMG/M metagenome (IMG submission 30088)
TGGGGCTGCTCTCGGCCGCGCAGTACCACGGCGCGGCCCATCATCGCCCGCAGGAATTCCAGGTGGTGCTGCAGAGGAACCGGCCGGCGATCGTGTGCGGCGCAGTCCGAGTTGCCTTTGTCGCGCGCCGTGACCTCGATGCCGTTCCGGTCGAGAGCGTCAACAATCCTCGTGGAACGATCCTGGTTTCGACCGTGGAGGCGACGGCGGTCGATCTCGTCGGATACATGCATCGCGCCGGGGGCGTGGACCGGGTGGCGGGCGTGCTTCTCGAACTCGGTGACGACATCGATCCGAAGCGCCTCGTCGAGGCGTCGCAGTCCGCGTCCATCCTGTGGGCCCAACGTCTGGGCTACCTCCTGGAGCATGTCGGAGCCGGAGACCGGGCCACGCTGCTCAAGGAGCATGTGCGAGAGCACGCGCGCAACTTCACCAGGCTCCTGCCCGGCGCCGAGGCCGAGGGGGCGCGGCGGTCGAAGGACTGGCGGCTGCTGGTGAACGCAAGCATCGAGACGGAAGCGTGATCCCGCGGGACTACATCAGCGAGTGGCGGGAGCGGGCGCCGTGGAGCGAGGATTTCCAGTTCGAGCAGGACCTGGTCATCAGCCGCGCCCTGGTCGCGGTGTACTCCGATCCGGCTCTCGCGCGGGCGCTCGCGTTCCGGGGAGGCACGGCGCTCTACAAGCTCTACCTCACTCCGCCCGTGCGCTATTCCGAGGATATCGACCTGGTCCAGGTCGAGCCCGGGCCTGCGGGTGCGCTGATGGACCGCTTGCGAAGCGCGCTCGATCCCTGGCTGGGCAAGGCGCGGTGGAAGCAGTTGCAAGGTCGGGTGGGGTAGCGCTTTTGTGATACGGTGCGAGCCGTTCTCGACCGGATTGTGGATATCGTCATGTTGGAAAGAGATGCGGACAACCGTTCTGGAGGCGACCTTGCACTCGAATCCGCTCGTCAACAAGATAGACGGCTCGACCATGCGCGGGGAATTGTGCGGACACGGAGCCTTTATCGTTGCGGTGTAGTGTGGACTCGAAGAATAGGCGTATCCAGCATCTACATGCTGCTGGAGGGCACGTTTATTCTTTTCAGCCTTCTGAGTATATGGCTGCTGTGGTTGGGCTCCCCGACGGCCACGGCGGCCCCACTGCATACGATTGACTTCTCAGGTCATCCGGATGGCCCGGCGGCGGAATGGTTGAAGAAGCAGGGATTTAGCTTTCGACTGGACGCAGACGATTTGCAGCCGTACTTCAAAGATGATCGACTCGTGTTGCACACCGCCCGAAACAAAGCCGGCCTGTTCGAGTTGCCCCTGCATGTGCCCGCAGTCAAGCGGATTCGTATTCATTGGGGGGTCGAACGCTACCCGCGCGGGGCGGACTGGAGCCAGGGGATCACCGCGGTTCCTATTGCGGTGATGACCACGTTTGGGACAAAAAAGATAAAGAGCGGATCGCTCGTCGTTCCCAACGCTCCGTATTTTATCGGCCTCTTCCTAGGAGAAAAAGAGCAGGCGAATCGCGCCTATACTGGAAAATACTACAAGACCGGGGGCCGCTATTTTTGTACCCCATGCGGGGTACCGGTGGGCGAGCGGGTAGTGACGGATTTCGATTTGGACCAGGCCTTCCGCACGCAGTTTAGTCAGACGGTTGTTCCCCCGATTAGCGGAGTCGGCTTTCAGATGAATACCAAAGGGACATCCGGAGGGGCCAAGGCTTTTTTGGAGAAAGTTGAATTTTTTTCCGAGTAATTGGCGAGCGGGCTGAATACTGACAGGTGTTGATCCGTCTGAACAACAGCTTTCCTTGTCTTCGATGCTCGCGCCGACCGCACCGGTTTCGGCCACCCGGCGAGTTGTCCCGACCACCTCTTCCGGGGTGTGTCCATAGCCGTTCTCGGCATCCACGCTGACCGGTATCCGGACCGCGCCGGCAATCCGGCGGGTCTCGTCCATAGCCGCTTCCCGGGTAGCCATGTCAAGCAGCAACCGGCCCTCTGCACGGAATGACAGGAGCTTCTTCCGGCCAAGTCGCTCGATCCGGCCAAGTCCGACGTTGGCGAGTTCATCGCGAGCCCGGCTCGTCGTCATGATTGAATACCGTAGCGGTTCCGTCAGCTCGGTGTAGGCGACAGTATTGGCGAGGCGCTGGCATCAGCCGAGTAGATGGACCCACCGGACCGCTCAGGACGAGGCTCCAGCCACCGTTTCCTCATCGACAATCTCGCTCGAGGCGCCTCGCGCCAACAACCCCGCGTCAGTAGCGAACATCGACGGGGATCGCTGCGCGTCCGTGACAGGGATAACCAGACTTATCCTTGTGTGGATTGAGCCGCGACGTGCTCTTCTTCCGCGTGAAGCGCTTGCCGCAGTACGCGCACTCATAGACGTAACGCGGCCCGCTCGCCCAGGCCGCAGGTCTTGGAATACCCGATGTCCCGCGTACGCGCCGGCTCCCCGTCGCCGATCCCGCCGGTCGGGCCGCGGTTGGCGCGATGACGGCCGGGCCTTGCGGGATCAGCTCGATCGCGAACCGAGGAATGAAGCTCTGCCCGGTCGTCTGCGCGCCCTCGATGCGGTCGATGCGGTAACTTCGGTGCTCGCCATCGGCGGCCCTCGTGGCGTGCAGGACGATGTTGTCGTCACGGGTTCGCCGCAGGGAATACGGTTCGATTCGCCGGACAGTCCCCCGATACTTGAGGTCCACGCACAAGCGGTTGGCGGCCGCAAAGCGGATGATTTCCAGATGCGACTGTGCTCTGCCGGAAATCGGTAGCCGTAGCGTACGGTCCCTGAGCACGGTCTCGCCTGCGGCCATCCGGTACGTGGCCGGCACGGCAGGCGCAATCCCCGTCCGGAGCCACGCGAAGAACTCGGGAAGCGCGTTCCAGAAGGATTCGACAGACGGTAGAGCTTGGAGCTGGTGACCGAGCATCGGCTGCCAGGAGCCCTCTAGATTCTCTCGGTGTGCCTCGAGTTCTCCGAGCTCGGGGACAGGGAGTCCGCGGTGTGCGCACTTCCGCTCGAGGACATCGTGCAGCACCGCGGGGTGGGGTCGCGCTTCGGCGTTTCGATAGAGATTGACCACATCGTAGAGGTCGCGAGGCCGGGCGCGATCGCCGAAGGCACGGACCTTCTCCGCAAAAGCCTCCTCGTAGGCGTAGCACAGGACAGCGATCCCTTCCGCCGGCGCGTCGCTGTAGTCGTGAAAGATGGTGCGCTTCACCGGCCGCAGCACGAGAAGCTCGTCGGGTGTCAGATCGAGCTTGACGCGCGGGAGACCACCTGCGCGCGGAGAAATCGGCCCCCGATAGCTGATCTTGCCCTGGCAGGACACTGTGCCGCGCGGGTTTTCGAAGATCTCGAATTCCTGGAGCTCTGAAGGAATCTCGATGCCCGTACGCTCGTAGATCCACTCTCCTACTCCGCGGAAGACGCCGGCGAGGAAGTCACGATCGACATGTGAGGGGTCTGTGAGCGTGAAGTCGAGGTCTTCCGAGAACCGGTAGGTCTCGAAGTAGCACTTCTTCAGGCATGTTCCACCCTTGAATATCCAGCTCTCGGCCAGGGCAGTCTGCTCGTAGACTCCGGCAAGAACCCAGCCAAGCACATAGTCCTTCTCGACAATCTGGGGCCGCAGTCCGTACGTACCGGCGATGTCGAGGATCTCCCGGCGGCCAATCATGCGGGCGCCACACGGTGCCAGCCATCTGGAACGAACAAGCGCCACCGCGTTATCAGCCGGCGGCAGGGAAGCGCAGAATCGAGCTTCGCGTTTCCCTGGGTCAGCCGCTCCTGGCATGCCGCTACAAGTTCCGAACCGTCAGATCCACGTTCCGCAAGGAAACCAAGACGCTTGAATACGGCACCGTTACCGAGCCGATCGGCGTAGGTGAGCAGTTTGTCGTCGTCCCGGTCCCTGCGGTCGAAGTACGCGGCGATACAGTCCGAAACATGCTGGATCCCAGCCCCGAGAGCCGGATCGTCGAGCATGTCCACGATGGTGCGGTGGACGTCTGACACGGCGATCCTCGTTGTTCCGCGCCAAACGCTCCTGGTGCCGAAAATCATGTCCGGCCGGATATGCCTCAGGGAAAAGGTTGTGCCGTGGCGTTCCTGGGTCCTCGCACGCACGGGCCGCCCGGTCACTACGACGATGTCGCGGAAAAGCTGCTCGGTCAGATCCCAGTGCTCCGCAGCCGTCCGGCCACCGATGTATGCAGGGTCATACAGTGCCGGGACCAGCACCCACGGATCATCCAGAACCTGCTGGCTACCCAGGGACGTCAGACCAACTGGTGCATAGGCGCCTGGACCGACACGCCGCATCCAACCCTGACCACTCCACCGAGACAGCAGCTTCGCGGCGTCGGCACGGCTGATGTCGAGCACTCTCTCTGCATCGGCGATGTGGACGATGTCGCCGGCAGCCCGAACCACCGCGACAAGCTTGCGGCGTCCCTTCGGCAGTGCGGCCTCTTCGTTCATGACGAAATATAGTACTCCTAATAAAATTCACACTTTTCGTGAGTTTCTGGAGTACTAGTGTATCACGTAGGAGCTTCCGCAAGCGCCTGGATATATTGGATCAGTATAATATCTCGAAAAATGCGAATTTTCGCGTATATTATGTACTCACGTCATCTGTCGGCTGCGTTCATTTCCGCGTCGTCCAGGAACCAGGGTGCGAGTTCCGGATCCTCGGCTTCCTTGATGCGCGCAATGGTGTGAGCAGCTGCCCTGCGCCGCGCCTCGTACGCTGTGATCACCCCACGGCATGCAATCGGCCATACGCGGATCCGACCTGCAAGCCCCCGCTTTGCCTCACGGCCGCAGGGCCTACGCCGTCCGCCAGCGCGGCAACTCTGCCCGCTCTCCGGCGCATCGACCCCGTGCAGGCGAATTCGAGCTCCACCCACGTTGAGCATATCGCCGCCGATCACACGCGCGAGAACCGTAACCGCACCCGCTGCGCGGGCAATTCGAACCTCCTCGTTTTCCCGGAACCCCGCAGCCTACCCCACTCCGACTTCAGTCCCTCGAAGCCGATCTCGAAGCACGTGCGTCTGCCTCTCGAACCACTCTACCGAGCGCTCCACTGCCAGCAGGGCCATGGCCTCAACCGATTGGAGGTGCCGGCGCAGGGCGTCCTCCCCTTCGCGCCACGTCGACGGCCGAGCCGCACCGATCGCTCCTGCAGCGATCGCGATCAAGATCACGATCGTTGTGACTCCGTTCGCCCACCGCCTCATTCGGTTCTCTCTCCCGAAACCCTGACAACGCCAGGATGGATTCCGCCCGGCCAGCCATTGGAGTCCGCTCCGTCGGCGCCCGTTCGGTAGGGCCCGCGACGGCGGCGATCGGGTTGGGACCGTCCTCCGCCAGCGAGACGGAGCCACCCTATGGTGAGTCAGGCGTCACCTCATCGGGGCACGGTGGATACGCGATTCCTATGAATCCATAGGGCTGATCCCAGGCTTCGATCTTTCGGCCCACTATGACGCATCTCTCCCGGTCGAGCTCGGCGAGCGCGTTGCCGGAGAGAATCTCCGCATTCTCGTACCGCTTCTCACGAAGCGCCTCCGGATAGACATAGAACAATATGCATGATGTCGCGGGGCTGTGAGGCGCGAAGACCAGCGAGCGCGTGTGATCCGGATCGCGGTGGGTCCTTGCGACCTTTCTGCGAAGGCTCGCGAGCGCATCGAACAGCTTGGTCTGCTCATCCAGATCGCCGATTCGCAGAAGGTCCACGGCGACAGTCGTCCATCCTTGCACGCGCCTTTTCTGAACCGCCTCAAGAATGCGTCCGAGCTCTGGGTGAGTGCTCGGCTCCGGCTTGGGCACCGCAACGCCCGCATGAGCGCTCAGGTAATAGCGGTCGATTGGCTCGGACAGCCCGCTCAGCACGATGCTTGATTCCGGCGCATCGGCACCCGAGATGCCGAAACCGGTTCTCAGGTAAAGGCCGAGAAGATCAAGCTCATCGCCCAGGAAGCCGAATTCCCTCTGAATGCGCTCCCGCTCGGTTAAGTAGTGCAGGAAGCGCGCCGGCTGATCGAGAATGTCGGAGACGCAGATCAGGTCTGCCACATTCAGGGTGGGCGCGAGGCGAGTGGCGGATGGAACCCATCCGGCCGCTCGAACCTCGCGTTCGCAGCTGGCGATCATCGAGAAGTCGTCCAGGGTCACTGACATCCTGACGACGGTGTCGACTGTCCGTGCATCGAGGGCCAGCGAGGATGCGACGTCGAGACACGATCGAACACCTGCCTTCGCGTCCCGGATGATCTGCTCCAGCCTTGCGGACTGGTCCGCCGGCTCGACCATGAGCTCGCGCACATGCCGCTTGACCCTCTCGGAAGCTCCCCGAAGTCCTTCCGGTGTGAGGGCGGCGGACTTCGCCTCGATGATCAGCACGGTGCGATCGACTTGACCGACAAGGTCGGTCTCGAACGTCCTTCCTCCGAAGGACCAGGGCGCGTTGGAGATCAACTTGGCTTCGGGAAGGACCCTGGCAACGATCTCGCGCACCTTGGCTTCAAGGAATTGGGCTCTCCTTCGCTGAAGCTCTCTCTGCAATCCAGCGCCGTCCGCCAGGGAGCGCATGATTCTATGGATGTAGGCGAAGAGGAGCTGCGGCACAGGGAAGAAGAACTGGCCGGAGATATTGACGCCAGGGGCTGTCCAGACGGGATTGCTCATGAAGAATTTCTCGATGTCCGCGCGATCGAGAGCCCCGGGACAGATTGACAGCTTGTCCAGCACCGAATGGACCGCCTCCTTGGCGCAGCCCGAGGCGCGCGCGATGTTGGCGGCATCGAAGGCGAACAGCGTAGGGATATCGATGTCGGCGTGTCCGAGAACCCAGGACTTGACGGCATCGTGATCGGTGTCCTGCGGTATTGCGCCGAGGAGATCGTCCGGATTCAGCACGATGCCCGGATAGAGCGTGCAATAGCGATGAACAAGCTCGCGGGCGTCGGGCGCGGTGAGGATCCGGCGCAGCAGCGTCCATCGTTGGTTGGCCCTGGTCTCCAATGTCCTGATCAGGGCGCCAGCGACAGCGATGAGATCGCATGCAGTGAACCCATAGCTCCGTTGCAGCTCGGAATCCAATGGGGAATAGAGTTGCGTCGAGATCTCGACCATGGTCGGCAGGTAGCCCCAATTGCGAACGATTTGCGTGTGTCCGCGAAGCCGTTCGCAAAGCTGCAGGGCTGTGCGTTCCCGCCTGTCGTGATCGCGCTTCAGCGCAACCAGGCGCTTGGTCCAGAACGCCTCGGTGAGGTCTCGGGTCTTGTCGATGACCGACTGGATGTCGGTGGGAGCTGCCGGCGGGGCGCCCCACCGCTCCGTGGGAACGGTGAGCGCGAGCGCCTGGAGGATCTCGATGTGATGCTGTTGAATGTTCCGGACGGGGCGGCGATCAAGGACTCCATCGTCACTCACCATGCTCGGCAGGCCGTAGCAGGACAAGGTGGCGATGATGTGTGGAGGGTATCTGTCCTTCAGATGCTCGAGAAGCTCCGCCACAAGCTCCGGAAACCTGGCCTGGCTCTCTTCGCCTATGGCGAGGATGCTGGCTCTCAGCGCTTCGTGGTCGATGTCGCTGAGCGGGGAGCGATAGAACCGGAGAGGCGGCGGCTTCGCGGCGGTCACCGTGCGTGTCACCGAGCGGTTTCTTCGCCGTCGCGTGCGTTTCATCCCGGGATCTTCCAGAGGACGCTTTCGACTCCGAGTGCCTCCCGTCCGGCAATCGCTACCGTCTTGGCGAGACGACCGTACACACCGCCGCCGCGCGGTCGAGATTCTCGGGCAAATCGCCATCGACCGCCAACTTCATCGCGAGACCGCACCGCGTGACGTCGGAGGCGTCCGCATCAGGAATGCATACCTTTCTGGATTTGCGCCCGCGGGCAATCCTCAGCACGAGCGCGCCGTCGGCGAGGCGAAGTCCCGGAATCGTCGTTCCGACGTTTTCGAGCAGCACGAGAGTCACCTTCGGTTCCGGATCGTCGATCTCCACGAACCCACCCTTGGGCATCGTCTCGTCTACCCAGAACGGCGAGGCCGGCATTCCTGTGCCCGGGTGTCCGATCCCTTCGAGCGCGGCGATGCGCTCGCCGGTGACGGCCTGAAGCTGCTCCCTGAGCGCCACCTTGTCGTCAGTCACAAACTCGGCGTGGTCGCGCGCGCGGCTGATCTCGACATAGAGCATCTTCCGGTTGGTGAGGTTCGGGTGGTTCGCCTCGATCGCGGCGATCACGGTATCGACGGTGCGGCCCTGGAATGCGTGCACGGTGGAGGCCCAGGAGCGGTCGATGTGGCGGAGCTGCGGGTCTCCGGCGTTCATGTCCAGCATGCGCCCGTCCTCCAGACGGAAGCCGACCTGCTCGCCCCTGACCGCCATCACCTCGGCGGTCTGGCTGTTCACGAGTCCGTCTTCTTTCGCGAGAAGGACGCTTCAGGGACATGGGTGGACTACCGAGCGGCGGTCTCCGGCGGTCTCGAGCTCGTTCCCACAGGCCCTTATCATTCTGCGCTGGCAGACGACTACGCGCGCATGGTCGATGACGGACTACTTCTCGATGATGCCGAGCCCTTCGACGCTCTGATGAATTGTTGCCAAGCAGTCGCCGACAAGGCCAACCAGCAGGATTGACCATCCGCCCGCTCGTTCCGGCCTACGTCGGACCGGCGGCAGCCCGCGTGCCTCGCCGTTCAGAGCGTCGATGAATGGTGGATGGTTGTTGACGGCGACGATGCGCGCCGGGGAGTTCTGCGCCATCACCAGGGTCAGGGCGCCGGTGCCCACGCCCTCGAAGAACTGCCGCTCCGTCGCGCCCTCCTCGAGGTGCCGCGAAGTGAGGGCGGCGACCTTCCCCGCTTCAATCGCAGCCGAGATGGGCACGTCATGTGCGGTTAGAGCCTGCCGAGCGGTGCCATGAATCGTCAAGATTCTGTCGACGAATGTATGTGCCGCCGATGTCTACTCCAATCCGGAATTTACCTTTTGAATCAGACATAGCTAGCTGTTTTTATTCATTTTAATTCCAATTTCCAAACCAGATTCCTTTGTGCGTATCATCGTGGACGTAAGCGTAGCGCAAGCGGATTCAATTCAACGCAAGTCGTGACATATCCCTCCTGACCCATGATCACCCAAGTCTGCCGAACCGCGGGATGGTCGGGAAGGAGGGGCGTTTCCGACCTCCTCCTCCCCGCCTCGCGCTCCCGGCTTCATCCGCTACGCAACTCTCCCCCGTCCCGACCGACATCCCTTCTACACTAGCGCCCCGGCCGCAACCATCCTGTCAGACCGATCCGACGCGCCGTCTGTCCATCGTAACCCGGGACACCAAGTGATCGGCCGAGGTCTGCTACCGCTTGCTCGCCGCCGGCCAATTGTAGGGCGCCTCCCCAGAATCGAACTACGGCAACATCCACACTTGCGTACCTCCCAGGGCGTGAGGCCCCTTGTCACGGCTTCGTTTCTGTTCGCCAAGATGGAGGCGGATCATGGTCAAGCTCGCTTGGGAGAATCGGATCACGATCACGAGCTTGATAGGCAGATAGTGTTCAAAATCCCCAATTTGCTCGGTTGTTGGGGTCAATGGAAGGCACAGTGCGCTACGATCACCGCCGCCAAGAAGCAGGTACGTGGACGACCGTTCGCGGCCGCAACTGGCCGCGGTCAGGTTCCATGGGGCAATCGATGCTTACCTGTCAGCAAGCGGAGCGGAGTCGCCGAGAAAGGTGCGGAACTTCACGCATGGCTGGTTTCCGGGCACGACTACGCGGCGCGTCTTCGTTCGGTGCAGCGCTATGTGCTGCGCTCGTATCCCCCGCCGCGCCGGGCGCAACGTCGTGTAGACACGCTCCCCAGGGTTCAGGCTCAGGCAGACTGGGCATGGTTCCAGAGGATGCGGCCCGGCTGCACGCGCCGCGGCCTGCTTGCGTGGCTATCGGTGCACGACGCGGCACTTCAACGCCCAGGCGGTGTTCCGGCCACAGTCCGGATCAACAACGAGAACACCGCGATGGTGGCCGGCTCCCGAGCGTGGGGTCCCGTGTCGTCGCGCGAGACAGCGCCTGTGATCGGTGAAGCTATGCCGAGAGGACTGCATTCGTCACCACGTAACACGCGACCCCACCCAAAGGGTTTCGATTTCACAAGACGAACGGTGCGGGGATGCCGTTGATGCTGGGTCACCCGCGACAGCGACGAACTCCACGGAGGTTACGGTGACCGTCCTTCAAGAAATCCTTAACTGGTCAGAGGACGATCGCCGGCCGGTCTGGCAGCGCGACGCGTTGCGACGCCTCGTTGTGGGCGGCGAACTCTCGGACGAGGATCTCCCGAGTCTTGCCGAAATCTGCAAGTCCGGTCACGGCCTCGCAGAGCCACAGGAGGTCGTTCCGCTTGCCCGCGAGCATGTCCCCGACGAGGGGGGAGAGGCCACCTCGGTGTCGCTCCACTCAATATTCCACCACCGCGGAGTGAATGCCCTTGCCGAGAGTCAAACGCTTCGTTTCTCCCCTCGTCTCACCGTCGTCTACGGCGACAACGCCGCGGGGAAGACGGGCTACATCCGGATCCTCAAGAGCGCGTGCCGGGCTCGCGGACAGGAGGAGATCCTCGGCAACGTCGTTGCGGGTGTAGCTCCGCCTGCCCCTGTCGTCGCGATCAAGTACACGCTCGGACCGGATCCCGAGGCTAGGGAGTGGGCGGGGCAAGTGGACGACGAGTTCATCTCGCGCGTGAGCGTCTTCGATACCCGGTCTGCCGCCGTCTACCTCACGGAGAAGACCGACGTTGCCTTCCGCCCCTTCGGTCTCGATCTCTTCGATAAGCTGGTGCGGGCGTGCAACGCAGTCCGTGATCAACTCGTGAAGGAACAGCGTTCGCTCGCCTCCAACGATCTCGCGCACCTTCAAGGGCAAGTCCCAGAAGGCACGGCTGTCGCGAGCCTTCTGGCGAACGTCAATGTCCTCACGACGCCGGAGATGATATGGGCATTGTCGCGCCTCTCGTCCGACGACGACGCGCGTCATGCGCTCCTCGAGAGATCGCTTCTTGACCTCAGGGCAAACGATCCAGAGAAGCTTCGGCGGGAGCTTGTCGTTCGCGTCGGGCGTGTTGAGAGGCTTGCCAAGCATGTGCGCCAAGTCGAGGCCACGCTCTCGCCGGCGTCCGTGGAAGCCGTGTTTGCTCTCCGCGAGGCGGGTCGGCGCAAGGCGGACGAAGCAAGGAGACTACGGGAGGCTGCGTTCCCCGCAGGCGTCGTGCCGGGTACGGGTTCGCAATCCTGGTCTTCACTCTGGGAGTCGGCCCGCAAATTTTCCGAGGAACTCGCCTATCCCAAAGTTCCGTTTCCAGTCGTGGGGGATGGAGCCCGTTGCGTGCTCTGTCAGCAGGATCTCGACCACGCCGCCCGGCACCGCCTTCAAGCGTTCGAGGCGTTCGTCGTTTCGGCCGCGGAACGCGAACTCAGGGGTGCGCGAGCCGCGCTCGACGAGCGCCTGCGTACGTTCACCGACCTTGAGGTTGTCCCGCGCTCAATGAAGGAGACTCTTGTCGAAATTCGAATCGAACACGAGCCCTTCGCGCAGGCCATCGCGGCGGCACTCGCGGCCGCCGAGAAGCGCCGCACCGCCATCGGACTGGCCTTGCGCGAAGATCGTGATCTTGCCGAGGACTGTCCGGATCTCATGCCGATTGCGACCGACGTCGACTCTCTCGCAATTCAGCTCGCAGAGCGGGCGGCTGCGCTTCGAGGCCGGGCCGATCCGGAGATGCAGAAGCGCATGGCCGAGGAGGCGCAGGAGCTTCGCGCCCGCAAGGTGCTCGCTGAGCACGAAGCGATTGTCCTCGCAGAGATCGAGCGTAAGAGGAAGCGCGCTGCCTATGATTTCTGCCTTCGGGAAACGAGCACGAATGCCATCACGCACAAGAGCACCCAGCTCACTCGCAAGGCGGTCACCGACGAGCTCAGGGAGAGTTTTCGCCGTGAGCTGTCACGCCTTCGATTCCGGGAAGTCGAAGTCGACCTGGAGGAAGCGGGTGGGGAGAAGGGGGTCCTCTACCACCGGCTGGTCCTTTCACGTGCCCCCGGCGTTGAACTCCCGAAGGTCGTAAGTGAGGGGGAACAGCGATGCCTCGCCATCGCTTCGTTTTTCGCCGAACTCAGTACGGCCGACGATCATTCCGCCATCGTGTTCGACGATCCGGTCTCGTCGCTCGACTACAAGTGGCGCGAGGGCGTCGCGCGACGCTTGGTCGAGGAGGCGAACACCCGGCAAGTCATCGTGTTCACGCACGACGTTGTGTTCCTCCTTCAGCTCAAGCACCTTGCGGAGGAAACGGAGGTTGAGCAGCGCGATCAGCATGTCCGCAATCTTCCGGGAGGTGCGGGTGTCTGCGCCGAGGAGCTTCCGTGGGTGGCGCTCAAGGTCAAGAGCCGCGTGGGCCATTTGAGGAAGCTGTCTCAGGACGCAGAAAAGCTCCGTCGCGACGGACATCAGGATGCGTACGAAAGGGCGGCCGTCGAGATATACGGTTATCTCCGGGAAGCTTGGGAGCGTGCCCTTGAAGAGGTTCTGCTGAGGGGTGTTGTCGAGCGGTTCAGGTCCACTGTGCAGACGCGGCAGGTCGCCTTGCTCCAGGACATCACTCTGGACGACTGCAGAGCTGTGGAGTCCGCATGACGAAATGCTCGAGGTGGCTCCGCGGGCACGACGAGGCGCCTGCCGCGCGGGCTCCTGTGCCCGACCCTCCGGAACTCAAGACCGACATCGACATGCTTGCCGATTTCCTTGCAGCTATCCGGAAGCGTCGGAACGCGTGAATGAGGTAGGCAAATGGCCCGCATCGCTATTCCCGAGTTCCGCTCCTTGATTGAGGACCCGGGCAAGGAACTCCACCCGCACATCCGCGAATACATCGAGGGAATCAAGACGCCGTTCTCCATCGAGTTTGCGAGGTCGAGTAGCTCACGTGGTGGCGGTCCGACCTTGGTTCCAGTCAACCATGGAAGTTCTCCCGTGAACGCGGTGCTTCTCGCACTCTACCCTGCGGTCGGGATTTCAGAGGCGAGAGACGAGAACCGAGTCGTCAGGAAGGCGATACGTGCGTCCGGCCGACCCTACGGCGCCGAGCGCGAGCTGGCTGAACCGGCCGACTTCCTTCTGTCGCTCGTTTCCCGGTCCTTTTGCCCAGAGATCGGAACGGATACCGACGAGCTCGTCTCGGCTAGAATCGCTCGATGGACCTTCCATTGAGATACGCGCTCGTCAACGGCATTCGCGCTGAGCCCCAGCCAAAGCTCACGGGAGTCTGCAATTTCTGTGGACTCGAAATGATCTCAAAATGCGGTCGCTATGTCGCGTGGCATTGGGCACACAAACGCAAATCCAGTTGCGATCCATGGTTGGAAGGCGAAACTGACTGGCATCTTGAGTGGAAAGACCGCTTCCCCAAGGATTGGCAGGAGATTGTGCATGTCGATGACCAGACTAAAGAAAGACATATTGCAGATGTCAAGACGCCGAGTGGACTGATCATCGAGATCCAGCACTCCCCGATTTCGGAACAGGAACTGCGAAGCAGGGAACACTTCTACCGAAACATGATCTGGATCGTAGATGCCCGAGATTTCGAAGGGTATTTCTCGATAGGGATGACTTACGGCCTCGCTTCCATCGATCCTCTTTCCTATCACATCCGGTGGTGGGGAAGCAGCAAGCTGCTTCAGCGGTGGTCCGCGGCAACAACACCCGTCTACTTCGATATTCACTCCGAAGAGAACTCAAACCTATTGAGACTGATGGAATTCAGTTCTGCCGAGAGTGCCGGAATCCTTGCTCCCGTCCCCTCCGACGCTGTCGTGAATGCCGCACTCAGTGGTAAGCGGTTACCGCTTGTTCGATGTGATGAATCGGATGCACAACGCTACAGTCGGTACTGGAAGATGGCTGACGTACCCGCAATGGACGACTCAGGTGACCAGTGATCCTCCTGGTTTCGAGAATTTGGGCGGAACACACATATCTTTCACGCATTAGGGGGCTTATGGCAACCTACAAGCAAGTTCAAACTTGGGTTCGTTCCGAGTACGGCTGGACACCCAGGGATGATCCTTGTTAGGTTTGAAGATGAGCCGATTGATTGCGTGAGCTCGCTGTTGACGGCGAGGAGAGGGTGTCGAGCGGCTTTTGGCGGTCG
>JGIcombinedJ30088_10003628_pt1 | contig 14192 bp, 16 predicted proteins | sample PinacodermPK_FD_30088 | JGI IMG/M metagenome (IMG submission 30088)
CCGCCGCCGCCACCCAGCACCGCGCAGCGCGGCCCGCTGACGTCGGGCATGCGCTCGATCGTCACGGCCAGATCCAATAGCTCCTCAATACTCTGAGCAGGGATGAACCCGCCCTGCTTCTGCACCGCGTTCCAGATCTGCGCCGANCCCGCCAGCGATCCCGTGTGCGATGAAGCCGCACGCGATCCCGCCTCGGTCAGCCCGCCCTTGAGCACGATCAGCGGCTTGCGCCGTTGCGACATCTCTCTCGCCACCTGCAGGAATCGGCGTCCGTTACGGATGCCCTCGAGGTAGGCCAGGACCAGATTGGTGTCGTTGTCGTGAGACAGGAACTCGAGGAAATCCGCTTCATTCAGGTCGGACGCATTACCGAACGAGGCAACGTTGGAAAACGTGATCCCGCGCCTCACGCCTTCGCCGACAACCTCGGACGCGTTCATTCCCGACTGCGACAGCATGCCGACGTGCCCCGGCATCGAGTCTGATTCATCCATCCAGGAGACACCACCGCGCGTCGAGTGAATGCCCATGCAGTTGGGACCAATCAGTCGTATCCCCGCCTCGTCCAGCTTGCGCAACACTTCTGTCTCGAGGTCAGCTCGTTCCGAGCTGCCCGTCTCACCGAAGCCTGCTGTGAACAGGTGCATCACCTTCACGCGCTTGGCGATCGCGTCATCCACCAGTCCCAGGATGGCCGACGCGGGAACCGCCGAAATCAACGACTCGACCGGTCCCGGCACGTCGGCGAGCGACTGGTACAGCGGCGTCCCATCTGCCAGTTCGCCGCCTCGAGGATTGAGGCAATAGACGTTTGGCACGCGGTCGAGCTTGCGGATGCCGCGTAGGAACATCTGCCCGCCGCCCCATCCGGTCGTGCGCGGCGACACGCCGGCAATCGCCAGCGAGTTTGGAGCAAACGCGGTTCGTAGCGCGAGTTGAGGATCGGCCTTGCGGCCGGATTGTGTCGGAACAAATGTCATGTAGGGGCCTTTGCTTTCTGCCCGGTGGGCGCAGCAGTAGCGTATCAAGCGGTGTTGCGATGACCGATCTCACGATTCCATCAAGCCGTGGACCAATCGCTGTGCGTTGGCATCCGCCGCAAGGAAGCGCGCCGCGCGGTGCTCTGCTCTGTGTCGGCGGCTTCGACGGCGGCTTCGACGGTCCTGCAGAGGGCATCTATGCCGATCTAGGCGAAGCGCTCCCGCCACTCGGCATCGGAGTACTGAGGCTCGACTTTCGTGTCAAGACCTCGCCCGGCCCGATCGACGAGGGTACCGCCGACGTCCTGGCCGGAGTCGACTGGCTCATCGACCAGGGAGTCGGCCGGGTCGCGCTGATCGGCCACTCATATGGAGGAGCCATCGTCATCCGTGCTGCCGCGAGGTCAAGCGATGTCGTCGCAACCTGCGCGCTCTCTACCCAGACCGCAGGAATCGATCCGATAGAAGTCTCCTCACTGGCTCCAAGGCCACTGCTGCTCATTCATGGAGCAGCAGACTGGCGTTTGCCGCCGCACCTATCGCAGTGGGTCTACTCGATCGCCGGCGATGGGCGTGAACTGCACATCCTGGAAGAGGCCACCCATTCCCTCCGCCAACGCCGCGACGACCTCTGGAGGCACCTGGTCGAATGGACCAATCGGGTCCTCCCCGCTTCCCCCCTTGCGGGGGAAGCTGCCGAAGGCTGAAGGGGGGCTCGCTGAGATCGACAAACGCTGGTTGAAGTGCCGCTACATCGGAGGCTGCTGCCAGCCGCCGAGATCCGACTCCAACGCCGCTGCCAGGGCCAGCGTGACATCCTCGCGCCAGGGATGCGCCAGGATCTGGATGCCGATTGGCAGACCGTCGCTCGATGTTCCACAACGCAGCGCCGTGCCCGGCCATCCCGTGATGTTGTACGGACCCGTGTAGAACATCGTGCGTAGCTCTTTGCTGTACGTCTGCCCATGCTCTGGAGCTGGGCGTGCCGCGACCGGTGCGATGATGGCGTCGTATGGCTGGATGAACTGCAGCATCTCGCTGCGGAACTGATCCTGGCGCTCAAGTGATTTCGTGAACTCGTCCGTCGCCGTCGGCTCGATCGTGTCGAAGCCTTTCTTCAGGAAGGGCGATTCTTCGGTCGTGCCCCATTTGTCCAGTATCCGCTGGACCCAGGCTCGACCATCGCCGCCGCCGACCCGAGGCCAGAGATCGACGTATTCGGCTAGNGCGGGTGGTGTGTCCGGCTCAACCGAGGCGACGCGTTCGCCCAGCGCCGTCACGGCAGCCTCGAGCGTGGCCCTCGTGTCATCATCCGGCNCGAGGTAGCCCTCAACGTCCGAGTACCAGGCAATGCGCAAGCTGCTCAAATTCACGTCGGCCGGATCTCGTAACGGAACCGGAGCGATAAACGGGTCCACGCCGTCGGGACCGGAGATGATCGGCAGCGCCAGCATCAGATCCTCGACGTACCGAGTCATCGGTCCAATCGTCGTCCAGGCGTCGAGCGCGCCCATCCCCCAGGGCACGATGTGCCCGGTTCGAGGCACTCGACCGGCGGTCGGCTTGATTCCACAGATGCCGCTGAAATGCGAAGGCAAGCGGATACTGCCGCCCGTGTCGCTGCCCATGTCGAGCGGCGACCCTCCGGCGCAGACGATGGCCGCCGCGCCGCCGCTGGATCCGCCGGGCGTTCGCTCAGGATTGAACGGATTCCGCGTCTGACCGTAGACGAGGTTGTCGGTTTCACCCGACAACGTTAGTTCCGGCGTATTCGTTTTGCCCATCAGGATCGCGCCCGCGGCTCGCAACCGCGCCGCGACCGTCGAGTCTGCGTCTGGGACAAAGTCTTTGCGTCCCAGCGTGCCGCCGGTCGTGACGACGCCCTCGGTGTCGTGGGAGTCCTTCAGTGTGATCGGAGCGCCATGCAACGGGCCCAGGTCGTCGCCGCGCGCGATTGCAGCGTCAGCTTCAGCAGCCTCCACTCGCGCACGTTCCGCCGACATCTGCACGACGGCGTTCAGCGTCGGGTTGACTTCGTCAATCCGAGCCAGGTGCGCTTCCAGCACTTCCGACGCGGAGACCTCCCGCCCTCGAATCGCGCGAACGATGTCTGTGAGTGAAGAGAATGTGTCAACCATCAGGCGTGCTCCCGGCATGTGCCGTGAGACGCCCGGTGTGCCTCAGCGGCCTTTGAATTCGGCAGGACGCTTCTCTGCGAACGCGGTTGTGCCTTCGCGGGCGTCCTCCGTGGTCATGATCTCAGAATAGAGCTGCGATTCCAGTGTCATGCCCTCGGCGAAGCCGGACTGGAGCAAGACTCCCTCGTATGCGGCACGCTTCGACGCGCGAACTGCCAGCGGCGCGTTCGAGGCGATCTCCTCGGCCCATTCTCGAGCGGTCGGCAGCAGCGCATCGGGTGTCGTGACCGCATTGGCCAGCCCGATCCGGTGCGCTTCCTGCGCGTCGAGATGGTTCGCCCGCAGCAGCAGTTCCAGGGCCTTGCCGAATGGCACATAGCGAGCCAAACGCTGCACCTGACCGCCGCCCGGCAACAGTCCGCGCCTGGGCGCCATTGAGCCAATCCGTGCTGTGTCGCTCATGATCCGCAGGTCACACGACAACGCCAGGGCGAACCCGCCGGCCAGACACCAGCCGTTGATCGCGGCAATGACCGGCTTCCAGGTCTTGTCCGGTCCCCAACTGGAGAGCCCGGAGGCGTTCGACGGATCCGCTTCTCTCTTGATGGCAGATGTGGCCGCGCGGTTGATCTCGTCACTGTGCGCATCCGGCCGGACCAGGTCGCGTCCCGCGCAAAACGCACGTCCAGCGCCGGTGATGATTGCGACGTGCAACGCGTCGTTCTGTTCAAACTCCGACCAGAAGTCGTCCAACTGCTCCGACATCTCCGGATTGATCGCGTTCATCCGCTCGGGTCGGTCGAGGGTGATCGTCGCGATCTTGCCGTCGGTTTCGATACGGACTGACATGGTTGCCTAGCCGCCCGCGACTGCCGGGACGATCGAGACTTCGTCGCCCTGGCTCAGGGAGGTGTGCAGACCATCGAGAAAGCGGACATCTTCGCCATTGACGAACAGGTTGACGAAGCGCCGGATTTCCCCGTCCTCGTCAACGATCCGCTCGCCGATGCCGGGGAACTGCTGCTCAAGGTCGAGCACGAGATGTTGCAGGGTTTCGCCGGCGGCCTCGACCACATCCTGGTCGGAGGTGAGGGCGCGCAGCGGGGTCGGAATGCGCACGGAAACGCTCATCAACGGAGCTCGATTCTTGTGGATTGACTTGCTTGAGTAGAGGTTAGCGCGGGTCTGGCGCCTCGTCTGCGCAGGCTGACGCAGTATGGCGGGTCAACGGACGAGCGCGACCGGCGTGGATATTGGCCGGGCTACTCCTCCGGCTGGTCCGGCTCCCAGAGAATTCGACAGGTTCCGCAAACCAGCGCGGCGATCACTTCGCGACCTCCGTCGCTCTCGAGATCGATCGTCTCATATTCAATCTCGGCCTCCGAACCGCAGTCGGGACACAGCGGCCGGAGGACGTAGTCGAAGTCGCCCGACGTCACCGAGCTGCGGTGCACCAGGGTGTCGATATCGACCCACTCGTCAAAGGGCACGGAACGCACAGCGAAGCTGGCCAGGTCGGCCGACAGATCAGCCGACATGCCCGGCTCCGGCGGATCACCTGGCGCTCGCCCACCGCTGCGGGTGCTCACGGTTGATTGCTCAGTAGATGATTCATTGGCACAGTGTACGTCGGCGAACGAGTGTACTCAGCGACCTGGCGCCGATACTTCCTAGCGCCGATACATCGAACGCAAGGCCGAGTCAGCGTCGTCATCGCTGAACGACTGACGTCCTCCGGCTCGACGTCCGGTGAAGATGTCCGAGTTGTTGACTCGCTTATCTTCGGGAATCGAATTGTAGAACTCACGTCGTGAGTTACATCGCGGACAGTGTCCAACNGACGACGCGCCGTCGGGCGAGTCNATCAGCCAGATATGTACGCATTCACGAGGGCCAGCAAGGCCTGGGGCTACAGCGGTAACCATGGGAAATCTCTCTAGGAGATCGTCCGCCGCCAGGCGTCCTGTTCGCGGATTGTACTTGACGTATCGTCCGCGACTGTGATTACGGTGAAGGATTTTGTAACCAATGTCAACGCTGTATAAATGTTCGCGTTATGACGAGTAAACAGTACAGTCGTGCGAACTTAACTAATATTGATCACCTCCCTATGCTATTAGACCGCACTTTCCAAGTTACTCGCCCATCCGCTTCATACGNTGAACCACCGCTGCCCGCAAAGTACAGCTAGTCTACTCGCCAGGGTGGGGAGTGTCGCAGGGGCCAGACCTCTGCCTCGGTCGTTTGCCATCCACTTCCGGTTTCTTCTCCCTTTTGCGACCTGTGCGCAATCCTGTTTCCGGNCGTTCTGAGCTCCTGTAGGGGCGACNCTTGTGGTCGCCCGCGTTGGCAATTGCAAGATTGACCAGATACGAGTTACAGAGCCGGGCNACCACAAGGGTCGCCCCTACTTGAAGGGAGCCGATTCTCGCTTATGCACAGTCCTTCAGAGGAAACGAGCAGCTTCCCCAGTGCGTTGAGCGTGTTTTCCGCAAGTTCCCAAGACTGACACTGTCACCCCGACATCCCCTTGACGAACTCGAGCGCGCCCTCCGGATGCGCATGAAAATCTCTTGGCGCATCGATGATGTGGCGCACGATGCCCTCGGCGTCAATCACATAGGTCATCCGCGAAGTGATCCCGCGCTCTTCGTTGAGGATGCCCCAGGCCTTGCCGGTCTTGCCCCAGGGGAAGTCTCCCAGCAGCGGGAACTCAAGCCCGAGTTCGATCGCGTAGGCCCCGTTGGCGAATGGTGAGTCGACGGAAATGCCCAGTACCTGGGCGCCGGCCTCCTGGAACTCCTCGTGCAGTTCCCGGAAGCGGCTCAGTTCGTTGGTTCAACCACCGGTAAAGGCGAGCACGTACCAGGCCACCACGACTGTCTGGCCGCGATACTCCGACAGCGTGTGCTCCTTGCGGTCGCCGTCCATCAATGTGAAGTCGGGTGCGACCTGTCCAATCTCGACTGCCATGGATCCGCTCCTGCTCGTTGGCGACTTGTTGTGCCGGTGTGCTTCCGCATGGCGAGCGCCACCGACCGCCGCTGTCCATAGCCTAAGCGCTGGGTATACTTCGCCCATGGCTAACGGCGCCGAGTACGACCTGGGTGCGGCGGAAGTGCTGGAAGCGGAAGCGATCGGCCTGCCCGGTCAGCGACGCTTTCGGCTGCGCGTGATCGCCGGAGACAAGACGGCGTCCATCTGGTGTGAAAAAACCCAGGTCGGCGCGCTGGCCGAAGCGATTCAGCAGGTCCTGTCACGTCACCGGCGCGCTTCCGATGGTCGCCGACCCACCTCTCGCCCATTGGAGCCATTCCCAGATCAGCCCACGCATGACTTTCTCGCCGGTCGCATCGCGCTCGGCTATGACGAGGACGCCGACAGCATCACGCTGTTCGCGACTGACATCGAACAGGGCGGTCCCAACGACATGCCCACGCTGCGCTGCGACCTCAGCCGGCAGGCGGCGCGATTGTTCACCGTCCAGGCGGAAGAAACCGTCGCCGGCGGACGACCAAACTGCCCGCTCTGCAAGCAACCCATCGAAGGATCGGAACATCTCTGCCCGCGCACCAACGGGCACTCGGAAGACGCACTCGCCGAAATCGGGCCGCCCGAGTTCTAGGCCCGGAGGCGATCGTTGACGACGTATGAGGGCGCAGCGCGACGAGACTGGCTGACGGCGCGCCCCGCTCCGCAACACGCTGCCTTACTGCGCACCGTCGCCCGCGTGGCATCGAGCTTGCCGCCTCGCCGACCCAAACTCTGGACGTATCAGTACGCCTTCTCTCTGCTGGGCACGGCGTCCTTCTTCGCCTGCTTCTTCTATCTGACCACGACGCTCCCGCGTGAGATGACCGACCAGGGCTTCAACCTGTTCGAGGTCGGATTGGTTGTCGGAGGCTACGCAGCGATTCCCATCATGCTGCGACCATTCATCGGACGCTGGAGCGACGGCGGACACCGCATACTTCAGATGCGACTCGCCCTGTTCGCGTTCATCGCATCGTTCGTGTTGATGATCTTTACCGACAACCTTTGGGCGCTGTTCGCGCTGCGTTGTGTGCAGGGCATCGGCATGGCCGCCTACCCGACTTCGGCCGGATCGCTCGTCGCCGAACTCGTGCCGCCGATCAGGCGCGGCGANGGCCTCGGCTTCTTCGGCCTTTCNACCAGCTTCGCTCAAACCCTCGCGCCGGTCGGCGGCGGCGCCATCGCCGTCTTCGCCGGATTCGACGGTGTGTTGATACTTGGCGCAGTGACGGCGGCAGTCTCGCTGGTAGTCACGGTGTTCCAGCGAGAACCTCCTCGCCCTTCAGCACCGCCGCCTCCCGTGTCGTTGAAGGCGCTGATTCCCGCTCGAGCCGTCTTCCCGATGCTTGTCTTCCTCAGTGTCACGCTGGGATTCTCCGTCGCCGCGGCATTCCTCGAGCCATTGGCCGATCAGCCGCATCGCAATCTAGGGTTCGTGGCGCTCTTCTTTATGTTCAGCGGCGTAGGCGCAATGCTTTCCCGACCGATGGCCGGCCGCCTGTCCGATCGAGTGGGGCGTGTCCCCGTGATCATCCCTGGCCTGATCGCCACGTGCGGCGGCATGGTCCTGGTGGCGCAATCGGAGACGGCGCTGATGCTCTGGGTCGCTGGTCTGTTGACCGGCATCGGGATGGGCGGAGCGCACACCGGACTGCTGGCAATGGCGGTTGACCGCGTTTCGTCAACGCAACGCGGCGGCGCGACCGCCACCTTCCAGCTTGCCTGGGATGTCGGAGGATTCGCCTCATTCCTGATCGGCATCGTCGGCGCATTCTTTAGCGTTGAGATGATCTTCTGGCTGGCAGCGCTCGGAGCATTGGTTGCNCTNGCNGGGCTGCTGCTCGGACGCGTGATGGGCTGGACGCGCTCTGCGCCTCCGGCAATCGAACCGCTCGCGGCGGGGGCGGTTGCGGGGGGCGGGTGATGCGCCGTGTCCAACTGGACCCCGCCTACCAGGCAGCAGGACCTGACCGAACTCGCGCTTGAACGCTCCCCCTCAAGCGTTTCCAGTCGTCCCTGGTACGCCGCCGCCTTCGTCGCTGGAGTGCTGCTCGTCTGCGTGCTCGGATTCGCCACCGATCTGTTCGATTCCGGGCCCACTTCGTCCGATGTCAGCGCCGCATATCGCGAGGGCATCGACGAAGGAACCGTTGCTGCGGAGACGCACTGGCAAGAGGAACTCGAAGCGCGTTGGTGGGAGTCCTACAGGCGGGGACAATCCGAAGGATCATCTATCGCACCGTCAATCACGGTGGCGATTCGAGAAGGATTTAGCTGGGAGGGCGGGTTCGATGCCGGACTGCGCTCGCCCGATATCGATCTTGGGCGGAGCTACCGCGAAGGATGGATGGCAGGGTATTCACAAGCCTGGTCGGCAATCGCGAGCGAAGTCGAGGTGGTGCCATTCGATGCCACGCCACCCGAGGTCGGACAACGCGTGCAATGGGTCGAATGGGGAGGTGAACCTTGAAGGGCAGGTTCGGACTGGCACTGGTCCTGTCTTTCGCCGGGGGCGTACTGCTAGCCGCGGCCGCGGGCGGGGCGCTGGGCGTCTTCGACCGAGGTCCGACTGAGCAGGATGTCTCCGATGCGCGAGAACGAGGTCGTGAGGAAGCCACGGCCGAGGTCGCCGTGGGCAAAGAAGACGCTGCCGAGGATGAGGCGGCGAAGGGTTATGAGCGGGGCCGCGAGTCATCAGAGTGGCTCTCGCTCGATCGTTTGCCAAATCCCGATAGCTGGTTCGCCGGGGTCGCCGCGGGCCGGATCGAACTGGAGAAGCGGTCCGAAGAAGCCTTCAGGATCGGCTTCGCGGACGGAGAACGACAGGGCACGGACGAGGCATTGGGCGCATTGCGTCTCAGCGAAGAGCGCTAGCGACTGTGTGTCTCCAAGATCCGTAATACCCGCGCTTGCCGCGGAGCCTGCCCCCGGCTTGACCGGGGTTATCTCGATGATTGGCGCGTACACGTCGGTCGAGTGCACCAGGCACCGGAAGATTGCCGTATGGGAGTGCGGCAATGACGAACCTGGTATCCATCATTGCGACTATGGCGTCCGCTGGCCCCACTGATTCCAATGCACGATTTCCTCTAGCGGCACGCGCGGGGCCTGCTTGAAGGTTTCGCCCGTGAAGTAGGCCATTGGCAGCAATACCGCCTGGGTGACATCCTCGGGAATCCCGAGCAATTCCTGTGACAACGATTCATCGCGCAGGTGCAGTGTCGTCCAGGCCATCCCGATGCCTCGTGATCGCGCTGCCAGCATGAATGACCAGGCGCCGGGAATGATCGAGCCATACGTCGCGGCCTGAGCCATGTACCCGGCATCCTCGACCCGACCGGTAATGCAGGCAATCAACAAGGCCGGACAGCGATGCATCTCGTTGGCCAGATAGGTCGCCGATCGGGTGACTCCGTCCGCCGCAGCCGCACGCGAATCTCCCTCGGGCCAGCGCGGACCTTCGTCCGCTCGAGCGGTGACGAGCTCCATGAAGCTGTCCTTGTAGATCTTGGCGATCCCGGCGATCTTCTCCGGGTCGGTCACGACCATCCACTGCCACTGCTGCGAGTTGGAGGCCGTCGGCGCTTGCAACGCGATCTCCAGGCATTCTTCGATCACCTCCGGCTCAATCGGACGATCGAAGTCCAGGCGCAGCCGGACCGACCGTGTCGTGGTCAGGATGTAGTCGGATTCGTAGCGGCTCATGTCATGGTCCCTTCGTGCGGATCTGGAGTCTGGTCACTTGATCTGGCTGATGCGTTGAATCTGGATCCGTTCCGGCAAGGTCTTGCCGTAGCGTCGGACGAGACCAGCCATCACGTTGCCTGGACCCAATGTCAGGTATCGTCGCACGCCTGTTGCGTACAGCGCCTTCAATGCGGCTTGCCATTCCACTGGTCGGACATATTGCGCCCGCAACTCGTCGCGAAGTTGTTCCGCCGTCGAGATGACCTGTCCGGAGTGATTGCCCACAATCGGAGTGAACTGGTTGGTGATCGGCAATGCGTCAATCAGTGCGCGATTGGCGCGATCAGATCCTTCAAATGCGGACGTGTGAAACGCGCCGGCAACGCGTAGCTGCACCGCCTGACCGCCGTACTCGGGCGCAACCTTGGCAGCCCGTTCCAGGGCGTCCGCCGGTCCGCCGAGGACCGTCTGGTCGGGAGCGTTGTGATTGGCCAACGATGCGCCGGATGCAGCGGCGATCGCTTCTGCGGCGTCGCGTCCGGCGCCGACCAACGCAAGCAAACCCCCGGGTTGCTCGCTGCAGTCNCGATCCATNGACAGACCGCACTTCCAGGCAAACTGCAACGTCGACTCCAGGTCGAGCGCTCCGGANAGCGCCATTGCTGAGTTCATCCCACTGGAGTGTCCGGTCACAAACGTCAGCGGACCNATCCGTTCGGACGCCTTCGAGTACTCGGCGACAGCCCAGGCGATCAGATACGGCTGCAGTAGCGACGGCTGACGCAGTGCCAACTCATCCATTGGATCTGCACTCTGGCCCAGCCTCCACAGGTCACAGCCGGTCACCGACGATGCCAACCCAAACGCACGCTGCCCCGTCGCAGGAAGATCTGCAACATCGTCGGCGAGATCAGCGACACCGCCCGCGCGTTGCGCTCCCTGTCCCGGACAGATCAGGACGGTGTCGGGCGACTGATTCACTGAATCAGGGTACGCGTTAGACGCCACNGCGGATGTGACGCGCTTGCTTGACCGCTGGGCCTCTGAATGAGCCGACGTACNTACTTGTGATGGTCGGGGCCCATGTCGGTCAGCTCGATGATGTTGCCGTCCGGGTCCTTGCAGAATGCGGCCCAGATGCCATCGTTGTCGCGCTGGTTCGGTTCGACCATCACGCTGACGCCGTCCGAACGCAACCGCTCGACTTCGCTGTGGAAGTCATCGGTNGGGATGTAGAGGGCNAAGTGNGGGCCGATGCCCTCCACCGATTGGTCCATCTCGCGCTGCATCAGGTGCAACTGGAGCGCGCCGACCTCGTACCACGCNCCGGGGAATCCGAAGTCAGGACGGTCNATCTCACCGAGACCGAGCTGTTCGCCGTAGAAATGCTTCGAAGCCTCTACATCGGCGACGCAAATCGCCACATGGCTGTATCCGGCAACGGCAGGCATAGCACGCTCCTTCAATCTCCCCGTACGCTCATGTACAGGGCTGTTCACTGTAATTTGAGTGCGATGATACACATCATGGACGACGCAAGCAGCGGAGTGGACGCGTCGGCGCGGAGAGGCTGAGGCTGATGTCAGAACTTCGTTGGGAACCGCCGCCAAGCGGAGACGCTGTCCAGCGCGCCGTCGTGCCCGATCGATCGGGAGGCAATGGCGGCTCGGGTGGACCAAGCAGATGGTCAGTCGCGCTGTTGATCTTCGTCATGATCGGAGCTGCCTTCGCGCTGGGCGTTGGCGTCATGCGAGTAGTCGACGCCAACGACGATTACGGCCGACTATTGCGCAGCTCAAGGGACGGCGGGTCGCCGGCAGCCATTCCGGCGGCTGTGCAGCCGTCCGAAGACGAAGACCAGGCGGTCGAGGCCGCTGACACCGACGGCAGAGCCTCACGATTCGCCATCCTCGACGAAATCATCGAGGTGCTGGACAAAGACTTTGTCGATCCCGCCAAGTTCGAGTCGCTCGACACTCGCGAAGCCGCGATCAATGGCATCATCGACGCCCTGGAAGACGAACACACCGTCTTCATTGATGCCGAACGCTATCGCCTCGCCAGTGAGGACATCGGCGGCTCCTTCGAAGGCATCGGCGCGACCGTCAACTCGGTCGACGGCGCAATCGTGATTGTCCGCCCCTTCCGCAACTCACCCGCCCAACAATCTGGCATTCGTCCTGGCGACGTGATCCTCGAGGTCGATGGCGAATCGACCGAGGGCTGGAGCCTGGAGCAGGCAGTCGCAGTCATCCGCGGACCCAGAGGCACAGACGTCGCGCTGCTGGTGCGCCACGCGGACGGCGAGGAAGAGCTGATCATCGTCACCCGCGACCGGATTGTGGTGCCCAGCGTCGAATCGCTGCCGATCACCGACCGCTCCGGCAATCCGGTCGCCGACATCGGCTACATCTTGATCACTCAGTTCACCGAGGACACACGCAGCGAACTGCTCGAGTTACTCGACGGCGCGCGAAACGCGGGATTGGAACAGCTCATCATCGACGTGCGCGGCAATCCCGGTGGTTTGCTCCGTGCGACGGTCGACACGACCGGCGAGTTTATCGACGAGGGCGTGATCCTGCGTCAGATCGACCGCGAGGGCAACGAAGAAGTGTTCAACGATCGCGCCGGTGGCGCCGGTATCGATCTCGAGCTCGTCGTCCTGATCAACGAGCACAGCGCATCCGGCTCCGAGGTTATGGCAGCCGCGTTGCGCGATCACGGACGCGCAGTGCTGATCGGCACCACGACCACCGGCAAAGGCACGGTCAATGTGCCGAGACGTCTCTCCGACGGCAGCGTGCTGTACGTCAGCATCGCTCGATACCTGACGCCCAATAGCGCCCAGGTCGAGGGTGTCGGCGTCGCGCCAGACATCGAGATTGCCATCCCCGAGACCGGGTTCGAAGCCGGACAGGACATCCAGTTGTTCGTCGCCATTGAATACCTGCGAGGCGAATACAATCCTGGCGCCGGCGCCGATGACGACTCTGGCGGCAGCGAGCCCGACGAGGTTTCCGACGAGACGACAGAGGACGGTCAGCAGGGCCAGGAGGGTCAGCAGGAGACTGAGGCGGACGCTGAATCGCAGCAGCAGTCGGAGGAGTAACCTACGCGGCGTCACCTGCTGAGCGGGCGGTCTCGCCGAGCGAAAGGGATTCGTGATGACATCAAATGCCGACGGTTGGGCACGACCCGAGCTGATCTGCGAAACCGATTGGCTNGCAGACCACATCGANGATGACGATGTGGTCGTGCTGGACTGTGATCTGCTGGACGGTTACCTGCGACTGCANATNCCCGGAGCGGTCTGGTCGCTCTCGCGTTACTGGAAGACTGATCCGCGCGATGACTCGCAGATATACGGGATGTCCGACCCTGAGCAGTTTGCGCAGTTGGTCGGACGGCTGGGTATCACTCCTGACACGACCGTCGTGGCCTACGACGGATCGGGTTCGCTCTACGCGGCGCGGACCTGGTGGACGTTCAACCGCTTCGGACATACCAACTTCAAGATCCTGCACGGCGGACTCGACAAATGGTACGCCGAAGGGCGTCCGCTCTCGCGCGAGAATTTGCGTCCGCATGCCGTCGAATACCCAACTCCCGCGGCGCCGCACGACGACTCAATCTGCAGGCTGGACGACATCCCGGGAGCACTTGCGGACGACAACCACGTCTTCTGGGACGTGCGCTCGGACGGTGAGTGGACCGGCGCCAACAAGCGCGGCACTCAGCGCGGGGGACGCATCCCCGGCGCCGTCCATCTGGAGTGGCTGCACACCTTGGAGAACCCGGTGCGCACGCTCAAGCCGCCGGCTGAGCTGCGCCGAATGCTCGGTGACCTGGGTATCACGCCCGAAACCACCGTGACCACCTATTGACAGGGAGGCATCCGTGCGGCGCACGGATACTGGCTCCTGCAACTGCTCGGCTACAACAACAGCCGAAACTACGACGCGTCCTGGCACGAATACGGCAACGCTCTCGATCACCCCATAGAGACACCGGACGAGTAGCCAACGGTCCTCTTCCCCCTTAGCGAGACTGATGCACAACTCCCCTTCTCCCCCCCCAAGGGGGGAAGAGGGGAACGGGAGCACGCCGGCCATTGGCTTACTGCATCCAGTTGCATCCGGCCCTAGCCCTCGAGCAGCTCCGCCAGCGCCGCTTCGACCTCGGCCAGTGGCGCGAATGCTTCGAATCGCGCGACGACCACGCCCTGGGCGTTGACTATGAACGTCCACTCGTCAGTGTGCAGGCCCCACTCCTCGAGGATTGGCGTCTCGATCGGTTCCTCGCCCAGGCGCACCTGCTCGGGATTCTCGAACAGGTCGACGTGGACGTAGTT
>JGIcombinedJ30088_10003629_pt1 | contig 14192 bp, 15 predicted proteins | sample PinacodermPK_FD_30088 | JGI IMG/M metagenome (IMG submission 30088)
CAGAATTCCATGATGGTCACGCCGCGTTGGCCCAGCGCCGGGCCGACTGGCGGGGACGGATTGGCCTGCCCCGCCGGTATCTGAAGCTTCAGATACCCATCGATCTTTTTTGCCATGCTCAGTCAGCTCCTGCTTTGGCGGCCTTGGCATCGCCGCCGGATTACTGACGCGCGGTGCGGCTATGGCGAGCCTCCCGCACGATCGGGTGAAGGCCGGCGGTCGTCGCCGGCCGGACAGTTCGTAAGGCCGCCTATCCTTTTTCGACCTGCGTGTATTCCAGCTCGACCGGAGTCGACCGGCCGAAGATCGAGACCAGAACCTTGAGGCGCGTGCGCTCCTCGTCCACTTCCTCGACCATNCCGTTGAAATTTTCGAANGGACCGTCGCACACCCTGACCTGTTCGCCGATTTCGAAGGTCACCGACGGCTTCGGCCGCTCCACGCCTTCCTGGACCTGCTGCAGGATCTGCCGCGCCTCCCGCTCCGTGATCGGCGTCGGTTTGCCGCCGCCGCCCAGGAAACCGGTCACCTTCGGCGTATCCTGGACCAGATGCCAGGTGTCGTCGGTCAACTCCATATTGATCAGCACATAGCCCGGAAAGAATTTCCGTTCGGCATTGACCTTCTGGCCGCGCCGCATTTCGACCACCTCTTCGGTGGGCACCAGCACATCGGCGATCTGCCCGTCCAGCCCCTTGGCCCGGGACTGTTCCCGGATCGATTCGGCAACCTTCTTCTCAAAGCCGGAATAGGCGTGGATGACGTACCAGCGCTGGGCCATCCGGCTAGCTCCCCAGGCCGAGGATGGCCTGCACGACCGAGCCGAGCAGCCAGTCCACAATCATGAAGAACACGGCGACCAGCGCAACCATGACNAACACCATGACGGTCGTCTGCATGGTTTCCCTGCGCGACGGCCAGGTGACCTTGCTGGTCTCCTGCCGCACTTCGCGAAAGAACTTGGCCGGGTTCATACCTGTCGTTTTCCGCCTGTTACGGGCCGCCTGTCACGCGCCGAATTCCAAGACTTTCGAAGCGCCGGACGCCCCGTTGNAGCCNCCGGCCTCCGCACTGGCAGGAGTGGAGGGGCTCGAACCCCCAACCCCCGGTTTTGGAGACCGGTGCTCTACCAATTGAGCTACACTCCTGCCTGCGCCGCCGGCGGCAGGTGATGTCCCGCCCCCGGTCGCGGAACGGCGCCGGCCCGCTGCACCGCGACACCGACGCCGAAATGAAGCGGCTTACATACGCTCCCCGTGCTCCGGATCAAGCCAACGGATTGCCGCGCCGCTTTTTCNCACCCCTCCGTTTCCGGCCCGCTTATTTCTTGATGGCGGCGACGACGCCGGCGCCGACGGTGCGTCCGCCTTCGCGGATCGCGAAGCGCAGGCCCTCGTCCATGGCGATCGGCTGGATCAGCGTCACGTCCATCTGCACATTGTCCCCCGGCAGCACCATCTCCGTGCCCTCCGGCAGGGTCACCGCCCCGGTCACGTCCGTGGTCCGGAAATAGAACTGCGGCCGGTAGTTCGAGAAGAAGCCCGTGTGACGCCCGCCCTCGTCCTTGGTCAGGATATAAGCCTCGCAGGTGAACTCCGTATGCGGCGTGATCGAGCCCGGCTTGGCCAGAACCTGGCCGCGCTCGACCTCGTCCCGCTTGGTGCCGCGCAGCAGCACCCCGACATTGTCCCCCGCCTGGCCCTGGTCGAGCAGCTTGCGGAACATCTCCACGCCCGTGCACGTCGTCTTCGCCGTCTCCTTCAGGCCGACGATCTCGATCTCGTCGCCCACCTTCACAACGCCGCGCTCGACGCGGCCCGTCACCACCGTGCCCCGGCCCGAAATCGAAAACACATCCTCGATCGGCATCAGGAACGCCTGGTCGATCGGACGCTCCGGCTGCGGGATATACTCGTCCACCGCCGCCATCAGCTCGACGATCTTGTCCTTGCCGATCCCCTCGTCCCGGCCCTCAAGCGCCGCCAGCGCAGAGCCCATCACCACCGGAATGTCGTCGCCCGGAAACTCGTAGCTCGACAACAGCTCCCGAACCTCCAGCTCCACAAGCTCCAGAAGCTCCTCGTCGTCGACCTGGTCGACCTTGTTCAGATACACCACGATCGCAGGAACCCCGACCTGGCGCGCCAGAAGAATATGCTCGCGCGTCTGAGGCATCGGCCCGTCCGCCGCCGACACCACAAGGATCGCGCCGTCCATCTGCGCCGCGCCCGTGATCATGTTCTTCACGTAATCCGCATGGCCCGGGCAATCGACATGCGCATAGTGGCGGTTCGACGTCTCGTACTCGACATGCGCCGTCGCAATCGTAATCCCGCGCTCGCGTTCCTCCGGAGCCTTGTCGATCTGGTCGAACGAGACCGCCTCGCCGCCGCCAAGCGTCTCCGACATCACCTTCGTTATCGCCGCCGTCAAAGTCGTCTTGCCATGATCAACATGGCCNATCGTACCCACATTCACATGCGGCTTCGTGCGCTCAAACTTCTCTTTCGCCATGGTCGTTTTCTTCCTCACGGTCACTAAGTTCCGCCGCGGNGCGACGCACCGGACGGAGACGGCAGTAGAATTTCTCCGCGGCCGGCCGCCGGGCTGGAGCGGGTGGCGGGAATCGAACCCGCATAACCAGCTTGGAAGGCTGGGGCTCTACCATTGAGCTACACCCGCAACGGCNTTTCGGCGCGGTGCGATCCGGACAGCGTTGGTGGAGGGGGTTGGATTCGAACCAACGTAGGCTAAGCCAACGGGTTTACAGCCCGTCCCCTTTAACCACTCGGGCACCCCTCCGCGACAAGACCTGCCTGGAGCCCGTCTCCCCGCGGAACCGGGTTCCCGGACAAAGCCATGTGGAAGTCTCTTGCCGGATGTCAACGCATCCAAACGCAAAACGAGCCGCAGAATCCGCCGCCATCGCACCCCGGCCGCCGTCCCTGCAGCTTGTTTGCGTTTCGGTCGCCGCTACTATGCGATTCCATGGCGAAAAGCAAGCACCCGCGCAGGCAAAAAACCCGGCCGCAACACGCCGTCGCACTGCCGCCGCGCGAGGGGCCGCGCCCGGACTCTCCGAAAGGTTCGTCCCGGGGTCTCCGGCAGCGTCCGCTTATGCTGTGGGGGATACACGCGGTCCGGGCGGCACTCGCCAACCCTGACCGATGCATTGCCGCCGGCTGGGCCACGCGTTCGGCGCAGGCGGAACTGGCCGGCGCCCCGGACCGTTCCTGGACAACGGTAACGACCGCGCAACTGGCTGCGCATCTGCCCGCCGACGCCGTTCATCAGGGCGTGGCGATCGAAGCCGATCCTTTACCCGAGGTTCCTCTCGGTTCCGTTCTTTCATCATCCGCGAAGCCCGGTCCGCTGGTCATACTCGATCAGGTGACGGACCCGCACAACGTCGGCGCCATCCTGCGTTCCTGCGCGGTGTTCGGCGCAGCGGCGCTCATCACCACCGATCGCCACGCGCCGCCGGAATCGGGCGCGCTGGCCAAGGCTGCAGCCGGCGCGCTGGATGTCGTACCCTGGGTGCGGGTGGGCAATCTGGCCCAGGCCTTGGCGGCAACGCGGGAGGCCGGCCGGTGGGTCGCCGGTCTGGACGGCGGCGCAGAGGAAACGATTGCCGGGGCGGGTCTTGCCGGAAGCAATTCAAAGACGGCTCTTGTACTCGGCGCGGAGGGAAAGGGGCTTCGGCGGTTGACTAAAGAAAACTGCGATGTTCTCGTCCGTATTCCCCTGCAGTATGCAAATAATGAAAAATGCGCTAACCTGATCGATAGCCTGAACGTCTCAAACGCTGCGGCGGTTGCTCTCTACGAATTTTGCCGCGACTGAACAGTTATTTTGCCGCAGTCGAAATCCTGCGATCATTGTCAGAAGCGACTGTGCGATCGGTCGGATCCATGCGGAAACTCTTTCTCATTCTGGCAATCTCGGTGGCCATAGCCATCCTGTACGGCGCCGACACGCGCGCTGCGCCGGAGAATTCCGGCGGCGGATTTCCTTTGACGGCCCATAGTCCTTGAACGGGCGAGAGACCGGCTCCGCCATGATCGTCGACTGGCACGTTCACTGGCTCCCGCNCGAACTGGCAGATGCGCTNCGGGCGCGCGCGCGGCCGCCGCGCATCGTCGGCGGTCCGGAAGGCGAGCGGATGGAAGTCTATCGCGAGGCGCTGCCGGTCGCGCCCGCCCTGATCGAGACCGGCCTTCGCCTCGCCTTCATGGAGAAACTCGGCGTGTCGCTGCAGGTCCTGTCGCTGCCCGGCCTTTTCGGGGTGGACAGCCTGCCGGCGGAGGAGTCCGCGCCGCTGGTGCGCCTGTTCAACGATGCCCTGGCCGGCCTGATGGCGGACCACCCGTCGCGGTTCTCCGGGTTGGCCGCCCTGCCGCTCGCCGACCCGGCAGCGACGATGGAAGAATTGGCGCGGGCGATGGCGCAGCCGGGCTTCGTCGGCGCGATCCTGCCCGCCGACGGCTTCCTGACCCGGCGCGACGCCGAGGCCTGGGCGCCGCTGCTCGAGGCGGCGAACGCGCACCGCGCCCACATCTTCATCCATCCCGGCCCGGTCCCGGGAGCGGACGCCGAACCGCCGGACTACGGCGACAACGCCAACCTGCGCCACATCGTGCTGGACGTGCAGGCCCGGCTGAGCGCCGTGACCGTTACCCTGACGCTGACCGATTTCCTCGACAGCTTCCCGGACCTCACCGTCCAGGTGGCCAATCTGGGCGGCTCCGTGCCGATGACCGTCGAGCGCATGGACCATGTCTCGGCGCNGCGCACGCCGGAGGCACCGCTGCCGTCGGACCGGATGGGCCGGATCTTCGTCGACACCTCCAGCTTCGGGCCGCGGGCGATTGCGCTGGCCGCCGCAACTTTCGGGGCCGGCCGGGTGCTGCTCGGCACCGACCATCCGATATTCGATACCGCGCGCACCCTCGGCGCCATCCACGCATCGGGACTGCCGGAAGCAGAAATCGCNGGCATTCTTGGCGGCAACGGCCGCGCCCTGCTCCGGCACTGAGACCGGGCCGGTAGCCCTTGCCCCGGCAGGCCGGTCTCGGCTAGCCATTCCCGGCACCGCATCGAGAAGAAAGGTTGCGCCATGAGCGGGAAATTGCAGGACCGGGTCGTCATCGTCGTCGGCGCCGGATCGNTCGGGCCGGGCTGGGGCAACGGCAAGGCGGCAGCTGTGCTCTACGCCCGCGCCGGGGCGAAGGTGCTGGCCGTCGATATCAACCCCGAAGCGGCGGCCGAAACGACTGGCATCATAGCCGGAGAAGGTGGCACGGCCGAGGCTTTCACGGCCGATGCGAGCCGGACCGACCAGGTCCAGGCGATGATCGACGCCTGCCTCGACCGGTTCGGCCGGATCGACGTGTTGCACAACAATGTCGGGATCGTCGCGCACATACCGACCGTCGAACTCAGCGANGCNGAATGGGACCGNTTCCACGACATCAACCTGAAAAGCATGTTCCTGACCTGCCGCGCCGTGCTGCCGGCGATGGAACGCAACGATTTCCGCACCGATGGCGACGGCCGCAAGCTCGGCCGGGGCGCCATCGTCAACGTCGCCTCGATCGCCGGCATCCGCTGGCTCGGCGTGCCCTATATCGCCTACGCAGTGACCAAGGGCGGGATCCTGCCGCTGACCCGGACGATCGCGGTGGAATATGCCGGCCGGGGCGTCCGCGCCAACGCCATCCTGCCGGGCCTGATGGATACGCCCATGGTCGTCGAGCCGCTCAAGGAGACCTACGGCGGCGGCANTCTCGCCAAAATGGCAGAAGCCCGCAACGCCCTGTGCCCGACCGGCTATATGGGCGACGGCTGGGATGTCGGCCACGCCGCAGTGTTCCTCGCCAGCGATGACGCCCGCTACATCACCGGGGCCGAGCTGGTGGTCGACGGCGGTTTCACCGCCAGGGCCGCATAACGGAACGGACGCTCCGGAAGAGAGGCCGGAAGAGAGGCCGGGAAAGAAGGAAGAGCCGGCAAGGCGNCGTTGTTCTTTTTTTGTTCGACACTGGTATGGGCGTTGTCCTATAGTCCCGCCCCGGCTACGCGCCGGGTGTACGGGTATTGGGCCGGGCGGGCAGCGGCGCATGGGACGACTGAAGGACCGATCGATCAGGCGGACCGAGGAGGGCCGTCAGGCGGCGCGGCTGGGCGAAATCGCCGACGCCGGCCTGGCGATCTTTTGCTGGTGCAATCGCTGCGGCCACAACAGTTCGGTCGACAGCCGGATGCTGGCCGCCAAGGTCGGGCCGGCCCTGCCGGTGCCGGAGGTCGGCGCCCGCATGCGCTGCACCAACTGCCAGTCCAAGGACATCGCCACCCGGCCCGCCTGGCCTTCCCTCGGCCAGGTCGCCCGGCATGAAGGGCTGTGACGGTGAGACGGAGATACCGCGTCGGCGTCTACTCCCACTCGATGGTTCCCGGCGGCTTTGAGGTGACGTCGTAGACGACGCGGCTGATGCCGGGGACTTCGTTGACGATGCGGGTCGCGGTGCGGCTGAGGAAATCGTGGGAAAAGGCGTAGCTGTCCGCCGTCATGCCGTCGGTCGAGGTCACGGCGCGCAGGGCGCAGACCCAGTCGTAGGTCCGCTCGTCGCCCATGACGCCAACGGCGCGCACCGGCAGGAGCGCGGCGAAGGCCTGCCAGATCTCGTCGTAGAGGCCGGCGTCGCGGATTTCCTCCAGATAGATGGAGTCGGCGCGGCGCAGCAGGCCGGCCTTCTCGCGGGTGACCGCGCCCGGGATGCGAATGGCGAGGCCAGGACCGGGGAACGGATGGCGGCGGATGAAGGCTTCCGGCAGGCCGAGATCGCGGCCGAGCGCCCGGACCTCGTCTTTGAACAGGTCGCGCGCCGGCTCGACCAGATCCATGTTCATGCGTTCCGGCAGGCCACCGACATTGTGGTGCGACTTGATGGTGACGCTCGGCCCGCCAGTCGCAGAGATCGATTCGATGACGTCCGGGTAGAGCGTGCCCTGGGCCAGGAATTTCGCACCGCCGATGGCCTTCGCCTCTTCCTCGAACACGTCGATGAACAGGCCGCCGATGATCTTGCGCTTGCGCTCCGGATCGTCGACATCGGCGAGCGCGTCGAGGAAGCGGTCTGAGGCTTCGCGATGGACCAGGGGGAATGTTGTAGTGGTTGCGGAACAGTTCGACGACCTGCTCCGCTTCGCCCTCGCGCAGCAGGCCGTGGTCGACGAAAATACAGGTGAGCTGCTCACCGATCGCCTCGTGCAGCAGCACGGCGACGACCGAGGAATCGACCCCGCCGGACAGGCCGCAGATGACCCGCCCGCGGCCGACCTGGGCGCGGATGCGTTCGATGGCCTGGTCGCGGAACGCCGCCATCGTCCAGTCGCCGGCGCAGCCTGCGATCCCGTGGGTGAAGTTCTTCAGGAGCCGGGCGCCTGAGGGCGTGTGGACGACTTCCGGATGGAACTGGACGCCGCAGAAGCGCCGGTCCTCGTCGGCAATCGCGGCGAAGGGCGCGCCCTCGCTCGTGGCGACGACCCGGAAGCCGTCGGGCAGCGAGACGACCCGGTCGCCGTGGCTCATCCAGACCTGATGGGTTTCGCCCGGGCGCCAGACGCCGTCGAACAGCCGGCAATCGGCCTCGACCCTGACCGTGGCCCGGCCGAACTCGCGATGGTCCGACGGTTCGACCGCACCGCCCAGGATATCGACCATGGTCTGCTCGCCATAGCAGATGCCGAGCACCGGCACGCCGAGGTCGAAAACGAGCGGCGGCGCGGCCGGCGTTCCCGCCGCCGCGACCGAAGCCGGCCCGCCGGACAGGATAATCGCCCGGGCTCCGAACTGCCGGATCGCGCTCTCGCCGATATCGAATGGATGGATTTCGGAATAGACGCCCGATTCCCGGACCCGCCGGGCAATCAACTGGGTGTATTGCGAGCCGAAATCGAGAATCAGGACACGGTCTGTCATGATAATGTCGGCGGCCCGCGCGAGGTGGGAGGTTGTCCGGCTTATATCAGCAGGCGGCCCGGCCCGGCCATGGGCCAAATCGGACCCGGCTCCCAACCCCTCAAACCGTCTCGAGGTCGGGCCAGACGTAGCTGACCTCCGCCAGGTCGGCGCCCCAAAGCCGTTCGGTGCGCTCGGCGGCGCGCACCCCGCCGGCCGCCTCGTAGAAGAAGCGCGACGGGTTGCCGGCCAGAACCCAGAGCGTCGCCCGACCGAACCCGCCGGCCCGCAGGCCGCGCAGCGCCGCGCTTAGCAGCGATCGGCCGATGCCCCGGTTCTGCCAGTCCTGATCGACATAGAGCAGATAGATTTCGCCGTCCGTTTTCTGCCCACCGCGAGCGCGCCCGGCGCTGCACAAGCCGACGACTCCGGCATCGGGTTCGCGCGCTACCAGAATGAACTGCCTGTTCGTCTGGCGGCCGATCCAGCCGGAAAACCGCGACTTGTGAACGGACTCCCGCATCGCCACGAGAACCCGGTCCGGCAGCAGGCCGGCATAGGCGGCCCGCCACGTCTCGACATAGACCCGGGCGAGCGGCTCCGCATCGCCGGGTTTCGCGCGGTCAATTCGAATTCCGCCGTCCGGGGTCACTGCCGCGTGCGCTCCAGGATCGCGACGAAGAAGCCGTCGGTCGAGGCGATATGGGGCAGGAGGCGCACATTGTTGCCGTCGATAACGCCCGGCGGCGGCGCCGAACCGAGAACCGCCGGCCAGACCTCGCCGGCCCTGACCGGCCGGAAGCCCGAATTGTCCTGCAAAAATCGGTCTGCAATCGCGTCGTTCTCGGCCGGAAAAATCGAACAGGTGACATAGGCCAGCCGGCCGCCGGGCGCGACCGAGGCGGCGGCAGCCGACAGGATCTCGAACTGGGCCGCCCGCAAGGCCGAATAGCGCGCCGGGTCGAGGCGCCACGGCGCTTCCGGCTGGCGGCGCCAGGATCCGCTGCCGCTGCACGGCGCATCGACGAGCACCCGGTCGAACGTCGCGGCCCCGACCGCCGTGCCGGGCTCGATTTTCCGNCTCTCGACGATAGTCGCGCCTGCCCGCTGCGCGCGGCGGGCCAATGGTGCAAGGCGGCCCGCATCGGTGTCCGTCGCCANGATCGTTCCTTCGTTCGCCATCGCCGCAGCGATCGCGAGGGCTTTGCCGCCACCGCCGGCGCAATAGTCGAGCACCCGCATGCCCGGTTCGGCCGCCACCAGCGCCGCGGCGATCTGGGAGCCTTCGTCCTGGCTCTCCAGCCAACCTTCGCGCACCGCCGGCAGTTGCGAGAGGTTTGCCCGATTGCCCAGCGCGATCCCGAGCGGGCTGAGGATGGTCGGATGGCTGCGATCCCGGCTTCCTTCAGGGCCGCCAGACAGGCGTCTCGACCGGCTTTAAGGCCGTTGACCCGCAAGGTGGTCGGCGCTTCTTCGGCCAACGCCCGCCAGCCGGCGGAGCCGGCCTCTCCCAACACCGGTTCGGCCTCCGCGGCCAGCCAGGCCGGCATGTTGGCGGCGGCCCAGGGCGGCGCCTCTGCGGCTTCGCGGACCGCGCCTGCAAGCTGACGCTCCGGCCCGGTCAGGCAGGCGGGCGCATAGCCCGATCCGTCGAAGGCGCCCGCCATGTCCGGATCGGACCAGCCTGCCGCCCCGGCCAGCGTGGAAATCGCCAGATCCCGCCCTGACAGCCACTCCCGCCCGGCGGCCCACTGCGCCCGGCCCCGGAAGCGCAGCGCCTGCCACACCAGGCCGGTGACGGCCCGCCGGTCCTTCGAGCCGATATAGCGGCGCTTCCGGGTGTAGCCTGCGACGACCGCATCGGCCGGCGTCTGCTCCCGTCCCGGCGGCGGCGCCAGGATGGCGTCCAGTATCTCGATTGCCGCCTGTATGCGACCGCCCGGCGTCATGCCGCGTGCCTAGAGCCCGCGATAGTTCGGCGCTTCGCGGGTGATCGTGACGTCGTGAACGTGGCTTTCGCGCAGCCCGGCGCCGGTGATCCGCAGGAACCGGGCATTGCGCTGCAGGTCGGCGACGGTGCGGCTGCCGGTGTAGCCCATCGCCGCCTTGAGGCCGCCAACAAGCTGGTGCAGCACCGGCCCGAGCGGCCCCTTGTAGGGCACCTGCCCTTCGATGCCTTCGGGCACCAGTTTCAGGGATTCCGCCACCTCCTGCTGGAAATAGCGGTCGGCCGAGCCGCGCGCCATGGCGGCGACCGAGCCCATGCCGCGATAGCTCTTGTAGGACCGGCCCTGGTAGAGGAAGACCTCGCCCGGCGCCTCGTCGGTGCCGGCGAGCAGCGAGCCGATCATGGCGACCGAGGCGCCGGCTGCAATCGCCTTGGCCAGATCGCCGGAATACTTGATGCCGCCGTCGGCGATCGCCGGTACATCCGCCGCGGCGCACGCTTCGACGCATTCCATAATCGCGGTGAGCTGCGGCACGCCGACGCCCGCCACCATCCGGGTCGTGCAGATCGAACCCGGCCCGATCCCGACCTTCACGGCATCGGCGCCGGCGTCGATCAGCGCTTTGGCGCCGTCCGCCGTCGCGACATTGCCGGCGACGACCTGGGTGACGTTGCTCAGCCGGCGGACCCCCTCGACGGCCGCCAGGACGCCTTCGGAATGGCCGTGCGCTGTGTCGACGACCAGCACATCCACGCCGGCGTCGAGAAGGGCCTCGGCCCGTTCCAGCCCCGCGTCGCCGACGCCGGTTGCCGCCGCGACCCGCAGGCGGCCCTGCTCGTCCTTGCAGGCGTTGGGATGGCGCTCGGCCTTGTCGATATCCTTGACCGTGATNAGGCCNGTGCAGATGCCGTCCTCGTCCACCACCAGCAGNTTCTCGATCCGGTGCTTGTGCAACAGGCGCTTGGCCTCGGCCCGGTCGACCGATTCGGTGACGGTAACCAGGTCTTCGCTGGTCATCAGCTCGCGCACCGGCTGCTGCGGATTGTCGGCGAACCGGACGTCGCGGTGGGTGATGATCCCGGCCAGCCGGCCGTTGCCGCGCTCGACCACCGGAACGCCGGAAATCCGATGATGGTTCATCAGGTGCAGCACGTCGGCCAGGGTCTTGTCCGGCGTGACCGTGACCGGGTTCACCACCATGCCCGATTCGTATTTCTTGACCTTGCGGACTTCGCCGGCCTGGTCCGCCGGTTCCATATTCTTGTGCAGGACGCCGATGCCCCCGGCCTGGGCCATGGCGATGGCGAGCTTGTGCTCTGTGACCGTATCCATCGCGGCCGAGACGAGCGGAATGCCCAAACGGATCGACTGCGTGAGCCGGGTGCCGGTTTCGGTCTCCGCCGGCAGGACGGCCGAACGGCCCGGCTGCAGCAGAACATCGTCGAAGGTCAGCGCCTCGGGGATGGATGCGGAAGACGGGACGGCGGGGATGGACATACGGTTCGGGCCTGCGCCCTGCGCGTTTGCGGAGAGCGGTTGCTGTGACGGGTGGCGGATGCCGATTGTCCGGCCCGTTTAACCACGTTCCCGCACCGACGCAAAGCGGCGCGCTATTCAGCGTCCTCCTGGTTGCCCGGCGCGGCCTGCACAAAGGCGTCCAGCGCGTTGCAGGCCTCGCCGATGCGCCGGATCGTCGGGAACCGGTCCATGTCCGCCTTGAACCGCGCGGCGTTGAACAACTGCGGCACCAGGAAGACGTCTGCCATCGTCGGCGTCTCGCCGTGGCAAAAGGTGCCGGTCGCGGGATGTCCGCTCAGCATGCGCTCGAGTCCGGCAAAGCCGAGCTCGATCCAGTGTTTCGCCCAGGCTGCGGCCGCCGCCTGGTCTTGACCCAGTTCGTTCTGCAGATATTGCAACACCCGCAGGTTGCCGATCGGGTGGATGTCGCAGCCGGGCACCGCCGCCATGGCGCGCACCCGCTGGCGGCCGAGCGGATCGGCGGGCAGCAGCGGCGGTTCCGGATACGTCTCTTCCAGCCATTCGAAGATCGCCGGCGACTGGACCAGCAGATCGCCGTCGTCCGTCTCCAGCGTCGGCACCTGGTGCTGCGGATTGATCCGGCCGTAGTCCTCGGCGTACTGGGCGCCGTCGCGCAGGTGGATCGAGACCTTGCGGTATTCCAGACCCTTCAGATTGAGTGCAATGCGCATCCGGTAAGCGGCGGACGAGCGATAGTAGCCGTAAAGGAGCAGCATGGCGGATGTCCCCGCGTTGGCCGGATGCCCGCGGGTGGCCGGGTTTCGGCCACCCGCGGCCCGTTCGGATGGAGCGCGGTCAGGCTGCCGTCTTCCGGAACACCTCCAGCAGGGCGTCCGGCTGGGCGTAGAACGGCGAATGGCTGCCGCCCATCCGGTGCACGACGGTCTTGCCGCCGATGCCGGAGCCGTCGACCAACTCGACCATTCTGTCCTGCGCCGCCGCCGGGATCGCCCGGTCCTCGGCCAGATGGACGTAATGGCGCGCGACTTTGCCGAATTTCGCCGGCGTGACCGGCGATTTCACGCCGATCGTCTGGGCGACCTCGTCGCAATGAAGCAGATTGGCGATCGCCGCGAAATGGCCATCGGTCACGTCGGCGTAGAACGCTTCCTTCGCCGCGGCGACATAGGCGGGATCGGACGACCTGGGATCGATCCGCAGCGCCCCGATCTTCTTCGGATCGCCCATCACCAGCGGCAGCACCTTGCCGGCCTTGAAGCTGGGATCGCCGAGCATCTCGCCCGGCGAAATGCCGCCGCGCAGCATGAAGGCGGTAAGATAGACGACGGAATGGACCAGATCGGGAACCGCCTCGGCGACGGCCGAGATCGTGTTGCCGCCCCAGGAATGGCCGACCAGCACCACCTTGCCGTCGCCGACGCCGGCCGCACTCTTCACCACGTCGACGACATGGGCGGTGCGCTGCGCCTGGGTGATCCCGGCAACCGGCGAGACTTCGGTGGCGAAGGCCTTCTTGTCGAGCGGGCGCTTCAGGAACGAGGCCGGAAACCGGGTGCGGGAGCCGGCGCCGGGCAGATCCACGGCGAAGGCGGCGTGACCGGCCTTGGCGAGCCGGATCGTCATCTCGTTCCAGGTCCAGGCGCCGTGCCAGGAGCCGTGCACCAGCACGAAGGCCGGCTTCGCCTTGCCGGCGGCCCGGGCCCCGGCGGACGCGAGCGCATAGACGCCGGCGCCCACGGCTCCGGCTTTGAGGATATCGCGGCGGTTCATGGCGGATGCCTCCCTTGATAGTCCGAAGCCGGATTGTGCTGGCAGCGTTCCCGGATGGCAAGAACGCCGTTCCCCGCCGCCGGAATAAATCAGAACACCATTTCCATCGGCAGGCCGCGGGCGTCTTTCGGCGGATCGGCGGGCAACTGCCCGTGGCAGCCCAGCACGACCCGTGCGGCGGAGCGGCACAGAGCCAGAGCGTCGACGATATCGTCCCGAGCCGCGCCCGAGCCGCGCGCGCCGTCCAGCCATTCGAGGACCGTGGCGCGGTCGATGAAGCCGGCCAAAGCGTCCAGCCGTTCGGCCTCGCCTTCAGGCGTTTTCTTGTAGTGGGCCATCGGCCGTCCCGAAACGCCGGCAAACGCCAGTTCGGGATGGCCTTCGCGGAAGATTGGACTGCGCGACGGCGTGATCCAGTCATCGACCTCGCGGATTTTGGGCAGGATGTTCCACATCTGGCGGGTCAGTCCTTCGCCGTCGCGCTTGCCCCAGGCGTTGGCCGCTTCGTAGCTGGTCATGGCGAGTAACGNCCTGCGCACGCCGGTGAACACGCTGCTGCGCCGCTTGCCGAGCATCGCGCGCGCTTCCAGGTCGCAGGCCCGCCGACCGCTCTCCGGCAGGCCGATCGGGATGTCGATGACGATCATGTCCGTGGCCGGCAGGTCGTCCAGCGCCGTAACGACGAGCGGCGGCTCGAAGCGGCCCGCGCCGTCGCGCCGGACCATGACCCAGCCCGCCCTGCAACCGTCGATCCCGGCGACCGAGAGGCCCGGGCTCGGCAAACCGGACGAATCGGCGGGCTTCGCGCCGGCCGGCTCTTTCTCAACCATTGGCGCGATCCCCCTCTGCCGCCCCGCCGTTGCGCGGTATTCGGCGCTTGCCTATAAGCGCCCTGCCGCCCGCTCTTCCCCATCCGCATCATCCGAACGAGGGACACCCATGCCCGGTCCGCTGGAAGGCCTTCGCGTCTTCGACCTTACCCGCATCCTCGCCGGGCCGACCGCGACCCAGGT
>JGIcombinedJ30088_10003632_pt1 | contig 14178 bp, 6 predicted proteins | sample PinacodermPK_FD_30088 | JGI IMG/M metagenome (IMG submission 30088)
CCCTTGAGTCCCGGGGCTGGCGTGAGGCCATGTCGGTTGGCCGGGTCGGAACGCACCAACGGCAGGCCCGGGTGCGGGAGTCTGTGCCGGCGCGGTCCGGGCGGCCCAACAGGGTGCAACGGGGACGGGCCCCCGAGAGCTCTGCAGCCCGTCTTCAGTTGCCCCGTCCTGCCCGGGTCCGGAGCGGGGCGGGGCCGCGCCCGGAGGCGCGCGGGGCGCGCCAGCGTCGTCTGGTCAGCGAGTCACGTGAGCTGGCGTCTATGGACGGGGACCGGATCTCTGCTTCTTCTGTCGCCCCTTCGCCTGCGCCGCTGGTTGCCGGCAACTTTACATCTATGGACAGGGACCGGATCTCTGCTTCTTCTGCCACCCCGTCGCCTACGCCGCAGGTTGCCGGCAACTTTACCTCTATGGACNGGGACCNGATCTCTGCTTCTTCTGTCGCCCCTTCGCCTACGTCGCTGGTTGCCGGCAACTTTACCTCTATGGACAGGGACCGGATCTCTGCTTCTTCTGTCGCCCCTTCGCCTGCGCCGCTGGTTGCCGGCAACTTTACCTCTATGGACAGGGACCGGATCTCTGCTTCTTCTGTCGCCCCTTCGCCTACGCCGCTGGTTGCCGGCAACTTTACATCTATGGACGGGGACCGGATCTCTGCTTCTTCTGCAGCCCCTTCTCCTACGCCGCTGGTTGACGGCAACTTTACATCTATGGCGCAGAACCTGGCCGGGCGCTACCGGCTGGCGGAGTCCGTGCGCCTGCACAGCACAGAGGGCCTGCCGCTGGGCAACCGCACCCATCCTTTCACAGGCTCGCTGTCCGGGGACGGGTACCGTCTGACGGCAAAGCTGGCCGCCGACGGCAATCTGGCCTTGTTTGGCGGTGTGCACAATGCCTCGCTTGCGTTGTGGCTGCACTTCAGCCGTCTGGTCAGTTCCCATGGGAATGTGACGGTGTGCGCGGGGCGCACCGAACACAGCCGGCTGGATCTGATTGTCCAGCACAGCCATCTGCAGACGAAAAAGGGCGTTCATGCCGCTCTGGTGGAGGAACTGGGCGACGGGAACAGCCTGGCTGTGGCTATGGCTGACAGCCGCTTTGACGCAGCAGGCCGCGGGTCGGTGGTGGCAGGCCCTGTAGCCCACACCCGGGGCAGCGGCAACCGGTTGCTGTTTCATCATTTCAGTGCCAATGAAGCGCGGGCCCAGTCCCNGGCTCCCGGGGCTCTGGCATCTGCGAGTCTGGGCTGGGGGTNTATGGACAGGTCCGCTGCCAACAATACTCTGGAGCAGCTGTACTTTGACGGCAATCGGGTACTGGCCCGGGTGGAGGTTCCGGCTCCTGACCATCCGATTTTTGGCTTGGCGATACAGACAGCCGGGCGGGCACATGCCAGTCTGGCGGGCGTGTGCCGGGGCGGTGCACAGCGGCTGGAGCAGTGGGAGATCAACAACAATCAGGTGGAGGCGCAGCTGGCGGGCAACGGCGGGCTGGCGGATGTCGGCGTGGCCGCTCTGGGGCTGGTGCATGATGCGCAAGCGCAGGACCCGAACGGGGAGTTCGAGATACGCCAGCGCCACTGCCGGCACAATACAGTCAGAGTGGAGAACAGCCAGCCTGATCCTGCCAGCCTGGTCGTGGCCGCTCTGGCCCTGGCCACCGATGCCAGCCGGTGTGGGCACAGGTGCCAGATACGTTGTGGTTGCCCTTGTGTGCGTAAGGGCCTACCCGGGTCACAATGTGATTTCTTCAGGCTGGAGCTTCCCAGGTGGTGCCAGTGCTGGGCAAATCAACGCTGTGGAACGCACTGTCAAAAGGAATGTCCGATGGGGCGGCTGTTGGTTGGACAAAACGCAGTCGTTNACAACAACCTGTCTGTACCGGACGCGAATACCACCGCTGTCAGCGACNGCTCCCTGGTCGGCAGCGTTGCAGGCGATTATTACGAGTGCCCCAGACCTGTGCGTCTGTTTCTGTTTTCGGGAGGAGAATCTCAGCTCCCCCTTTTTGTTCCGGGCGACGGCTTTGTTGAGCTTTCAAGGAGCGACGGCAGTATAACCTGCACCTGGAATGGATACCTGCGTTGTCCAACAGCCAGCGACGGGTGCAGTTCGGACAGTCTTGTGGATGGGGCCGCCTATGGATTCAGCCCCATTTCCGTTAACGTCAAAGAGGATGTGAACTGCCCCTGGCCCGGAGTGGAGGTGAACAGCACCGGCCCTGCGGACTGGCGCCGGGTCAACGCCGCCTTCTGTATAACAGAGCCGGAGGCCTTCGATGGCGAGCGTCTGTGCCACTGGATGAGCCTCTGCCACAACCCGGGGGAGACCTTNCACAGTTTGGTGNCGNCACAGGACCGCTGGCTGCTGGTGACCCGGCAGACCTGGCCGTGGACNGACGCCGGCCTGTCCCGGGATCTGTTCCGGGTCGCGACCCTGTCTGCACCCCAGGCATCGGGCAGCTGGCCCCTGCTGGAGCGCAGGCGCGGTCATGAAGGCTCTGTGCTGTATGCGGGGGCCAGGGCTGTGCCCGGGGGCCTGCAGCCGGTGCAGGCACTGGTATCTGCCGCTGGCGTCCTGGTGCAGCTCTACCAGTATGAGGAGGCCGGCGTTGGCAGGCTGCTGTGGACCGGTTTTCCTGCTGCCGGGAGCGGGGAAGATACTGCCTTCACCGTCAACAGCGCAGGACCCTTGCCGGCAGGCGCCCTGGCACTGCTGGTGTCAGAGGAAGAGCCGGGAGCGAGCGTCTGGACCTGGCGGGACGGCGAGGTGACAGCCTGGCCGCTGGAGCAGGTCAGGGAGGACGGGTTTATTGAAGGTGCCTACTGGCGGCGCTTTGCGCTGTCCGGCCCCGGAGATCCTGTGGCCCTGGCCCGGCACGGGGACTGGTTGTACAGCCTGCATGCGGGCGCGCAAGGCGGTCTGGGGGTGCAGCGTCTGCATGTAGCCAGCGGCAGTCCGGATCCTGACTGGAACGCAAGCCTTGATCTGGATGGATTGGATCTGCCCTTGCGGCTGGCCGTTGAGGACTGCAGGCTGCTGGTGATGCCCACAGGGAGTCTGGCCCACAGGGATGGCTCCCAGGCCCTGAGGCCGCTTGTGCCCACAGAGGGGGGGTGCCTGGAATGGGGGGCTCTGTCCCTGTTCCGCCTGTGTCTGGGCTGTGTATCCTGCCTGGATGCTGGTGAGTCGGGGAATTCTCCGGCGTCTTCCGTGGCGTCCGGGGCTGTGGCTGGAGGGATTCTGGCAGCCTTGGCACCTGTAGGCGGGGCGGCGGCTGTGGGTGTGGCGCTGTGTCTGTGTAAGCGACACTGTGGACCCGGGGCCCGGGCCCCGGCGGTTGCGGAAGAAATGGCCATGGCAGCGGCGGCTGAAAGGTACAGTGCGGCACCTGTGCCGCCGCCCCGAAGAAAAATGCGTCTGTTTCCGCCTGCAGGCGCTCTGGAAGAAGACAGCCATTGCGAATACAGCGGTGTCTATGTCCTGCCGGACGGCAGTGAGCAGAGGGAACAGAGCCCCGGGCAGGCAGAGCTCACAGGCGGGAAGTCGGAACAGAGCTCCAGTCCTGCCCGGCTGATTTCGGCCAGTGACTGAGGCGGTGCCCACTTCACCGCAGTGAATCACAAACCGCATCAATGACCAGCTGACCCAGTGCGCGGCCATCTGGCTCTTGCTATATGTTTTCATCAGCCAGGCGTCAGGGCTGACAGACTGGCAGCGGCGGCTTTGCGCTCAAGCGGGCCGATGCGGACGACTGGCCGGAACCGGCACACCCAGTGCCTGCTCTATCCCCGCAGATTCTTTATCCGTCAGCAGGGCATCCAGATAAATGAGATCAGTGTTACGCACCCTGCAGGCCCTGCCAGAACCGGAATTGTCATTGACTTCCAGTGTCAGGCCCTCGAACCCATAAGAGGAAGCACAGGGACTCCGGCTCTGCCAGGTGAACAGCGTCATNCCATCCGGGCAAGAGAGAAACCTGGCAGCAGAACGAAAATGNTGGTGCAANGCCTCGCGGTGCTGGTCGATAAAACGCTGGTGTTCCAGCAACTGCGGCACATCCTGCTGGACAAAGGTGGAGACCGGAATGTCCGCCAGATTGATGCCGGTGCGGTAATGGGTGTAAGCCCGGTATACCCAGAAACAGGCCAGCAGAGCCTGCTGGTCGGTGATAGCCCGGTAAGTATGCGAATAACCCGTCCGCTTCTGGCGTCGGGCCAGACAGATGGCCCTGAACAGAGGAAGGAAAGTCTTGTTTTCCAGGGTGCGTTGAGCAATGACCACTGAAACCTCATGGAAAAGGTAAAAGACGACCAGTTCAAGAGCGTGCTCCAGCTTGTACTCTTCTTGTAATGCAGCAGGAAGACCACCGCGCACCACTTGTTGAAACCGCAGACGGTCGTCCATGCTCTCCAGCGGGGCCATACCATCGAGATGTAACCATGTTTGATTGTTGCTGGTATGGAGGAGATCGTGTGTGAAAAAACCCAGGGGCGTTCTCAGCTGGCCATCAGCATTGAGGGCGTAGGCAGACATCATGCCCAGCGGGTAAACAGGCAGATGACCCAAGCCACAAAAATCATTCAGGTCAAGGGCCGCGAACGAGGGATACAGAAACAGCCTGTGATTCTCCAACAATTCCATCAAGGCATCGGCCTGACTGAAGCCACAGATCAGCGTCCCGGCATCCGGCTGTACATGTGCATTCAGGCCACCCCAGCGACAGCTCAAAGCCGCCTCCAGAGGAATGTCTGCCGTTTCGAACACAATCGTTCCTTGCGGCGACTGATAACGCAAAGCCTCACCCATCAGTGTCTTGTTGCTCAAGAGTTCAGACTGCTCTGCACGCAGCGGCTTGGTTACATGGCGGGCGGTGATGATTTCTTGCAGGATGCACATCAAAAANGCCAGCTTCACAGTACGTTTGTACGGTGCTTTCAGCCTGATCAGCTCCTGGATGTGTTGCTGAAACTTGAGAAGCACAGAGTGTTCATCAGAGGCCAGCGGCTGCACGAACTGCTTGTTCTGCAGCATGTGCTCCGTCAGTCGGTTCATATTGCGCAGGGTGACCTCCAGAGGCGGGAAGCTGTACTCCTGGTTTGCGCTTTCCATTTCTCTCCGGCGCTGTACCTCCTGGTAGTAGAGCCTCAAGCTTTCGACAGGATCCTGCAGTGTTCCCGTGAGAACCCGGTCCAGTAGCAGGTCGCGGCCGATATCCTTGTCAGGCTTGGGCATCATCTGCTCAAACCAGAGACTCTGCGGCTCCTGCCCGGCTGCCATGAATGAGGGCTCGACCTCTTGTACGGTCAGGCCAACACAGTCTTCCGCAGCAGCCGGTTGAAGATGTCGACCCGCGCATGACACAGCATCGACGCCAGCTCCTGGTTGTGTTGCGCGAGTGTCGTGNAAGGGTGCAAGGGCGTGGCTTGCACAATGACTATCGTAAAACATCCAGAATATTCTCCTCAGGTTGACGATTCGGGGAGAGCCTGCAGGTCGCAGTCCCGGCAGACAAAAGACTGCCGTCGATTATCCAGACTGATGGACAGCACCTTTTGACTGTGACCCAGGTTCGTGCAAACCCGATACTCTGGCTCTCGTTGTTGGTTTTTTCAGTCAGGCGTCAAAGCTGACAGACTCCCCGCAGCCACTTTGTGTTCAACGGGACGATGGGGACAGCTGGCGGGGGGCCGCACGCCCAGCGCCTGCTCCATACGCATAGCCTCTTCATCTGTCAGCACGGCATCCAGATAAACGAGATCGGTGTTGTGCACCCTGGTGTCCGTACCAGCAGCGCAAGCGGAAACACAACTGGCTTCCAATGGCAGACCCTGTAAAGAAAAGGAGGAAGCACAAGGGCTCTGGCTCGGATAGCAGAGCCACCCTGCACAATAGAAACGGCCAGGGTGAGAAAGAAAATGTTGATGCAAGGCCTGCTGGTGCTGATCGATAAAACGCTGGTGTTCCAGCAGGGCCGGTACGTCCTGCTGGACAAAGGAGGAGACCTGCGTGTCCGCCAGATTCNTGCCGGTGCGGTAGTGGCTGTACACCCGGTATACCCAGAAACAGGCCAGCAGGGCCTGCTTGTCTTTTATAGCCCGGTAGCTGCGCGAATAGCCCAGNTGCTCCCGACGCCGAACCTCACAGATGGTCGCGAACAGAAGAAGAAAACTGTTGCTTTCCAGCAGGTGCCGAGCATCGCTCGCTGGCCGCTCATGGAACAGGTAAAAGACGATCAGCTCAAGCGCGCGTTCCAGTTTGTGCTCTGCCAGCACCGCAGCAGGAAGACCGCCTCGCACCGCTTGTTGAAACCGCAAGCGGTCGTCAATGCTCTCCAGCGGGGCCATGCCATCCAGATGCAGCCATGTTTTATTGATGTTGGTATGAAGGACATCGTGTACGAAAAAGCCCAGAGGCGTTCTCATGCGACCATCGGCATTGAGGGCATAGTCAGACATCATGCCCAGCGGGTAAAAAGGCAGATGACCAAAATCACAAAAGTCATTCAGGTCAAGAGGCGCAAACGCGGGATACATAAACAGTCTGTGATCCTCCAATAACTCCATCAAGGCATCGTCCTGACAGAAACCGCTGATCAGCTCCCCTGTTTTATGCTGCTGTGCGTGCGTATTCAGGCCGCCCCAGCGACAGCTGAAGGCCTCTTCCAGAGGAATCCTTGTCGTTTCGAGTGCAATCGTTCCTTGCGGGGCCCAATGCAAAAAAGACTCTCCCTTGAGTTTGTCCCGACTCAAGAGTTCGGAGTTCTCTGCACGCAGCGGCTTGATCACATGGCGGGCGGTGATGATTTCCTGCAGCATGCACATCAGCAAAGCCAGCTTCACAGTACGTTTGTACGGTGCTTTCAGCCTGATCAGCTCCTGGATGTGTTGCTGCAACTTGAGAAGCACAGAGTGTTCATCAGCGGCCAGCGGCCGTGCAAACTGCCTGTTCTCCAGCATGTGTTCTGTCAATTTATTCATGTTGTGCAGGGTGACCAGCAAGGGTGCGAAGGTGTACTCCTCGTGCCGCGCTTCCATCTCTCCCCGGCGCTGCACTTGCTGGTAATAGAACTTCAGGCCCTCGACAGGATCCTGCAGTGTTTGTGTGAGAACCGGGTCCGGTAACAGGTCGCGACCGACATCCTTGTAAGGTTTGGGCATCATCTCCTCAAACCAGATGGGCGGCACCTCCTCCTGCACGCGCATGACGCTCAGGCCAACGCAGTCCTCCCCTGTCGCCGGGCTGAGATTCCGGCCCGCGCACAAGCCTGCATCGACGGGGCCGCATGCGGGTGTAAAACGGCTTCCCGGTTGCTGCACCTGGACGGGACTTGCGCCATTTCTTTCGCTGATCATCTGTAGCTCTCTCCTTGTACCGCATGGGACCGGTACTCCTTGTTGTCACAAGCAGGAATCACATCCTGCTGCATACTTTGGACAGGAGGTGCCGCACCAAGTTCCGTTGTGAGCGTTGTCTGGAACAGGCAGCGATGGAATCAATAGCCTGTTGATCCAGTGCAAGAGACGGGGTTGGCGTCTGAACAAGGCGGCGGCAGGGAGCACCGGCGGCGTTTCAGGCGTCCAGGAAGGTTTGCACAAACATCAGGCCCGTCTCCGGGCCTGTCATCAGAGCAAAAGCGCGAAGCCGGCTGCCATGGGCGCTCTGTGTCCGTGAAGGCGAACAAACACCGGAAAGTGTTACGGCTGCGGGGAGTCAGACGCAAACACTATGCTCTCCGGCAGTTCGGCTCCTGTGCATTGTTCCATCGCACATCGCCCGGCAGCAGAAGTCAATGCAACAAAGTACGCCAGATCAATGTTGTCCATATTGCACAGGCCACTGTAAGGATCAAAACTATCGAACAGGGTCATTCGTGTACTGGTATACCGGGGAGCTATGTTGCCAGACTCAGTCTCGCAGCAGTAGCGTTCTTCTGTATCTTGCAGCCGTGTGCTGTAACCTGCGACAAACATCTGACGCAACTGGCCTCTGTACTGCAGGATCCAGTCCAGATGCTCCTGTAACAAAGGAAGGTCCTGTGCCTTGAAGGTGCTGGCACAGGCCTCCAGATCCTCCTTGCTCAATGGCTCAAAGCCCGCCGCTCGCCACTGACAAAGAAGGCGCGCTCCCCAGAGCGCCGCTTTGGCCGCCTCGGAATCTGTAATGTTTCTGTCGTCCGGGTGGTAACCGGCCCGCCGTTTCCTGAGCGTGCGCAACAGGATCTCCAGACAACGGGGAAAGGCATCATTATCACTCTCCAGCAGCTTTGCCGCCCCCTCTGGTCTTTTTTCGTGCAGGAGATAGAACTGCAAAATACGTAACCCGGGCTTGAGAGCCTCCAGACTGGCTGGCGTATGATCCAGTAGCATCTGACGCAGAACAAGGCGGTGATCAGACGAGTGCATCACAGCAACCGCCAGCCCCTCCTCTNCCGCAAGCCCGGACTCCCCTATGCTGATGCCGCCCAATTGATTCATGTGTNCACAGTCGTGTATAGCAAACCACAGTGGACCCTCCATGAAGCCATCAGCATTGCAGGCAAAGTCGGTGATCATTCCAATGGGATGCACGGGCAGATGGCCGAACCTGCAGAAGTCCTCTATACCCAGCGGCTGAAAACTGGGGTAAATCAGCATGTGGGGCTCGTGCAAAAAAAAGGTCAGGGCTGTACGCACCACGGACATGCCTTGCCGGTCATAGAACTCCTCCCCGCATTGGGGGCCTGTCGTGTTGTTACCACCCCAGCTGTAAGCCGTGATCTCATCCGGCTCTATATCCCGAAGTATGTAGTACCACCGGGATCTCCCATCTGGTTGCTGGGGAACTGCAACCCGCCTGAACGACATGGCCTCGTACACGGCCAGAAACGCAAAGGCCAGATGGACCGTCAATTCGTAGGGAGCCTGCGCGTTCAGAAGCGCCTCTGCACGCTGTTCCAACCAGTTCAGGGCTCTGACATCGCTGTCAGTCAGGGGATGTCCATCAGTAAAATGCTGACCCGCACGTATATGGCAGGCGAATGTTTTTATGTTACTGAGCGTCGTCATCAAGGGCTCGAAAGTGAAAGAGGCACCTTTGCCTTCTTGTATTGCCTGTCTGCGTTTCGCCAGTTGGGTCCGGATGAAATCCAGGCCACGGGGCTTCTTGAACCAGCCACTCAAAGCCTCGTCATCCTTCAGCACGGGTTGGGATTTGGGCTGTGGGATACCCTCCTGCGGTAAATGCCAGGTCGGTGATTGATAGTTGACAGCAAGGTCAGAGCACCCCAGGTCAACGTTATAGTGCCTGGGCTGAATGGAACGCAGCCCTGGATGTTTGTCGACAGGGGCAAGATGATCAGACGAACAGGAGTGGAGAGTTTTCCTGGACTGCCGCGTAGCAGCCTCGGGAGTCTCTTCCCTCTGGCCCCACTGAACAGTCTGTCCTACCCATTGAGCAGCCTGTCCTACCCATTGAGCAGCCTGTCCTACCCATTGAACAGTCAATCTTCCCCATCGAGCTATGGTGTCGCGGTTGGATGACTCTTCAGGTCGGCGCTTTTCACTGGCTACGAGTCTGGTTATTGAAACCTCACTGGTCTGCATGGAAATATCCTTATCTATAACAATTGAAAATGATGTTCCTCTCTCTTGGAGACACCAGAAGGATAAAAAGTTTCCGGAGACAGTCGTCAAAGCAGCAAAAAAGGATCTCTTCGACGTTTTCCATGGATTTTTTCAGGATGCTTGACCGATGACTCGGTGCCAACAGGGGCAGGAGCCGACAGCAATGCTGACGGCCAGTCGCAAGGTGTCAGTCGGACGCACGGGAAGAGGGTTGATGAGGACGACTGGACGGCAGTTTCACACCCAGCTTCTGCTGCATGCTCGCACATTCTTCATCGACCAGCAGGGCATTGAAGTAACACAGATCAGTGTGCCGCACCCTTGCCTCGGCCTCAGGATCGTCAGTGGCCTCCAGCATGATCAGATCTTCTGACAACCAGGCAGATTTACTGATGCCCTCACAATAGAATTTCTTGTAATAGAATCTGCTCGAACCATCACTCCTGGGGAAAAACACGGGCCCTTGAAAGAAAGTGCTGGTGCAGAGCCTCCCGATGCTCATCAATAACAGACTGATGCTCCAGCAGGGCAGGCAGGTCCTGCTCGACAAACCGGGATACCAGCTTGTCTGGTACAGCGCCACGACAGGCGGTGCCGGTGCGAAACGCCCGGTACACCTGGTATACCCAGAAACAGGCCAGCAGTGCCTGCCGGTCAGTGACCGTCCGGTAGGCTTGCGAATATTCCATGTGCAATCTGCGCCTGGTATTACACAGACTCTGAAACAGCGGCAAAAAGCTGTCAGCGTCCATGGTGTCCAAAGCCCCGTCCACTGTCATTTCATGCAGCAGCTGAAAGAGGACCAACTCAACAGCGCGCTCCAGCTTGTGTTCCTCTTGCACGACAGCTGGCAGGCCGGCGCGCGCCCAGCGTTGAAACCGGAGACGATTGGCGAGGCTCTCCAGCGGGGCAGTGCCATCCAGATGCAGCCAGGTTTGATTGCTGCTGGTATGGGCGGCGTCGTGTATGAGAAAGGCCAGGGGTGTACGCATCTTGCCATCGGCGTTGAGGGCGTAGCCAGACATCATGCCCAGCGGGTAAACAGGCAGATGACCAAAGCCACAGAAGTCACCCAGGTCCAGGGACTTGAACGAGGGGTACAAAAACACCTGGCCATTTTCCAGTAATTTCATCAATGCGTTTGCCTGAATGAAGTCACTGATCAGCTCCTCTGGTTCACCCTGTTGTTCAGGCACATTCAGCCCGCCCCAGCGGCAGGTCAAAGCCTTGTCCAGAGGGATGCTTGCCGTTTTGAGTTCCCTGGATTGCCCTTGGGACACATGCAGGAAACGGGCGGTCATCATGCGTTTGCGGCTGAACAACTCGGGCTTTGTTTCTCGCAACGGCTCGATCACACGACGGGTCGTCATGATTTCCTGCAGGATGCACATCAATAAAGCCAGCTTCACAGTGCGCTTGTAAGGCGCATCCAACGCGATCAGCTCCTCGATATGCCCCTGGAACCTGGCAAGAACACGGGACTCGTCGCTGACCAGCGGCTGCGAAAACTGCTTGCCGTTGAGCATGTGCTCTGTCAGTTTTTTCATGTTTTGCAGGGTGACCCGCAAAGGCGCGAACCGGTACTCCTCATTGGCCTTTTCCATTGCCTCCCGGTGCTGCAGCTCCCGCTGATAGAGCGCCAGGCCGTCTACAGGATCCTGCAATCTTGTCGTAAGCACAGGATCCGGTAGCAGCTCGCTGGCTATATCCTCGATGGGCTGCGGCATTTCCCGTTCAAACCAGGGACGCTGCTGCAGCTGCGGCGCACGCACGACGGCGGCCTGCTGTGCACGCAGGCCGCTACAGTTTCCCAGGTCAGCCAGCTTGAGATTTCGACCTTCGTACTGACATGAATCAACGGGAGCGGATAATGGTGGCAAGCGACGTCCATGCTGCAGGTTGGCGGGGCTTTCATGTCTATCGACGATCATCCTGGACTTTCTCCTCGTGCCACATTGAGCCGGCACTTCTTTTTTGTCAGGTTTTCAGGTTTTCAGGGCAGCAAAGACCTCCTGCGCCGCAGGTTGGACATGGGTATGCAGCATGAAGTTCCGTTGTGGTCGTTTTTCCAGGAAGCACCGGCTGGCTCGAGTGCCTTATCCGGTGCATCAGATCCGATTGGCGCCTGAGCAGAGCCCAGCCAGAGTGCCAGCAGTCATGGGCGGTGCTTGCCACAACATCCGGCCCGTCTCCGGACGGGCCATCAGACAAAGGCACTGGCACTCTCACGGGAAACCTGGGCCTGTGCAGATCAGCAAAAGCACCGCCAGCAAAAGGGTTACGGCGGTGAAANCTCAGACGCAAACACGATGTTTTCCGGCAGCCTGGCACCTGTACATTGTTCCATCGCACATCGCTCGGCACTTGCGGTCAGTGCCGCAAAGTACACCAGATCGGTGTTGTCTTCATGGCACAGGCCAGTGTCAGGATTGAAACTGTTGAACAGGGTCAGGTTCTGGCCGAGCAGCACGCCGGCCTTGAAGAAAAAGTCTGTCCGACTGCTGTAATGCTCTTTTGTATCTTCAGTCTGACGGCCATAACGGGTGATAAATGTCTGCCGTAACCTGCCCCTGTGCTGCGCGATAAAATCCAGATGCTTGCGTAACAGGGGGAGGTCCNGAGCCACGAAAGTCGCGGCTTGGTCCTCCAGTTGCTGGCCGGCCAAGCGCTCGAAGCCCGCCAGCTGCCAGCGATGCAGAAGACGTGCCGTCCAGAGCGCAGCCATGCTCGCCTCGACATCTGCGATGTTGATGTCGTCTGGGGGGAAACCCGCGCGAAACCGCCGGAGACTGCCAAGCACAGCCTCCAGACAACGGGGAAAGACAAAATTATTATCCTCCAGCAGCTTTGCCGCCTCTGCAGGTCGTTCCTCATGCAATAGATGGAACTGCAAAATACGCAGCCCTGGCTTAAGAGCCTCCAGGCTGGCTGGCGTATGGTCCAGCAGCATCTGACGCAGAACAAGGCGGTGGTCAGACGATTTCATCGCATCAGCTGCCAGTGCATGCTCTGCCTGCAACCCNGGCNTGCCGATACTGACGTCGCTCAACTGGATCATGTGCCCAATATCATGACGGGCAAAGTACAGTGGACTTTCCAGCGCACCGTCAGCATTGCAGGTATAGCCTGTGATCATTCCGATGGGATGCACGGGCAGATGGCCGAACTGGCAGAAGTCCCCTATACCCAGCGGCTGGAAACTGGGATACATCAGCATGTGGGGCTCGTGCAAAAGCCAGGTCAATGCGGCACGCATGACGGGCATGGCATCAAGGGAATAGAACTCCTCCCCGCATTTGGGGCCTGTCGTGTTGTTACCGCCCCAGCGGTAAGCCGTGATTTCAGCCGGTTCCATATCGACAAGCTTGTAGCTCCACTGTGCTTCCAGGGCNGGGACCCGCCTTGCGACCATGACCTCGTACACGGCCAGAAACGCAAAGGCCAGGTGCACCGTCAATTCGTAGGGAGCCTTCTTTTTCAGGAGCTCCCCTGCACGCTCTTCCAACCATTTCAGCGCCTTGAGATCACTGGCAGTCAGGGGATGATCCGCAGCATCAAAATGCTTGCCCGCGCNTATATGGGCAACGAATTTTTTCATGTTGGCCAGCGTCGTCATCAACGGCGCGAAAGTGAAAGCATCACCTTTGCCTTCTGCCAATGCCTCTCTGCGCTTCACCAGCTGGATACGGATAAAGTCCAGTCCCTGTGGCTCCTTCAACAAGCCACACAAGGCCTTGTCCTCCTCCAGTTCGGGGTGGTCTTTGGGGCAAGGGATACCCTCCTGCGGCCAATGCCAGGCCGGTGATTGATAATTGAGATCGAGGTCACAACGCCCCAGGTCAANNCTGTCGTACGNCGGTTCAATAGCACGCTGGCCCAGTTTTTTGCCAACAGGGGCAGAGTGATCAGGCCAACACAAGGGGCGCGTTNGCCCAGGCTGCCTCGCAGCGGCCAGGGGCGTCTCTTCCCCCAGACCCTGCCGAACAGTCTGTATGACCCATTGAACACTGTGGGTTATCCACTCAACAGTGCGGCTCACCCACTGAGGCAGGTATCCGCCCTGTGACGGCTCTTCAGGTTGGCTCCCCTCACTGATTCCGCTTCTGGTTACAAAAACTTTATTGGTTTGCGTGTTATTGATTTGCATGAAAGTATCCTTGGCCGCAACAGATGAACAGGGTGTTGCCCCTGCTTGTAGACAGCAGAAAACCAAAAAGTTTCCGGGGACAGTCGTCAAGGCCAAACAGGGAAATCTGATCAGCATCCCTGCATAACTACCAAATCTGCGTGTTTCCAGGGCGGTGGGTTATCGCTGATATATCACACCCAAGTCCGCAGCAAACAGCCAGCAGCCTGTCCTTGACAGATAGATAAAAGGCGGGGACAGGCTGAAACAGGGGGCTCTTGTCTTGTACCTCATGCGCCGGTACTGTTTTTCCAGTGCAGGAATCCCCCTGCATATCCTGAGCATTGCTGTGCAACACAACATGCGGTTGTTGTCGCTTCTTTTGAGTAGGCATCGGCTGAATCGAGAGTCTTGTCCGGCGACAAAGACCGGCTGACCGGGTCCCCGT